>Ga0066903_100005712_pt1 | contig 10862 bp, 10 predicted proteins | sample PanSoiMetaGPlot1_FD_67491 | JGI IMG/M metagenome (GOLD analysis project Ga0066903, IMG submission 67491) | Tropical forest soil microbial communities from Panama analyzed to predict greenhouse gas emissions - Panama Soil - Plot 1 (version 2) | ecosystem: Environmental > Terrestrial > Soil >...
ATGCACATCTCCCACGACGCCGGGAGCTTCCACGACTTCATGATCGCCAACCCGTTCTTCGCCAACGAGCATCCGGACTACCTGCTCGTCTCGAACACCGTGTTGCCGATGCTGCGCGAGGCCGGGGTCCCGGACGAGGCGATCGACGAGATGCTCGTCGCCAACCCGCAGCGCTTCTTCAGCGGCTAGCGGGCCGGCGCAGCGACGAGCGTGTCGCGGACCCACTCGATCTCGCGGCACACGTAGTCGACGATGTCGCCCGTCTTGAGCTCGTCGGGCAGCACGTCCCACGTGTAGGTCTCGATCTCGAGTTGCGGCGAGAGCTGTTGCTCTGAGTGGACGCGCAGCGCGTCCTCGATCGCGAAGCGCGTCGAGCGCAGCGGCCCGAGGTCCTCGAGGAACACCGGGACGTGGAAGTGCACGCGCCACTCGCACGGCGACGAGTCGGCCTCCCATGCCGCGAAGGCGTCCTCGAGGTTGAGGAACCGCGTCAGCTCGCCGTCGCGCATCTGCATCGTCTGCGTCAGGTACACGGTGTCGGCGTAGCGGCGCAGGACCTCAACGGTCTCGTCGGTCACCTGCGCGATCTGCACCGCGGCCGCCTCCTGGAGCTTGAAGATCGGGATGCCGGCGTCGACGAGCTTGCCCAGCGACTCGGGGATCTCCTCGTACTCGAGCGCCTGGTGGCAGATGTCGAACACGACGCCGATGTGGCGGCGCAGCGCGACCAGCGCGTCGGAGACGGGCAGCCCGGCGAGCTGCGCGAGGCGGCGCGCGCCGGCACCGCTGTACAAGTGGCGCTCGAAGAACGCGACCGTCTCGTCGGTTGTCTCGAGGAAGCAGTAGGGCTCGGGCTCGATGGCGAGCGTGACCGTCCGCCCGGTGCGCCGCTCCAGGTCGACGAGGTGCGCCGCGACCTCGAGCACATGCTCGGCGTAGGAGTCGACGACGTCGGGCCCGGTGACGTTGGGCTTGAACCCCAGCGGCGCGGTCTGGATCGATGGGTTCATGTGCGGCGCGCCGACGTCGGCGAGCACGTCGGCGACGTTCTTCGTGTACTGGGTGCGCTCCTGCGAGCGCCAGTCGGGCTCGTAGACCTGCTCCTTGACGCGGACGTTCTTGAACGGCCCGTACGGGAACGCGTTGACGGTGTAGAGGTACAGGTCGTTGTCCGCGAGGAAGCCGCGCAGCTGCTCGCGCTGGGCCGCGTCGGCGACGAGCGTCGCCGCCGAGGCGTTTGACAGCCGTAGCGACACCCCGAACGGGTCGTCGGGGCAGACGCGCGCTTTGACCTGCGGAACGTACGTGGTGAGCGAGTCCCACATCTCGTCCCACGTGTCGCCGGGGTGCACGAGCGTCGAGTAGGTCAGGTGGCCGATGTCGTCGCCGAGATCCATGTCGCTAACCCACCTTCTCCGTCTGGCCCGACTCGGCGGCGCGCACGATCGCCTCGGTCACCGCGGCGCCGTGGACCATCTCGTCGAGCGTGATCGGGTACGGGTCGCCGCCCTGTGCGGCGGCCGCGAACGCCTCGAGCGATGCGCGCGTGACGTCGAAGCGCTCGGCCTCCCACGTCTCGGCGGCGCCCTTGGCCGGCTGGAACTTGCAGGTCCCGAACAGCCGCGTGCGGCGCTCCTCCGACGATGCGCCGGCGACGTGGGTCATGCCCTCGAGGCGCACCCAGCCGCCGGAGCCGAAGACCTGGAAGCTGAACCCGGGTCCCGTCGCGGTCATCGTCCCGAGGTAGCCCGACATGCCGTCGCGCATCCGCAGCAGCACCGAGGTCGTGTCATCGCTGTCGATCTCGACGGCGCGGCGGAAGCTCTGGGCGACGACGTGGTCGATCGGCCCGCAGAGATCGATCATGCCGTCGATCGCGTGGACGCCCATCGGCGTCAGCCCGCCGGCCGGCGTCTCGTCGCGGTGCGCGCGCCACGCGTCGGGCGTCAGCGCGAGCGCGTTGGCGAACGTCATCGTCGCCTCGACGTGGAGGACCGTCCCGAGCTCACCCGAGTCGATCCGGTCGCGCAGCTTCGTCATCTCGGGGTGAAAGCGGCGGTTGTAGCCGAGCCCGAGGGTCACGCCAGCCGCCTGCGTCGCGTCGACCGCGCGCTGCGCGTCGGCCTTCGTCAGCGCGAACGGCTTCTCGCAGAACACGTGCTTGCCGGTTGCTGCGGCGGCGGCGACCTGGTCTGCGTGCTGGGAGTGCGGTGTCGCCAGTACGACCGCGTCGAGCTCGTCGTCGGCGAGCAGCGCCTCGTAGTCGTCGGCGACACGCAGGCCGTGCTCGTCGCAGAAGCCGCGCGCGTCGTCGGACAGCGTGCGCGTCGTGCCGGCGACGAACGCGATCTCACCGCTCGCGTCCGCCGACTCGACGATCGTCTTGCCCCACCACCCGAGTCCTGCGATGCCGGCCTTGATCATGCGGTCGTGCGGACGAACGAGTAGTCGGGGTCGGCCGCCGGGACGGGGACGGTCTCAAGGCCCTGCTCCTCGCGCACGATGTTCGCGCCGAGCACGAGCGAGACCATCTTGTAGAACGCGTGGCGGCGCGGCATCCCCTCGCGGCCCATGCCGCAATCCGAGCACAGGATCAGCCGCTCGGCCGGGATGTGCTCGAGCGCCTCGCGCGCCAGGTCCGCGACCTCGGACGGCTGCTCGACCTGGAGCGTGTGGTGGTCGAGCATGCCGATCCCGATCTTCTTGTCGGTGATCGTCTTGCCGATCGCCTCGAGCTCGCCGGCGCCGGACGACCGCGTCTCGAACGTGATCACGTCGGCGTCGATCTGGTTGAGGAGCTCGAGCCCGGGCAGGTAGGAGGGGATCTGGTCGAACATGCGCTGCGCCGACGGGTTGCCCCAGCACGTATGGCACCAGACCTCGGTCTTGTCGCGCAGCCCGCGGACCGTGTTGTTGAACACGTCGACCATGAACTCGGCGGTGATCGCGTCGCCGACGACGCGGGCGCGGCCGGCGAGCATATGGATCTGCGGCTCCTCCATCTGGATCGCGCGGCAGCCGGCGTCGGCGAGGTCGTGGAGCTCCTCGTTGAGCGCGTCGCTGAGCCCCATGATCCGCGACTGCATATCGGGGTAGTGCTCATCCTGGACCGCGAACGCGACGATCTCCGGCGTCACCGTCCCGAACTTGACCGGCTTGGTCGTCAGCCGCTGCGCCGCCTTCCACATCTCCGTGTACTGAAGGTCGCCGCGGCCGATCGGGCCGACGACCTTCGGCATCACGCGGGCCTCCATGTAGTCGTGGAGGATGTGCCCGCGCGGGAAGCGGATGCCGCCGGCGCCGACCTCGGCCAGCACCGGCTTGTGGTCGAAGCCCGCCATGTGCTGGGTCGGGTAGCGCGTCCAGCTCTGGCCGCCGACGTCGTGGTCGAAGCGCGCGTCGCCGTCGGTGACGATGTCGAGCCCCGCGAGCTCCTGCTGGTGCAGGTACACCATCAGCGCGTCGAGGTACTGATCGCGGAAGCCGATGTCGACCATCGCGTCGAGGAACGTGCGCGCTCCCAGATTCTCCGTGTACCAACTCGGTCTCGGCAGCGAGCCGATGATGGTCGTGGGAAGCACGCGGCCCTTGGTGGCGTTCAGCACCGAGCCTCTCCTTTCGACGCGGGGTGTTCAGTTATCCTATACACAGGTCCGGTATCGGGAAGCAAGGGGGAATGGGCGATATGAGGGTCGGCTTCGTGGGGCTCGGCCGGATGGGTGCAGCGATCGCGGGCCGGGTCGCCGACGCCGGCTTCGACCTCACAGTCTGGAACCGTACCCCCGGCAGGACGGGTGATCTGCTGGACCGCGGCGCGCAGGAAGCCGGGGTGCTGGGCGAGGTCTGCCCGGGCCGCGACGTCGCGATCACGATGGTCGCCGACGACGACGCACTGCGCGAGGTCGCACTCGGGCCGGACGGGATCGCGCAGACGCTCGGGCCGGGCGGCGTCCACGTCGCGATGGGCACCCACGGCGTCACCGCGATCGCCCAGGTCGCGGACGCCCACGCGCAGGCGGGCCAGTCGCTCGTCGCTGCGCCGGTCCTCGGCCGCCCCGACGTCGCCGCCTCGGGCGGTCTCGGGATCGTCGCCGCCGGCCCAGCGGCCGCCGTCGAGCGCGTGCGACCGCTGCTCGACGCGATCGGCCGCCACACGTTCGAGGCGGGCGAACGGCCCGAGTCCGCGACCGCGATCAAGCTCGCCAACAACTTCGTCCTCGGCTGCGCGATCGAGGCGCTGGCGGAGGCGTTCGCGCTCGGGCGCCGCTACGACGTCGACCCCGCAATCCTTTACGAGGTCCTCACGGAAGGGCTGTTCTCGGCCCCCGCCTTCAAGGTCTACGGCCAGATCATCGTCGATGAGGACTACGACCGGGTCGGGTTCACGACGTCGCTGGCACTCAAGGACATCGAGCTGACGATGGCCGCCGCGAGCGCCGCCGCGGTACCGCTGCCGAGCGGCAGCGCGCTGCGCGACCGGTTGCTTGCGGCGATCGCCCAGGGCGACGGCGAGCGCGACTGGGCGGTGCTCGGGCGCGAGCAGGCGCGGGCCAGCGGGCTTGAACAACCGACGTCAAGCAAGGCTTGACGTTCTCCCGCGGGCGCTGGGCGGTCCATTACGATGGCGCGAATGGAAGCGGCGAGCCTGCCCGACAGGCCCGATGGGGAGATCGGCAAGCGGCTGCGCGCACGGCGCGAGGAAGCCGGCCTGAGTCTGCGCAAGCTCGCGTCGCGGCTCGACATCTCGCCGTCGGCCCTGTCGCAGATCGAAACCGGGCGCTCGCGGCCCTCGGTCCGCACGCTGTACGCGATCGTCACCGAGCTCGGCATGTCGTTCGACGAGCTGTTCCCGTCGACCGCCGGGCGCTCGGGCCGCGGTCGCGACTCGGGCATCACGCTCCACGGCCTCGGCCACGGGCTCAAGGAGATCGTCACGCGCGCGGACGAGCGCAACATCATCGAGATGGCCTCGGGCGTGACGTGGGAGCGGCTCAACCCGACCGGCGACCACGACATCGACTTCCTGCAGGCGACCTACGACGTCGGCGGCGCCTCCAGCGCCGGCGACTCCTACATGCGCCACTCGGGCCGCGAGTACGGCCTCGTCCTCGAGGGCCGGCTGAAGGTCACGGTCGGTTTCGACGAGTACGAGCTCGAGCCCGGCGACTCGATCTGCTTCGACTCGCAGTGGCCGCACCGGCTCGAGACGCTCGGCGATGTGCCGGTCAAGGCGATCTGGTTCGTGATCGGGCGCTACGGGTCCGACGCCCGCGCGGATTGGTGAACATTTCCCGCCTCTTCGTTCACTGCTTCTGGACGGTCGAGGTAATGTAGGCTCGAATGGACGTCGGGTCGTACGCTGTGTCTAAACGGACGGGAGGACAACGATGATCGGGTCGCGCGGTGCGACGATGGCGGTCGATTGGGAGCAGCGGGTCGACTTCGTGCGGCTGCGCGCCGACCGGCTCCAGCGGGTTCGCAAGTCGCTCGAGGCATCCGACCTCGGCGCGGTGCTGCTGTTCGACCAGAACAACATCCGCTACGTCACCAGTACCCACATCGGCGAATGGGCGCGCGACAAGAGCGCCCGCTGCGCGCTGCTGCCCCGCGTTGGCGACCCGGTGCTGTGGGACTTCGGCTCCGCGGCCAAGCATCACCAGCTGTACGCGCCGTGGCTGCCCGCGTCGAGCTGGCGCGCCGGCGTGTCATCGATGCGCGGCGCGATGCCCGAGCAGACCGGCGTCCCCGACCTTCTGGCCGGCCACATCCACGAGGTGCTGCGCGAGCACGGCCTCGAGTCCGAGCCGCTGGGCATCGACCTGACCGACATGGAGACGCTCTACTCGCTCCAGCGCCAGGGGATCCCGACCGCCAATGCCCAGCCGGTGCTGATGGAGGCGCGCAAGCTCAAGACCGAGGACGAGATCGCGCTGCTCGACCACGCCGCCGCGATCGTCGACGCGGTCTACGAGCAGATCTACCAGACGCTGCGCCCGGGGGTTCGCGAGCACGAGGTCGTCGCCCAGGCCCAGCGCCTGTTGTTCGAGCTCGGCTCCGAGCAGGTCGAGGCGATCAACGCCGTGTCCGGCGACCGCTGCAACCCGCACCCGCACGTGTTCTCCGACCGCCTGCTGCGCCCGGGTGACCAGGCGTTCTTCGACATCATCCACTCGTTCATGGGCTACCGGACGTGCTACTACCGCACGTTCTGCGTCGGCAGCGCGACGCGCTCGCAGCTGGCCGCGTACAAGCAGTGCCGTGAGTGGCTCGACAACGCGATCGCCCAGGTCCGGCCCGGCGCGACGACGTCGCAGATCGCCGAGGTCTGGCCGACCGCCGAGGACCTCGGCTTCCCGAGCGAGGAGGCGTGCTTCGGGCTGCAGTTCGGGCACGGCCTCGGCGTCGGGCTGTACGAGTCGCCGATGATCTCGCGACTGCATTCGTTCGACGATCCGGTGACGATCGAGGAGGGGATGGTCTTCGCGCTCGAGACCTACTGCCCGGCGAGCGACGGACGCTCGGCGGCGCGGATCGAAGAGGAGGTCGTGGTTCGTGCCGACGGCCCGGAGGTGATCACCCGCTTCCCGGCTGAGGAGCTGCTCGTGTGCGGGAAGACGTACGTGCGCGGCGCCGACCTCGTCGAGGAGACCGCCTCGTGACCCTGCCCGCGGCCGGCGTGGGTGGCGCGATTTCGTCCGTCGAAGACGGCCTGGCGCTCTACCGCCAGATGCTGCTCATCCGCCGCTTCGAGGACACGGTCCAGATGCTGTTCCAGCGTGGCGAGGTTCACGGCACGACGCACCTGTACTCGGGCCAGGAAGCGGTCGCAGTCGGCGTCAGCTCGGTCCTGGGCGAGCACGACCGCGTCGCCGGCACCTACCGCGGCCACGGCCACGCGCTGGCCCTCGGGGTCGAGCCCCAGGCGCTGCTCGACGAGCTGCTCGGCCGCGCGACCGGGGTCTGCGGCGGGCGCGCCGGTTCGATGAACGTGATCGACATCGAGCACCGGCTGATGGGCTGCTACGGGATCGTCGGCGGCAGCATCGCCGCCGCGACCGGCGCCGCGCTCGCGCTCAAGCGCGACGGCGGCGTCGCGGTCGCCTACTTCGGCGACGGGGCGACCAACCAGGGCTACTTCGCCGAGTGCCTGAACTTCGCCAAGACGATGGCGCTGCCCGTCGTCTACGTCTGTGAGAACAACCTGTACGGCGAGTTCACGCCGTGGGAGAACGTGACCGCCGGCCAGATCGAGTCGCGACCCGAGGCGCTGGGCATCGAGGCGCAGACCGTCGACGGGAACGACGTGTGGACGGTCGCCGAGGCGGCGCGCGAGGCCGTCGACGCGGCCCGCGCCAACAACGCCCCCCGCTTCATCCACGCCCTGACCTACCGCTACGTCGGCCACTCGCGCTCGGACCCCGGCGCCTACCGCAAGCCGGGCGAGCTCGACGCCTGGCGCGACCGCGACCCGCTCAAGATCGCCCGCACGCGGATGACCGACGAGCTGTCGGTGCCGGGCGAGCGCTTCGACGAAATCGACGCGTCGGTCGAGCAGGAGATCGAACAGCTGATCGAGTCAGGGCTCGCCGCGCCGTACCCCACCCCGGGCCCCGCCCGCCAGTTCAAGGACTGATGGCCGAGCTCGAGTTCCGCGACGCGGTCCGCGACGCGCTCGACGAGGAGCTGGCGCATGACGAGCGCGTCGTCTTCTTCGGCGAGGACGTGGCGTCGGTCCAGGGCGGCGTCTTCGCCACGACCAAGGGTCTTCAGGAGAAGCACGGCGCCGACCGGGTGTTCGACACCCCGATCTCCGAGCTGGCGATGACCGGCGCCGCCTATGGCAGCGCGGTCTGCGGGCTGCGGCCGGTGATCGAGATCATGTTCGGCGACTTCCTGATGTTGTCGATGGACAGCCTGGTCAACCAGGCCGCGAAGTTCTTCTACCTCTCCAACGAGCAGGGCTCGGTGCCGCTCGTCGTGCGCTCGGCGATCGGCGCCGGCGGGCGCTTCGGCGCGATCCATTCGCAGACGCCGATCAGCTGGTTCCACAACGTCGCCGGCCTGAAGATCGTCGCGCCGTCGACGCCGTCGGACGCCAAGGCGCTGCTCAAGGCGGCGATCCGCGACGACAACCCCGTCCTGTTCCTCGAGCACAAGCGGCTCTACGGGATCAAGGAGGAGGTCAACGGCGCCGGGGAGGAGGTCGCGACGATCGGCGAGGCGCGGGTCGTGCGCGAGGGCGCCGACGTGACGCTGGTCTCGGTCATGAAGGGCGTGGGCGACTGCCGGGCCGCCGCCGACGCGCTGGCGGCCGACGGGATCGACGCCGAGGTGATCGACCTGCGCTCGCTGCGCCCGCTCGACCACGACACGATCCTCGCATCGCTGGCCAAGACGTCACGCCTGTGCGTGGTCGAGGAGGGACCAGCCAACGGCGGCTGGGGCGGGGAGGTCGTGGCGGTCTGCGTCGAGCACGGGCTGCACGACGTCGATGACATCTGGCGGCTGTCGACCCCCGATCACCCGATCCCGTACAGCCCGTCGCTGGAGGACGCATTCCTGCCCGGTCCGGAGGCGATCGCCGCCTCGGTCCGGTCGCGACTGTCCAGGTAGGCTTGACACTTCGTCGACCTGGTTGAACACCGATCTCGAGGAGAAACGATGGCCGATCGCATCCAGACCACCCACGCCGGAAGCCTCCCGCGGCCGGCCGACCTGATCGAGCTGATCTGGGGCAAGATGGACGGCGAGCCGGTCGACGACGCCGCCATCGAGGCCGCGCTCCCCGGTGCCGTCGCCGACATCGTCGCCAAGCAGCGCGACGCGGGGATCGACGTCGTCTCCGACGGCGAGCTGTCCAAGCCGGGCTTCAGCACCTACGTCAACGACCGCTTCAGCGGCTTCGACGGCCAGTCGGAGTTCCAGTCCGACGACGTCGCCCCGTTCCCGAACCTGGCCATGCGCCTGTTCGCGACCGACGCGATGGCGCACGTCGTGTTCGCGAACTGCACCGGGCCGGTCGAGCTGACCGACAAGGAGTCGATCAAGCGCGACATCGAGAACCTCAAGGCCGCCCTCGGCGACGCGCCGCCCGAGACGGCGTTCATGGGCGCGATCAGCCCCGGCCAGATCGCCTTCAACTACCCCAACCACTACTACGGGTCGCACGAGGAGTACCTCGGAGTCGTCGCCAAGGAGCTCGCCTACGAGTACAACGCGATCGTCGACGCGGGTCTCAACCTCCAGATCGACTCGCCCGACCTCGCGATGTGCGCCCACTCGCGCTCGGTCGGCAGCAGCATCACGAGCTTCGACCAGCACCTGCCGCTCGCGATCGAGGCGATCAACGAAGCACTCGCCGGGATCCCCAAGGAGAAGGTCCGCCTACACCTGTGCTGGGGCAACTACGCCGGCCCGCACCACTGCGACATCGGTCTCGACAAGATCATCGGCGAGGTCGTCAAGGCGAACGTCGGGACGATCTACCCCGAGGGCGGCAACCCGCGCCACGAGCACGAATGGCGCGTCTTCCGCGACGTCGAGATCCCGGACGACATGAAGGTGATCCTCGGCACGATCGACACCAAGACGAACTACATCGAGCACCCACAGGTCGTCGCCGACCGGCTCGTGCGCGTCGGCCAGTACATCGGCGCCGAGCGGCTGCTGGCGGGAACCGACTGCGGATTCGACACGTTCATCAAGTTCTCCCAGGTCGACCCCGACGTCGCGTGGCACAAGCTCAAGGCGATGTCCGAGGGAGCGGAGCTCGCGAGCGAGGAGCTCGCGGCGCGCGTCTAGTCCTCGGCCGCCTCGGCCCAACGCTGGAGCAGCGCCCCGAGAACTCCGAGTTCGGATTCGCTGAACGCGCCGAGCACCCGGCGCTCGATCGGCGCGACGGCCTCGCGGCCCGCGCCGAGCGCCTCGCGCCCGGCATCGGTGACGTTCAGCTCGAGGACGTTCTGGTGGCGCGGGTGCGGCGTGCGCGTGATCAGCCCCTGGTCCTCGAGCGACTTGAGGACGACCATCATCGCCTGCGGCGTGACGAGCGACGCGCGCGCGAGTGCGGCGGCCGTGATCGCGGGCTGCGCATCGAGTTCGGAGAGCGCGACGTACTGCGCGAGCGTCAGTCCGACCGGCCGCAGCGCGCCGCTCTTGGCCCGCAGCAGCGACTGCTCGGCGCGCTTGAGCACGCGGCCGAGGCGCGCGTCGTCCCTCACCGCCACGGGACGACCTCGCCGTCGAGGACCAGCGCGCCGTAGTGACGCGGGTCGGGCGCTTCCGCGAGCGCGAATCGCAAGACGTGCTCGGCGGCTTCACGCGGCGTCCGCGCGCCCTCCATGTTCAACCACGGCCGCGACGCGCCGGTGTCGATCAGGCCCGGGCAGACCGCGGTGACGAGGATCCCGCGGCCCGCGTCCTCGTCGCGGCGCTGGGCGGCGAGCGCGCGCACCGCCGCCACTTGGCCGATCTTCGACGGGATGTTGATCCACGCCGGCCATGCCTCGCCGGGCGCGCGGCCCTCGCGGACGCTGTCGCGCCAGGCGAGCACCGCGGCGTCGACGTCGTCGAGCGTCGCCAGGTCGTCGAAGCGCCGGTGCAGGACCGGCGCCAGCGCCCGCAGGCTGCCGGCGCGGCTCGCGACGACGACCAGCCGCCCGCGATCGCGCACGAGCGGGCCGAGCGCGCGCAGGACGTGCGTCGTGCCGAGGTTGTTCACGGCGACGTAGCGGTCGATGACCGCCGGCGGGTCGTCGTCGGGCTGCACGCGCGCGTAGTGGTTCGAGACGACGACGTCGACGCCGCCGTGGCGCTGCGCCAGCTCCGCGGCGAACGCCGCCACCGCGTCGCCGTCGGCGACG
>Ga0066903_100005713_pt1 | contig 10861 bp, 9 predicted proteins | sample PanSoiMetaGPlot1_FD_67491 | JGI IMG/M metagenome (GOLD analysis project Ga0066903, IMG submission 67491) | Tropical forest soil microbial communities from Panama analyzed to predict greenhouse gas emissions - Panama Soil - Plot 1 (version 2) | ecosystem: Environmental > Terrestrial > Soil >...
GAGGTGGTCGAGGAGTCGCTGCGCAAGGGCGTCCGCGCTGTGGTCGTCGTCACGGCAGGGTTCGCCGAGACCGGAAGCGAGGGCGCCGAGGAGCAGGAGCGGCTCCTCTCGCTCGTGCGCGCGCACGGCGCCCGGCTCATCGGGCCGAACTGCCTCGGCATCGCCGTTGCCGGGGCAAGCCTGAACGCGACGTTCGCGGGCCGCGCGGCCCCGCCCGGCAACATCGGTTTCTCGTCGCAGAGCGGGGCGCTCGGACTCGCCCTGCTCGAGGCGGCCGTGACGCGTGGCCTCGGGCTCTCCGCGTTCGTCTCGATCGGGAACAAGGCGGACGTCTCGACGAACGACCTCCTCGAGTGGTGGGAGGACGACTCCGCCACCGAGGCGATCCTTCTCTACGTCGAGTCGTTCGGGAACCCGAGGCGTTTCGGGCAGCTCGCCCGGCGAGTGGCACGGCAGAAGCCGATCCTCGCGCTGAAGAGCGGCACGACGGCGAGCGGTCAGCGGGCCGCGAGCTCGCACACGGCGGCCCTCGCCGGGTCGGAGGCTGCGGTCGACGCGCTCTTCCGGCAAGCAGGAGTCATCCGTGCGGCCTCACTCGAGGAGCTGATCGACGTCGCCGCCCTGCTCTCGAGCCAGCCGCGCCCCGCCGGCAACTCGGTGGCCGTGCTCACGAACGCGGGCGGGCTCGGGATCCTCTGCGCGGACGCATGCGAGGCTGCAGGTCTCGAGATGGCGGATCTCGCGGAGGAGACAGTGAGGTCGCTGCGGGCTGAGCTGCCGGCGGAGGCGAGCGTCTCGAACCCGGTCGACGCGCTCGGCTCGGCCACGGCTGAGACGTACGCGCGCGCGCTGCCGCACCTGCTCGCCGACCCGCACGTCGCGGCGGCGATCGTCCTCTTCGTGCCGGCCGTGAGCGCGACGGCGGACGAGGTGGCGGCCGCCGTCGAGGGCGCGGCTCGGCACGCCGGGGCGGAGAAGCCCGTCCTCGCCGTCGTCATGTCCTCGGAGGGCATTCCGGAGGTGCTCCGAGGCTCCCGGAGCGTCGCCGCCTTCGCCTACCCCGAGTCCGCGGCGCGCGCGCTCGGGAGAGCCGCCGAGCGCTCCGAGTGGTTGCGCAGGCCGCTCGGCACTGTCCCGACCCTCGAGGGCATCGAGCGGGGCCGCGCGGAGGAGATCGTCGCGGCGGCGCTGGCGGGGGCGGAGGACTCGTGGCTGCAACCGACGACGGCCCGCGAGCTCCTGCTCGCCTACGGCATCCCGCTCGTCGGCGAACGGGTCGCCACGACCGAAGAGGACGCGGCCGCCGCCGCCCGCGAGCTCGGCTACCCGGCCGTGGTGAAGACCGCGACGGCAGGCGCGCACAAGACGGAGACGGGCGGCATCGCCCTCGACCTGCGGGACGAGCCGGCCTTGCGCGAGGCCTTCCGGCGGATCGGCATTCCCGTCCTCGTGCAGCCGATGGTCCGCGGCGGCGCCGAGCTGCACGCGGGAGTGCTCCAGGATCCTGTGTTCGGGCCGCTCGTGGCGTTCGGGCCTGGGGGCGTGTTCGCGGAACTGATCGGGGATGCGGGCTTCCGGATCGCGCCGCTCACCGACATCGACGCGGAGGAGCTCGTCACGGGCGGGAAGGCGGGCCGGCTGGTCGCCGGGTTCCGGGGTGCGCCGCCCTCGGATGCTGCCGCGCTCGCAGACATCGTGCACCGTCTGAGCAGGCTGGGCGTCGACCTCCCTTCGGTCGCCGAGCTCGACCTGAACCCCGTGCTCGGCCTCAGCGAGGGCTGCGTCGCCGTCGACGCCCGCGTCCGCATCCGTCGGCCGGATGCGGCCATCCGCGCGAAGACCTGGTAGCTCGGTAGTTCTCCACAGCCGGCCTTCGGCAACGTCGCGTCGAGGCGACCTCCTACTGCCGATGCCGCCTCGGCCTCTCGCGGCGAGCGTGCGACCAAGGCACATCGAGTCCAAGCGGGAGGTAGAGCCATGAAGTTCAACACGTACTGGAAGATCGGCGGGTTCCTCGCCGGCGCCGTGCTGATCCTGTTCGGCGCCGCGGCGATCGTCCTCGGGGTCAGAGGCGGCAACACCGTCAGCTCGAGCCTCAACAACGAGTACATCGTCGGCTCGCCGGACATGCAGCCTGGTGCTGCGATCAACGGCGAGATCGCTGCCGTCAAGGCGGCCCAGCAGAAGATCCTCGCCGCGCAGAAGCAGGCGAAGGTCCCGGAGGCGCAGCAGTACACCTTCACGGAGGTCACGGCCCCGAGCTGCTCGGTCGCGGGCAAGCAGGTGGACACGGGCTCCGAGGCGCGCTGCTTCGCGCAGTACATGCGGATCCACACGCTGGGCGCCTCGAGCGGCCTGACCTATGCCCAGATGGGGCGCTACCAGGCGAAGCCCGACGCTCCGATCCAGACGACCGACTTCAACGGCGGCACGAACGACCCGAAGTACGCGGTCGTCGACTCGGCGACGAGCCAGCCGGCCTCCAACGGAGCTCGGAACATCTGGGTCACGGAGACCGCGCTGACCTCGGCGCTCAACCTCGCCTACACGGCGACGCAGATCTCGCTCTTCGGGATCGTCGTGGGCGTCGCGTTGCTCCTGACCGGGCTGGGCTTCCTGATCCTCGCCTTCGCGGTCTTCCGCCGCGAGGGCCGGCACGAGGCGGCGGTGAAGGTCGCGACGACGGTCCCGGCTGCGGGTTGATCCGGGAACGAGGACGGGAGGATCCGGATCGAGAAGACGCTCCGACCTCCCGGAGCGGACGGGGAGAGGCGGCGCAAGCCGCCTCTCCCGCCTTGCGGGCGCGTGCGACACGCGAGTGACCGACGATGCGAGGATGGTCGTGATGGCGCGCCCGGTCGAAGCGACGGACATCACGGTCGAGGGACCGCTCTCGGCGGACGAGCTCGAGCAGATCGATGCGTACTGGCGGGCGGCGAACTACCTCTCGGTCAGTCAGATCTACCTGCTCGACAACCCGCTCCTACGGGAGCGGCTCCGACCGGAGCACGTCAAGCCGCGCCTGCTCGGACACTTCGGCACGGTGCCCGGGCTGAACCTCGTCTACGCGCACCTGAGCCGGGCCATTCGCGGGCGAGAACTCGACGCGGTCTTCGTCACCGGCCCCGGGCACGGCGGCCCCGCGAACGTTGCGAACGCGTACCTGGAGGGGACGTACTCGGAGCTGTACCCGGACGTCACTCACGACGAGGACGGGCTGCGGCGGCTCTTCCGCCAGTTCTCGTTCCCCGGCGGGATCCCGAGCCACGCCGCCCCGGAGACGCCGGGCTCGATCCACGAGGGCGGGGAGCTCGGCTACTCGCTCGCCCACGCGTTCGGGGCCGCCTTCGACAACCCCGACCTGCTCGTCGCCTGCGTGGTCGGGGACGGGGAGGCGGAGACGGGCGCCCTCGCCGCGAGCTGGCACTCGAACAAGTTCCTGAATCCGACCACCGACGGCGTCGTGCTTCCGATCCTGCACCTGAACGGGTACAAGATCGCGAACCCGACGGTCCTCGCCCGGATCCCCGAGGCGGAGCTCGTCGACCTGTTCTCCGGGTACGGCTGGGATCCCGTCGTCGTCGCCGGAGGCTTCGACGGCCAGCCCGCGGCCGAGGTCCATCAGCGCTTCGCGGCCGCCCTCGACGACGTTCTCGGCCGAATCGAGGCGATCCAGGTCGCCGCAAGGGACAGAGAGGACCGAACACGTCCGCGCTGGCCCATGATCGTCCTGCGTACGCCGAAAGGCTGGACCGGCCCGAAGGAGGTGGACGGCGAGCCGGTGGAGGGCACCTGGCGCTCGCACCAGGTGCCGCTCGCCAACGTGCGCGAGAACGCGGAGCACCTGCGGCAGCTCGAGGAGTGGCTGCGGAGCTACCGGCCCGAGGAGCTGTTCGACGAGGACGGCCGGGTGCTCCCGACGGTGACCGCGCTCGCTCCGAAGGGGAGGCGGAGGATGAGCGCGAGCCCGCATGCGAACGGCGGCCTCCTCCTGCGAGATCTCGGGCTCCCGGATTTCCGCGAGTACGCCGTCGACGTGCAGCAGCCGGGCACGACGTCGAGCGAGGCGACGCGCGTCCTCGGGGCGTTCCTGCGCGACGTCATCGTCCGCAACCCGACGACGTTCCGGCTCTTCGGCCCGGATGAGACCGAGTCGAACCGCCTCGGGGACGCGCTCACTGTGACGGGGAGGGCCTGGGTCGCGGAGACGGAGCCCACGGACCGGGGGCTCGCGCCCGACGGCCGGGTCGTCGAGGTGCTCTCTGAGCATCTCTGCCAGGGGTGGCTCGAGGGGTACCTGCTGACGGGCCGGCACGGGCTCTACAACTCCTACGAGGCTTTCATCCACATCGTCGACGCGATGTTCAACCAGCACGCCAAGTGGCTGAAGGTGTCGCGCGGGATCGAGTGGCGGCGCCCGATCGCCTCGCTCAACTACCTGCTCTCCTCGCACGTGTGGCGGCAGGACCACAACGGCTTCTCCCACCAGGATCCCGGGTTCATCGACCACGTCGTGAACAAGAAGGCGGAGATCATCCGCGTCTACCTCCCGCCGGACGCGAACACGCTGCTCTCCGTCGCCGACCACTGCCTGCGGAGCCGGGACTACGTGAACGTGATCGTGGCCGGCAAGCAGCCGGCGCTCGACTACCTGTCGGTCGAGGACGCGATCGTCCACTGCACGCGCGGGATCGGCATCTGGGAGTGGGCGTCGAACGACGAGTCGGGGGAGCCCGACGTCGTCCTCGCGTGCTGCGGCGACGTCCCGACGCTCGAGGCGCTCGCGGCGACCGCGATCCTGCGCGAGCGCTTGCCGGAGCTCGAGGTGCGCGTGGTGAACGTCGTCGACCTCATGCGCCTGCAGCCCGACTCGGAGCACCCGCACGGCCTCTCCGACGCCGAGTTCGACGCCCTTTTCACGAGCGAGCGCCCCGTGATCTTCGCCTACCACGGTTATCCGTGGCTCGTTCACAGGCTCACTTACAGCCGGACCAACCACCGCAACTTTCACGTGCGGGGCTACAAGGAGGAGGGCACCACCACGACGCCGTTCGACATGGTGATGCTGAACGATCTCGACCGCTTCCACCTCGTGACGGACGTCATCGACCGGGTGCCGGGCCTCTCCGACTCCATGGGCAGGCTGCGACAGGAGATGGAGGACGCGCGTCTGCACGCCCGCCGGTACACGCGCATGCACGGCGAGGACGATCCCGCAATCCGCGACTGGACCTGGCCCTACTGAGCGACAATCGCGTCCTCGTCGTCAACGCCGGGTCAACGAGCCTGAAGCTGTCGCTCGTCGGGGCGGAGGACGAGACCGAGGCAGTCGAGGGCCTCGACCGCGTCCCGGACGAGCCGCTGGGCGTCGGGCATCGCATCGTGCACGGAGGCAAGCGGTTTCGCGACTCCGTGCTCGTCGACGAAGACGTCGAGAGGAAGCTCCGAGAGCTCGCCGACCTCGCCCCGCTCCACAGCCGTCCCGCGCTCGTGGCGCTCGAGCAGGCGAAGCTGGTGTTTCCGGAGCTTCCGCACATCGCCGTCTTCGACACCGCGTTCCACGCGACGATGCCGCCCTCCGCCTCAACCTATGCCGTGCCCCAGCGCTGGCGTTCGGAGTGGGGCATCCGCCGCTACGGCTTCCACGGGCTCTCCGTCGCCTGGGCCGCTGAGCAGGTGCGGGTGCCGCGGCTCGTCGTCTGCCACCTCGGGGGCGGCTGCTCCGTCACCGCGGTCCTCGAGGGACGCTCCGTCGATACGACCATGGGCTTCAGCCCGCTCGAGGGCGTCCCGATGGCGACGCGGGCCGGTTCGATCGATCCGGGGGCGCTCGTCTACCTTCTCCGCCGGCGCAACCTGAGCCTCGACGACCTCGACCACGCGCTCGAGCATGAGTCCGGCCTCGCGGCGCTGGGCGGGCTCGACGAGCCGCTCGGGTTCGGCGTCTTCACGTACCGCGTCGCGCAGGCCTGCGCCGGCATGGCGGCCGCACTCGGCGGTCTCGACGCGCTCGTGTTCACGGGGGGCGTCGGCGAGAACCGCGAGGACGTCCGGGTCTCGGTGGCCGGCCGCCTGCGCTTCCTCGGAGACTTCGTCGTGGAGGTCGTCCCTGCGCGCGAGGACGCCGTGATCGCCAGGTCGGTCCGGATGCTGCTCCGTGCTGAGTAGTTCGCCGTAGCGCGGATCCGCATTGCCGGCGGATGCATTCGCTCTCGATTTCACGGATGATCCAGCCGTACGGAAGGAGGGTTGGGCATGAAGACCATCCTGGTCTGCTATGACGGCACCGAGCCGTCGAAGACCGCACTGCGACGGGCTGCGGAGATCGCGAAGGCTGTCGGTGCCGCTATCCACGTGACGAGCGTCACCCCCGTCCTCGTCGGCGGGCCCCGCAGCATGGGCCCGTACGACCCGGCGGATCCGCCCGAGGAGCACCTGAAGCAGCTCGAAGAGGCCAAGGCCCTGCTCGCCGAGCAGGGGATCAGCCCGAGCCTCGACCCTGCGAGCGGCGATCCGGCCGACACGATTCTCGAGGTCGCTGAGCGCACCGACGCGGACCTGATCGTCCTCGGGAGCCACGAGCGATCGCTGGTCGAGCACGCGCTCGGGATGAGCGTGAGCGGCACCGTCTCGCGGAAGGCACATCGAGACGTGCTGATCGTGCACTGAGGCGGGGGCGCGGCCGCTCGAGCGGCCGCGCCCGACGCCCGCTTGCGTACTTCTCCGCAACCCGATCGGTTCGGATGCGGACGCCGCGCTCGTGTGCCCTGGACACGATGCGGGTCATGTCGGCACGTCCCAGGAGGATCGTCGTCGGGTACGACGGCAGCGACGGAGCGCAGCGGGCGCTCGTCGCGGCTGCGTCCCTCGTCGGCTACGGCTCCACGCTTGCCGTCGCGAGCGTGACGAGCACGGAGGCACATGACGGGAACGTCACGCTGAGCGAGGCCCGCGAGGAGCTCCTGCACAGGCAGCTCCGAGCGACGTACCTCCCGCTCACGGGCGACCCGGTGGACAAGCTGCTCGACACCGTCCGCGAGGTCGACGCCGATCTGCTCGTCGTCGGCGCCCGGCCGCGAAACGGCGCGCCCGTGCCCGACTCCGTGAGCAACGAGATAGTGCGGCGCGCGCCCTGCGACGTCCTCGTCGTCAGGTAGCCGGGTCGCCCTCGATCAGTCCCTGGTCGAGGGCGTGGCGCACGAGCTCGGCGCGGCTCGTGAAGCCCAGCTTGCGCATGATGTGCGCGCGGTGCGTCTCCGCCGTGCGAACCGAGATGTAGAGCAGCTTCGCGATCTCCTGGTTCGTGTGCCCGAGCGCGAGCAGGCGCAGCACCTCGCGCTCGCGGTCCGACAGAGGATCCGCCTCCGCGCGCTTGCGCTCCTCCACCTCCGCGGCGACGAGTCGTGCGCCGAGAGCGGGATGGACGTAGCGGTCTCCGCGTGCGACGGTGCGTACCGCCTCGACGACCTCCGTGTCGGCCGCTTCCTTCAGCACGTAGCCGCTCGCGCCCGCTTCGAACGCAGCCCGCACGTAGCGCGGGTCGTCCTGCATCGAGAGCACGAGGATCCTCGTCTCCGGCACAGTCTCGCGGAGCTTCGGCGTCGCCTCGATCCCGGACTTGCCCGGCATCACGACGTCCATCACCGCGACGTCGGGCCTCGCCTGCAGCGCCTCGAAGATCGCGCGCTCGGCCGACTCGGCCTCGGCCACGACTTCGATGTCCTCCTCGGCGTCGAGCACGCGCCGCAGCCCCGCCCTGAGGATCGCGTGGTCGTCGACGAGAAGTACGCGAATGGTCACGGAGCCGGCACCTCGACCGCGAGCGTAGTCCCGGCTCCCAGGGCCGACTCGATCGAGATGCGACCTCCCACGAGCGCCACCCGCTCCCGCATGCCCGCGAGCCCGAGCGCCTCACGGCGCGTCGCGTCCGGCTGGAAGCCGCGCCCGTCGTCCTCGACGACGGCCGAGATGGAGCCGTCCTTGCGCACGAGCGAGATGCTGACGTGTCGTGCGTCCGCGTGCTTGTGCACATTCGTCAGCGCCTCCTGGACGATCCGGTAGAGCGTCGTCTCGAGCGTCGGGTCGAGGCGTTCCTCCCCGAGTCGTGCCTCGAGCACGACCTCCGTGCCGCTCTTCTCCTGGAACGTCTCGGCGAGGCGCTCGAGCGCCGCGACCAGGCCGAAGTCGTCGAGTGCGGCCGGCCTGAGCTCCACCGCGAGCCCGCGGACGTCACGAAGCGTGGAGACGACGAGCTCTCGCAGCCCGGCCACGCTCGCCTGCTCGCCCGGCGTGCGCACCACCTCGTTCAGCTGCTTGAGCCCGAGCAGGATCGAGGTGAGCGCCTGCCCGGTCTCGTCGTGCAGCTCGCGTGCGAGCCGGGCACGCTCCTGCTCCTGCGCCTCGACGACGCGGCGCACCGCATCGCGGGTGACACGCTCGGCGAGGTCGACGGCGGTCGCCGCCCGCGCGCCGAGCATCTCCGCGAGCCGGACGTCTTCGTCGAGGAAGCGTGGATCGCCGCCGAGCTTGTCGTGGGCCACGACGACCCCGATGGCGTGGCCGTGGACGACGAGCGGGACGTACAGGGCCGACGTTATCTCCAGCCGACGCGTGAGCTGCTGGTGCACCTCCGGATCGTCGACGACGGCGTCCACCCGCTCGCTGCGCCCTCGTTCGAGCACCCGGCCCGCCTTCGAGCTGCGTCGCTCGAAGCGGGTCGCGAGCACGTCCGCCGCACGCTCACCGTCTGCCGCCGCGACGCGCAGGGTGTCCTCGGCGTCCGGCAGGACGATGAGCACGAGCCGCGCCTCGACGAGCTCGCGCAGGTTCCGCGCGATGATCGCGAGCAGCGGTTCGAGCTCGATCTCCGTGGTGAGAGCGTTGCCGACCTCATTCAGCGACTCGAGCTGCCGGAGCCAGTGCGTCGAGGACTCGTAGAGGCGCGTGTTCTCGATCGCGACGGCGGCCTGCGCGGCGAGGAGCTGCGTGAGCTCCTCGTCCTCGGCCGTGAACGGACCGCCCCGTTTCTCGGTCAGGTACAGGTTGCCGTAGGCCACGCCGCGCAGGACGATCGGGACTCCGAGGAACGTCGTCATCGGGGGGTGGTTCGGCGGGAAACCGACGGACCGCGGGTCGCTGCCGAGGTCGTCGAGCCGGACCGGCTTCGTCTCGCGGATCAACACGCCCAGGATCCCGCGGCCGCGGGGTAGGTCTCCGATCGCCGAGCGGGTCTCCGCGTCCATCCCGCTCGTGAAGAAGCGTTCGAGCATCTGGCCGGTCTCGTCAATCACACCGAGGGCGGCATAGCGCGCCCCCGTCAGCTCGGCCGCCGTGTCCACGAGCCGCTGCAGGAGCGCGTCGAGTGAGAGCTCCGAGCTCAGGGCGATGCCCGCGTCGACGAGGAGCCGGAGACGATCGAGTGCTTCCGGCTCGGCCACGACGCGAGCCTAGCGAGGCGGGCCTAGCTACATACATATGTAAAAAACATCTAGACTTCCGGACATGCACAGACGTCGTCGCTGGCGCTCGCGCAACCGCCGCAGGCGGGAGGACGGAAGCTGGGAGGTGCGCGCTCGCGTGGAGCGGTTCGCCGAGCCCGCGCTCCTGCGCCTCATCGCGGCGCGCCCGATGCACGGCTACGAGCTGCTCGAGCGGCTTCCCTCGCTGCTCGGCGACGAGCGCGTTGACGTCGGGAACCTCTACCGCGCGCTGCGAGCGCTCGAGGAGGAGGGCCTCGTCGTCTCCGAGTGGCAGGCCGAGCTTCCCGGTCCCGCTAAGCGGACGTACACGCTGACGGACGACGGTCGAGCCGCGCTCGAGGCGTGGCTCACGTCGCTCGAGAGCCTGCGCGACGACGTCACCGGTTTCTTGGAAGACGCACGGAAAGGAGGTGACCATGTGCGGTAGACACCGACATCGGTTCCGCGGCCGGCGCATCCCGAGCCGCGAGGAGCTGCTTCAGGTGCTCGAGGAACGGCAGAAGGACCTCGAGCAGGAGGTCGCGGACATCCACGACCTCCTGCGCCGGCTCCGAGAGGAAGGAGCGACGCCGCCACAGGCGGAGCCCGTCGCCTCGTTCTAGCCCTGCGTCGCGCTGGTTGCCGCGAGAGCGGCGAGCAGCTCGTCGTGGAGGAGGCCGTTTGAGGTGATCGCCGTGCCCGTGTCGAGGCGCGGCTCCCCGGCGAAGTCCGAGTAGCGGCCCCCGGCCTCCTCCACGATCACCCGGACGGCGGCGACGTCCCACTCGGCGACGCCGACGTCGAGTGCCACGTCCACCGCGCCCTCGGCGACGAGCATGTGCGCCCAGAAGTCGCCGAAGCCTCGGGCGTGCCAGGCGCGCCGCGCGAGCTCCGGGAGCTGGTCCGGAAGCGCGAAGCTGAGGACGGAGTCCTCGACGCGAGCGACCGCGGAGACGTGCAGTCGCTCCCCGTCCGCGAAGGCGCCGGTCCCGCGCTCGGCCCACCAGCGACGGCCGAGGCCCGGGGCGGAGACGACGCCGAGTCGAACTCGCCCGTCCTCCTCCAGCGCGACCATCGTCGACCACACGGGGATGCCGCGGGAGAAGTTCCGCGTTCCGTCGATCGGATCGAGGAGCCAGCGCCGGGACCCGCTCCCGGTCGGCCCCTGCTCCTCCCCCAGGATCGCATCCTCCGGTCGCGCCTGGGCGAGGAGCAGCCGCAGGGCTGCCTCGACCGCACGATCCGCCTCGGTCACGGGCGTGAGGTCGGGCTTCTGCTCGACGACGAGATCCGTACGGAAGCTGCGCCGCGAGATCGCGTCGGCGGCGTCGGCGAGCTCGAACGCGAGGGCGAGGTCTGCGCTCATCGGCTCGCGGTGAGCGCGGCCTCGAGCAGCCGCCCGG
>Ga0066903_100005714_pt1 | contig 10860 bp, 10 predicted proteins | sample PanSoiMetaGPlot1_FD_67491 | JGI IMG/M metagenome (GOLD analysis project Ga0066903, IMG submission 67491) | Tropical forest soil microbial communities from Panama analyzed to predict greenhouse gas emissions - Panama Soil - Plot 1 (version 2) | ecosystem: Environmental > Terrestrial > Soil >...
GCTGGCCGACGAGGTTGTTCGCTGCTCGGCCGCGGAGCAGGATCCGCTGTGGCGCATGCCGCTGTGGCAGCCCTATGACCAGCTGCTCGAATCGAAGGTCGCGGACGTGAACAACGTCTCGAGCGGCGGCTTCGCCGGCTCGATCACTGCCGCGATGTTCCTGCGCCGTTTCGTTACCGCCGCGAGGTCCTGGCTCCACTGCGACATCTACGCCTGGAACCAGACCAGCCGACCGGGCCGGCCGGAGGGCGGCGAATGCCAGGCCGCGCGCGCGCTCTATGCCCTGCTGGTCGCCCGCTATGGTTGAGCCGCTGGCGCCCATGGGCCCGCTCGATCCGCGCGTCACGCCGGCGCGGCCCGATCTTGCGGCGAGCCACCTCGCCGGCAAGGTTCAAGCCGCGCGTTTCGTCGACGGCGAGCTGCGTGAGATCGTCGACCCACAGGCGCCGCTGCGGCGCTCGCCCGCGCCCGACGCTCCGCTCGATACAGAGGCGCTCAAGGGCGAGCGCGTCATGATCTACGAAAACAATGAGGAAGGCTGGTCGTGGGGACAACTCACTGCCGACGGTTACGTCGGTTGGCTGCCAACCGCGGCGCTGCGCCCGCCGGGACCAAAGCCGACCCACCGGGTCGCGGTCGCGCGCACCCTGGTGTTTCCGGGACCCTCGATCAGGCTTCCGCCCCTCGAAGGACTTTCGCTCGGCTGCACGCTTGCGATCGAGCGCACTGAGGATCCGTTCGGGGTCATGGCGGCGAACGGTTACGTCCCGGCGCGTCATCTCAAGCCGATCGACGAGAAGGAAACCGATCTCGTCGCGGTGGCCGAGGCCTTCGTCGGCGTGCCGTATCTCTGGGGCGGCAAAACCAGCCTGGGTCTCGATTGCTCCGCGCTGGTGCAGCTCGCGCTCGGCGCCTGCGGCATTCCCTGTCCGCGCGACAGTGACATGCAGGAGCGCACGCTCGGCGCAGCGCTTGGGCCGAGGGCGGACCTCAAGCGCGGCGATTTCGTGTTCTGGAAGGGGCACGTAGCGATTGCGCGCGATGCCATGTCGCTGATCCATGCCAACGCCTTCCATATGGCGGTCACCATCGAGCCGGCCGCAAGCACGATCGCGCGCATTCACGCCGCCGGCGACCCGGTGCGGATCGTGCGGAGGCTTTGACCATCCGCAGCCTGGCGCGGAGCTGCCTTGTCGACTTCGATGCCTGCCCGCAATAGGCTAGGATCAGGGTGAGGCCCAACGGGAGGTCCTCCAATGGCCACGGAGTCCGTCCTGATGTCACGCCAGGCGCCAGCCTCGAGCGCCATCAGCGAGGAGGAATGGCAAACGCGCGTCGACCTGGCGGCGTGCTATCGGCTGATCGCGCTCTACGACATGGACGACCTGTTCGCGACCCATATCTCGGCGCGCGTGCCGGAATCGGACGAACACTTCCTGCTCAATCCCTATGGGCTGCTGTTCGAGCAAGTCACCGCATCGAATCTCGTGAAGGTCGATCTCGGCGGCAACATCGTGCAGGACACCGAATACGCGATCAATCCGGCGGGCTTTGTCATCCATTCGGCGGTTCATGCCGCGCGACCGGACGTCGCCTGCGTCATCCATACCCATACGGTCGCGGGCATCGCCGTTGCCAGCACGCAAGCGGGCCTGCTGCCGATCACCCACAAGGCGGTGCGCTTCTACAATCGCGTCGGCTACCACGATTACGAGGGCCGCGCCCTTGAACTCGACGAGCGCGCGCGGCTGGCGCGCGATCTCGGCAAGCACAACGCGCTGATCCTGCGCAACCATGGTCTGCTGACATGCGGCGCGACGGTTGAACGCGCCTTCTTCACCATGGTCGACCTGGAAAAGAGCTGCAAGGTGCAGGTCGCCGCGATGTCGATGGGTGCCAAGCTGATCGAGCTGTCGCCCAATCTGGCCGAGCACGCCGCCGGGCAATTCGATCGCAGGACCGACGACGGCGGCGGCTGGCCGGCGCTGCTCACGATGCTCGACCGCATCGATCCATTGTACCGGACCTAGATCCATGGCAGTGGTGCTCGAACGACAAACGGTCAAGGTCACTCCGTCGGGGGCGGCGCTCGGCGCCGATGTCACGGGCGTCGATCTTTCGACCGAACTCACGGCCGACATTGTCCGCGCCATCGAGGCGGCATGGTCGCAGCATCTGGTGCTGCGCTTTCGCGGCCAGAGACTGAATGACGATCAGCTGATGCGCTTCACCTCCCGTCTGGGCGTGCTCGACCATGCCCCGATCCCCGCCGCCAAGGTGAAGGTGGCGGGCGAAGATCGTTTTGTGGAAATCGGCGCAGAAACCAGGCGCTACGTGAACGTCGTGTCGAACGCGATCGAGAACGGCAGGGCCATCGGCAGCTTCGGTTCCGACGAAGTCGCCTGGCACACCGACATGTCCTACAACGCTGAGCCGCCGAGCGGCTCGGCGCTCTATGCGCTCGAGGTCCCCCCTTCCGGCGGCGACACGATGTTCGCCAACATGTACGCGGCGTATGAGCGGCTCGACGGCGCGCTGCGGGCGCGGATTGCCGGCCGCCGCTGCCGCCATGATGCCAGCCGCAACAGCGCCGGCGAGCTTCGCCGCGGATTCGCCGAGATCGATGACCCGCGCCAGGTCGTGGGCGCGAGCCATCCCATCATTCGCACGCATCCGGTGACCGGCCGCAAGGCGATCTACCTGTCGCGGCGCAGCCATGCCTATATCGAGGGACTTGAGCTCGACGAAAGCGAGGCGTTGCTCGATCTGCTCTGGCGGCACGTCACGCAGCCCGAGCTGATCTGGACTCAGATCTGGAAGGCCGGCGACCTCGTGCTCTGGGACAATCGATGCACCATCCACCGGCGCGATTGCTTTGATCCCAACGCACGTCGGCTGATGCATCGCACCCAGATCAAGGGCGATGTCCCGTACTGAGGGCGCAGTCCTGTCAAAGCGGCATCACACCCCGAACAACTGGGTGTAGCGCGCCTTGATCTCGTCGGCCATGGTCTCGACGCCGGCAGGATCGTCCTTGAAGACCTTGATCTCCGCGAGCGCGCGGCTCCCCGCCTTCTCCTTGACCAGCGCATGGACCGAGTGGTTGCGGGCAAAGTCGACCAGCTCCTGCTGGCCCTCGCGCGAATGCAGCCAGTTCTGGAACAGGCGGGCGGCATTCGGATTGGGCGCATTCTTGAACACGGCGCTCGGACCGGTGATGAGCGGCGTGCCTTCGCGCGGATAGACGATCTCGACCGCCTGGTTCTGCTCCTTGAGCTGCAGCAGATTGTAGTCGTTGCCGTCCACCGCCACCATGCGCTCGCCGAGAACGAGTTTCTTAGGCGTATCGGTCGACGACTGGATCTGCAGGACGCGCTGCTTGGCAAGCTTCTCAAAATAGCCCCAGCCGAGCTCGCGCACCAACTGGAACGTTGCCGTCATGACGGTGCCACTGAAGGCCGGATGCGCCTTGACCATTTTGCCGGCCCATTTCGGGTCGAGCAGATCGGCAAAGCTCCTGGGCGCGTCTTCCGCCTTGACGAGATTGGTGTTGTAACCGATCGGACAGAGCCACACGCGCGTGGTCATGAACTGCCCGTCGGGATCGAAATAGTCCTTCGGAAAATGCTGCGCCACATCTTCCGGCAGGTAGGCCGCGAGCCAGCCGTTGCGCTTCCATACCAGCGAATGCGAAGCATCGGCGCTGCTGATCACGTCGACCGCATAGGTGCGGCTGTCATATTCCTGCGCGATACGCTGGAACAGCCGCTCCGAGCCGGTGCGCTCGACCCGCACCGCAATGGCCGAAAATTTGGCCTCGAATACCTTGGCGATGCGTTCCGCCACCAGCAGGTCCATCGAGGTGTAGAAAGCGAGCTTGCCTTCTTTCTTCGCCGCCTCGATCAGCGCCGGCGTGATCGCGGACGACGGCGGCGTCTGCGCGCGCACCGGTACGGCGAAGACCGTGGCGGCGAGCGCCGCCGCGCCCCTGAGCAGATCGCGTCGCAACAATGACATTCGTGTCATGTTTTCCCCAGCCCGGCGTCATTGCAGTGCGATGACACGCCGAGTGTGCCCTGCCACGAAACTAGTCAACTTTCCTTGCCCGCGAAAGCGACGCTGCGACGCGGGATGCCTCAAAAATCTCGTCAGCAGCCGCGTTTCAATCGACTACTGCAATCTGATGCAGGCGAATTTTCATCAAATTGCGAGTGTTCCAGGAACCATGCACGCGCAAATTCGTATTCTCCCGTGAGGCACGCACGCGCTCGATCGTGACCTGTGTGCCGGGGAGGATTCCTCGATCCAGGAGACCACGATGCGAAAATTCCTTCTCGTCAATCTCGCTGCCGCGGCAGTTATCTTCTCGACCGGTGCACTGCTCCCGAACCGCGCTGACGCAACGATGCTCGGCGCAGCGGCGGGCGTGCGTTCCGCAGTCGAGACTGCCAACCCCACCGAAGAGGTCAGGTACCGCCGGCATTTCAGGCGACATGCCAGATTCCGCGCATTCGCGTTTCACCCTCGGCGGTTCCATCATCGCCGGTTCTTTCACCGCCGGTGGTGGGGCGGTTACTGACAGTGAAGGTGCGCCCAAGCGTCAGCTGACGCTGGTATGCACACGAGTTTGTTCCCTGCGGAACGGCCCTCCGGTCGACTCGTTTACCATAGGTAGTCGACCAGAAAGAGGAGGAACGACATGAACAAGCTTGCAATCGCTCTGATCGCGAGTGCGATGCTCGGAATTGCAGCGCCCGCTGCTCCGGCCCATGCCCAAGGCGTCGTGATCGGCGTCGATGACGGCTACCGCAGCTACGGGTACCGCAGCTGGTGGGGCGGACCGCGCGCGCATGTTCGCGTCTACCGCGACTACGCTTATCCGCGGTTCCGGCATCGCCGGCATTATTGGGGCGGCTATAACGCTTACGGGTATCGGAGCTGGTGGGGCGGCTACTAAACTAGCACTGGCCTAGGCTTTAGAAAATGGCCCGCATCCGCGGGCCATTTTCGCGAAAACAGGTCCGGTGTCTGATCCCCTCGCCGGCGATTTGGATTTCGCAGTGCAATGCGCCGTTCGGTTTCCATGGTTCTGATTTTCACTGCGACGGCTTCGGTTGCCGCCGCGCAGGAGCCGCTTCCGTCTCTGCCACAACTGCGACGATGTGAGGCAACCGCACGTCCACTGCTGCCGGAAAGGTGGCAGGGCGTTTTCGTCATGGCGCCATTCAGCAACACGCAGCTCGTCCTCACTGAGATCGTGCACGACGACGAGCTTCATGCGACGCGGATGAAGGCTTACGGACTGCGAAGCGGAACGCTTGATCTGTTCGTGCAGGGCGACAAGACCTACGCGCTCCATTCGGACGGCCAACAGATCACAGGCTGCGAAGACCTCGGCGACACCGGCTGGCGGCCGCTGCCGCGCGACTGGCTCGCACCGCAGTCGCAATGCGCCGGGTCGGCGCCGCTCGGCGAGACCGAGGTCGACTGGTGGAAAACACCGGTCGAGCCGATGCCTTCGAGCTATTGGGTCTGGTCCAAGCAGTCCGACCACACGCCGTTCCGGCTCGTGTTCCAGGCCGCTAGTGACCGGCTCGGAATTTTGAGCCAATACGCGCTCGACTATCAGGTCCGTTTCAGCGCCGTGCCGAAGACCGATCTCGCGGCGATTGCGAGCGCTTGCAAATCCGCACGGAAGTCGCCGGAAAATCGAACGCTGCACGAGCGCCTCGCGGCGATGGCGCAATCGCCAACGCGTGCCAATCACGCGATCGAGCAGTTGATGCCCGAGGTCGCCGCTACCTGCTCGGCGGCGCCGTTGCCGACCTGGCCGGACCAACTCGCGATCACCGGCCTGATGACGCCGTTCGATTTCAACGAAAGCCCGTATCCGACCGAAGTGCTGTATGACTGGAGCGTGCAGTCGCAGCGCAGTCGGGTCTTCTTTCCGCCAGGATCGCCGAGCACCGCGCAAGACGCCCTGATGATCGGGCCGCGAGGCTACAACGTCAGCCATCTGCGCGGGCGCGGCCCGGTCTGTGCGCCGGTGCTGCCGGGCACCGTCAGGCCGGACTGGCCGGTGCGCGCTCCGTGCAGTTGTGAAGCCGAAATTGCCGGTGGCACGCTCCTGAGCCCCTACGGCACGACCCGCGTTCTGGCCTGTCCGCTCGCCAGTCCACGCGCTGCATGGGCCTGGTATTCGGCCTCCGGCCGCCCGACGCTGTTCATGGTGACGTCGCTGCCAGGCGATGAGGGCTTCGGGTTGTTTGCGGCGCTTGATTACCGGGACTGGCTTCCCGGCCACCAGGTTGCGCGCTCGGTCTTCGCTAAGCCGCAGCACTGCCCCTTGCCGCCCGCGCCGCCCGGCAAGGCTGCGCCCGCTGCCGCACCGAGCCACTGCGGCACCTGCCATCTCGGGGCGCCGGCGAGCCGGCGATAAACCGCCTCAATAGCCGGTGATCCGATCGATCACGTTCTCGAGCGGCAGGCCGGATTCCATGTGCTCGATCTGCCGCAGCACGCTCGTCGCGAGCGCTTGCGGTACTGCCTGCGCAGCGTTGTGCGGCGTGACCGTCACCTTCGGATGACCCCAGAGCGGGCTCGCCTGAGGCAGCGGCTCAACGGGAAAGACATCGAGTGTCGCGCCTGACAGCGTGCCTTCGTCGAGCGCGGCCAGGATGTCCGCGTCGACCTGCAGAGAGCCACGCCCCGCATTAATAAGATAAGCGCCGCCCAGCGCGCCGCGCGCGTTGAGCTTACGGATCGTATCGAGATTGATGATCCCGCGCGTGGCAGGCGTCGCCGGCAAGAGACAGACGAGAATCTCGGTCCCGCGCAGGAACGGCTCGAGCCCGTCCGGGCCGTGAAAGGTCGCGACGCCGAGGAGCGTCTTGTCGGTGCGGCTCCATCCCCGGACCTTGAAGCCGAGCTTCTGCAGCATGCGCGCGGCGCTGAGACCGAGCACGCCGAGTCCCATGATGCCGACCGACACGTCGCTCGCGGCCGGCTGCTCGTGCTCGCGCCACACCCGCGCGCGCTGCTGCGCATCGTAGAGCCCCTGTCGGCGGTGATGCATGAGGACGTGCAGGACCACGTACTCGGTCATACGCATGGTAAGGTCGGCATCGACAATGCGCACCACCGGCACGGCGGGCAGCGTCGGGTCGGCGAGGAGGTCGTCGGCGCCGGCGCCGAGCGAGAAGATCGCTTTGAGATTGTGGAATCCGGCGAGCAGCCCCGCCGGCGGATGCCACACACACGCATAGTGCACGCCCGCGGGATCGCCGACCTGGTCGGGCCACACGCTTATGCGGTGCTGCGGCGCGAGCGTCCGGAATCGCTCCTCCCAGCCCTTCGAGTCCCAGCCGACGATCGCAAGCAGAATGTTCGACATCGGTGGTGGGTCGAGTGAGGTGGCCGCGTCCTATTGGGCGACGACACCCTCGGCCGCGGTCTCGAGGTTGAAGGCCGCCGCGAATAAGGCGCGGGTATAGTCGTTCTGCGGGCGGGCGAACAGTTCGGCGGCCGGCCCCTCTTCCACCACCTTGCCGTGGCGCATGACAATAAGGCGGCTCGCCAACGCCGACACCACGCGCAGGTCATGCGAGATGAACAGGTAAGTGAGGTGGAGCCGCTTCTGCAGGTCGCGCAGCAGATCGACCATCTGCGACTGGATCAGCATGTCGAGCGCGCTCGTTGGCTCGTCGAGCACGACGAAGGTCGGCTCGAGCACGATTGCGCGCGCCATCGCAATGCGCTGACGCTGGCCGCCGGAGAATTCGTGCGGATAGCGGAAGCGCGCCTCCGGATCGAGTCCGACATCGCGCAGCGCCCGCACCACCTTCTCTTCCCGCCCCTCCTTCGACATCTTGGGATGATGCACCCACAGGCCCTCTTCGATGATGTCGGAGACCGACATGCGCGGGCTGAGCGAGCCGTAGGGGTCCTGGAACACGACCTGCATGGCGTGGCGGAACGGCCGCATCTTTTCGAAATTCAGCCCGGTGATCGTATGGCCGAGGAACACGATCTTCCCTTGTGAGGAGATGAGTCGCAGGATGGCGAGCCCGAGCGTGGTCTTGCCGGAGCCGGATTCACCCACGATGCCGAGCGTCTCGCCCTTGCGGACCGCGACGTTCACGCCATCGACCGCCTTGATGTGCCCGACCGTGGTGCGCAGCACGCCGCGCTTGACCGGGAACCAGACCTTAAGATCCTTGGTGTCGATCACGACCGGGGCGGCGGGGTTGAGCGGCGCCGGGTCGCGTTTCGGCTCGGCCGCCAACAAGGCTCGGGTATAGGGATGCGTCGGCGCCGTGAACACGCGCTCGACCGGGCCTTGCTCCACGATCTTGCCCTCCTTCATCACGCAGACCTTGTCGGCGAGTTTGCGCACGATGCCGAGGTCATGGGTGATGAACAGCATGGCCATGCCGAGCCGCGACTGCACGTTCTTGAGCAGCTTGAGGATCTGCGCCTGCACGGTGACGTCGAGCGCGGTCGTCGGCTCGTCAGCGATGAGCAGGTCCGGCTCGTTGGCAAGCGCCATGGCGATCATCACGCGCTGGCGCTGGCCGCCCGAGAGCTGGTGCGGGTAGCTCCGCAGACGGCTCTCCGGATCGGGAATACCGACCTGCGTCAACAACTCCACGGTGCGCGCGCGCGCCGCCTGCCCGGTCAGGCCTCGATGCAGCAGCAGGATCTCGCCGATCTGCTTCTCGATCGTGTGCAGCGGATTGAGCGACGTCATCGGCTCCTGGAAGATGATGGTGATGTCGTTGCCGCGCACCCGCCGGATGTCGCGCTCGGACATGCTCAGGAGCTCGGCGCCTTTGAAGCGGATCTCGCCCGAAGGATGGCTGGCCGCGGGATAGGGCAGAAGCTTCATCACCGATAGCGCGGTTGCCGACTTGCCGGAGCCCGATTCGCCGACCAGCGCGACGGTCTCGCCTGGCGCCACGTCGAACGAGATGCGGTCGACCGCGAGCGTCTCGCGGCTGCCCTGGCGGAAGCTCACCGACAGGTTCTTGACCTCGAGCAGCTTGTTGACCGTCGCGTCCATCGGTCACCGGAACGTCTTGCGCGGATCGAAGGCGTCGCGCACCGCCTCGCCAATGAAGATCAGGAGCGACAGCAGGATGGCGACGGTGAAGAAGCCCGAGATGCCGAGCCAGGGCGCCTGGATATTGTTTTTGCCCTGCTTGAGCAGCTCACCGAGGGAGGCCGAGCCTGGCGGCAGCCCGAAGCCCAGGAAGTCGAGCGCGGTCAGCGTCATCACCGAGCCGGATATGATGAACGGCAGGAACGTCATGGTCGCGACCATGGCGTTGGGCAAGAGATGCCGGAACATGATCACCGTGTTCGACACGCCGAGCGCGCGCGCCGCCATGATGTATTCGAAATTGCGGCCGCGCAGGAATTCGGCACGCACCAGTCCGACCAGCGCCACCCAGGAAAACAACAGCAGAATCCCGAGCAGCACGAAGAAGCTCGGTACCAGCACCGACGATATGATCAGCAGCAGATAGAGCGAGGGAACCGAGGTCCAGATCTCGATGACGCGCTGGAAAATGAGATCGGTCCAGCCGCCGAAATAGCCTTGCACGGCGCCGGCGGCGACGCCGATGATCGAGGAGATCGCGGTCAGCGTAAGCCCGAACAGCACCGAGATGCGGAACCCGTAGATCAGGCGCGCCACCACGTCGAAGGCCTGGTTGTCGGTGCCGAGCCAGTTGTATTCGAGGTCGCGGCAGCCGGTCAGGCCCTTGCGTTGGACCACCTCCGCGCACTGTTGCTCGGTGAGCATCCAGGTCGGCGGAGACGGCGCCGGCGTCGGCACATCAAGATTGTGGGTGTCGTAGGAAAAGCGGATCGGCGGCCAGATCGTGTAGCCGCCGCTCTCGGCGATGAGCTTTTGCAGAAAGGGATCACGGAAGTTGGCGGCGGTCTCGAACTCGCCGCCGAACGTGGTCTCGGAGTAGGTCCGAAATATCGGGAAGTAGTACTTGCCGTCGAACTGGACGATAAACGGCTTGTCGTTGGCGATGAACTCGGCGAACAGCGAGATTCCGAACAGGACGAGGAAAATCCAGAGCGAAAAATAGCCGCGCCGGTTGGCCTTGAAGTTCTCCCAGCGCCGGCGGTTGATCGGCGACAGTGCGACCAGCTGCCCGCTCGGCGGCACAGCCAGTCCCATCGGCGATTGCGCCGATGTCTCGGGGACCTGGACGATGGTGCGGTCGTCCACCCTCACACCTCTCGGGTCTCGAAATCGATGCGCGGATCGACCCACGTGTAGGTGAGGTCCGAAATCAGGTTCACCAGGATCCCGACCAGCGCAAAGATGTAAAGCGTCGCGAACACAACCGGATAGTCGCGGTTGAGCACACTCTCGAAGCTGAGCAGGCCGAGCCCGTCGAGCGAGAAGATGGTCTCGATCAGCAGCGAGCCGGTGAAGAACGCGTGCACAAAGGCGCTCGGGAATCCGGCAATCACGATCAGCATCGCATTACGGAAGATGTGGCCGTAGAGCACCTGCCGCTCGCTGTTACCCTTGGCGCGGGCGGTGATCACGTATTGCTTGCGGATCTCGTCGAGAAACGAATTCTTGGTCAGCAGCGTCATGGTGGCGAAGGCGGCGAGCCCCATGGAGATGATCGGCAATGTCAGATGCCAGAAATAGTCGATGATCTTCTGCCACCAGGAAAGCTGCGACCAGTTGTCGGAGGTGAGCCCGCGGAGCGGGAAGATGTCGAGGAACGAGGGGCCCGCAAACAGCACGATGAGCAGGACCGCGAACAGGAATCCGGGGATCGCGTAACCGATGATGATGGCCCCCGAGGTCAGGATGTCGAAGTTCGA
>Ga0066903_100005715_pt1 | contig 10860 bp, 9 predicted proteins | sample PanSoiMetaGPlot1_FD_67491 | JGI IMG/M metagenome (GOLD analysis project Ga0066903, IMG submission 67491) | Tropical forest soil microbial communities from Panama analyzed to predict greenhouse gas emissions - Panama Soil - Plot 1 (version 2) | ecosystem: Environmental > Terrestrial > Soil >...
CGTCTCGGGGTCGATGATCGCGAACTCCTCTTCGATTCCCAGAGTGAACGTGTGGTTCTTCATGCGATGGCGAAGCAGGAATGTCCGTCAAAAACGATCCACTGTCATCCCGAGCGAAGTCGAGAATGGAGCGACTGGGGAAGCCGCAACATCAACGGGAAGGCCGGAGGCTGAGCGAACGGGAGGTGAGCGAATCAAATCCCGTTGCAAACTTAACGGCCAGATCGCGGGATTCCTCGACTCCGCTTCGCTCCGCTCAGAATGACAGGCCACCTCAGGCGAGTTCGCCTAACGAACGCCGTGTCACCGCAGCTTGGAGAAACTTGCCCCAGCTGAGATTATCGCGACCGGGAACATGCTCGCGCGCCTTGCGGATAGCCATTTCCGAGATCGCGTCCACCACCCATTCGAAGTTGTGCTCACCGATAAACGCCGCTTCGCAGTCAGGAGCGGGATTACAAAAGTCGATCGCAACCGGCACGCCGTCGCGCACGGCAAATTCCACGGTGTTAAGGTCATAACCGAGAAATTGATTCAATCTCAAAACGCCCTCCTCGACTTTTTGCAGAATTTCCTTTGGCGCGTGCCATTCTGTTCGGTAGCGCAAGTGAAAGGGATTCCGTGGCTCGTAGGGCATAATCCGCACGCGGCGTTGATCAATCGAGTAGCAGCGGAAATACATATCGAACTTGACTTCCTCCTGTAGCATCATCACCAGCTGTCCGGTGTCGTTGTAAGCGCGGAAGAATTCCTCGCGATTATGCAAGCGATAGACGTTTTTCCAGCCGCCACCTGCAAATGGTTTGAAAAACGCGGGCCAGCCTACGTAATTGAAAATCCCTTCCCAATCGAGAGGATAGCCCAGATTTCGAAATGACTTGTCGTTCGTATCTGGTGGCGGCTGATTCGATGGAAGCAACACCGTGCGCGGAACAGCGACCCCGATTTTTGTGGCCAGCGCGTTATTGAAAAATTTTTCATCCGCGCTCCACCAAAACGGATTGTTGACGACGGCAGTCCCGGTTAGCGCCGCGTTTTTCAGCCAGGCGCGATAGAATGGCACGTCCTGAGAGATGCGATCGATCACCACGTCGTATCCGCATGGTTCGCCCTGAATGACTTTGTCAATCTTCACAAACTCCGCCGCAATGTCTTTGCCGCCCGTTTTCTGATTCACCCGCTCGACAAACGCCGGGGGAAAACTCTGTTCCTGTCCAAAAAGTATTCCGATTTTTTTCATAGGTGAGCTGCTGTCATTTCGAGCGAAGCCGGAGGCGAAGTCGAGAAACCTCTCGAATTAAACCTCAGCAAGAGACGTCTCGACTTTCGATCGACATGACACAAAGCAGTCGAACCTGGGACTCCATTGACACCGCGGCTACGAGCCCGGTGCACTTCGCGAGGAGCGCAATGAAGCCGTTTTACTGATTTTGTCCAGTGATAGGTGTTTGAATCAACCCGCTCGACCAATAAGTTACTCGATGGTCAAGAAACTACTGCACACGCGCTATCGCGTACACGACTTGGAAAAGACGGTTTCTTTCTACAAGGACGTCCTCGGTCTGCAAGAAGTTCGTCGGCATACCTCCGGCCGCGGGTCACAACTCGTGTTTCTGAAAGCACCAGGCAGCGACGCAGAAATTGAGATATGCAAGTTCGACGGGAGCGGCCCGATCGTCGTCGGCCCTGATTTGACGCACCTTGCATTTGAAGTCGAAGACATGGACAAGTTTGCCAAACACGCTGCCGCAAAAGGCCATCCGTTATCTGACGGACCGCATTCCACGAACGGGGGTAGAATTGCCTTCATTGACGCCCCGGAAGGCTATGAGGTGGAGCTGATCGAACACGGTAAGAAATAATATTTGCACGTAATTCCTGTCTGGGTCTGCGCCGTTCAAAATGGACTTCGCTGAAGGACTTGTGGCGCTTAAGCGTTCGGGAATCGCAAGGCATATCCAGCGCCCGCACTTGCGCAGACAAACGTTTTGTCCATAATTTTTCGTCCATGATTTGGCGCAATCGAATTTGGTTTCTTTGCGCACTGATTCTGAGCTCAACGCTGAGCGTGTGGGCACAGGACGTCGTCGATCCCGATATCGTCCGGCCGAGCGGCGTTAATGGGCCTGTCCGGAAAGCAAAAGCCGTAACGCAGAAGAGTTCGGATGCCGACTCCGAATCCGACGCACCGAAAGCAAAGAAATCAAAGTCCAGTCATGCTCGGTCGCATCGCGCACGCGCAAAATCAAAAGAAGATGATGACACAATTGCTGCGCCGACACAGTTTACGCCTGACGGCATACCGAAGACGAGCGCAGCTTCAATAATAGTGGTGGACGCCAATAGCGGCAGGATTTTGTATGAAAAAAACGCGGACCAGGTACGACAAGCGGCGAGCACGCAGAAACTGCTGACTGCGCTGATCGTGGCAGAGACCGGTTTTCTTGATCGGCCAGTGACCGTGCAATCGACCGATTCAATGTGCGACCCGGTGAAGCTGGGAATCAAGTCGGGCGAGACTTATCAGCGAATGGATCTTTTACGGGCTTTGCTCGTGAAAAGTCCCAATGACGTTGCACGATGTCTGGCGCGCGATAATGCCGGAAGCGTCGACGCATTTGCGCAGCTAATGAATCGCCGCGCAGTGCAACTTGGCGCCGTGCATTCGCACTTTCTGAATCCGAATGGTCTGCCGCTACCGGGACAATATTCGAGCGCACGCGATCTCTCGCTCATCGCACGCGCTGCTTACGCGAATCCGACTATCCGTTCCATCGTCTGTCTTCCACAGCTTGTCTTCCGCTATGCGAATGGCCGCACACGCGAGCTTGAAAACACGAACAAATTGCTTCGCCGGGTCCCGTACTGCAACGGTATGAAGACCGGTTACACCGATGGCGCAGGCAAATGCCTGATCGCAAGCGGTACGCGTCCGGGCAAAGATGTAATCGTCGTTGTGCTGGGTGACAGCCCCAGCAAGGTTTGGCGCGATGCGTCTGCGCTGCTTTCATGGGGTCTCTTGTTGTAAAAGCTTTCCCTGCGCAGCATCCCGATCACTCCTTCCGCATGTTCGTTTCAATTACCGTTCTAGCACCGCATTTCAATGTTAGCTCACATATGTGAGCCAACATTGAAATGGCTGTTCGCGTCGAAGTTTGCTCGGATGCGAGCTCAGTTTGGATCAAATATGAGCGGAATGAATGGCGGAGAGGTGGTGCCGTTAAAATGCGAACAGCCGACGACGGGGTTCGAACCCGTGACCTACGGTTTACGAAACCGTTGCTCTACCAGCTGAGCTACGTCGGCGGGAAGCGTGCGAAACATTGCATCCCACGGCGGTTCACACAAGCGCGCTGCTGTAGCCGGTGATGCTCCCGCTATCCGAGCGCGTCTCAATGCGCGGCTACAGAGGCAGCACGAATGTCTCGCCAATTTCCCGCAAGGCAATGCGCTCGGGAGTTTTAGTTAGCGCGGCTTCGAAGCGCTCGATCGGTTCGCCGAAGGGCTCAAGGCTAAGACGGAACGTCTGGTGGTGCACCGGCACAATAAAGCTCGCGCCTGCGGCGTTCGCCATCTGGATTGCCTGCTCGGGCGTGCTGTGTGATTGAATCCACGGATTGTACGCGCTGATAGGCACGATTGCGACGTCGATTGGACCGTGTCGCCGCAGCTCTGCGAAGCTCTCGGTCATTGCGGTGTCGCCGGCGAAAATAATTCGCCGCCCCTTTCGTTCGATTAAATATCCATTGTAACCGCGATGAGTGTCATGCCGCGTGCGCGCACCCCAATGTTTCACAGGAAATGCCGCGATTAATATTTCGCCCGCTCCAGCGATCAAGTTCTTACTTTCACCCCGATCAAGTTCCGTGATCTCGGAAAAGCGAGTCCCTTTCAATAAATCGCTCGTGGCGCGCGCGGTGATCACGCGCGTAGTCTCATCAAAACAACCGAGTGTTCGCAGATCGAGATGATCAAAGTGGGCATGCGATAGAAGGATTAGATCGATTCGCGGCAGCTCATCAAACTGCAGAGCAGGTGCAGTCAGGCGTTTTGGGCCTATCGTGATGCCTGGCAAACGAATTCCGACGCGCGGAAAAAGGACGGGGTCCGTGAGTATTGTGACACCAAAAAAATTTATGAGAACTGTGGAGTGCCCCACCCATGCAAGTGTCACCTGTGTATCACGCCATTTCGACGGCTTCGGTCTCGCAAAAGCTGGCGCGATTGGCCGCCAGCTTTCAACCGTCCATTCCCTGAAGAGATGCCCGAGCCAGCGACGCGCTCGTGAAGTACGGGGCCTTGGTTGTTCGGGCGTTTTCATGCGAAAGCCTAACACTCATTTCGGCAGCAGGGTCAGCAGGCTGGGAAGCCCAGGATCCATTTACTTGGCGGCTGACGCAGACGCTTACAAATGCGGATTAGTATCCGGCGGCCATTCCGTCTTTACGTGATTCGCTGGCGCCGACATAGACTCGACGGCCATCATGCATTTCGATTTTGATCGCTTGATAACCGCCGTAGCCGCCGACGTCGAAACGCACGTCGTGCCCTCTTTTGCGCAGCTCGCGCACGGTCTCGTATGGAATACCGCTCTCAACTTCAACGTATCCCCCTGAAGCATTCATCTTTTCGCCGGTAGGTTCGTTATCGCCTTCGTGCTGCCAGCGGGATGCGTCTCCGGCTTCCTGGACGTTTAAACCGAAATCGATCTGGTTTGTGAGCACCTGCACATGACCCTGCGGCTGCATGCCGCCGCCCATGACACCAAACGCTTCCCACGGTTTGCCGTCTTTCATTACGAATCCGGGAATAATGGTGTGAAACGGGCGTTTCCCTGGCGCGTAAACATTCGCGTGCTGCGGGTCCATCGAGAAAAGTTCGCCGCGATCCTGAAACATGAATCCAAGACCCGGCACGACAATCCCGCTGCCCATCCCCCGATAATTGCTTTGGATTAATGAGACCATGTTGCCTTCATCATCGGCGGTGCACATGTAAATCGTATCGCCTTGATTTAGCACCGGATTGCCGGGTTCAACTTGTTTGGCCGCGTGATTGGGGTCGATCAATTTTCTGCGTTCCGCCGCATAGCTTTTCGACAGCAATCCTGCGAGGGGAACCTTTGCGAACGCGGGATCTGCATAAAACTTCGCACGGTCGGCCCACGCGATCTTCTTTGCCTCGATCATGGTATGCAGCGTCTCGGGTGAATTCCATCCCATGGCGCGCAGATCGAATCCTTCGAGAATGTTCAGTATTTGCAGCGCGGAAATTCCCTGACCGTTTGGCGGAAGCTCGAACACATCGTAACCGCGATAGTTCACCGAGACAGGCTCGACCCACGTCGAGGTATGCTTCTCGAAATCGGTTTTCCGCAGGAACCCGCCATTGGCCTGCATGAACGCGTCGATCTTGTCAGCGATCTCGCCTTTATAGAAAGCATCGCGCCCTTTCTCGCCAATCAATCGCAGCGTTCTCGCCAAATCCGGATTCTTGAAGATGTCGCCTTTACCGGGAGTGCGTCCTTTGCCATCAAGCGTGTAGGTCTCGAGAAACGCTCCGGGCAATCCCTTGTAGAGACGCGGACCGAACGACCAGTAATACGCGATCAAGTCGGTGACCGGAAAACCTTCCTCGGCATAGCGAATTGCCGGGGCGAGATCGTCGCTCAATTTCAGTTTGCCGAATTTCTTGTGTAGCTCCGCCCACGCATCGACGGTTCCGGGAACACTGATCGGCAGCATGCCTCGCGGCGGAATAGTTTCGCTATGCAGTTTCGCCAGTTCTGATTTTATCGCGTCGTAAGTCAGACCAAGCGGAGAACGACCGCTCCCGTTGATTCCGTAAAGTTTGTTTTCTTTCGCGCTGTAAACGATCGCGAACAGATCGCCCCCGACTCCATTTGAAACCGGCTCCATCAAACCGAGCGTCGCATTCGCGGCGATCGCGGCGTCCACTGCGCTACCGCCGCGCTTTAAGATCTCGATCCCGACCACCGTGGCCGCCGGAACGCTGGTGCAAACCATCCCATGCGTTGCCAGAACTTCTGATCGAGTAGCGAAATTCTTTCCGGTAATGCGATCGATCTGCGCATTCAAGGGTAAAGCTGAACCCGCCGTGAGTAGTGCAATTATGAGTGGCTGAATCCCGCGCATCCCGAAATTATGGCCGTCTACGTGAAGAGCGCACTTGAATTTTGGCCTCCCGGCTATATCTGATTGCGCTGCAATGAAAATCTCCACCGATGATCAGCAAGCGATCGGTCTGATTTTGTTCTGTGTTGGCGTCCTCTCTTTTCTGATAGGCGTCGCCGGGCATCTCAAATCAGAGTATCATCACCGCGGCGAAATCTCGTCCACCGGCTTTACCATCGCCATTATCCTGGCGGCAGTAGGTGTCGTGATGTTTGTGGTCTCGTTGAAAAAGAAACGGGGTTGACGCCGTGACGCAGACAATCTTGTGTGCGATTTCAGCGCTTCAAAGCGCGAGTTCGTGCTACGGCAAGATACTCGCAGGCAGGATTGCCTGCTTCACAAAAGCGACCCGGCGGCGCACATCTTTGGAACGCTGAAACGTGGGCCGAAGGTCTCATTGACGTGTCGCCGTAAGCGCAGCAGAATCGCGCTAAAATCCGTCGATGCAAAAGGTTTACGGCAAACTTGTCATCGCAGCCCTGGCGCTCACTCCCGTCGCCTTGTTGGCTCAGAATCTTGCTCCAACACCGCCTACTTCCGCGAAAGCCGAACTTTCCAAAGTAGAAGAATGGGTGCTTTCTCAAGGCACCGAAGAATCGATAGCCCCGGAATTGGCGGCCATACTCGGACTTGGCAGTGATCGTCTCCCAGTAAAAATAAAGTCCTTTCGCACGACGGAGGGTATTAATCTCGCATTTGCTGTCAGCACGAACCCAAAGCAAGAGGGCATCGTGATTTCTGCGCTCAGGACAATTGCAGATAAGGCGGAAATTTATTCCACAGGCACTGCCTGGCTTACAGACAGATCAGGAATTCTTCGACAAACGATCGCAGTGGATGCTTCCGGCGCCAAGATTCTTCCAAACAATTCCCACGCAGCGAAATTTAGAGACACAAAGGCCTTCTTCGTAAAAAAACTTCAGACCACGAGCCCCACTAATACCTCATCCCCCTCTCCCAGAAGATCCGCGACAGCTGTTGGAGAAAAACAGATCAAGTGAACTACGAAGCGCGACCTGTTCACCGTTCCTGGCGGTCTGCAATTATTTTGAACGCTGCTCCTCGCAGGTGGCTGGTTCAAGGCACAAGGGAACGGATTAGCGTAACAAGTTCTCCATCACGGAAAAAAAGGTAGGGCTCGCACTCCCGTGCGGGCCGTGGACGCCCCGAGACGGCGTGCAAAGGACTGCCCGCCCTACCAAACCGTTGTAACGATTCCCTGGCCGCCGAAGCCTCTCGACTCACCGTAGTCCCGCGACTTCGGGACGAAGGCTGGTTGGCGGAGGAGGCAACGCTTCAACGCGTTGATGGATATGGCCCCAAAGTCTCATAGACGGGCCGCACCAGGTACACCAAAATCGCAGTCAATTACTGCAACAACAGGCTAGCCATCGGAACGTCGTTACACTAAAACTCGGCACATGAAAATCAGGTTGCTTTTGTTCGCCTTTGCAGCGGTTGCGCTCGCCGCCCCTGTTCGCGCGGGCACGTTGGAACTGGCGCCGAAGGAGACCGCACCACCATCAGTTACGCAAAGCGAGCCGTGGCAATTCACGATTGCGGTCCCGGGTTTAATGCCGAGTTTCGACGGCACGATCGGAGTCCGTGGCGTCAACGCGAACATAGACATCGGCCTCGACGAAATTCTGCAACACCTTGACATGCTTTTCGCGATGCGAGCGGCGGCGCGGAAGGGCCCGTTCGGAATATATGCTGAAGTCTTTTATGTGGGTTTGTCCGATGACTCGCAGATAAATGGGCTGATCAACAACGTCCACGAACAGGTCAACCCGTATCTGGTTGACTGGGGGTTAAGCTGGCGGCTCATCAATCAGCCGCGTTGGTTTGTCGAGTTCGCTGCCGGCTCGCACTACACAAATGTTTACGAACAGCTCGAACTGCATTCTGACCCGCCGTTGATTCAGCAGACAAGCCAAAAATTCGTCACTAACATCAGTGACAATTTGGTTGCGCGCCTTAATAACGACATTTCTCACAGTGAATTTATTACAAGGCTTAAAGGCACCATAGAGGCAGACATCACCAGCGAGATCGACAAACACGACTCGTTACATCGGCACGAACGTAAACCGCGCATTCCGATCGGTCCATTGGGTGGTCGCATTGAACAAGATGTCGCCCAGGTGGTTCACGATTTTGTGCGGGCGAAAGAAACAGCTTTAAGGGCGAGGATAGATGCGCTTCACCTGAGCGGGGAGGCTCGCCGCGCCGCCGTTCGTCAGGCCGTTAGCGCGGCCGAGACGCAGATCGCGAACCAGCTCGCGTTTACCCTGGACACCAAGCTCGGCCAAACGATCTCGCGAGATGATGGCTGGTTCGATCCCTATCTTGGGCTGCATACCCGCTACAACTTTAATAAGACATTTTACACCGCCGTGCGCGGCGAGGTCGGCGGGTTCGGTGTAGGTGCGGACTTAATGTGGCAGGTCGAAGGCGTGCTCGGGATCAACCTCACGAGGAACATCTTTACGGAGATCGGTTATCGCGCCCTCGCCGCCGACTTCGAGAACGGCGACTTTACTTTCGACACAGTCTTGCACGGCCCGCAAATCACGACTGGCATTACGTTCTGAGGAGCTTGTTAACACCGGTGCGCTAATAACATCTTGCCCGGCGGGAGCTTCTGGAGCTTTTGTCCGTGTCGTCGTTGTAACGATTCCCTGGCGCGCCGAAGTCCCGCGACTGCGGGCGAACGGTGCAACGATTTAACGCGGCGCCAGTCATTGCCCTAAAGTCCTATAGGCAATCGATTGTCAGCCTGTCAAAATTTGACTCATCAATCAACCCAAACACCAATGAAATCATTTATTCTAAAGAGATGTTTCCTGCTTGCGGTGATCGCCGCCTTCGCAATAGCAGGATGCCAGACGCAGCAGCAGATGGTCCAGGGCCAGCAGGGAATGGCCGTTCAAACAGCATTGAATCGGGCGCGATTCGACATGAACTGTCAAAGCGCAACGGGACAGGTGCTATCGACAAACGTGAGTCAGCCTGAGATCCAGGGAACCTTCCGCTCCGCTTATGGAGTGCAGCGCTTCGAATACACGGTCGGCGTGACCGGCTGCGGCCAACGTAGAACATACATCGTCGTGTGTCCGCAAAACGGCGGCGGCGGCTGCTTCGCTGCACCGGGGCGGCGGTAGCAAACGCCGAGTTACTTAGAAGCTATCTGCTAAAAATGCAGTTCAGTGTCGCCTACACGAAAGAAGGTCAGGGCAATGTGTGGCACGTTGGCGAAAGCGCCGATACCCCAAGCAACGTCGGCAACCTGGTGCGACATGGGTACGAGGGAACCACCACGCCGTACAAGATTGAAGGTGGGAAGCTCGTGACAAATATCTCGCAGGACCCATTCTCGGTCGCGATTTACAAATTGGGCAATACTTATTACGGCGCACGTAGCAACGAATTCGGCTATGCCAATTACGAGATCATTCCGACGCCGCAGTTTGCAGTGAATCCGCTTACGGCGATGATCAACCAGTTCTCGATTGAGCTGAGGCTGACGGAACAACAGAAACAGCAGATTGTTCCTATTCTGAAGGAGGCGGTGCCTCAACTGGAGGCATTGAAGAAAAACACCTCTCTTAAACCATTGCAGAAGATCGAGCAGTTAAAGCAAATCGCTGACTCAGTGGATAGCAAGATCACTCCGCTCCTGAATCCTGATCAACAGCAGAAGTTCCAGGCGATTCGTGACGAGCACCGACGGCAGTTGATCGCGAAGATGGCTAGCGGCGTCGTGGACAAGTCAAAAATCGAACTGAAGAAGGTGGAGACCGATGCGGAGAAGACAGCGGCCGACATGCTGCAGAGGGTAGAGGCTCATTTCTAAGCCGTGAGCACTACGAAATCCGAGGAAGAGAGTAACAAGGTGGCGACCGATATCATGCAGAAGGTGGAGGGCGTTGATAAAAGTGAATCGCCTGGCGGAATGTTGAACAGCGAACGTTTCTCAACTCCAAGCGGCTCCTCTTTCGCCGTTAAGCGCTGGTTACGCGAACCTCTTCTGTACTTCCTCATGCTTGTACCGTGAGCCTACAGGCATTGCCCTAAAGTCGTATAGACGCGATACCGTGGGCAGGATGAAATTGTGTTCACTTGGATCGAATTGTCCGCGAATCGCAAAACGAAGATCAAAAGCAAAATCCGCAAGGATGAAACAAAAACTATCACTTCAACGGGCCGCGCCTCTGTGTGCGGCATTGACGCTGTCGTCGTTGGCGGCATCGGCATTTGCGCAGGAAAAAAACCCTGAGCGTAACGCCTACTTCGGCGAAACGCATGTCCACACCAGTTGGTCACTGGATGCCTGGTTGGGTGGGGATCGTCTCACCGATCCGGGAGACGCCTACAAATACTTCAAGGGCCAGCCGATCAAGCACCCCCTCGGCTACGACGTCAAAATAGATACTCCGCTCGACTGGGCGGGTGTCACCGACCACTCCGAGTATGTCGGCGTGACTAAATTGGCGAACGAGCCCGGCTCAGCGATCAGCAAGGTGCCCGCTGCGCAACCCCTGATCTTAAAGAACGAGTCGGTTGCCGAGGCTCAGCGGGTCTTCCTGTACGTCGTCAACAATTTGATCGGCAAGCCACCCGTCAAAGCTCTTATGTCCCCGGACGTCGCCGCCACGGTCTGGAA
>Ga0066903_100005716_pt1 | contig 10859 bp, 4 predicted proteins | sample PanSoiMetaGPlot1_FD_67491 | JGI IMG/M metagenome (GOLD analysis project Ga0066903, IMG submission 67491) | Tropical forest soil microbial communities from Panama analyzed to predict greenhouse gas emissions - Panama Soil - Plot 1 (version 2) | ecosystem: Environmental > Terrestrial > Soil >...
GCGTGTCGACGAACGTCACGGACGGCGACACGCGATCGACGAGTCCTGGCTCCGCGCCTGTCGAAGAGATTGCCTCACCGTATCGGCCCTGCTGCAAATAGGCCTGCGAGTACGTGACGGCGTACGGGCTGTCGCGCAACGTTTGGAAACGCGCCATCTGCTGCTGCCCTTCCGTCGCGTTCCCTGACCGTGTGAGCGCCGTCGCCAACGCGTACGCGGCGGTGGCGTTGTACGGCTCTGCGGTGACGGCGGCGCGCAGCACGGGGATCGCGTCGGCGAACCGACGCTGCTGCATCAGCAGTTGTCCGAGGTTGACATTCGATGCCGCATCCGAGGAATCGATTTCGAGCACGCGCCGGAACGCAGGCTCGGCGACGTCCGGCTGGTTCGCCGTCCGGCCGATCAATCCGATGACGAAGAACGGCTGCGGCGCGGATGGCATCGCGGACGCGGATGCGCGGGCTTCAGGGAGCGCCGCTTCCGCCTGGCCGCCATATAGCAGCGCGATCGCCAACCCGAGGTGCGCAGCCGCCAACGACGGCTCGACCGTCAGCGATTCGCGAAACGCGGTCGCGGCAGACCCGTAGTCGTACTGCTCGAGATACGCGACGCCTTTGTTGGATGCGCGGTAGGCGCGCTCCAGACGCTGGCGGGGCGTCTCCGCAGGCTGCGCGAGCAGCAGGACCGCCGCGAGACACGAGCAAAAAGGACGAATCACCCGTTACGTTTCCCGTTTCCGTCTTCCGTCTTCCGTCTTCCGTCTTTCGGGCGTCAGCGAGGACTGCCGACCATCACGGTGAATATTCTCACCGGCACCAAGTTAGAGCAACTGAACTTCGGTTGACAATTATCCGTAACGGATATATCAGTAACGGATAAATGTCGCTGACACCCGCCGTCCTCCACATCCTGTTGTCCCTCGCCGAAGAGGATCGCCACGGCCTCGGCATCGCGGCCGACGTCAAGGCGTTCAGCGGCGGCCGCCTGGCGCTCGGGCCGGGCACGCTCTACGGCACCATCAAGCGCCTGCTCGAGTCCGGCCTGATCGAGGATCTCGGGTCGCCCGAACCCGAAGACGACGACCCGCGCCGCCGCTACTATCGCATCACCCCCGCCGGCCGGCGCGCGCTCAAAGACGAAACGCTCGCGCTCACGTCGACGCTTGCCGTGGCGAAGCGGCGCCTGAAGACATCATGAAGCTCTATCGACTGCTGCTGCGGCTGTATCCGCGCCCGTTCCGTGACCGGTTCGGGGCGGAGATGATCGCGATGGTCGAAGCGCAAGCCGCGACCGCGGACCGTTCACTCGGCGGCCGGCTCAGGTTCTGGCGCAACGTCGCCGCCGATTTCGCGCGCTCCGTTCTTCGCGAGCGCGGAATCGATCTGTCCGTGCCGTCCGGTCTCCGCCGGACCAATCCGGCGGACGACGTCCGGCAGGCCTGGCGGATGGTGAGACGCGCGCCGCTGCTCTCGGCCTTCGTGATCGGGCTGATGGCGCTCAGCATCGGCAGCACTACCGCCGTCTTCAGCATCGTCCACGCGGTCCTGCTGCGGCCGCTGCCGTTCCCGAAGCCCGATCGCCTCGTGATGGTGTGGGAGCGCCAGGGACCCGAGGATCCGCGCAACATGGTCGGCGCGCACGAATTCCCCGAGTGGGAGCGGCGGAGCCAGTCGTTCGAGCGGATGGCCGCCATAAGCTTCGATCGCGAATACAACCTCACGGGCGCGGGCGAGCCGATGAAGCTGAGCGCGCCGCGGGTCACGTCCGCGTTCTTCAAGGTGATGGGCGTCCAGCCCGAAGCCGGCCGGGCGTTCACCGCGGAGGAAGACGAGCCCGGGCACGGCGACGTCGTCATGCTGAGCGACAGGCTCTGGCGATCGCGGTTCGGCGCCGATCCCACGATCGTCGGCCGCGCGATCGCGCTGAACGGGACGCCGTACACGGTCGTGGGCGTGATGCCGGCAGACTTCGACTTTCCGCCCGCCGGCGCGACGCCCGACGTGTGGGTCCCGATCGCGGAGCCGATCCATCTCTATCGCGGACGCCACTATCTGTGGGTCGTCGGCCGGCTCAAGGACGGCGTCACGATCGCCCGCGCGCAGGCGGAGATGGATGGCATCGCCGCGTCGATCGCGAGCGAACTGCCGCAGTTCAGCCGCGGACACGGCGTCAACATCCAGCCGTTGCACGGCGAGATCGTGCAGAGCGTCAGCCAGGCGCTGCTGCTGCTCTTCGCCGCCGTCGGGCTGGTCCTGCTGATCGGCTGCTGCAACGTGGCCAACCTGCTGCTGGCTCGGGCGGCATCGCGGCAGCAGGAGATCGCCGTCCGCGTCGCGCTCGGCGCCGGACGCCTGCGCGTCGCGCGCCAGTTGCTCGCCGAAGGCGGACTGCTGGCCTGCGCGGGAGGCGCGGCGGGCGTCCTGCTGGCGATGTGGCTGGTGGCGCTCGCCCGAGCCATCACGCCCGGCGAGATACCGCGGCTCCAGCACTCGCAGATCGACGCGACGGCGATGACCTTCGCGGCGGCGCTCGGCGGACTGACGGCGATGGTGTTCGGCCTCGTCCCGCTCGCGCAGGTCGTTCGCGTGCAGGTCGCGGATCGCCTCAAATACGGCTCCAAGGGAGTCGCCCGCTCGGGTCGCCAGCCGCTCCGCCGCACCCTGATCGTCGTCGAGGTCATGCTGACGATGGTCGTCGCGACGACGTCCGGACTGCTGCTCCAGAGCTTCTTCCGTGTGCTGCGTGTCGATCCAGGATTCCAGTCCGGAGGGATCGTTGCCGCGGACGTCACGCTGCCGCCGACACCCTACGACACGGCGATCGCTCAACGCGCGTTCTTCGACGCCGCGTTCGCGCGCGTACAAGGATCTCCAGGCGTTCTGTCCGTGGCGGCGACGAGTATGGTGCCGCAGGGACTCGGGCGCGGCGCGATCGCGATCCAAATCGAGGGACGGCCTGCACCCAGACCCGGCGACGAGCCGTCGGCGGCGTACCGGGTCGTCAGCGACAAGTACTTCACGGTGCTGCGTATTCCGTTCGTCGAAGGCAGGCCATTCACCAGCGCGGATACGCGGCTGGCGGTTCCGATCATTCGCTGGTTTCCGGAGCAGCGCCGGCCGGCTCATTTCGACGATCCCCAGCCGCCGCCCGTCGCCGTCGTCAATCAGTCGATGGCGCGGCGCTTCTGGGCCGGCGAGAGCCCGATCGGCCGCCGGTTCACGGTGCTCTTCAGCCCGCCGATCACCATCGTCGGCGTGGTGAAGGACACGCGGGATCAGTCGGCCTGGGACGATACCGGTGCGGAGTTCTACCTGAGCGATCGTCAGGAGCCGCAGAACCGGATGGCGCTGCTCGTCCGCGCCGCGGACTCGATCGCGGGCGTGCCGGCGGTCGTGCGCTCGGCGATCTGGTCGATCGATCGCGATCTGCCCGTCGCCAACCTGCGGCCGCTCGCGGAGATCGTCGACGCGAATGTCTCGGTGTACCGGGCGGTGGTCGTGCTGATGAGCGCGTTCGCGGTGATGGCGATCGTCCTCATGGCCCTCGGCGTCTACGCCGCGGTGTCGTACACGACGGCGCAGCGCACCTACGAGATCGGCGTCCGCCTCGCACTCGGCGCGCAGCGCGCCGACATCCGCCGCCTCGTGCTGCTGAACGGCGCAGGCGTTGCCGCGGCGGGCATCGCGGCCGGCGCCGCGGGCGCGTACGCGCTCGCACGTTACGCGGCAAGCATGTTGTACGAGGTCCGCCCGGCTGATCCGGCAACCTACGCGTCGCTCGCCGTGGCCGTTCTCGCGATCGCCGCCGCCGCCGCGTGGGCGCCGGCACGCCGCGCACAGCGCGTCGATCCGGTGAGCGTGCTCAGAAATGAGTAACCGACGACGATCTTCGTGCCAGCGTGAGGCCGTGGCGCGTTCGCGGAGTTACGGTGCGGCGCGTCAGCGGATCGTCACGTCCTGCCGAAGATTGCCAACCATCACGGTGAAGACACCCGGATCCGTGACCGGCTTCCCAGCCGCGCCAATGTAGGACAGATCGTTTTTCGTAAGCGTGAAGTGCAGTTGCTGGGTCGCGCCAGGCGCGAGCGGGATCTTGACGAATCGCCGCAGCCGTTTCACGGGCGGTGTAATCGGCGCCGCCTTCTGCGAGACGAACACTTCGACGACTTCGGCGCCCGCGCGCGCGCCGGCGTTTCGCACGCCGACGCTCACCTCGATGGGAAATTGCCCGTTCGCGGCCGACGCCGTAAGCGCCGAGTACTCGAACGTCGTGTAGCTCAGGCCAAAGCCGAACTCGAACTGCGGCTTGAATGCCGTCAGACCGAACGTCGTGTCCTGCTCTTCGAACGCCTCGTGATCGTAGGTCAGCAGCGCGTTCGGCGAACGCGGGTACGTAATCGGCAGCTTCCCGCTGGGGTTGACGTCGCCGAAGAGCACGTCGGCGATCGCCGTGCCTCCTTCGAGGCCAGGATTCAGTCCGAGCACGATCGCGGACATCTGTTCGGCAATCGCGCTGATCACGCGCGGCCGTCCTTCGACGAGCACCAGCACCACGGGTTTCCCCGCCGCAGCGACGTCGCGCGCAAGCGAAAGCTGCGCCTGCGGAAGCGTCAGATCGTCGATGTTCCCCGGCGTCTCGGCGTACGATTTCTCTCCTAGGCACAAGACGACGGCGTCGGCCGAGCGCGCGGCGGACGCGACGGCGTTCGAGTCGAGCGGCTTGTCGAAGTCGGCGCCAGGCAGATACGTGACGTTCGCCGAACCGGCGCGCTCCTCGATGGCGCGGCGGATCGTCGCGCGGTCGCGCGGGTAGCGCGCCGCCTGATCTCCCTGCCACGTGATCGTCCAGCCGTTGTCGAGCGCCGGCAGCGAATCCGCCGCTGGACCGGCAACAACCAGCTTTGCGGACTTCTGGAGCGGCAGGATGCCGTTCGTGTTCTTCAGCAGCACGAGCGACTCGCGCGCCGCGCGCAGCGCGATTTCCCGCGAGGCCGGCGCCCCGACGGTTGCCGCGCCCTCCTTGATCCCGCGGAGCGGATCCGCAAACAACCCTAGGCGAGCCTTCATCACCAGAATCCGCCGCACCGCATCATCGATCCGCGTCATCGGGACCGACTTCTCGTCCACGAGCTGCACGAGCAGATCGCTGAAGGTATAGGCGCTCGGCACCATGCTCATGTCGATGCCGGCCATGACGCTCGCGCGGGTCGCGTCCTTCTCTGTCGCGAACGCATGGTGGATGTTGACGAGCTTCTTGATGTCCTCCCAGTCGGAGTCGATCACGCCTTCGAAGCCAAGCTCGCCGCGCAGGACGTCGGTGAGGAGCGTCTTGTTGAGATGACCGGGGATGCCATTGACCTCGCCCGAGTTGACCATCACCGAGAGGGCTCCTGCGCGCACCGCGGCCGCGAACGGTGGCAGGAAGTACTCGCGGAGCGTCAAGTCCGGGATCAGCGCGGGCGTGCGGTCGTGGCCGCTCGTCGGAAAGCTGTAGCCGACGTAATGCTTGAGGGTTGCGGCGACGCGCTGCGCAGACGAGGGATCGGTGCCTTGATAGCCGCGGACCGCGGCAATGCCCATTACGCTCACCAGGTGCGGATCCTCGCCGAACGTCTCGTAGAGCCGCGGCCAGAGCGGCATGCGTCCGATGTCGAGCACTGGCGAAAAGTTCCACGGGATGCCGGCCGCGCGCGTTTCCGCAGCGGCGACCGCACTTCCCTGGAGCATCAATTCGGGATTCCACGTCGCCGCCATGCCGAGCGGCTGCGGAAAGAGCGTCGCCCCCGCGACGTAGTTGGCGCCGTGAATCGTGTCGATCCCGTACACCACCGGAATCTTCAGTCGAGTCCCGGCGGCCATGTCCTGGATTGCGCGAATGATCTCGTGCCACTTGGCCGGCGGCAGCGCGAAATCCTTGACGTTGAGCAGCGCGCCGACGTCGTAATCGACGATGGCCTTGCGGAGTTTCGCGGGATCGATGTGAATCGCGTCGCCTTGCCCGTCGGTGATCATGCCGATCTCGAGCTGCGTCATCTGACCGACTTTTTCCTTGACGGTCATCTGGCGCAGCAGCGTGTCGATACGGCGCGTGTCGTCGGCGGAGAGCGCGGGAAGCGGCCCGCTGTGGGCCTGAAGGAACGCGGCGCTGTCGGAAACATTCAGGGGCGTCCGGCCCTCCTGCGCCGCGACGAGCGACGCGAACGCGAAAAGGACCGTGACGCCCCGGACGGACACTAGAAGAGAATCTTCAATCCGAACTGCATTTGCCGTGGATCGCGCGTTCTCGTCGCCTGACCGAACGTGCCGCCCGCGGTATACGCCGTAATCGTCGTCTTCGACGGATCGAGCGTCACCGAAGAGAGGCTCATATTGTTGTTCAGGTTTTGGCTCAGGAAGTTCAGGTTGTTGAAGATGTTGAAGATCTCGAAGCGCAGCTGTACTTGTGCCTTCTTCGAGGCGTGCATCGACTTGTAGAACGCCATGTCGGTCTGGAACATGCCCGGACCGCGGCAGGCACCGCGTTCCTCATTGCCGATCGTGCCGAGCTGGAAACCGACCAACGTCACTGCGGCCGGGTTGAGGATCTGTTCCGGGTTCTTCGAGTCGTTCGCGCGGCACGAGACGCCGGGGACCATGTTCGGCCGCTGGTTATCGGTATAACCGGTGCCTGAAGGACCGCCGTTCAAACCTGGCAGGCCGCCGGTGTAGATCGTGATCGCCTGGCCGGACGCGGCCTGAACGATCGTTCCGACTTCCCATCCACCCATCAGCGCGGCGCGCGCACCCTTCTGCCCTTCCATCGTCGGTCCCGCGAGCACGAGCGCCGCGTTGAAGATATGCGTGCGATCGGTGTTCGCGAGGCCGTTATCGGCGGCCGGATTGCTCAGATCGAGCCGCGTCTCATCGGCGGCCAGGCTGCCCGAGCTGTTGTCGAGCGGCGTGTTGGCGCGCAGCCGCGACAGGGTGTAGGACGCCTGGAACTGCGACGCGCCCCACCGACTGATCACCTGCGTCTGCATCGAGTGATACATCGAATGGCCGGTGTGCTCCCAGAACGTGATCTTCTTGTCGCCGAACGCCGTGCCGTACGGACGAAGCGCGCCGTTGGCTGGTGTCGTGATCACGTACTCGAGCCGATCGGGGATGCCGTTGTGATTGATGTCGCCCGGCGCGATCTGGTTGATCTCGGCCGTGGTGAGCAGGTCGCTCCCCTTGTTGCCCACATAACCGATGTCCCAGGTCGTGTGCTTGAAAATCTCGCGCTGATACGACAGGTTCCACTGCCAGTTGTTCGGCGTCTTCGCCGACTGCGCGCGACCGGCGTTCGGCGTCCCGCCGGTCACGCCGTAGCAGCCGTCGCATGGCTGCGCCGTCGAGTCGAGGACCCGCAGGCCGTTCACGTTGTTCACGAACGGCGGGTTGTTGCCGACGTTCAACCCGGGACTCAGACGTTCGCGCAGGTAGAACTGCCCGACACCCGCGCGGATCGCCGACTTGCCGTTCCCGTTGACGTCCCAGGCGAAGCCGACGCGGGGCGCCACGTTGTTGTAGTCCTGCGGGTACAGCGACCGGTTAGGCGCGGTGGCGCCGCCCTTGAAGCCGGCCTGTTGACACCAGCTCGTGCCGGGCGGCTGCAGCATGCCGTTACAGGGATCGTTTCCGAGCGCTGGATTGAACGCCGCGGGATCGAAGCTCATGATCTTGTTGTTCGCGGCGTACGGGTTCTTGAAGATGGAATAGCGCAGCCCGTAGTCGAGGGTCATGCGGCTGTTCATCTTGAACGAGTCGGACACGTACGCTTCGTAGTCCTGCCATCGCTGCGGCACCTGGTGCTGACCCGAAAACTCCGAGAATCCCCACGTCATGTCCTTCAGCAGGAAGTCCGCGAGGATGTTGCCCGTGTTCGATCCCCACGCAGGCAGGCCGCCGGAGCCCCAGAACGCGGAGTTCTCGGCCGAGCCATAGCCAAGGAAGTCCTCGTTCTTCTTGTTCGTGCTGAAGAGACCGCCCGCCTTCACCAGGTGCTTCCCGAACACCAGCGAGTAGTCGTCCTTGAAGACGTAGAGGTCCTGATTGTTGTGGAACGGCGCTTCGTTCCAGAGCGCGTCGTAGCCACCGTTGCCCCAGAACACGGGGTGCCCTTCATTGCCGGCGTACTCGTGTCCGCTGGACGGGAAGATCGACGGGATCGCCGAGTTGATCGTCGTCGTGAGACCCGGGCTGGTCCCGCCGCGCGAGACCGTGATCTTGTTCGCGGAGTACGAGAACTGCAGGGTGTTGACGGCCTTCGATCCGATCGTCTGGTTGAGAGACGCGACGAACGAGCGGCCCGGCTGATCCCAGTTTGAATCGACAGCGGGGAATTTGTCATCGCCCCACAAGTTCGACTGATTCGACGGCGCGTTATTCGTCCAGCTGTCCTGCGTATAGCGGACCATGATGCGGCTCGCCGCCGTCATCTCGTAGTCGAACCGGACGTTTTCCTGCCGCCAGTTGATCGGCGTGTTGAGTGACGTCACCCAGTTATTGCAGCTGCCTGCGATCGGCGTAGTGTTCGGCAGCGGATAGAGCTGGAGGTACGCGAGTCCGCCGGGGCTCAGCCGGTTCGACGGAATCTTGTTGCCCGGGAACGCCGCTCCGGTCAACGGGTCGATTGGCGTCTTTTGCGTACAGCCGGGAATCGAAGGGCCGCTGAAGTCTCCCGATTTCTCCGCAGCGGTCGGCACGAACGCCGTCCGGACGTCGCCGCGCGTCTCGCGGTTCCATTCCTGCGACCCGAAGAACTGCAGCTTGTTCTTGATGATCGGTCCGCCGAGCGTCCACCCGTAGTCGTTGCGTTTCAGCTTGTCCTTCGGCTGGTCCGCTTTCTCGAGGAAGTAGTTCGTCGCGTTGAGCTTGTCGCTCCGGCCGAAGTAAAACCCGCTGCCGGTGAACTTGTTGGTGCCGCCGCGCGTGACGATGTTGATCTGCGCGCCGGAGGCCTGGCCGAACTCGGCGCTGTAGCTGTTGCGCAGGATCTTGAACTCTTCAATCGCGTCGACCGATGGATAGACGAGGATCGTGCGATTGCTGCCGACGTCGTTGTTGTTGGCGCCGTCGACGGTCCACATATTCGAGGTCACGCCGCTGCCGCTGACGGAGAGATCCGATCCGCCGAGCAGCCCCTTGTCCTTGACGTTCAGGAAGTCGGGCGCGCTGACGCCCGGCATCAGCGTAGCCAGTTGCAGGAAGTTGCGGCCGTTGAGCGGCAGCTCACGGACCTGCTGGCCGGTGATCACGCCCGAGACGTCACCGCCGACGGTTTTCACCGGCGTCGCTTCGGCTTGAACGCTGATCACCTCGTTGAGGCCGCCGGGGACCAGCGTGAAATCTAGGCTGCGATCGTCGGCGACGTTGAGGGCGATGTCGGTGCGGGTTGCCGTCTTGAATCCCTGCAACTCGACTTTGATGCTGTACTGGCCGACGGGCAGTTCGGGGACCGTATAGATTCCGTCACCACTCGTTGTCGTCGTGTGCGACAGGCCGGTAGCGTTGTTGGTGACCGTCACGGTGGCACCTGGAATGACCGCCTTCGTCTGGTCGGTGATGGTGCCGCGTATGGTGGCGGTAGTGCGTTGAGCATGCGCGGGCGTCGCGTGCATCAGCAGCGCGAGCGCCGACAGCGCGAGAGCCAACTGCCGGATTCGCATCGAGCGGACCCTCCCAAGTCCACGAGCAGGTCCAACCGGGTTCTTTAACCTACTTAAGAAACTACTTAAGAAAGGTGTATTATTGTCAACCTCGATCGGTTGTCAAGCAGAATTGACGGGCTACCGGCAAGGTGAGCCGGGAAGCCATTAAATTGTCCAAAATCCTTAGAAAATCAATCGGAGACGGGGTCCCCAGACCCAGTATCGGCATGCTCAGACGGCCGTCTGCTCTTGTGATCGCGGCCATCCTGCTCATGAGTTGCGGGCGCGCGGATCGACGCGAGACGGCGACCGCTGCGCCACCCAACGTCCTTCTCATCACGATTGATACGCTCCGAGCGGACGCGCTTGGTGCGTATGGGCACGCCGGCGGGTCGACGCCGCAGATGGATCGACTCGCCCGGGAGGGTGTGCGGTTCGATGCGGCGCACGCGCACACCGTGCTTACGCTCCCCTCGCACGCCGGGATTCTCTCGGGGCGGTATCCGTTCGCTCACGGTGTGAGGGACAACGCGGGGTTTCGCCTGCCTCCGACGGTCGACACGCTGCCGGCCTGGCTACGCGCCGCCGGGTATCGCACAGGCGCGTTCGTCAGCGGGTTTCCGCTCGACGAACGGTTCGGACTTGGGCGCGGCTTCGACGTGTACGACGATCGCCTGTCGGGCAGGCCCCGTCCGGCGTTTCTCGAACAGGAGCGCGCCGGCGTCGACACGGTGGCGCGCGCCCGCGCCTGGCTCGACGCGGCGAACGGTCAGCCCAGCTTCTGTTGGGTGCATCTGTACGAGCCGCACTATCCCTACGCACCGCCCGAGCCCTACGCGTCTCGCTTCGCAAACGATCCGTACGAAGGCGAAGTGGCGACGGCGGATGCGGCGCTCGCGCCGCTACTCGATCCAATCCTCTCCGTCAGCGATCGCGGTCGGTGGATCGTCGTGCTCACGGGCGATCACGGCGAAGCGCTCGGCGATCACGGCGAGGCGACGCACGGAATCTTTGCCTACGAAAGCACGCTCCGCGTGCCGTTCATCGTGTACGCGCCGGGCTCGATGCGCGCCGGGGTCCGGCAGGATCCGGTGCGCCATGTGGATATTGCGCCGACGATTCTCGAGCTGCTGGGGCGGCCGTTGCCGGCTGGAGTCGATGGACGGAGCGTCGTGCGGGGGGCGGGGTG
>Ga0066903_100005717_pt1 | contig 10859 bp, 6 predicted proteins | sample PanSoiMetaGPlot1_FD_67491 | JGI IMG/M metagenome (GOLD analysis project Ga0066903, IMG submission 67491) | Tropical forest soil microbial communities from Panama analyzed to predict greenhouse gas emissions - Panama Soil - Plot 1 (version 2) | ecosystem: Environmental > Terrestrial > Soil >...
TTTCCGACCGCGCCATACCGCAATCGTCCCAGACAATCCTGCCGAGCTCGCGAAGGAAAGAATCCGCGCTGCGGGTGCCATTGATGCCGAGCAACCGGGTGACACGCTGCTCGACATCGGCCCGCACCGACTGAACGGCCGGGTCTGAAGCCTCCAGCGCGGGGAGCCGGTTGGACGCGAGGTAGCTGGGGACCGTCGCAGGAATGATGAAGTAGCCGTCGGCGAGGCCCTGCATCAGTGCGCTGGCGCCGAGCCGATTTGCCCCGTGGTCCGAGAAATTCGCCTCGCCCGCGACGAACAACCCTGGGACGTTTGACATCAGGTGGTAGTCGACCCACAGGCCGCCCATGGTGTAGTGCGGCGCGGGGTAAATTCGCATCGGCACCCGGTACGCATCCTCGCCGGTGATCTTTTCGTAGATTTCGAACAGGTTGCCGTACCTCTCGCGCACCGCCTCCAGGCCCATCCGCTGGATCGCGTCGCGAAAGTCCAGGTAGACGCCCTGCCCGGAAGGTCCAACGCCGCGGCCTTCATCGCAGATTTCCTTGGCAGCGCGCGATGCAATATCGCGCGGGACCAGGTTGCCAAAGCTCGGGTAGCGCCGCTCGAGGTAATAATCGCGCTCCTCTTCCGGAATCTCGTTGGGTGGACGGCGGTCGTCCTTTCTTTTCGGCACCCACACCCGACCGTCATTGCGCAGCGATTCCGACATCAGGGTGAGCTTGGACTGATGCTCGCTGGTGAGCGGGATGCAGGTCGGGTGAATCTGCGTGAAGCAGGGATTCGCGAAGTAGGCGCCACGCCGGTAAGCACGCCAGATGGCAGTACAGTTCGATGCTTTAGCGTTGGTCGAAAGGTTAAAGACATTGGAATAACCGCCGGTCGCGAGCACCACCACCTCAGCGGCGTGACACGCGATGGCGCCGGTCAGCAGGTCCCGGCTCACGATCCCGCGCGCTCTGCCATCGACCACGACCAGATCGAGCATCTCGCTGCGCGCATGCATTTGCACGTTGCCGGCGGCGATCTGCTCCTCGAGGGCCTGGTAGGCACCGAGCAGGAGCTGCTGGCCGGTTTGTCCGCGCGCGTAGAAGGTGCGCGACACCTGCACGCCGCCAAACGAGCGGGTGTCGAGCAATCCACCGTACTCGCGCGCGAACGGGACGCCCTGGGCCACGCACTGATCGATGATGTTCACGCTCAGTTGCGCGAGACGGTACACGTTGGCTTCGCGCGAACGGAAATCTCCGCCCTTGACCGTGTCGTAGAACAGGCGATAGATGCTGTCGCCGTCGTTGCGATAGTTCTTGGCCGCGTTGATTCCGCCTTGGGCGGCGATGGAATGGGCGCGCCGCGGACTGTCGTGATAGGAAAAGCAATCGACGTGATAGCCCTGCTGGCCCAACGAAGCCGCGCCGGCAGCCCCGGCCAGACCTGAGCCAACCACGATGATGGAGTGCTTGCGGCGGTTGGCGGGATTTACCAGCTTCATCTCGAACCGGCAGGTGTCCCACTTCCGTTCAATCGGACCCGAGGGAATCCTGGCATCCGGCGTGGTCGAATCCATCAGCGCACCAATCCGCTCATCACGCTGAGCGGTACCGAGACGAAGCCGGCGAAGATCACAATTGCGATGATCCGCGAAATGGCGCGCAGGGTCGTGACGTTACGCGAAGTGCTCCAACCGAAGGTCTGCAGGAAGCTCCAGATGCCGTGGTCGAGGTGCAGGCACAGCGCTGCCATCGCGATGATGTAAAAGACGGCCACCGGCCAGACCGAAAAACCGGCGACCACGTTCTGGTAGACGTGGAGGTCCCGGTACTGCCCGGGCGCGAACCCTACAGCACCGACGGTAAAGTGAAGGATATGAAAGACGATGAACAGCGCGAGCAACAACCCGCCCCAGCGCATCGTCTTTGCGGCCCAGGTAGTCTCGACGTTCTTGCGATACTCGTAGGTGACGGGACGCGCGCTCCAGCTGACGCGGGTCAACTGCACCGCCGCCACGATATGAAGGATCACGGCGGTGAGCAGCACGACGCGCACAATCCAGAGCGCATCGCCGTAGCCGAGCTCGGGCTGGCCCAGAGTGCGCAAGGCTCGGGAGTAGGCATTGATCTCATCGGGGCCCGCGAAGATCTTGAGGTTGCCGAGCATGTGGGCCACCACGAATGCGACCATGATCGCGCCGGTCACCGCCATCACGACCTTTTTGCCAACTGCGGTTGCCCAAAACGCTGCCAGTGGATGGGTCGCCAGCACTACGGGCTTTTCGGTGGCCCGCACAGTTGGTGCACTCGATGCTGCCATCTATCGGATCCTGCCTTCTTAAGTCTTCCAGCCGACATGACGGACTGAGGTTTTCGGGCTGAAACGAAAGTAAGTCTAGCTTATATCTATGAGCTCTGCAAATGAGTCCAACTTAAGTCGCAAGTTTTGGTCATCAGCGCAGCGTGGCTCCACAAGCACCGCGGTGCGAGCAGCTGAAGCACACCGGGCACAAAGGTGACAGAATCTCGAGCCATGGCCCAAACCCTCGTTCTCGGCACGGCTCGACTCAACGGCCGACCGATTGCAACTACCGACTTCGGACGAATCAGAAGCATTCACTCCGACGCCCGTGCCGCCGCAACTTTGTCGCCCGACGGGCGGCCTTTTTCCAGGGCCCATACTCGCCTGGCGCTGTACGTGTGGAAGAAGCACTGGGATGAACACGGCTTTGGCGTGTGGCTGTTTCACAAGACAGACGGTGAGTTCGTTGGATACGCGGGCACCATGCGCGCCAGCGTTGATGGAGAGCCGGAGGTTGAAGTGCTGTACGCACTTCGCTCGGATTTCTGGGGGAACCACTTCGCGACGGAAATGGCCAGGGCGGTGGTCCAGTTTACATTTGAGCAGCGTGGCGTGACGGAGCTGGTGGCCTACACCTTACCCAGCAATGTCGGATCACGACGGGTCATGGAGAAGTGTGGGTTTGCGTACGAAAAAGAGACCGTGCATGCGGGCTTGCGGCATGTGCTGTATCGGCTCGATGCGCAAGGTTTTCGGAAGACCAGGTAAAGTACTCCGGCGCGCTGTTCAGCCCGACCTGAATCAACACAAGCAGGTGAGCGCTGCAGCGGTATCTCACCTAACGCCTTGCGAATCGGGTCATCGAGATTTGTTGAGAACGATCACGGATTGGCCGACGTCCGCCGAGTGGCCCCGAAGGCAGCCTCCTTTGGCAGGTGGTGCTGGCTGCGGGACTTTGCACCGCACTCGCCGTCGCGACGGCGCCAGCTTGCTCGGGGAATTCCTTCACTCTAAACCAGGCCCAGGCCGACCCGTCGGGCGGGACTTGGTCCTTGCGAATCGCACGCCCGCAGAACAGGTTGTTAACCTGCAGTTATGTTGAGTGAGGTCAGTCTACTGCCCCCAGATATCTTGAAACTGTGGAAGCGCCACCACCAGACCAAAATTGACCGTGGTTTGGGGTGCGACCCGGGCGAACTGCCGATATAGCATCCATTGTCCCGTGACGAAGAGACTCATGGGAGGCAGTCCTTTGCGTACCAACGTTCGCCCGAGTCCCATGCTGAGCGGAAGCAGTGTAGGGGAATGGTGGTGCCAGCCCATGGACCAGTTTGCCTCGGCTGACCGCAGGTACCATTTCTCCCACAGGTGAAGCGCAAACACCGGCTGGAACTGGAACGTGTTCTGCGGGGGGCGATGCGGATTGGTGTAGGCAAATGAAACCGGGTTCTGGGCAACAAAGCCGATCACGAGTCCGGGAATGGCGGTGTAGACTGCTCCCAGCGCGGGGCCGGCCTGCCACGCGCCCTGGCCGGCGCTTTTGGACGTAGCGGTAGGAAACACAAAGGTCGGTCCCACGCCAATCAGGAGGCCGGTCTTCTGCCGGTTCGGCCACGGCAGTACCGCTATATCGAATACCGGGAGATCGCCGAACTCGGTGCGGCTCCCGCCCCTCGAACTGGGAACCGTCACCAAGGTCAACGTAGGGCGGATCAATTGGGCGAACGGAAGTAACGATCGAGGTGGTATGCGCGGAATTAGCGGTCGTACGATCAGTTGATTGGTCTGCACTTTGGTCCCGAAATTCGCCGGCGTGTAGCTGTCCCGGATGAGCACCTGGGGCAGAGTAGTAAGCGGGTCGGTGAACTCCCGCTCCAGCTTCTCCTGTTGTTGGAGGTCAGCGCTGGACTGGCTTGTCTGAGCTTCAGCGACGCCTGCAAGGGTGATGGCCATCCATAAGACCAGAAAAATAGTGCTCCGTAGCACGCAATACCGGTTCATTTCGGGACGCGGTCTTTCGGTTCGGGGAACCTTATAAGGATACGTCCGGCACACGCTGGTCGCCGAAGCAATTCTTTCTTCGGGCTCCATGGTCAAGCCGGATGATTTCTTCGCGACGCGTCGGCAGCGCACCGCGACAGCGGGATCGGCCGGTCTTGAGTCATCCGCCGAATGCCACTCCAGCAACGGAAATCCTGGCGGTAAACAGCGACCTTGTACGGATGCCTCATAACGCAGGGGGCGCGGTCTGCCCGGTATCCTGGTTGCGGCTCACGGTTGGCCAACGTTTTCGAAGGCCGCGCGCCGTCCGACTTCCAGAAGCCTCTTTGCATCCAGATGTCCATATAGACGGGTGAGCGCGCCCACCACTCCCGTCCATCCGGTCTGGTGGCTTGCTCCAAGTCCCGCGCCATTGTCCCCGTGAAAATACTCGTAGAAGAGGATGTGATCGCGCCAGTGTGGATCGCGCTGAAACCTTTCCGTGCCGCCATAGACCGGTCGGCGGCCGTTCTCGTCGCGGCAGAAGATGCTTTGCAGGCGGTGGGCAATCTCCCTGCTCACTTCGAACAGGTTCATCAACTTGCCCGAACCGGTCGGGCACTCGATTCGAAAGTTATCGCCGTAGTAGGCATAGAACTGAAGAAGAGCGCGGATTATGAGGATATTGACGGGCATCCAGATCGGACCACGCCAGTTCGAGTTGCCGCCGAACATGCCGGTGTTTGACTCGGCCGGCAGGTAGTCCACCCGGTACTCACTCCCGCCGACGTTGATTACGTATGGGTGCTCGGCGTGGTAGCGAGACAACGAGCGAATTCCATACGGGCTCAAGAATTCGCGCTCGTCGAGCATGCGCGTCAGAATCCGCCGTAACCGGTCCTGGTCGACCAGGGCAATGATGCCGCGCTCCGCTACTCCGAGATGGCCCGGGCCCGTGGGGTGCATGCTCTTGAATAGTTCCGGCATCCGTCGCGCCCGCTCCCGCCACAGCTCCTGATATCGAGGTATTCGCTCGCGCTGCCATTTCTCGGCGACCGAGGTCGCGCAAAGCGGCAGAAGACCCACCATCGAGCGAACCTTAAGCCGCATAGCGCGATCATCGGGCAGGCGCAGGACGTCGTAGTAGAATCCGTCCTCCTCATCCCACATCCCCTCCCCGCCAGTCCGGTTCATCGCGTGGGCAATCCACAAGATGTGATCGGTGAACTTGAGCGCCATATCCTGGAAGCTCGGGTCACGCGCTGTCAGCTCGACCGCTATCTCCAGCATGTTCTGGCAGAACAGGGCCATCCAGGCGGTGCCGTCCGCCTGCTCCAGATGCCCGCCGGTAGGCAGCGGAGCGCTGCGATCAAAGACCCCGATGTTGTCCAGACCCAGGAAACCACCTTCGAACACGTTCTTGCCCAAGCGATCCTTGCGGTTCACCCACCAGTCGAAGTTCATCATGAGCTTGGCGAATGCCCGCTTGAGGAAGTCGATGTCTCCTTCGCCGCGCAACGCCTCCTCGGTGCGGTATATGAAAATCGAGGACCAGGCATGCACCGGTGGGTTAACGTCGCTGAAGTTCCATTCGTAAGCCGGAATCTGACCACCGGGATGGAGATAGGTGGGTCGCAACATCAGCTCGAGCTGAACTTTGGCGAAATCGACGTCGACGGGTGCCAGGGCCACGGCATGGAACGCCAGGTCCCATGCGGCGTACCACGGATACTCCCATTTGTCGGGCATCGAGATGATGTGGTCATTGATCATGTGAAACCATTCTCGGTTTCGAGTGAACCGGCCGGTCGGCTGCAGAGGATCGACACCGTGCTCCTCAAGCCAGCGGTCGGCGTCAAAGAAATAGTACTGCTTGGACCACAGCATCCCGGCGAGCGCCTGGCGCATCACCCTCGTTGCATCCTCCGAGAGATTCGGCGGCGTGATTGCACGATAGAACCTGTTGGCTTCCGCCAGGCGCTTGTCGAAAATCTGGTCGAAGTCCGCAAAAGGTTTGCTCATTCTCCTGGGATCGGCAGCCGAGAGTCGCAGACGCAGGACGGCTGTTTGCCCCGGCCCGATGCTCAACTGATGGTGGGTGGCCGCCTTGGTGCCGGTGTGTGCCGGATTAACCGCGTCTTCTCGCTGGTGGACCAGGCAGGAGTCAATACCGTCCTTTACGTACGGACTCGCGTTGCTTTTGCCGAAAAGGCGTTGGTTATTCGGTTCGTTCTCGGTAAACAACGCGGCCACGTCGCCATCTATGTATAGCCAGCGGTCACCGATCTCTGCATGGGAAGCTTCGATAATGCGCGAGCCCTGAGGACTCGCGACCTGTCGCAATACCGGTTTGGCTGCATCCGTCGACCAGGTCCAGGTGTTACGAAACCAGAGCGTGGGAAGCACATGAAGCGTCGCGGAGTCTGGCCCGCGATTGGTGGCCGAGATTCGAACCAGGATGTCTTCGGGTGAATCCTTGGCATATTCCACGAAGACGTCGAAATACCGGTCGTCGTTGAAAATGCCCGTATCCAGCAACTCATACTCGAAGTCGTTTCGACCGCGGCGCCGGTTGGTCGTAACCAGATCCTCGTATGGATACGCTCGCTGCGGATACTTGTAGAGAAATTTCATGTACGAGTGCGTGGGCGTCGAATCGAGGTAGAAGTAATATTCCTTGACATCTTCCCCGTGGTTTCCCTCGCTGTTGGTCAGACCGAACAAGCGCTCCTTGATAATCGGATCCTTGCCATTCCACAGAGCCAATGCGAAGCAGAGCAGTTGCTTGTCGTCCGAGAAGCCAGCCAGTCCGTCTTCGCCCCAACGGTAGGCTCGAGAACGTGCCTGGTCGTGGCTGAAATAGTCCCAGGCGTTGCCGTCCGCGCTGTAGTCCTCGCGCACCGTGCCCCATTGGCGCTCGGAGAGGTAAGGTCCCCACTTCCGCCACGGGACTTGTTTCTCGCGAGCTTCTTGAAGCCTGTGCATCTCTTCGTTCTCTGCGATATCCACTCCTATCTCCTTTGACGCCGGGGCTCGCAAAGTAACGTAGCGTGAGCTTCTATCTTCAAGCTAGCGCTATTCTGGGCAATCTAACGGCGTGCCGCGGCAGTCGCATCACCTGAGTTCGCATCATTTTTCAGTGGCAGTTCAAATACGGCGGTCGCGAGCCAAGACTTTGGCAGCGACCCGGGAAACCGCAGACGCGTACACGGTCGCGATTAACATTACGGGTCAGCCGATCGTAGACATCGGTACGGCGACGTTGCGCGAAAACCCATGACTAACATCGCGAATCCCTTGCTGGCGTGTCTACCTCGAGCAAACTCATAGCCCCCTGAAGGCGTCTTTACCAGCGCAAGCGCGGCGAATCCCGGTACCACCAACGCCCTGACCAGGTGGCGCTCACGGCAGACGCCTGCGAGAAACAATCCCCAGGCCAATCGGAGAGGTCAGTAGCTGGAAGGAATCATTTCGGCGCTCTTGTTCCCGGAGGTCTCCGGTCCGTGGCAGGCGGCAACATCAGCCACGGTTATCTTGGTCTGCTGCATTCCTGGCTGATTATAACCCGTGTTTAGGTCTGCCGCGATTTGGGAGTCGGACTTGCCTGCCGCCGCCTGGGTCTTGACCAGGTTGCAATCGATGGGCGCATTGCTCGTGCTGAACGTACTGCACCCGGAGAGTCCGGCTGTCGTTAGCAGTGTCCCCGACATTACCGGTACCAAGAGCCGCTTGATCAGATTTGGTCGCATTTTCCCCTGCTCGAACAAGCCTGGAGTTCGTAACTTGAGACGTGCAGGATGCCCCTTCGGGTTTTCTGCCCCACACCTCGCACGAGCGGGTAGACCTGACACGGCGTCCATCCTGGATTCTGATTGGGGCCCGCGCCACGCCCCTGCAAACAAAACTAACTATGAGGGGTTTCGGCTTTTGAACAAGTGGGACTTTGGTGCAATGCCTCAGCGTCCGATTTTGATGCTAGCCAAGGCTGCGACCGGTCGTTCCACTTACGCACGCAGTGCCTGTGCGGGCGGTCCGACGGTTCTTTCGATGGAAGAAATTCTCGAGCAAGTAAGAGATCTCGTCATCGACACGCTACCGGCGCGGCCAACTCACGCATCGCACGCACTGGCGCGGTTAGCTTGCTTAAACCGCCCGTCGATCTGTGCCGCACGGAGCATTCAGTCGGAACCAAGGTGCACGTGGCGGCGAGGCGCTAAAAATTACAAGACCGGACGGATCCATAGCCCGACCGGTCTTTCATCCAACCGGACCGGAGAGCGGCGCGGCCGTCTCTCTTACATGTTGTCGACGATGGCCTTACCGAACTCCGAGCACTTGAGAAGCTTTGCTCCCGTCATGAGGCGCTCGAAATCGTAAGTGACGGTCTTGTTCGCGATGGTTTTTTCGAGGCCGCGAATGATGCCGTCCGCAACTTCCTGCCATCCCATGTGCTCGAACATCAGCACCCCGGACAGAATAACCGAGCCCGGATTGACCTTGTCCTGGTTGGCGTATTTTGGTGCCGTGCCGTGCGTCGCTTCGAAGATGGCGTGGCCGGTCAGGTAGTTGATGTTTGCGCCGGGGGCGATACCGATTCCTCCGACCTGGGCCGCAAGCGCGTCGGAGATGTAGTCGCCGTTGAGATTCATGGTTGCGACGACGTCAAACTCGTCAGGCCGCGTGAGAACCTGCTGCAGGGTGATGTCGGCGATCGCGTCTTTCACCAGGATCTGTCCCGCAGGTGCCTTGCCTCCGCAGTCGTCCCATCCGACCGCCCTGCCCTTGTATTCGCGTCGCACCAGTTCGTAACCCCAGTCCCGAAACGCTCCTTCGGTAAACTTCATGATGTTGCCCTTGTGCACGAAGGTCACGCTCTTGCGCTTGTGGCGAATAGCGTAATCGAGCGCGGCACGGATCAGCCGTTCCGAACCTTCTCGCGAGACCGGCTTGATGCCGATGCCGGAGGTTTCCGGAAAACGAATCTTGGTTACCCCCATCTCGTCGCGCAGGAACTTGATAACCTTTTTGGCCTCGGGCGAGTCGGCCGGCCATTCGACGCCCGCATAGATGTCTTCCGTGTTCTCGCGGAAGATTACGACGTCGAGTTTTTCCGGATGCTTTACGGGGCTCGGCACCCCGGTGAAATAGCGGACCGGGCGCAGACAGACGTAGAGATCGAGGAGCTGACGCAAGGCGACGTTGAGCGAGCGGATTCCGCCACCGACCGGCGTGGTCAACGGCCCCTTGATACCGACCAGAAACTCCTTGAAGGCATCGACGGTCTCGTCCGGCAGCCAGGTGTTGAGCTCTTTGAACGGCTTCTCGCCGGCCAAGACTTCCATCCACGCGATCTTCCGTTTGCCGCCGTAAGCTTTTTCGACCGCCTTGTCGAAGACGTACTGCGAAGCCCGCCAGATGTCCGGACCGGTACCATCGCCCTCGATGAAGGGAATGATCGGCCGCTCGGGCACGTTGAGTGCGTGATTCTGGCCGAGAGTTATTTTTTCGCCATTGCCCGGAACCTTGATGTGTTGATACGCCATCTCGCTTGTTGCCCCAGAACTGAATTTGCGCCTCGATTGTGCTGAAGGTTCGCTAATCGCGCCGCGGTGTCTGGTATTTAGCAGCTAATAATATAGGAACCGCTCCACGATACCAGATCCATCGGCCAACCCTGAGCGCGCGCGGGTTTTGAGCGTCACTCGGGCGGAGTTATACTGCGCGCGATCCACCCCGATCGGAGCAGCAAATGGATTTCAGTTACACGCCGTCCCAGGAACGCTTTCGCACCGAGCTGCGCACCTGGCTTGAGAGAAACTCCGGAGAGGTTTTTGGAAGAGGTGGCGAAGGACTGGGCGGCTCCACCGCGAGCCTGCTTGACGTGCGCGATGACGGGCGCTGGAACCAGATGCTCGATTACCATCGCCGACTCTACCAGTCGGGCTACGTCGCGCTGCACTGGCCCAGGGAATGGGGCGGTGGCGGCGCCGACCTGGTGGAACAATCGATCTACCAGGACGAAGTGCTGCGGCTGGGCTTGCCGCTTTATGGAGCGAACCAGCTCGCCATCGATCGCATCGGACCCACCATCATGCTGATGGGAACCGGTGAGCAGAAAAGGCGCCATCTCCAACCCATGCTAACCGGCCAGCAAATCTGGTGTCAGGGGTACTCGGAGCCCAACGCGGGCTCCGACCTGGCCGGTATCCAGACCCGGGCGGTGGTCGAGGGCGACTCTTTCGTGGTCAATGGGCAGAAAGTCTGGACCAGCCTCGCGCAGCGCTCGGATTGGCAAGTGCTGCTGGTGCGCACCGATCCGGACGCACCCAAACACAAGGGTATCTCGTATCTGCTCGTCGACATGCATACCCCGGGCATCACGGTTCGGCCCCTGGTCCAGATGACCGGGGAAGCGGGATTCAACGAGGTCTTTTACGACAACGTGCGCGTGCCCAAGGAAAACCTGGTTGGCGAAATCAACCAGGGATGGCAGGTATCGATCGCGACCCTGATGTTCGAACGCGTGTCGGGCGGCACTCGTCATCCGGTCGAGCGGACCATAAACGAACTGGTTGAGCTTGCAAGGC
>Ga0066903_100005718_pt1 | contig 10858 bp, 10 predicted proteins | sample PanSoiMetaGPlot1_FD_67491 | JGI IMG/M metagenome (GOLD analysis project Ga0066903, IMG submission 67491) | Tropical forest soil microbial communities from Panama analyzed to predict greenhouse gas emissions - Panama Soil - Plot 1 (version 2) | ecosystem: Environmental > Terrestrial > Soil >...
AGGCCCTTCCCGATCGCATTTCCATACGCCGCAAAATCAAGCGCGCCGGATGGGACGATGCCTTCCTCATGGCAGCACTCAGCCATATGCGATAGCCCTGCCGCAAGCGGGGAGAGGTGGAGTATGCTGGACGGCCCGCACGTCATGCGTTGCTCACCGGTACAGTCGCGTTGCCTGGCGGTCGGCGATCTTGATCGCGCCTTTGACGTCCTCGCGCCCCGTGCAGTAGTTCGCGAACATGTCGACGACGATGAAGTCGGCGAGCGCCGAGGCCGCCTTTTCGCCCACGGATCCGAGCCCGCCCGCGGTCAGCGTGCGCTTGCCCGCCTCGCCGAAGATCGTGTTCTTGGGGTCGACCGTCCACACCGGATTGGCATCGAAGGCGTTGAGCGGGTGGGTGAGATAGCCGACCGACGCCTCCAGCCACTTGTTGTAATTATCGGCCTCCAGCAGGAAGGTGATCAGCGCCTTGCAGGCCTGCGGATATTTGCTGTAGGTCATCGCCAGGATCGGGTAGCAGACGTGGAATTCGGTCGGCTTGCCGATCGGTCCGACCGGCCACAGGGCGTGGTCCATGTCCTCGGCAATCTCCTTCTTCGTGGGATCGCGCTTGGCAGCGGCGTAGATCGAGATGCCGTTGTTGGTCCAGGAAATCTCGCCGGCGAGGAACGCCTTGTTATTGAAGGCATCGTTCCACGAGGCGGTGCCCGGGATCATGTTTTCGTAGAGCTGCTTGGCGTACTCCAGCGCCTTGGTGGTCTCCGGCGAGTTGAGGATGACCTTGTCGTCCTTGTCGACGACGTTGCCGCCGAACGCCCACAGGCACCAGTGCACCCAGCAATTGGCGTCGCCGGTGGCGTGGCCGAGCGCCATGCCGCCCGGCGTGTTGTTGCGCTTGGTCGCCTTGGCGTATTCCAGGAACTCATCGGTCGTTGCCGGAAACTTGGAGAAGCCCGCCTTCTTCAACGCCGCGATGCGGTAGTTCATCATGTTGCCGCCGTAGCAGATCGGAATGCAGATCCACTTGTTGCCGCTCTTGCCGTAGGCAACCGCGGTCGGCACCCAGCCGCCGTACTTCTTGCCGAGATAGTCGGCGACGTCGGTCACATCCACGCATTTCTCCGGGAACAGGTGCGGCAGCGAGAACAGGCCCCAGAACAGGTCCGGGCCGGAACCGGTGTTGGCCGCCACGGACGCCTTGGGCGCAATGTCCTCGTACGATTCCCGGGTCACATTGACCTTAACGCCGGTCGCCTTGGTGAAGGCGTCGAGCAGCGCCACGAAGGCGTCGTCCTCCGACTGCACGAAATACTTCCAGCGCAGCATCGAGAGCTGCGCGTCTTTCTCCGGTTTCCACGGCGCGGCCTGCGCCCAGGCCCTGGCCCAATCGGTCAGCGCCGGCCCGGCGAGTGCGCCGGCCGCAGCGAGCGCGGTGCCGCCATGCAGCAGCGTGCGGCGGGTGAAATTTGTCATATCAGAAGTCCTCCCCTTGTCAGCCGTTGAGTCTCTTGCCGGTCGCTTGATCGAACAGATGGACGAGCCGCGGATCCGGCTTGAGCCTGATCTTGTCGCCCGGACTGAGCTGGTGGCGCTCGCGGAACACGGCAATGACCTCCTCGCCGCCCAGCTTGGCGACGACCTGGATCTCGGCACCCGTCGGCTCGATCACCTGGATGGTCGCTTCGACGCCGTCCTCGGCGATGACGAAGTGTTCCGGCCGGATTCCATAAATGGCGGCGTGTCCGTTCAAAGATGAAGGCAAGCCGGTCAGCGGCAGCCGCGTGCCCCCGGGGCCCAGAAACTCGGAAGCGCCGTTGGAGCCGATCTGTCCAGCAAGGAAGTTCATCGCCGGCGACCCGATGAAGCCGGCGACGAACAGATTGTCGGGCCGGTCGTAGAGCGCAAGCGGTGCGCCGATCTGCTCGACCAATCCGTCGTGCATCACCACGATCCTGTCGGCCATGGTCATGGCCTCGATCTGATCGTGCGTGACGTAGATCGTAGTCGTCTTGAGGCGCTGATGCAGCTCCTTGATCTCCGTGCGCATGGCGACGCGCAGCTTGGCGTCGAGGTTCGACAGCGGCTCGTCGAACAGGAACACTTGCGGGTCGCGCACGATGGCGCGGCCCATTGCGACACGCTGGCGCTGCCCGCCCGACAGCTGCCGCGGGTAGCGTTCGAGCAGCGGCGATAATCCGAGGATATCGGCTGCGCGCTGCACGCGCGCCTCGATTTCCTGTTTGGGCGCGCCGCGCAGCCTGAGCGAGAAACCCATGTTGGCGGCGACCGTCATGTGCGGATAGAGCGCGTAGTTCTGGAACACCATCGCGACGTCGCGCTCCTTCGGCGGCACGTGGTTGACGATGCGCTCGCCGATGCGGATCTCGCCCGAGGTGATGTTTTCGAGCCCGGCGATCATCCGCAACAAGGTCGACTTGCCGCACCCGGAGGGGCCGACCAGCACGACGAATTCCCCGTCGCCGATGCCGATATCGACGCCGTGAATCACCTGCGCCACGCCGAACGCCTTGCGCACGTCGCGGAGCGACACCGACGCCATGTTTCCTCCTGGTTTCCAGGGAGATATTCTTGATCCACCGCGGAAAGGTCAACAATCAACAATATTGGGGAAGCCCCGACCGCCCGCAAAGCGTTCGGGACGGTTAGGAGTCGGTCACAGCGGGAACCTCCGATCCGCGCACCGGATTACCAACCCCATGCATGCAGGATTGATCTCGGCGCTGTGGCTCGCCTGGCTGGTGTATTGGCTCGCGGCTGCCCGTGCCGCCAAGAACGACCAGCGCCGGGAATCTCGCGCCTCCAGAGCCATGCACGTGATCCCCTTGGCGGTCGGCTTCGCCCTCCTCACCTTTCCTCGCGTCTTCGGCCCCTGGCTCGACGGTCGCTTTCTGCCGCCGACGTGGGCCGGCTATTGGGCCGGCGTCGCCCTGCTGGCCGCCGGTCTCGCCTTCGCGGCGTGGGCTCGGCAGCATCTCGCCGGCAACTGGAGCGCCACGGTCACACTCAAGCACGACCACGAACTGATCCGCAGCGGACCCTACCGCTGGGTACGTCACCCAATCTATACGGGGATTTTGCTGGCCGTGCTCGGAACGGCGATCGCGCTCGGAGAATGGCGCGGCCTGGTCGCGCTGGCCGTCGTCACCGCCGCGCTGTGGCGCAAGATCGGCATCGAGGAGCGCTGGCTTCGCGAGTTGTTCCAAGACCAGCATGCGCGCTATTGTGCCGAAGTCCCTGCTTTGATCCCCTCCGTTTTCCGAAATTCCGCCACCCAGTGATCATGACTCGTTTCGCTGGACCTGCATGATCAGATGAGGAGAAACCAAGATGGCCGGCGACAAGGCCGAGGTGCTGGTGCTCGCCCCGAAACGGACCATCGTCGAGGGCTTGGAAAAGGCATTGACGGTGCACAAGTTGTGGGAGGCCAAGGACCCCGCGGCGCTGATCGCCGCCATTGCGCCGCGCGTGGGCGCGATCGCATCGCCGGGCGGCCACGCGCCGGTCGACTCCGGCCTGATGTCCCTTCTGCCCAATCTCAAGATCGTCTCGAGCTTCGGCGTCGGCTACGACCATGTCGACGCCAAATGGGCCGGCGCGCACGGCATCGTCGTCACCAATACGCCGGACGTGCTGACGGAGGAGGTTGCCGATACGGCGCTCGGGCTGCTGCTCTGCACGGTGCGCGAGTTTCCCCAGGCCGAGCGCTATCTGCGCGCCGGCAAATGGACCGGCGCGTACTATCCCCTCACCAAGGCGACCCTGCGCGACCGCACCGTCGGGATCGTCGGCCTGGGACGCATCGGCAAGGCGGTCGCCCGGCGCCTCGACGCCATGCAGGTTCCGGTCGTCTATCACGGCCGCCATGCCCAAAGCGACGTGCCCTACCGTTTTTACGGGAATCTCGTCGCCATGGCGCACGACGTCGATGTTCTCATGGTGGTGACGCCGGGGGGAGCCGGGACCCACAACCTGATCGACGGCGCTGTGCTCGAGGCGCTCGGGCCGGACGGCATCCTCGTCAACATGTCGCGCGGCTCGGTGGTCGATGAGCCGGCCTTGATCAAGGCTCTCAAGGAGAAGAAGATCCTTTCCGCCGGCCTCGACGTCTATGTCAACGAACCCGAAGTCCCAGGAGAGTTGATCGCGCTGGAGCACGTGGTGCTGTTCCCGCATCTCGGCTCGGCCTCGATCCACACACGCCAGGCGATGGATCAGCTCGTGGTCGACAACCTGCTGGCGTGGGCGGCCGGCAAGCCACCCCTGACCCCGGTGCCGGAAACGCCGTGGCCACCGCGTAGGATGGGTTGAGCCCTTGCGAAACCCGTCCACTGCCCCTCGGCGATGGGTTTCGCGCCGGATCGGACGAGCGCCGGATCTGGCTGCTCAATCCATCCTTGCTGCTTTATCGAGCACCTCGACTCGGCAGGCCGAGATTATCGCCCCGATCCATGCCAGTGTGGCCTCGTGCTCGACGCCGTCAAGGCGTGGCCTCTAAGCGCCATCGCACGCCGCACGCGCGGTGCAACGGCCAGCCTTGACTGGCGTCTCGACACGAGACCGTCGGCAAATCATGGGGTCGGGACGAAGAAACGGGACTTTCAGGTCGAACAAAGAAACAATCCACTTCTTTCCGTTTCTTTGTTCGACCGTAGGCCGTTTCTTCGTCCCGACCTGCCAACGCCACGACGCCGGGCGCAGACGCCGTCAAGGCTGGCCGTCGCGTCGGCGCCGACACAGGCTCCGTTGTCGCCAGGCCGCGCCTTGACGGCGGCGAGCACGGCGTCAAGCTGGCAGCAGTCGGGCTTTCGCCAAGTTCTGCAACCCGCGGGCGTAATTCCCCGATCTAAACGGTAGCTACAAATTCACTCCCATGACCTGGCGCCGCCCGCGTGTTAGCGTGAACCGTATGTTTGGTCATTGTTGCGTCTGCCGCGCCGCTGCCCTTGGTCTCCTGCTCGCGAGCGGGCCGGCCGCCGCCCAGGCGCCGCCGAGCGACGCCGCCAAGGCGATGGTCGGCGCATGGGAGCTCTCCGACGCTGATCGCGAAAAGACCTGCACGGTCAACTTCAAGCTCGGGCCGGGCGCGAACTACCCGATCGACCTCGAGAAGAAGTGTGGCGACGCGTTCCCGACGATCCGCGGCATCGTTGCCTGGACGTTCGGCCGCAATGACATGCTGGTGCTGGTCGATGTGGCCGGAAGGCCGGTGCTGGAGCTCCTGGAGGTCGAGGCCGGGATCTACGAAGGCCTGCGGCCGAACGAAGGGCGCTACTTCCTGCAGAACGCCGCTGTTGCGGCCGCCTCGCGCGACCGTCCCGCCGATGACATGTTCGGCGAATGGGCGTTCGTGCGCGGCGATACCACCAAGCCCATCTGTACGCTCACCTTGGCGAATACGGCCGCCGATGCCGACAATTTTGCCATCAACGTCAAGCCCGGCTGTGACCAGCTGATCACCCGGTTCGGTCCCGCGTCGTGGAAGATGGACCGCGGCCAGCTCGTCATGAACTCCAGCAAGGGGGACATCTGGCGCTTCGAGGAAAACGACCCGAACACGTGGGATCGCATTCCGCGCGGACGCCAGCCGCTGTCGCTGCTGCGGCAGTAGGTTGCCTATTCCTCCGGCTCCGTGGTGAACAGCAACGGATAGCCCTTGCTGCGGCCGGCGTCCGTTCCCCGCGTTGCCTTGGTCTCGGCGACGTCCCGCGTGAAGACCGCGACGACGCAGGCGCCGCGCTGGTGCGCGGTGATCATCACCCGATACGCCTGGTCCTCGTTCATGCGGAACTCGGCCTTCAACACCGTGACGACGAACTCCCGCGGCGTGTAGTCATCATTGACCAGAATGACCTTGTGCAGGCGCGGTCGCTCCGTTTTCAGCCGAATTTTTGTGCGTGGCGTGGTCGCGTTGTCGCTCATCGGAGGGGCACCTCCCGATCACGGCGAAGCGGCCGATACTTTTGCACGTCCAGGGGGGTGGGTCTATCCGCCATTTATGCCGGCGTCATCGGACCTTCGTGCAGCTGTTCCGCTTGAGACGCGTCAATTCACTTTCTCGGCACTGCGCACGAAAGCCGCGAGTTCGGCGTTGAAACGCGGCGCGTCCTCGAAGAACGGCGAGTGACCGATGCCCTGATAGACCGAGAGCTTGGCGCCGGGGATCATTTTCGCCGTGTATTCGGCGGCGACGAGGTTCGCGTTTTTGTCCTCGGACCCATGGGTCACCAGCACCGGAAGCTTGAGGCTCTTGAGCAGGTCGTCGACGTCGAGCGGGCGGCCGCTCAGGCCGAGCCTCACTTTTGGGGGCACCATCATGTTGAAGGCGAGCATCGTTTCGAACTCTTCCCGGGTCGGTTGCCGGGAGAAGCAGTCATGCAGGAAGGCCCGCGTCGCCGCGATATTGGTGGCGAGGTCTTCCGACGCCATGAGCGGAAGGTTCTTGAGATTGGGGCCGAAGAAGCTCGGGTCGGCCTTCTGGCTGGCATCGACGTAGTTGAGGCCGGCAAGCCTGGCAGTGCCGTGGACCTTCAAGTAGTCGGCCATGATGCGGCCGCCATAGGACCAGCCGACCAGCACCGGGCGCTTGAGCCCGGTCGCGTCCATCACGGCCTCCGCTTCGTCGGCCCAGGCCTTCGAGTCCTTGTAGCGCTCGGGCTCGAGCGGCTTGTCGGAACTGCCGTGGCCGCGCAGGTCGTACGTCACCATTCGGAAATCGTTGGCGAGATCGCCGGTGACCTGCTTGATCCACGACAGGTGGCTCTGGGAAAATCCGTGCACGAACAGGATCTCGGGTCCGCTCGCGTTGCCCCAGACTTGCGCCGAAATGGTGAGGCCGTCCGGCGTCTTCACGGAGACCGCTTGGAACTTCTTTTCCTGCGCCATGGCGGGGGCCGAGAGCGCGCCGACCAACAGTCCCGCAGCGGAAATGCCGGCGAAGCAGCGCAAGATCAATGCATGCGACATTGTGAGACTCCTCGCGGGAATTTGCGAATTTGATGGTCTTTTTTAACGCTGGTGACGAGCTACCTATCGTTGTACCTTGCCGTATGATGCCTTTCGTGTCACCGTAAACGCAACAAGAACCAGAACAAGAACATGTCGTTTCAAAACGGAAGGAAGCGCCAATGCGCAGGTGGCTTTTGGCGGCGGCTGTAGTCGCCGTTGCGGCGGTCGTCGGCCCGGTCAAGGCCCAGCAGCCGATCATCATCAAGTTCAGCCACGTCGTTTCGCCGGACGCCCCCAAGGGCAAGGCCGCGATCCGATTCAAGGAGCTGGCCGAGAAGTACACCAACGGCAAGGTGAAGGTAGAGGTCTACCCCAACTCCTCGTTGTACAAGGACAAGGAAGAGCTGGAGGCATTGCAGCTCGGCTCGGTCCAGATCCTTGCGCCGTCGATCTCCAAGTTCGGTCCGCTCGGGGTCAAGGAGTTCGACGTCTTCGATCTGCCGTTCCTGATGAGCGACGATGCGCGCGCGCGCCAGATGTATGCGAGCCCGCTGATGACCGAGCTCAACAAGAAACTCGTCGCCAAGGACGTCGAACCGCTCGCCTATTGGGACAACGGCGCGCACGTCTATACCTGCAACAAGCCGCTGATCATGCCCGACGACTTCAAGGGCCTGAAGATGCGCATCCAGGGCTCGAAGGTGCTCGACGCGGTGGCGCGCGAGCTCGGTGCCATCCCACAGATCATGGCTTTTTCCGAGCTGTACCAGGCGCTGCAGACGGGCGTCGTGGACGGCGAGGACAACGTTCCCTCCAATATTCTGACCCAGAAGTTCTACGAGGTGCAGAAGAATCTGACTGTCTCGTATCACGGGCGGCTGACCTATGCGCTGATCACCAACGCGAAGTTCTGGGACGGCCTCCCCGAGGACGTCCGCACGCCGCTGACACGGGCCGTGCATGAGACGACCGACTTCTTCAACGAGACGGCGGCCAAGGACAACGCCGATGCGCTGGAGAAGATCAAGGCTTCGGGCAGGATCCAGGTTCACCTCCTCACCGACGAGGAGAAGAAGGCCTGGGTCGCCAAGCTGATGCCGGTTCACCAGGAGATGCAGAAGCGTTTCGGCAAGGACTTCATCGAGAAGATCTACAAGGCATCCGGCTTCACGCCGCCAGAGTCCTGAGCGGGGCGACAACAGGGGCGGCTGTCGTACAAAAACAGGCGGACCGGGCTCGCGGAGGGGAGAAATCCGTGCTCGATCGCATCCTCGATCGCCTCGAGGAGTGGATCATTGCCACTCTCATCGCCGCCGCCACCTGCATCACGTTCGTGGCGGTCATCCATCGCTACGGGGCGAGCAACTCCGCCGCCCTGGCTGCGTGGGCGAAGGCGCACGGTCTCATTTGGCTGAGCATCGCGTCCGAATGGGTCTATCTGAACCTCACGTCGATCAATCTTTCATGGGCGCAGGAGCTCGCGACCTACATGTTCGTGTGGATGGCGAAGTTCGGCGCCGCGCTCGGCGTCCGTACCGGCATCCACGTCGGCGTCGATGTCCTGGTTGATCGGCTCAGCCCCGCCGCCCGCAAGCCGGTGATCGTGTTTGCGCTCCTGTGCGGGGCGCTGTTCACTGGGGTCATCGGCACGTTGGGCGCGGTCTATGTCTACAAACTCGACCCGGATCAGGTGTCGCAAGAGCTCGAATGGCCGAGCTGGATGATCTACCTGTGCATTCCGCTCGGCTCCTACCTGATGTGCTTCCGTTTCCTGCAGGTGATGTGGCGGTTCCTGCGCAGCGGCGTCGTCCCGCGGCACGGTCATGAAGCCGAGCTCGAGTACGAACCTGCGCCTGCCATGGCCCCAGCCGCGGAGCCGATCCGGTGACCACGACTTTCGCGCCGGCGGTACGCCGTCCCAACCCTTCCGCGATCGTGGCGGCCGCGATGATCGTGGTCCCGATCGCGCTGACCCTGGTCTGCGTGGCGGCCCGCCTCGACATCATCGAACTCTCGCAATCGGTGCGCGCCGCCCTGCTGTTTGCGCTGTTGCTGGCGCTGATGGCGACCGGCATGCCGATCTCGATCGCGCTCGGCCTGTCCGTGCTCACCTACCTTTTCATCCTCAGCAGCGTCGATCCGAAGATGGTCGGGCTCAAGCTCTTCACCAGCATCGACCGGTTCGAGATCATGGCGATCCCGTTCTTCATCCTGGCCGGCAACTTCCTCACCTCCGGCGGGGTCGCCCGCCGCATGATCGACTTCGCGACCTCGTTGATCGGACACCGCTACGGGGGCCTCGGACTCGCGGGCGTGATGGCCTGCGCCCTGTTTGCCGCGATCTCGGGCTCCTCGGTGGCAACCGTGGTCGGCATCGGCTCCATCATCCTCCCGGCCATCCTCCAGCAGGGCTATCCGCCGCGTTTTGGAGCCGGCGTGATCGCGACCTCCGGCGCGCTCGGCATCCTGTTCCCGCCCTCGATCAATCTCGTCATCTTCGCGGTGGCAACGAGCGGCATGCAGCCCCGGGGACCGGACGGAGCGATCGTCGACTCGGCGTCGGTCGGCCAGCTGTTCATCGCCGGACTCGTGCCCGGGCTGATGCTGGCGACGATGCTCGGGATAACCACCTGGTACCGCGCGTGGCGCCACGACTATCCGCGCATGGAGCGGGCAAGCTGGAGCGAGTGCCTGCGTGCGTTCCGCAATAGCTTTTGGGGCCTGTTCCTGATCGTGCTCGTGCTCGGCGGCATCTACAGCGGCATGTTCACCCCGACCGAGGCGGCCGCGATGGCGGCCGTCTACGCGTTCTTCGTCGCCGTCTTCGTCTATAAGGAGCTCAATCTGCGCGACGTGCCGGCGGTGCTGCTGAAGGCGGCAGCGATGAGCGCGATGATCCTCTATATCATCACCAACGCGGCGGTGTTCTCCTGGCTGCTCACGTCCGAGCAGATTCCCCAATCGATGGCCGAATGGATGACGGCGCAGGGGTTCGGCACGGTGGCTTTCCTTCTCGTCACCAATATCGTGCTGCTGGCTGCCGGCAACTTCATGGATCCGGCGGCCATCGTCCTCATCATGGCGCCGATCCTGTTCCCCATGGCGGCCGCGCTGGGGGTGCACCCGGTTCACCTTGGCATCCTGATGGCGGTCAATATGGAGGTCGGCCTCTGCCATCCGCCGGTCGGGCTCAACCTTTACGTCGCTGCCGGCATCACCAAGATGGGGATCACCGACCTCACCATCGCCGTGCTTCCGTGGCTCGGCACCATGCTGATCTTTCTGGTGATGGTCACCTACATTCCGGCGATATCGCTGTGGCTGCCGGGGGTGCTCGGGATGCTGCATTAGTTAGAGGATGATCCCGAAAACGGTTTCGGGATCGTGCTCCATCCTTACTGCGTCACATCCGCGGATGCTCGTCCGGTCAATAAACTCCATCCCTCCCCCGTAAAGCGTGATGACTTTTCTTCGAAGTCGTCATCACGCTTTAGGTTATTGGTGGAGCATGATCTTTTCCGAAAACCGGTACCCACTTTTCGGGATCATGCTCTAGCTAGGGGGAGGGTGGCGGCCGAAGGCCGTCGGGCGGGGACCATGCGTGCCGGCCGGCGCGCGCTTACAACGATAGATGACATCCTCCGCTGCCCCCCACCCGGCCTCGCTTCGTTCGGCCTCCCTTCCCCTTCGGGGGAGGGATGGGCTAGCGGACAAGCTGCGGCATAACGTTGTGCGGCTCAGGATCTCGACGCGGACAAAGAGAAATAATCACGAGCGCGTGCGCGGCATCTCACGAAAGGGTGATGCGCTTCGGAGGCCCGCGCGTTGCGGGAGCGCGATAAACTGAGAATCTTAAACCCGAGGAGTTTTGGATGCCTGAGCTGGACTTCCC
>Ga0066903_100005719_pt1 | contig 10857 bp, 10 predicted proteins | sample PanSoiMetaGPlot1_FD_67491 | JGI IMG/M metagenome (GOLD analysis project Ga0066903, IMG submission 67491) | Tropical forest soil microbial communities from Panama analyzed to predict greenhouse gas emissions - Panama Soil - Plot 1 (version 2) | ecosystem: Environmental > Terrestrial > Soil >...
GTCCTCGAGACGCTGAAGCGGAGGCGGCCGAACGACGGTCGACCGGTCTTCTACAGCGCCCTGACCCGTGAGCTGGCCGGCGAACCCGTCGACGAACGCGAATTCGAGGACGCGCGCGAGAAGTTCGAGGAGGAAGGGAGCTTCACCGGGCAGGTCGCGGCCCTGACCTCGTTGATCGGCGACCGCTGCTTCGCCAGGAGCATCTGCGATCAGCGGGCCGAGGATTTCTTGAAGGATGCGGAGCGACTGGCCGAGGCGTCGGGCGACCTCGCCTTGAGACGGCTGGTCCGGGTGTGGCGTCTGCGGAAAGGGCTCGTCGACGACAACCTCAGCGTCGCCGAGCGCGCGGAGGACGAGCTCACCGAGCTGGGCGGAACGGATCCGGCCTGGCTCGCGCAGCAGCACGTGATCGCCCGTGCTCACCTCCGTTCGCTGCTGGGCAACTTCGAGGCTGCCCGCGCCGACTACCTGGCGCTGGTGGAGGAGAACCCTCCGGGGAGCATGTCCCGGGTCATCGGCCAGGCAGGCGCGGCAGGGATGGCCGCGATGATGGCGATGCGCAAGCGGTTCGACCGGGCGGCAGCGGAACGGGAGCTGCGGGAAGCGCTCGGCGAGGAGGAACGGGCGGAATTCCTCCTCTATGGCTACGAGCTGGGGCTCTACGCGACTGAGGTCCAGCTGGCGCTCCTCCTCGGGCCGGGCGCCGAGAGCGACTCCCTGCTCCGGGCATCGCTCGCCGGACACACGAGTGAGAGGGGATGGAGCATGCCGTTCGTCCCCTTGTGGGTACTGGCACGCTTCGCCGCGGAAGGCCCGCCGGAGGTCCGACCGGCGGGGCTCGATCACGCGGAGCGCGCGCTCGTCTCCACCCGTGGCAAGGACGCCAAGTTCGAAGCAGCGAGAAGCAACGTCATGCGCTCCTACGTGCTCTTTCGCCTCGGCCGGTTCGACGAAGCCCGCAGCGCCGGGGAAACCGGGCTCGCTTTGGCCGAGAGACTGCGCCAGAAGCAGGAGGACCCCAGAACGCGCATGCGGTACGAGGAGACGCTGGCCACGCTGTACCAGGTCCTGGCCAGCTCACTGCTCCAGTTCGGGGGCGCGAGCCCGGACCGAGCCACGCTGGAGGCGTCCTTCCAGGCCACGGAGCGGCTCAGGGCCCGTTCGCTTCTCGAGTCGCTCATCACTCCAGCCGGCGAGGCCCGCAAGCAGCTCGAGGAGCCGGCGCCCCCGACGCTGAGCGATGTCCAGACGGCGCTTGGCGAGCGTCAAGCCCTGGTCTCGTTCCAGATCTGGAAGCGGGACCCGACCTTGCACTCGCCCTACGAGCACGGGACCTCCTGGGCCATCGTGGCCACGCGCCGCTCGGCGTATGCCGTGCCCATCGAGGGAGGAGAGGACCTCGAGGAGGAGGTGAGGCTGTGGCTCCCGCTCCTCGAGCAGGGGGATGGGTCGGAGCTCGCGGGGGCGAGGCGACTCGGCTCGCAGATCCTCGGTCCGGTCATCGCCGGGCTAGGCCCGGAGATCCGCCAGCTGCTCATCGTCCCCGATGGCCCTCTTCACCGCGTCCCGTTCGACGCCCTCCCGGTGTCTGCAGGAGGTGTCCTCACCGCCGAGCGCTTCGAGACGGTGCTGGTTCCGTCGGCGGCGACCTGGCTCCGGCTCCATGCCGCAGGGACCGGGAGTTCGGGGCTCGCCCTGGCCCTCGCCGACGCCACGTTCGCACCCGGCCCAGAGGGGCCTCGGTCGATCCCGGAGAACATCCGACGCCTCGGAGAGATCCCCCTCCCGGGCGCCCGCAGGGAAGCCGAGCACGCCGTGCGGGCCTTTCCTTCCGGAAGCCGCGTGGTGACCGGGAAGGACGCCTCGGAGCACTTCCTGAAGACCGGAGATCTCGCGGCCTTCTCGCTGCTCCACCTCGCGACGCACGCGGTCGCCGACGAGAGCGCACCCGAGAAATCCGCGGTCCTGCTGGCCGCGTCCGACACCCGCGACGACGGTCTCCTGACCGTGCCGGAAATCGCCGCCCTCCCTCTTCGTGGGAAGGTGGTGGTGCTTGCGGCCTGCGAGAGCCAGGTGGGTGCCCTCCGGAGGGGCGAGGGGGTCCTGAGCCTCGCCCGGAGCTTCTTCGTGGCCGGCGCGACGGCCGTCGTGGGGACCCTGGGGACGGTGCGGGATACCGACGCCGAGTCGTTCTTCCGGGACTTCTACGACGCCCTGGGCAAGGGGAAGACGGTGAGCAGCGCTCTCGCCGAGGCGAAGCGCTCGGCCATCCACCGACGGGCGCCGCCGGCCGCCTGGAGCAGATTCGTTCTCGTGGGCGAGGGAGCGGTCACTCCGCGTGAAGCTCCTGCTCGGCCCTGGCTCTGGCTGGCAGGAATCCTGGCCGGAGTGGCGCTTTTCGGGCTCGGTCTTCGAGCTCGCATCCTTCGGATCGGTCGGTGAGGAAAACCGACGTGCTCCAGCGTCCCAACAGCCCGTCGTGAGACGGACTCCGGCATAGGCCGGGGGGGTGGTGATGGAAGAGGAAGCAGGCGGCTCGCGGGAGGTCGGCAGCGGTGACCCGCGCGACGAGACACTGAAGGACTACGCCGAGCGGCGTCGGGCCCGTCGTCCGACCGTCCTGCTTGGCTTCTCCGTCGGACGGAGCTGGAGGCTCGAGCTCCCGGAGAAGGGGCGACTTGTCCTCGGACGAGGCAAGCGTTGCGACCAGGTGATCGGGGACGCGCGAGTCTCACGGACCCATTGCTGCCTGCACGTGGGCGGCAACGTCCTTCTCGAGGACCTGGGGAGCACGACCGGGACCCGGCTCATGGGCCGACCACTCGCCCCGAAGGAGAAGGCTCTTCTGAGGAGGGGCGACGTCTTCGAGATCGGCGACACCAGTGTCATGTGCCAGGGGCCGGCCGCTACCTTGCCCGAGGCGTCCGGCGCGGCGACCGGCGCGAGCGGCGGGAGCGGGATGGCCCCTCCGATGGAAAGGCTCCGTCAGATGCTGGGCCGGGTGGCGCAGAGCCGGATCAACGTGCTCATCGCCGGCGAGACCGGGGTGGGGAAGGGCGTTCTCGCGGCGGAGCTGCATCGACGGTCCGCCCGTACCGGGGCCTTCGTGGCGCTGAACTGCGCCGAGCTCCAGGAGAGCCTCCTCGAGAGCGAACTCTTCGGGCACGAACGCGGATCGTTCACCGGCGCGAGCACTTCCAAGGCAGGGCTGATCGAGACCGCCGACGGCGGAACCCTCTTCCTCGACGAGATTGGCGAGATGTCACTCGCCACGCAGGCGAAGCTCCTGCGGGTCCTCGAGGACCGCTCGGTGCGGCGGGTGGGCAGCCTCCAGCCGCGGTCGGTCGATGTCCGGGTGCTCGCCGCCAGCAACCGGGACCTCGCCGCCGAGAGCGAGCGGGGCACGTTCCGCCGCGACCTCTACTTCCGCCTCAACGGGATGTCCCTCCTGATCCCTCCTCTGAGAGAGCGTCTCGAGGAGGTCGAGCTGCTGGCGAAAACGTTCCTGGCACAGTCCTCCGAGGCCCATGGACGCGCGGTTCCTCCCGAACTCGCGCCCGAGGCCCTTGAGGTCCTGAAGCAGCATCCCTGGCCGGGCAACATCCGGGAGCTGCGCAACGTCCTCGAGCGCGCGGTCGTGCTCTGTGCAGGGGACGTCGTGACCCGCGAGCACATCGCGATCACGCCCCCAGCGGAGAAGCACAAGGTCGTCCCGATTGGGGGACGTGGGAACGTCGTACAGAGCGAGGCGCCAGGCAATGCCGCCGCCTCCTCCGACGAGAAGGCCGCGGAGGAGCGGCGCCGGATCGAGGAGGCGCTCGAGCTGTGCGCCGGAAACCAGAGCCGGGCTGCCAAGGTGCTCGGGGTCTCCCGCGCGACGCTGGTCGCCCGGTTGAATCTCTACGGGTTCCCCCGACCCAGAAAGCGGGTGGGATGAACTTGAAAGTCTGGGCGTCCCCGACACGAGCTATCTGGTTGCTGACGTCTTCTTGAGCGCGACGTTCGCGGCGGAGTTGACCGGGTGCTGCGGTGCCTGTGCGAGCGGCGCCGCAGCGCAGGTCACGTCGATGCTGATCGGCGTGTAGATCGCGAGCGTTAGGATGCCGACCATCTGGTTGAGAGCGGAGTGCTGGGTCTCGACCTTGGAGACTCCATTGGGGCAGGCCGCCTTCGCGTCGACGGTGCTGGGCGGGATCGCCCCGCCGAAAAAGGACGACGCCCACCCTTTCTCGATGTGTTGAGTCCCGGGGGCGCGGCCAGTCTCGACACTGGCGTGGTAGCAGCCGGCGAAGCACAGGGCGAGGAGTGGAACGAGGCGGCTGCGGATCGACATGGACCCTCCGAGGAACGTTTCTCCGCGAATGGAGCAAGAGTCGAACCAGCGGCCTCACGCAGCCCGGATGCCTCGCTTCCGAGCGGAAGCTGGTCGGCGTCGCGCTCCCGACCGGAGCTGGCCATGCGACATGCCTCGACAACTTGTCGATCCTCGACAACTTGTGAGGTGGGCGAAGCGCGCCGGTCGATGAAAGTGCCGGATGGAGGCCGATTCCGCCGTGGTCCCTCCCTTGCAATTCGGTTTGCTTCGAAAGGGAGGTCTTCAGAGTGCGTTTCCTGCGTGTGATCGGTGTCTTGAGTGTGATGTTGCTCGGCGTCGGATGTGGCGGACACGACTGCAAGGCGTTCAACGAGGCCGTCTGCAACCGGGCAGCCCAGTGTGGCTACACCACTTGCACCGTGGACTCGTGTCCGAACCACGAGAAGGTGGACTTCAGCGCCTGCATCGACGCGACGAACAAGTCCACCTGCGCAGACCTGCGGGACACCGCATTCGGGTGCTATGTCCCCGTGGGAGGGCTGAGGACGGGCGGAGATACTTCCGCCGCAGAATGAGCGGGAAGTCATACCCGCCGCGGTGGTAGAGCCGATGCCCTTCTGTCACTCAGGCGGAGGGGCTTCGATGTTTCTCAGCTCGATGCCCTGGCGACGTCGATCACGGCCTGGGTGAACGCCTTGGGCGCCTCCTGCGGAACGTTGTGGCCGATCCCCTTCAGGATCCGGTGTCCGATCCTGCGGGTGAACATGCTGGCGTAGGACTTCCCGTCCGCGAGCGGTCCGTCGAAGTCGCTGGCGATGGTGATCGTCGGAACGCCGATCGTCGGGCGCGCGAAGAGCTTCTGCTCCAGCTCGTCGTACTTGGCTTCACCCTTGGCGAGGCCCAGGCGCCAACGGTAGTTGTGAATGGCGATCGCCACGTGGTCCGGATTCTCGAACGCGACCGCGGTCCGGTCGTAGGTGGCATCGTCGAAGTGCCACTTCGGCGACATGATCTTCCAGATGAGCTTGTTGAAGTCGTGCCGGTTCTTGTCGTAGCCGAGCTGGCCGCGGTCGGTCGCGAAGTAGTACTGGTACCACCAGCCGTACTCGGCGGCCGGGGGCAGCGGCTGGCGGTTCGCCTCGACGTTGGTGATCAGGTAGCCGCTCACCGACACCGTCCCGACGCACCGCTCCGGCCAGAGGGCGGAGAGGATGTTCGTCGTCCTCGCTCCCCAGTCGAAGCCCGCGATGATCGCCTTCTGAATCTTGAGGGCGTTGAGGAGCTCGATCTGGTCGAGAGCGACGACCGATTGCTGTGCGTTCCGGACGGTGTCGCCGGAGAGGAAGCGCGTGCCTCCGTACCCGCGGAGGAAGGGAACGATGCATCGATACCCGGCGGCCGCCAGCATTGGTGCCACGTCGACATAGCTGTGGATGTCGTAGGGCCAGCCGTGAAGAAGGAGGACCGGAGGGCCATTCTCGGGGCCGACGTCGGCGTAGGAGACGTTCAGCAGGCCCGCGTCGATCTGCTTGAGATTGGCGAAGGCGGTGTGGGACTTGCCCTTGGGAGGCTGTGCGCCGGCGGGAGCCGTGCCGCTCGACTGGGCCCGGGCAGAGGACAGCAGCCCGAGCGATGCAGCGGTGAAGGCCGTGGTGGCGGTACCGAGAAACCGACGGCGACCGGGATTCGTGGATTCCGACATGGCCGAGGTCCTCCGTGTGGGGGACCTGCGTCTACGCCCCCTCGAGCGCTCAGATCCATCGGGCGAGGCGACGGAACAGCCGTTCGTGGCGGATTGGACAAAGTGCCCAGCGCCATCGTGCTGCGACGGAACGCGTCGAGGGTCGGTCGTCGCGTCAGAGGCGAATGACGAGCGCCCCGCCGGCGGTCGTCACGATGACCAGATTCATCGCCAGGAGCATGAGGTCGTAGTGCCAGCCGCTGGCCTTCTCTCCCCAGAACCCCGTCTCCCAGGCGACCACCTTCTTCTGGATCGCTCCCAGGCCCAGGAGGATGAGGCCCAGCGCCGCAAGCTGAATGAAGATCCCGGTGACGAGGCCGATGCTCCCCAGCACCTCGGCTGCACCGAGCGCCCAGGTCGCGGTCGGGCTCAACTCGACGCTCTTCGCACGGCCAACCGGGTCCTTGAGGTGGAAGTAGCCGCTGGCGCCGAAGACGGTCGCCACGACCAATCGCAGACACAGAAGCGCCACGTCCTCGAGCTGGAGCAGCTGTGGAAAGGTGACGTTCCAGGTGGCCATTGGACGATGTTGCCACCGCCGCGGCCTGGATCGTGTGCGCGCGTGAGGGCATACCCCGCCTGACTCGGAGCGGCATCTGCGGTGGCTGCGGAGGTTCGACGTGAACTCGCGATTCTTGATGGTCCTTCAAGTCGCGCTGGCGCCTCCGGAGAAGGTCGGTGCCGTTCCCCTCGGCACGCGGGTCATCGTGCCGATCACCGATGGCCACTTCGAGGGTCCGAAGCTTCGCGGGAAGGTGCTGCCCGGAGGAGGAGACTGGACGCTGCTTCGACCCGATGGCGTCTTGGAACTCGACCTGCGCATCACGCTTCAGACCGAGGATGGCGCCCTCATCCACCTGACGTCCTTCGGGCTCCGTCATGGGCCCCCAGAAGTCATCGCCGCGCTCGGGCGCGGTGAGCGGGTCGACCCCTCGAGTTACTACTTCCGGACCCTGCCCCGGTTCGAGACGGGTGCCCCGCAGTACGCGTATCTGAATCGCCTGCTCGCGGTGTCGACCGCCGATCGGCGCGCCGAGGGACCGGTCTACACGATCGACGAGATCCTGTGAGGTGCCCCGCCGGCGGCGAGAGATCGGCCGTCGAGGGATCTCCAGCTCAGCCCGTGAACTTGACCGAGGCGATCACGGCCTCGCACAGCGGCCGTTCCGTGCCAGTACTCGCGAGACACAGCACGCCCACCCGCCGGCCACGCTTGGAAATCAGCCGCAGGAGGGCGAAGGCGGGGTCGACCTCCTGGACCTTGCTTCCTCGAAAGGTGACTGCATCGACGTCGCCGAGCCTGGTGGGCGTGATCGAGAGGCTCGGACTGCCCTCGAAGTAGGACGCGAGAAACCGCCGGGCATCCTCTTCTCCGCGAGCGGGGGATTGCTTCGCCTGGATCTGGAGGAAGACCGGAGCGATCCCGGCCTGGGGTGAGACGAAGGTCTTCGGCGCGCCGTTCGGCACGGGCTGCTCCTTCCAGCCCTTCGGCAGGACGACGCTCCAGCCGTCGCCGGTCGTCCGTCCCGGCTCGACGGCCTTCGGGTTCGCGGTGGCGCCCCCGACGCTGGCCAGGATGGGAGCGCAGACCTCCTCTCCGGTCGGGCGGCGCTCCGGAGTGGATCCGCAAAACGCGAGGAGAGCACGCGGCCCGCTGGTGGTCAGGACCCCGCTGAGGGTGAGGACCGGGCTAGAGGTCCCACGTCCGTACTCGACGTCCGTCCGCTCGCCCCCGTCCATCGTCCTGGTGTCGATCGACCGGCGCTGCATCTGTGCAGCGACGATGCTCGGCTCGAGGTCGCGCAGGAACGCCTCGAGGCTCCGATCGGCCGCCTCGGACAAGAGGGCGCCGGCCATTCCACGCCTCGGGCCGTCCGGGATGACGAACCCGCCCGTCCGCGCGTCCACCGACCAGGTGGTGGGGACGCGGACGGAGACCCCGGGGCCCGTCACGGTCTTGAGCTCCGGGATCGCATCCCCGGCAGATGCGACCGACGCCGTCACGATCGCCAGGACTCCGAGCCAGGTCCGCATGCCCGGGGACTCTACCCGGCCTCGGTCCAGCCGGGCCGCCGTGCCTCGAGTCCGGATCCGCGGACGTCGGTTTTGCTTGCTGTGAGGAACCGTGCCCGGGAACATCGCCGGAGTGGAGCCTTCCCAGCCCGCTGCGTCGAAAGCCTACGCGCTGCCGAGCATCGCCGTGGCTTGCAGCATCCTCGGGCTCTGCTTCTGCCCGGGATTGATCATCGGGCCGATCCTGGGGCTCATCGCACTGCGCCGGATCAAACGCGAGCCCTGGCTGACCGGGCGGCAGCTCGCGATCGCCGCCATCGTGGCGCCCGTGGCGATCTTCCCGATCCTGCTCGCAATCGCGATCCCGAACTTCATCCGATTTCAGGCTCGCTCGAAGCAGGCCGAGTGCAAGGCGAACCTCCGCGCTCTCTGGAATGCCGAGCAGGCCTACCGGATCGCGAACGGGCGCTACGCCTCGAGCTTCAAGGAGCTCGAGTTCACCGTTCCCGAAGGCAACCGGTACGCCTATCTCCTGTCCGGGGCGGAGATCCTCCCCCGGGACGCGCGCTACGGCGGACCGCCACTCGACGTGGTGAGGGAGATGCGCAAGCTCGACCTCGGCGTCTCGTCCGATCGCTTCGTGGCTGCCTGCATCGGGAACATCGACAATGACCCGACCCTCGACGTCTGGACCGTTTCCAGCGAGCAACGCCAGGCACTCGACGGAACGGACGTCCCAGCCGGAACTCCGAGGAACGAGGTCAACGACGTGATCGACTAGCCGTGGCCCCGGACGCGCGTCGCCGGTCGGCTGCGAAGGCTCGGGACCTTCAGGCTCCCAGCAGCTCGCGAGCGCGCGCCGCCGCGGACATCGCGTTCGGCCAGCCGGCGTAGAAGGCCAGATGGGTGATGAGCTCGATCAGCTCCTGCTTCGTCACCCCGTTCTCGAGGGCGCGGGGGAAGTGGAAGCCCATCTGTTCGGTCTTGCCCATCGCCACCAGCGCCGCGCAGGTGATCAGGCTGCGGTCCCGCTTCGAGAGCTGGGTCCGTTCCCAGACGTCCCCGAACAGCACTTGGTCGGTGAGCTCCACGAGCTTCGGGGCGAAGTCGCCTAGCGCGGAACGTGCCGCGGTGGGCTTCTGGCTGTCACTCATGACGGCTTCCTCCTCGAGCGGGAGCGGCTCCTTCGCCGCTGGACGGGTCCACGGCATCCTTCTACCGAGATCGGCAGTCCGCCGCCGCGGCCCGAGCCGTCTCGCCGGCTGTCAAGGTCTGTCGGCCTAACGCATCCGCAGGGCGAGCTTCCCCAGATGGTGCTTGGGCAGATCTCGGTGCGCCTGGGCGGCTTCGGCCAGTGGATAGAAGCGGACCTCGACGTGGAACGGGCCCTGCGAGACCAGCGCGTCGAGCCGCTCGAACACGTCGTTTCCCGGCTCTCCGTCGTATCCCTTGACGGTGATGCCCTTCGGCGCGTGCGGCTCGGGCTCCACGCCGTTGGGGTAGGCGACCCGACCTCCCTTCTTCACCCGCGCGAGCGCCTCCTCCAGCACCTTGCCGCCGGCGGTGACCAGCGCCGCGTCGAGGCCCTCGGGAGCGAAGCGCCGGAGCCGCTGGGTGATCGCGTCGTGCTTTCCGTCGAGCGCGTCGTCGGCCCCCAGCCGGCGAACCAGCTCCACGCCGTCGTCCTCCGAGGCCACCGCGAACACCTCGGCCCCGATGCGCTTGGCGAGCTGCACCGCCAGGTGGCCAATGCCGCCGCTCGCTCCGAAGACGAGCAGCTTCTGGCCGCGCGACAGCTTCAGCGTGTCGTCCAGGCCCCGGAGCGCGGTAATCCCGTCGGCCCCCAGCGCTCCGGCCTGCTCGGCCTGAACGTTCGATGGCACCTCGGAGGCGGCGTCCTGAGCGAGCGCCACGTACTCGGCGTAGAAGCCACCGTCCATCGAGTAGGCGTAGACCCGCTGACCGGGGGAGAAGCGCCTGGCCCGCGAGCCGAGCGCGACGACCTCTCCGGCGCCGTCGCTGCCGATGACCTTCGGAAAGCGGCGTTCGCCGATCTCGAAGTCGCCGGCCCGGACGTCCGCGTCCCAGACGCCGACTCCGGCCGACTCGAGGCGGATGAGGACCTGGTCGGCCTTCGGCTTCGGAACGGGGACCTCGGCGATGTGGAGGACGTCCGGAGGGCCGTACTCGTCGATGACCGCGGCCCGCATCTTTTCGGGAAGGGATGGCTGCATGTTCATGCCTCGCGCTCGAGAACCGGTTGCCCGCTCATGTACGCATGCCGTCGCGGATCTCCAGTCCATACGCGAGGGCCCGGCGGAGGTGGGTTCGGTACCCGGGCTGGATCTCGGCCGAGGTGACAGACCTTGAATGGTTCGAAGTGCCAATCCAGCCGGGCTCAGCCCTGACGCCACTTCCGCTCGGCGTCGTCCCATGCGGCGAGCGGCTGGAGATCCGGCACCCAGGCGAGGCCGGTCTTCCCGTCGGAGGAGATGGCGTCCGAGGTGACCACGACGTCGAGGAGCGCCGGCCGGTGAGCGAGGGCCCGATCGATGGCGCCGGAGAGATCCTCGGGCTTCTCGACGCGCTCGGCGTGCATCCCGAAGGCCCGGGCCATCGCCGCATGGTCGGAGTGCTGGAGCCGGGTGCCCACGACCTTCCCGTAAGTCGTCGTCTGGTCGTGGACCTCGATCTGCCACCCGCCGTTGTTGGCCACGACGAAGAGGGCAGGGGCGCGGTGCCGCACCGCCGTGTCCAGCTCGATGGCGTTGAACCCGAACGAGCCGTC
>Ga0066903_100005720_pt1 | contig 10856 bp, 5 predicted proteins | sample PanSoiMetaGPlot1_FD_67491 | JGI IMG/M metagenome (GOLD analysis project Ga0066903, IMG submission 67491) | Tropical forest soil microbial communities from Panama analyzed to predict greenhouse gas emissions - Panama Soil - Plot 1 (version 2) | ecosystem: Environmental > Terrestrial > Soil >...
GCCCTGGCCGGAAGCCGTCATGCTCGAGCTCCACGTCGGGACCTTCACGCCGTCCGGCACGTTTCGGGAAGCGATCGAGAAGCTCGATCACGTCGCCGAGACCGGCTTCACCGCGATCGAGCTCATGCCGGTCGCGGATTTCGCGGGGCGCCGCAACTGGGGCTACGACGGCGTGCTGCCATTCGCGCCCGACAGCGCCTACGGCCGTCCCGATGACCTGCGCGCGCTGGTGGACGCGGCACATCAGCTCGGGCTGATGGTCTTCCTCGACGTTGTCTACAATCACATGGGGCCGGAGGGAAATTACCTCGGCCGTTACGCGCCGGCGTTCTTCACGGACGCGCGCGGCACGCCCTGGGGACAGGCGATCGACTTTAACGTACCGCAGGTGCGCCACTTCACCATCGAGAATGCGCTTGCGTGGGTGCGCGATTATCGATTCGACGGGCTGCGGCTCGATGCGGCTCACGCGATCGTCCGGCCGGGCTCCCCATCGATCTTCGGCGAGTTGAGCCGTGCGGTCGGTGCATTCGCGACCGAGACCGGGCGTAACATTCATCTGATCCTTGAGAACGACGACAATCGCGCGAGCCTACTCGACCCGCTGATCGATTCGCCGCAGGGCAAGTTCCGCGCCCAGTGGAACGACGACTATCACCACGCCTGGCACGTGCTGCTGACCGACGAGCACGCCGGATATTATCGCGACTACCAGGATGCGCCCGGCGCGCACCTCGCGCGCACTTTGTCCTCCGGCTTCGCCTATCAGGGCGAGGCGTCGCCGCATCGAAACGGAGCTCGCCGCGGCGAGCCGAGCGCGAGCCTGCCGCCTGGCGCCTTTGTCAGCTTTCTCCAAAATCACGACCAGATCGGGAACCGGCCGTTCGGAGAGCGCCTGGACGTGCTCGCGCCCGGGCCTGCGATTGACGCGGCGCTCGCGATCACGCTGCTCGCACCGATGCCTCCCCTCATGTTCATGGGCGAGGAATGGGGTGCCGTGCAGCCATTTCCGTTCTTCTGCGATTTCGGCGGCGAGCTGGCCGGTGCCGTACGTCGCGGCCGCCAAGCGGAATTCGCGGCGTATTATGCCGATCTCGCCGAAAAGGCCGTGCCTGACCCGCTCGCGGAGGAAACCTTTCGCTCCGCCGTGCTCGACTGGAGCGTGCGCAGTTCTTCGCCGCACCAAAGGCGGCTCGCGCTCGTGCGCCGTTTGCTCGAGACGCGCCGGGAGCACGTCACGCCGCGTCTGGCCAATTTGGTGCACAACGATGCGCACGCAGAGTGGCGGGGCGGGTTGATCCTTGCGCATTGGCAGCTCGGTGACGGCAGCCGGCTCGTACTCGTTGCAAACCTCGGCAATGAGCTTCGCCGATGTCCGTCGGGTGCAGGCCAGGGCCGGCCGATCTGGGGCGGAGTGCTGCCGCCCGAGCTGCCGCCGTGGTCGGTGTTCTGGAGCATCGCGTGATGCCTTTCGATGTTCCGATTGCGACCTACCGGATGCAGCTCTCCGCTAGATTCGACTTCGACGCCGCGGCCGATCTCGTCCCCTATCTCAAGGCGCTTGGCATCAGCCATCTCTATGCTTCGCCTTTTCTCAAAGCGCGGCCAGGCAGCGCGCACGGCTATGACGTCGTCGATCACAATGCGCTCGATCCGCAACTCGGCGGCGAGGAAGGATTCGCGAGATTATCGCAGGCGCTCGCGGCAGCCGACCTCGGTTTGATTCTGGATTTCGTCCCCAATCATGCCGGCATCGGCGGCGCCGACAATGCCTGGTGGCTCGATGTGCTCGAATGGGGCGCCGCCTCGCATCATGCCGCGTCCTTCGACATCGACTGGCACGCACCGATGAATCCCGGCCGGGTACTCGTTCCGATTCTGGGCCGGCCTTATGGTGAAGCGCTCGAAGCCGGCGAGATCGCACTGAAATTCGACGCAGCGGAGGGTAGCTTCTCGGCCTGGTACTATCAGCATCGGCTGCCGATCCGGCCGGATCTCTATCCGCGGCTCATCCGAACCATCGTGGCTGCCGCCGGGGCGCAACAAACGCCAGCGGGACATCGGCTGCTCGACTTGGCCGCACGGCATTGCCCGCGCACTCGGAAGGAAGCCGGGACGCTCAAGCTCGCGCTGGCGAGCACGAACGACATGGCGCGAATCATCGCGCGCGGCCTCGAAGCATATCGCGCCAAGGCCGGCGATCCCGCGCGCGTCCGCGCGTTCCATCACTTGCTGGAGCGCCAGCACTATCGCGTCGCCCATTGGCGTGTTGCAACACAAGAGATCAATTACCGCCGCTTCTTCGATGTCAACGATCTCGCGGGTTTACGGGTTGAGGACAGAGGCACGTTCGCGGCCGTGCATCGGCTCGTCGCCCGCTTGATCGGAGAGCGCCGTCTGCACGGGATCCGCATCGATCATATCGATGGTCTTGCCGACCCGATCGAATATTGCCGGTCGCTCCAAGGTCTCATCGCGGGCGCAAATGAGACGCCGTGCTACGTAGCCGTGGAAAAGATTCTCGGCGACGGCGAGGTGATGCCGAAGCTTGCCGGTGTGGCCGGCACCACCGGTTATGAGTGGCTGAACTTGATCGCCCGGCTGCTGGTTGATGCACGTGGCTTGACCACGCTCGAGCGCTATCGCCGACAGATTCCCGGAGCCGACGCAGCGTTCTCCGAGACTCTGCTGGAATCGAAGCGCACCGTGCTTGAAGCCCTGTTCACGTCCGAGTTCGAAACTTTGGTTCGTCTCCTCGCGCGAATCGCCGCCGGCCATTGGCAGAGTCGCGATTTCACGCGAGCTGCGCTCGAACAAGCGTTGCGGCGCTATCTGCTACATTTCCCGTTCTACCGGACCTACGTCGGCCCCCACGGCGCCTCGCCTGCCGATCGGGCGATTATCGCGCGCGCCCTCAATACGGCGAAAGCGCATCGGCCCGGCTTTGATCGGATCTTCGATTTCTTGCAGGCGGCGCTCACGCTCGATCTGATTGCCCCACAGTGTTCGGGATACAGCCGGCGGCGCGTTCGCGAGTTTGTGCAGAAGGTTCAGCAGCTCACCGGCCCGTTGACGGCGAAATCGCTGGAGGACACCGCGTGCTATCGCCACCTGCGTCTCCTCGCGTTGAACGAAGTGGGCGCCGATCCGGCCGGAACGGCCTTGGAGATCGGGGACTTTCATCGACGCATGGCGGTGCGGGCCAAGGAGATGCCGCTCGGCATGACCGCGACCGCGACCCACGACACCAAGCGCGGCGAGGATGCCCGCGCGCGCTTGCTCGCGCTCTCGGAGCTCGCCGACGAATGGGTCGACCAGGTGAAAGGGTGGGATGAGGCCAGCGACCAATTCGTGGACCGTACAACAGGCAGGCCTGCTCCCTCCCCCGGTCATCGGTATTTGCTTCATCAGGCGCTGCTCGGCGCCTGGCCGCTGCAAGGGCCCGATGCCAGCTTCGTCGAGCGCATGCAGGCCTATGCGATCAAGGCCGCGCGCGAGAGCAAGCTCGAGACCAGCTGGCTCGATCCAGACGAGACCTACGAACGTGCCTTGACGGCTTTCGTCGGCAAGATTCTCGATCCGAGGAAATCGCCAGCGTTTCTGGAATCCTTCGGCGCGTTCGCGCGACGCGTGGCCCTGCTCGGCGCCCTCAACGGGCTGGCGCAGCTCTCGATCAAAGCGACGATCCCCGGGATTCCGGATTTTTATCAGGGCAGCGAATATTGGGATCTTTCGCTCGTCGATCCCGACAACCGGCGTCCGGTCGATTTCGGCTCGCGCAGGACTACGCTTGCCAAAATCGCCGGCGAGCCGGACTGGCCGACATTGCGGGCCTCCTGGGAAGACGGAAACATCAAGCTCGCACTCACGAGCCGCCTCCTTGCGCTGCGCAACGCTTTCGCGCCGCTATTCCGCAACGGCGATTACGCGCCGGTGCGCGTCGAGGGCGAGCATCGGGACCACGTGATCGCGTTTTCGCGTTGTCTCGAGGGTCAGGCGGTCATTGTGGCAGTCGGTCGCCATTTCTCCCGATTCACCAATGGCGGCCGCGAATGGCCGCGCGCTCAGGGTTGGCACGCTACTCTCGTGCCCGATGGCTTCGGCTCGATGAGGGATTTGCTCGGATCGGCGCGGCCACGTCCGGATCGCGAAATTCCCGTTGCGGACCTGTTCGCGAACGTGCCGGCCGCAGTGCTCGGAGCCGTGCCGGTCTCCGGCGCGGCATCACGTCACGACAAAGAGCAGCGTGTTAGAACCGACCGAAGAAACCGCGGTAGCCATAGAACGGCCAACGCGGTTGTGCGTACCGCGGTGCCGGCGGGTCGGAGCCGGTGACGACGATGTCGGTGCCGGACAGGCCCGCTTCCTGGACCAGCGCAAACAAAGTTGCGGCGTGCTCGGGATGCAGCCGCACGCATCCATGGGACGCCGCGCGGCCAAGCCGCGCGGTTTCATAGCTGCCGTGAATCGCGAAGCCGCCATCATAGAAAATTGCATGCGGCATCGGCGAGCCGTAGTACTTGTGGGAGAACCAGCGCTTCGCTAGGTGCTCGGGATGATAGGTTCCGTTCGGCGTGCTGTAGCCGGCCCGCGCCGTCGAGATCGGCCAGTTGTATCGATCCTCGCCATTCACGCTCACCGACATGCGCTGATGCGATTTATCGATCGTGATGACAACGTTCGCGCGGGCGGCGCCGGCTGTGATGCACGCAACGGCGAGGATGAGAACAGGAACGACAACGAAGTCACGCATGGCGATCGACTTAGCGAGCGGCGATTTGCCGCACCCACGTCAAATTACCTCAAATTATTAGATAGTTAAAGGCCCCGGTCGCCCGCGGCGGCAAAATGGTTAATCAAATCCGCAGCCCTCCATCCATCCTCACTCCTGGGCCAGGATGCCGGCGACGGCCTTGATCTCGTTGCGCGCGTAATTCGGCAATCCGCCGCTGAGCGAGTTGCCGGTATTGAATGAGCTCTTGCCCACCAGAACCTGGCCTGGAACCAGATTGCGGAGCACCGGCACGCTTGCATATTTGTTCTTGTTTTCGATCACCCTCGTCTTGAGTCCGAGCGCGATGAAGGCGCTCGCCACGGTGCGGCCCGCATTCCTCGGATCGGGCTGCAGCACCGCCAAAAACTTGCCGAATTGCATGACCTGATTGACGAAGAAGATGTTTTGCTCGATTCCGCCGGCGATCGGCGCGTCGATACCGGTAAGCTTTGAGAGCGCGGGCTGGTCGAGCTCGGCCGATGGGAGCAGGCGCAACTCGCTCTGAAACCGCAGGAAATCGTCGATCTTCTTCTTTTTCTCGACAAGCTGATTGGCGACGCGAATGCCGGCCGGCAACTTACCTTCGAGCTCGTAGCGCGATTCGATGCACAGCACGCGGGGCTTTGCCTCGCACCACTCCCGGTCCGGGTTGCGGTTTGTTGCCGGGTCGATGTCGGCGGCCGCGATGGTCTTGTGCGTGATCTTGGGATCCATGCGCTCGAGGAACGCAATCGTGACGTAACGAGAAAGATCGATCGACGCTGCCGGCTTCGCCAACAAGAAACGCGCCTCGGCTACGTATACGTGCAATTTTTCCTTTTGCGGCTTCGTCACCCCGTCCTCGATGACGTCGACCATCGGCTCGACGAAGCTCGGATAAAGACTCAGGAATTGTTTCTGGACGGGCATCGCCCGCGCCCAATCCTCGAAGCGGATCAGCCCGGTCGAAGAATCTGCCAGCGGATCGTCGTGATGATCGGTGAACGCAATAGCGCCCGGCTGCAACGCGGCTGTTTCAGCGCCGAGCGAGCGTACTTCCGCGATCCGGAATTCCTCACCGCGCGCCGCCAATCCGGCGGAGATGCAAACCGCGAGCACGAGGACCGGCACGAGCGTGCGAGATCTGCCCATTCACCCTCTCGCCGTCAAAAACCGCGACGGCCCCAGAAATAATCGGGATCGATGCGGCGCGGGCGCGGCCTCGCATCGTTCCACCAGTACGGGTCCCCGAACACGCCGCCCCAAGGCGAGAGCCGCGGGCGTGGCGGCACCCGCCACTGCGACGGCGGGAACGTCCCGCTCTCATAGGGCGAGCCGGGGGGATAGGTCCAGCCCGGGTAGCGTTCCGTCTCGCCGAACATATCGTTGTCGCGATAAGCGTAGATCCCGCCGCGAGAAACCAGCCGATACTGCGTGTCCGCTAGCTGGCCGTTCGCATCGAGATGGAAGTGCTCGACGAAAGCGCGCGGGCTCGCATAGGCCAGCCGATCGCCCGTCGTGAGATCGACCGGGAGGTCGACGAGCTGGCGTCGCGCTTGCGCCGAGGGCGGGCCGAGCACGGTACGTGGCGCATATTGCGACCAGGCAGCCTGCATCACCGCTTCGAAGATCGGGACCGCCACCCTGCCGCCGGTCTCGCCGCCCCCCAGCGTGCGCCGCTTGTCGCCGGCATTATCGTAACCGGCCCATACCGCGATCGTGACATCGTTGGAAAATCCGACGAACCACGCATCGTTCGCGTTCTCCGAGGTGCCGGTCTTGCCCGCCACATAGGGCGCGAGTTGCCGGATCGGGCGCGCCGTGCCACGCTCGACCACCCCCTGCAGCATGGTCTTCAACTGATAGAACGTGCCCGGATCGGCGGATCCGACCCATGCGGACTTCGTGTCATGGCGGTAGACGACAAGGCCGTTCTGCTCGATCGAATCGATCGCATACGGGGACGGGCGTTCGCCTTCGTTGGCGATCGCCGCATAGAAGGCCGCAAGGTCGATCATCCGCACCGGCTGCACGCCGAGCACGAAGGGATAATAACGCACGCATTCGCCGTAGAGCTGGGCCTCCATGGCGATCTCGCAGACGCGATCGAGACTCTCCTCGGGGCTGCTCTTGATGCCGCCGTCGAGCAAGCGAGCCGTCACCTGGTTCTTGGAGTTTTCGAGCGCGCGGCGCAGCGTCACCACACCGGAGCTGCCACGATCGTAATTGCGCGGAGACCAGTAGTCGCGCGCTCGCGCGAATGCCGTGTTGCCGATCGGTGCGAAGGTGATCGGCTCGTCGAGCACCAGCGTGTTAGGCTGCAGGCCGGCATCGAGCGCGGCCAAGTATGTGATCGGCTTGAGGGCGGAGCCCGGCTGCCGCCGCATTTGGGTCGTGCGATTGAGCTGGCTCAGCGGATAGGAGAATCCGCCCGCCATGGCGAGGATACGCCCCGTCTTGTTTTCGAGCACCACCACGGCGCCCTGCACGGTGGGCGGTACGCGCAGTTCGGCCCGCTCCGGCGATTTCCCCCTGGCTTCGGCGATTTGCACGTAGATCACATCGTAGAGCTTGAGCGCGCGGCGCACGGAGGCGTTTGCGCCCGCGAGCGGCAGCACGCGGCCATCGGTCAGACCGACGCGGATGCCGGCGTTCTTGCCGCCCGGCGCGGCCAGCACGACCGCCGCGGGCCAATGCACGTCATAGAGCGGCAGGCGCGCCGTCTGCAGTGCCTGCTGCCAGGGCGGCTCGGGCGGCTGCGGCGCGTCGCGCCGATCCGCATTGCTCGAATTGCGCTCGGTCTCGATTCGCTTGATCGCCTCGGCCAAATTCGCCTCGGGGCCGTTGAAGCGCGCACGCCCCGTCCTGAGCTCATAAGCGGCGAGACCCTCTTGCAGCGCGGCTTCGGTCGCGCGTTGCAGGTCGGCGTCGACGGTCGCGTGGATCGTGTATGAGGATCCGGCGAGGATATCGATTCCGGCTGCGGCCTTGGCTTCGCGGCCGAGATGATCGAGGAAGTGGAACGCGGTGTCGCGGCGCAGGCGTTCGTAGGCGACGAGCTGCGGACTGCTGGCCATCGCTTGTTTGACCTGCTCGGCGTCGATCACGCCGTCTTCCTGCATGCGGTTGAGGACGTAAGCCGCGCGCTCGCGTGCGCGATCGGGGTGCCGCTCGGGGCTGAAATAATTCGGGCCCTTGGTCAGACCGGCGAGCAGCGCGCCTTCACCGAGAGTGAGTTCCGCGGCGCTTTTGCCGAAATAGCTGCGCGCCGCCAGCTCGACGCCCCACGCCCCGCGGCCGAGATAGATCGAATTGAGGTAGAGCGCGAGAATCTCCGATTTGCCGAGCACGCGCTCGAGCCGAGATGCGACGAGGATCTCGCGGATCTTGCGCTCGTAAGTGACGTCGTCTCCGACCAGCAGATTCTTCGCAACCTGTTGCGTGATCGTCGAGCCGCCCTGCGGCCGTCCGGGCTCCGCCAGATTTCCGATGAACGCCCGGACCATTCCGCGCTCGTCGATGCCCTTGTGCTGGAAGAAACGCTTGTCCTCCGCCGACACGAAGGCTTTTTGGACGAGCTCCGGGATCTCTCGGAGCGGCACAGGAATGCGGCGCTGATCGGGTGCGGCGACATCGGCAAAACGGCCGCCAGTGCGATCGAGCACGACGCTCAGGCCACGCGGTTTGAGCTCCTTGATTTTGGCCTCGTCGGGAAGATCGGCCGCCGCCTTGTTGTAGAATGCGATCACCTCGGCGATGTCGACGGGCGAATGCTCGACCGTCTCGTTCTTGCAGAACTGCCGATACGCGGTGAAGAGGTCCTCGAACTTCAGGCCGTGCAGGGCCTTGACGGTCCCGCCCAGCGCCTGGGGATCGTCCATGGCGGTCGCGATGAGCTCGTCGACATTGACGTCCTCGATGTCGAAGGCTTTGCGGATATGCGCGCAGCCGGTCCGCAGGATCTTAACCACCTGCTCCTGGTCGCGCTCCGCGTGGAACTGGATTTTGACGCTGCCGGGTTGGGTCGCCACCTGGCTGAGCGCGAGAGCCGTGGCGAAAAGCTTGACCAGGATGGCGTTCATGGGGTCCAGGTAGGCAGGGCCGGTGCCGCAGGGTGCGCCCGTACAGTGAATGAATCCTTATAAAACGGCGGTTTTGCGGAAGTTGTTCCGTACAAAAGCCAGGGGCCGGATTGCCGAGCATCGGCATCACCGGATCGGCGGCGCGTATTGAATGCCGCCCATGGTCCAGAGGTGATTGAGACCGCGGGGAATGCCGAGCGGCGATTTCGTGCCGACGCTGGTTTCGGCAAATCTTTCGGCATACCCCTCCCCTAGAGCTCCGGATTCTGGCGCACGATGACCTTGGTGCCGACCGGCACCCGGTCGTAGAGATCGATCACATCGCCGTTCACGAGGCGGAAACAACCGGATGACACGGCATGTCCGATCGTCTGCGGCTGATTGGTGCCGTGGATGCGATAGACGGTGTTGCCGAGGTATAGCGCGCGTGCGCCCAGCGGATTACCAGGGCCACCGGCCATGAACCGCGGCAGATACGGCTGACGCTCGATCATCTCCGGTGGCGGAATCCAATCGGGCCACTCGGCCTTGCGCGAGATGCGCAAGAGCCCCGACCATTGGAAACCGTCGCGGCCGACTCCGATGCCGTAGCGCAGCGCCCGGTTGTTGCCCTGCACGAGATAGAGGAAGCGCTCCGACGTATTGATGATGATCGTTCCGGGCGGCTCGGTGGTGCGGAAGAACACGAGCTGCCGCTGGAAAGCGGCCGGCAACCGCTCCGCATCGGGATCGGGAACGACGCCGGGTTGCTCCTCGACCGGAAGCTCCTCGCCCCATGGCAGGATGGGACGCTGCGCCTTCGCGTCCGGAACCCCGGCCGCGAGCACGCCCCACGCGCACAGTCCCACCGCGATGGCTCGGGTCGCTTGCCTCATCCCTTCCCCACTCGGCCTGCCTTTATACCGGCTCAGGCTCGTTGCGCGAGCCGGTCCCCGCAATGGCGTTCAGGCTGCGCGCTGCGGCTCCAGGCCGAACTCGCCGAGAATTCGCTCGCCCGAGCGCCGCAGTGCCGACTTCCTCTGCTCGAGATCGGCATTCAGCAATTTTCCACGGCGCTTCACGATACGGCCGGCGATCAGGACCGTGTCCACATTGGCGACGCCGCCTTGCATCACCGTCGACGCGATCGGATCATGCACCGGGAAGAGATTGAGATCGCCGCTGCGCAACAGAATGACGTCCGCCTGCTTGCCGGGCGCAAGCGAACCGATGCGGTCGTCGAGACCGAGCATTTTCGCGCCGTTGATCGTGGCCCATTCGAGCGCCTGGCGGGAGGTGACCGGGATCCCTTCCGGGCGGATCCCGGTCGCCGCGTGAATCTCCATGGTGCGGCGGTTGCGCTCATGCTGCAGCGTGACCCGCATCGCAGAGAACAGATCGCCGCGCGCAGCGGGCTCGACGTCGGAGCCGATCGAAACGGGCGAGCGCAGCGCGAGAAGTCGGCCGGTTAGCGGATCGCCGTAGCCCATCTGCAGCTCGATCTCCGCCGTCACCGTGAACATGCCGCCGCGGTCAGTGATCATTCGGATCACGTCGGCAGACAGATCATTGCCGTGCACGACATTGAACTTGCCGCGGATCAAACCTTCCAGCGCGAGGCGCTCGAATCCACCGGCCGCGATCGGCATGCCGCCCCCGACGTGCATGCTGGCGAGAAGATCGAACTCATGGGCGAGCTCGACGTCCTGCTGCGTCACCTCATAGATGGAATAATAGGGACCTAGGATCGCGAGCCCGAGGGTGACCAGCCCCTCGTCACTCGCAAATCGGCTCTTGCGCAGGCGCTCGATCTCGCCGCGGGGCATCGGAATCTCGCTGAAATGCTTTTGTCCGGGCTTCGGATTGGGCTTGGGCGAGCCATGCAGAAACGCGGCGCGAATGCCGGATTCTGCCAAGCCGTCGATCGCCGCGTCGGTATGCTCCGGAGTGGGATTGTTGTGACACCAGTCGACCAGCGTGGTCGACCCGCATTGGATCTGGTTGAGGGCGCCCATGAGGTTCGCGATGTAAAGGTCCTCGGG
>Ga0066903_100005721_pt1 | contig 10854 bp, 11 predicted proteins | sample PanSoiMetaGPlot1_FD_67491 | JGI IMG/M metagenome (GOLD analysis project Ga0066903, IMG submission 67491) | Tropical forest soil microbial communities from Panama analyzed to predict greenhouse gas emissions - Panama Soil - Plot 1 (version 2) | ecosystem: Environmental > Terrestrial > Soil >...
TCTGCCTGCATCGGCGGGAGCTCGTCGATCGCTCGCCCGATATGGCTCAGCGTCTCGTGCCCGACGAGACGCGCCTCGGGAATACTGCGCCAATCATCGGGGAAGACACGCCATCCGCCCGGGAACTGTTCGGTCCGGCTCTGGAACCATTCGGGATCGACGGGGTCTGTCTCGCCCTCCCCGGCGAGGGCCGAGAATGGCACCGAACGTCCCTCTCGGAGCGCTCGGGTCCTGGCCACGTTCGCGACGATCCGGTACATCCACGTCCGGAGCGAGGATCGTCCTTCGAAGCGGTCCAGGCCCTTGATGATGCCGAGCCAAGATTCCTGTACGACCTCCTCGGCGACGGCCCTCGAGGACACATACATCCGGGCGATCCGGAGCATCGGCGCCTGGTGCTGCTCGACGAGCATCATGAACGTCTCCTCGTCGCCCATGCGGAGGCGTTCGACGAGGGCGAGGTCGGCCGAAGACGCCAGCACGGGCGTGTCGCTCACCGGAGCATCGTACCGGTGGGGCTCGCCGCCGGGGCCTACGGCGGGCAGAGTGCCCGCCCCACGAGAATGGAGCGGGCACCCTGGACTGTCCTCCTTACGGTGCGACGAACATGGGCGGACAGTTCACCACGACACCGAGGGCACGGAGGCCCTGGATCTCCGGATCCATCTGCTCGGGACCCGTGGGGTTCGCGTTGACCAACTCGCCCTCTTGGAACCGCTGCTCCACCTCCTGGTGGCTGTTCAGGCGAACCCGATCGCCTGCGTCGATCGCGGCCTGCGTCCACGCGACGGGGGTCACGTCCCACAGCGGGCTGTACTGCAGCGCGGAACACACGTCCGGGTTGCTCGGGTCGCTGCACTCGGGCTCCTCGCGGATGATGTTGAGGGGGTCACCCTCGCCGGCCACGGCCGACTGCAGGCCCTGACGCTCCGGGTTGTTCACACCGAGCTGACCGTTGACGATCGGGATGATCGCTTCACTCGCGGACTGCGAGCAGAAGTCACTTCCCCGCTCCGGTGCCGCGGCGAGGTTCGGGGCGAAGGTCGCGTTCTCGAGCGCCCCGACCACGGTGTCCGAGGCGTCGGTCGACAGGTAGAGGACCTCCCGGCCGAGGTACCGACCCTCGGTCAGACGGAGCGTGGCCTCCCGTTGGGCTTTGTCGAGAGAGAGCACCTTCGGGTGGACGCCCGAGTCGTTCGCGATCTGCGCACCGTTGTAGACGACCCCGTTGCCGAAGGAGAACAGGGGGCTGTAGTTCGCGTCGCCGACCGGTCCCGCGTGGGTCCCGGGGAGGACCGGGAAATAGGTCGGCCCGGGGATGACCACTCGCTGACCGGAGAAGTCCACGGTCCCGGAGAAATGCACCACGCTGGTGCGGCTGAGCTGCTGACCGCTCAGCGTCGCGTCCTGGACGGCCGCCGTGCCGAGCGCGTTCGCGAGCTTCGGGGACCAGTTGATGCCGAGGCGCGACGCCTCGGTCAAGCTCGACGTGTCCGTGAGCACGAACCACACTCGGTTCCCCTGCCAGTCGCCCTTGTAGATCGGAAGGGTCACGGTGTGATTGACCTTGTCGAGGCTGATCGCACTTTCCAGCTGGTTCGGGATGCTGAGGTTCGACTGCACCGGCGGGCAGTTCAGGGGCGTAGTCGCCGACGCCCCACCGGCCGGCACGAGGATCAGGACGAGCAACGCGATCATGGCGATCGCGGCGGAAACGACACGGGATCTCACGTGACCTCCTCACTGCTCGAGAACGGAACCTGCCCTTCCCTGTGACCCCCCTTCCGATCCAGGATGTGGTCCCGTCCTTGAAGCGGCGGCGGACGTTACAGATCACTCCACTCGAGCCCTCCAAGATGAGGATGGTTTAAGAGACCCGGATTCGTGTGTAACGAATCGCGCTCAGCCACGACGAAGTCAGGACGCCTCGAAGGAGGGAATCGGATATGGAAGATGACGTGATGGCGACGGCGGGCGCCGTCTTCGTGGAAACGAACGAGGTCGACAACCGGGTATTGGCGTTCCCGCGAGACGCGCAGGGCGCCTTGGGGGAGCCAGTGGACTACACAACTGGCGGATCGGGAACGGCGGTGCCGCACCTCCCGTCCCAAGGATCGGTTGTGCTGTCGCAGGATCGACGCTTCCTGCTCGTTGCCAACGCAGCCAGCAACGACATCAGCGTGTTCGCGGTCGAGGGCGCCCAGCTGCGGCCGATCGCCACCGCAGCCTCGGGGGGAGAGTCGCCGAGAAGCGTCACGGAACTGGGTGGCACCGTCTACGTCTTGAACTCAGGAAAGCCCGCCGTCGCCGCCTTCCGCCTGTCCGACGCCGGCCTCGTCCCGATTGCGGGGGCCGACACGGCGCTCTCGTCCGTCTCCGCCGACCCGGCGCAGATCGGGCTCTCGCCCGACGGGTCGATCATCGTCGTCACAGAGCGAGGAATGGACGCGATCGAGGTGTTTCCGGTCACCCCCGACGGGTCGCTCGGAGAGCCGATCATCGTCCCCTCGTCTGGCCCCACCCCGTACGGATTCGCGTTCACGTCAGATGGGACCCTTGTGGTTACGGAGGCGTTCCGAGCGGAGAAGGGGGCCGCTGCGGCCTCGACGTACGCGATGAAGGACGGCGCGCTCACTCCCGTGACGCGTTCATTGCCGAACGGGATGAGCGAGATCTGCTGGGCCGTGGTGACGAACGACGGCCGGTACGTGTTCACCACGAATTTCGCGGAGAGCACCGTCTCTCGCTTCGCCCTAGCAGGGGACGGCTCCATCACCCTCGAGGACGCCTCCGCGGGCGACATCGGAGACCGAAGGCCAGGTCTTCGCGACGCGGGTCTGTCGGAAGACTCCATGTACCTGTTCGCGATCGACGCCGACGGTGGTCGCGTCATGAGCTGGAGCATCCGAGAGGGCGGGGCGCTCACGCCCCTTACTCCTCGCGACGGATTGCCAACGACGATCGCGGGTCTGGCTGCCTCTTAGGTGCTCAACCACCGGCTCACACCTCTGGAGTAGGGTTGATCGGAGTGGTCTGGACGCTCGAACAACTGTGGCTGGCTCGGATGCATGGTCACCCCGAGGACCGGTGATGTCGCCGATTTCGCGTGGGTTCCATGGACGACGCGCTGCGGCGGATCCCACCCGGGTCCCACCGGGCCAGTACGTCACCCCTGATTTCCCCGTGCTCTCCGCGGGTCCAACGCCCCACACCCCGCTCGACGAGTGGGACTTCTCAATCGGGGGCGAGGTGGAGGAACCCCGCCGGTGGACTTGGGAGGAGTTCCGCGCCTTGCCCAGCGAAGATGTCACCGCGGACATCCACTGCGTGACGAAGTGGTCGAAGCTGGACACGACGTGGCGGGGCGTCTCCATGGATACGTTGCTCGAGGGGATTGAGACGACGGCGGAGTATCTTGCGCCGTTCTCGGACGGCGGCTATACGACAAACATGCCGCTCGAGGACGTCATCGATGGGAAGGCCTGGGTCGCCTTCGACTACGGCGGCGAGCCGCTGGAGCCGGAGCACGGCGGCCCGGCGCGTATGCTCGTGCCGCACCTCTACTTCTGGAAGAGCGCGAAGTGGGTACGCGGAATCCGGCTCCAGTCGACAGACGAGCCCGGCTTCTGGGAGACCAACGGCTACCACAACCACGGTGATCCATGGCGGGAACAGCGGTACTGGGGCGACTAGCCTGGCGCGTCGCGGACGTCATCGACCTGGTCCCGGAGACGCCTCGCGTTAAGACGATCCTTTTCAACGTCCCCGACTGGCCCGGGCATCGCGCCGGGCAACATGTCGATATTCGGCTTACCGCCGAAGATGGCTACCAAGCGGAGCGTAGCTACTCCATTGCGTCCGCGCCGGAGACCGCTCACGTCGAGCTCACGGTCGAACGTCTCGACGATGGTGAGGTCTCCCCGTACCTGACCGACGAGCTTCGACCCGGTGACCAGATCGAAGTTCGCGGTCCAGTCGGCGGCTACTTCGTTTGGGAGCCCTCGCAAGGCGGTCCGGTGCTCCTAATTGCCGGGGGGTCCGGCGTCGTCCCGCTGATGGCGATGATCCGCGCCCGGGCCGCGGCCGGGAGTAGCGTCAAAACACGGCTCCTGTTCTCCTCACGCGGTTGGGACGACATCATCTACCGGGACGAGCTCGAGCGGCTGAGCGGCAACGGACTGAGCGTCCTGCACACGTTGACGCGATCGCAGCCCGATGGTTGGGACGGCTACGCCCGGCGTATCGACGCCGAGATGCTCGCGGAGGTTGGCCCGAGCTCAGAAGAGCAACCACTAATCTACGTGTGTGGCCCCACACCGTTCGTCGAGGCGGTGGCGGAGGCGCTCGTGCACCTCGGGCACGACCCGAGAGTGATTAAGACGGAGCGGTTTGGACCGACAGGAGGTTGAGATGGACGCGCTGATGCTCGACGGAAACTCGGTGGCGGGTCTCCTCCAAGAGGTGTTCTCAGCCGAGATGACGAGCACGATCGGGACATGTGGCAACTGCGGCAGCGCCAGCCCGGTCGGGACGGATCACGTTTTTCGAGGCGCCGGGGTGGTCCTTCGATGCCCGGCCTGTGACAACCCCCTCGTCAAGATCGTCAGAACCGACGCTCGGATCTGGATTGGCCTCCCAGGGGTCCGAGTGCTGGAAGTAGCCGTTTAGTCACTCCGAAACCGGCTTGGAGAGGGCTCGGTAATACGACGCGATCAGCCATACTCCTCGGCCGGTCGGTCGACCCTCTTTGGAGTCCCCTGCCGCCGTCCCACCTAGCCACCCGTGTCTCTTCCTAGCCCCTCATACGGTTGAGAGGATTCCGAGGGGCGCCCATACGGTCGGCGGGTTGCGCTATACAGGAGGACCACGGGAGGCCGCTGCGCTCCAACCAGCGAAACACGAGGCGGTTCCGGGCTCTTGGGTGGGCCGAGACCACCTTGCCCCTGGAGCGACGGCGGTTCCTTCTGGGAGCTGCTAGTTGTGGTTGCTTACAGGAATCCTCACGGTGAACCGCGAACCATGACCGGGACGACTGGTCGCCACGATTCGCCCGCCGAGGTGCTCAACGATCCGCTTGGCGAGACTCAATCCCAACCCCCTCCCGGGCGATGACCGGGCCGCGTCGCCCCGCCAGAAAGGCTCGAACACCATCCGGAGTTGGGACTCTGCGATCCCCTCGCCGGTGTCGGTGACGTGGATGACTAGGTCGCGTTCGTCCACACGTGCCTCGACGAGGACCTCGCCCCGATCCGTGTGACGAATGGCGTTGACCAGGAGGTTCTGGAGCACCCGCTCCAGGCGTGGTGAGCAGGACACCCCGCCCGCGCCGTCCAGCTCGGTCCTCATCGCCACGCCCTTCTCGTGGGCGTAGGCCTCGCACGCCCTGAGCGCCGACTCCAGGACCGCACCCAGGCGTGCCCCCCTCCCCGACGCGAGGTGGTCCGCGTCGGCGTTCACCAGCTCGAACAGGTCATCGACCATCGCGGTGAGCGCGTCGATCGCGATGCCCATCTCTCCTGCGTATCGACCGATCTCCTCCGGGTCATCGATGACCTTCTGCTCGATCGCTTCCGAGATCGCCTTGACGCTCGCCAGCGGGGTCCGCAAGTCGTGGGAGATGGCCGTGAACAGGTCTCGGCGCATGGCCTCGACGCCACGCTCGTACTCGATGGAACGTCCCAGCCGATCGGCCATGTCGTCTAAGAGCACGGCAAGCGTCCTCAGTTCCGGTTCCGCGTCGATCGCTCCCACCCGAGCGGTCAGATCGCCCTGAGCCAGCTGACGGGCCGCCGCCATGAGCCGCTCGACGCCCCCCCGAGACGACCGAGCGAGCGCCAGCGCAGCGCCGACCCCGGCCGCGACCGCGTATGCCACGAGGATCCCGAGCACTTTCGCGTCGTGCCCGGACACGAACATCAGCTGAGCCGCCACCACGAGGTTGGCCAGACTGATCGCCGCTGCGATCGTCGCGATCGATACCATCCGCCACCCGATCGGAGCCTTTGCGAGCAGCGGCCTGGCGATCAGAACGGCTACGATCGTTGCCGCGAGGCTCGGCAGCATCGCGATTACCAGCTGCAAAAGGTCCCCACCCTCCAGCCCGTCGATGCGGCCGACGAGAAGCGAGCCCGCGATTCCCGCGGCAGCGACCGCCACGACGGTCAGCGCAGTCCTGACTTCTTTCATGGGTCGAACCGGTATCCCACGCCCCATACCGTGACGAGATGTCGGGGCTTCGATGGATTGCGTTCGATCTTCTCGCGGAGACGTCGGAGGTGGACCGTGACGGTGTCTGGGCTTCCCTCGTAGGCGAAATCCCACAGCTCCTCGAGTAGATCGCCGCGACTGAATACCCGCCTGGGGTTGCTCGCCAGGAGGTGAAGGATGTCGAACTCCTTGGGAGTGACCTCGACGTTCGCCCCGTCCAACCTCACCTCCCTGCTCTGCCCGTCGATCGTGAGGTCGCCGGCATCGATCACGTCGCCCGTGCCAACGCCGGAACGACGCAGGACAGCACGGACCCTCGCCACAACTTCGGCCGGCGAGAACGGTTTGACCACATAGTCGTCGGCCCCGAGCTCGAGGCCGAGGATCCGATCGCCCTCGTGGACCTTGGCCGTGAGCATGATCACGGGGATCCGATCCACCATCCGAACCCGGCGCAGGATCTCCAGCCCGTCCGGCTCCGGGAGCATCACGTCGAGTAGCAACAGATCGAACGCGCCGGGCTGGTACGCGGCGAGCGCCGCGGGGCCGTCGGGAGCCGTTAGGACGTCGTAACCGCCGCGGGCGAGGTATCGCGCCATGACGTCGCGGACGACCGGCTCGTCGTCCACGACCAGGATGCGCTGCTGCCCGCTCACCGCACGATTGTGCGACGACTTCCTTACGAAAGTGTTTCGGTCCCGTAATCGGCCCGAAATGGCCAGCCCGGTTCAATGAGTGCATGCGGAGAAGGGTGGCAGTGGCAGGGCTCGCTGCGACGTGCTCCACCACCGCGATCTCCGCGGTGGTCCACGTCATCGCGTACCCCCTGGCCTTCCCCCCGGAGGCGATCGCCCAGAGGCTGGTGGGGGCCACCTCCGGACGGGTGGCCAGCTTCTTCATCCAGCTGCTCGGACACTGGGCGGAACGACTGACCGTGATCGGGCTCTCGGCGGCGTATGCGCTGTCGGGGGCGATCCTGGCCCAGGCCTTGCCGGGGCGATGGCGGCGGAACCCGGCGGCGTGGACGCTGGTTCCTCTCCCACTGTGGGTGATCTCCGTGGCCCTGTACCAGGCCCCGGCGCCGTACGTGAGCCGCTTCGCGTTCGCCATCTTGTCGCTGCCGATCTTCGTCGCCGGGGGGCTGATCGGTGGTCTCGTATTCCGTCGCAGCCAAGGGCCCACCCAGGAGAAGGCGGCGGTCGGCACCGCGGACACTCCGCTCGACCCGCACGTCACCCGGAGGTCGCTGCTCGCGGCGCTCGGGGTCGGCGCCGTCGGGGTCGCGATCGGCTCCTCCCGCCTCGCTTTGCTATTGGAGGGAGGGTCGGACACAGGATCTGTCCGCCTCCGGACGGCCCGGGTGATCAGGGCGACCATGCCCCCTCCCGCCCCCGGCGACTCTGCCTTCGCCCACGTCGCGGGACTGACTGAGGAGATCACGCCGACACAGGACTTCTACGTTGTGGACAAGGACATCTTGAATCCCATCCTCGACCCCTCGACGTGGCGGCTCCGAGTCCACGGGCTGGTCGATACCCCGCTCTCCTTGAGCTACGCGGAGCTGCGCCAGATGCAGGCCCACGAGCGCTATCAGACCCTTGAGTGCATCAGCAACAGGGTGGGCGGCCACCTGATGTCCACCGCGTTGTGGACGGGCGTCCCCCTGGCCGACGTCCTGGGCCGGGCCGGAGTTCGACCCACCGCCCGGACCGTCGTATTCCGCTCGGCGGGCGGCTACTCCGAGAGTCACAGCCTGGCGAAAGCCATGTCCCCCTCGACGCTGATCGCCATCGGGATGAATCGTCACGAGCTCCCGCGGGTCCACGGGTTCCCTGCGCGGTTGCTCACGGTCGGCACATACGGCATGAAGAATCCCAAGTGGCTCACGGAAATCGAGGTGATCGACGGCAACTATCGCGGGTACTGGGAGGTTCGAGGGTGGGCGCCAGATCAGGATCCGAAGATCACGACGCGGATCGATGTTCCGGAAAACGGAGCCGGGGTCGGCTCCTCGGTCGTGGTTGCCGGTATCGCGTATGCGGGGGACCAGGGCATCTCCCGGGTCCAGGTATCAACGGACGGTGGACGGACCTGGAACGACGCCCGCCTGAAGACCGCGTTGTCTCCGTACACCTGGCAGCTGTGGATGTACGGGTGGCGAGCGCCCGGCCCCGGCTCACACCTGATCTTGGCTCGGGCATTCGACAATTCGGGACGCATGCAAGCCCCATCTTCGATGCCTCCGTTCCCGAGTGGGGCGGCCGGCTTGGAGGGCATCACCGTGCATTCGTCCTGAGGTTTCGGACTCCGCAAGCTTCTCGTAACCGGTCCGTAAGGGCCGACTCCGTACCGTTGTCCAGTCCACGGATTACGGAGGAGGAACGGCGATGAGACGGAGTGCAGTCGTGCTGGTTGTGGCCGCAATCATGGCGCTGGGGACGGCGCAGATTGCGGCGGCCGCCGTGCAGAGCCACATCTCGATCGCGTTCAACCACACCACGGAGCGGTTCCACGGCAGAGTCACGTCCCCCAACGCCGAATGCGAGGCGGGCCGCACGGTGCGGTTGTTCAAGAAGACAGCCTCCGGTCGATCGCTCCAGGGCAGGACCAAGACGGGCAAGAAGGGGGGCTGGAGCATCGAGGTCATGCACGCACACGGCCAATACTTCGCCGTCACGCCACAGCAGACGATCATGAGCATCACGTGTGGGCGAGCGAGGTCCACAACGATCGACGTGATGTAGAAGTATCCACGCGGCTCTGAAGTGCTCGTTGCTGAACTCGTCGTCCGTCACGATCGGCGCTTCCGGGCCCGCGCCCGACCGCCCTCGGAGGCCGATTTCCGTTGGTGGTGCTCGGCGCACAAGGCTCGGAGGTTGCTGAGCTCGTCCGAGCCGCCCAGATAGTTCGGGACGACGTGATCGACGGATGCCGACGGCCGAGAGCATCCCGGGAGCTCGCAGACGGGCCGCTCGGCCCGGATCCGGCGGGAGAGCTCCGTCCAGGCGTTCGTGTGCAGGTCCGGGCGGGGCCTCCACGAGCGGGAGCGGTACCTCCGCTGCGCCTCCGTCTGGTGCTTCTCGCAGCGGGAGCTGGGGGGAATGGCTGGCTTGGCGCAGAAGATGCACCTACGAGTCGACATCGGCCCTCCGCGCACGTCCCTTGCGCCGGTACTCGTTCACGCACGACGCGCACCAACCCTGCCGGCCGTCCGTGGTGTGAGAGGCGCGGTGGAAGGCCTCGAGCGGCTTGGTCTCCCCGCAGTGGGGGCACCGCTTGTCCGTGGGAGGCTCGTAGTACCAGCCGTGCTCGCCGTAGGGCATGACCGGAGCCAATCGAGCCGGTCAAGGAAAAATAATTCTCGCGGGATTCCGTGACGTGCACGTCCTAGGGTGGGCCGGGCAGGATTCGAACCCGCGACACGAGGGTTAAAAGCCCCCTGCTCTAACCTGGCTGAGCTACCGGCCCGCACTGCACGCAGAGTGTAGCGGCGCCTACTCGGGCTCCTCGGCCCGGGTCGACGCCGGACCCGCCTCCGCCTCAGGAGCACGCCGGCCGTACCGGTTCGTGATGGGCATCCGCCGGTCCCGACCGAATGCCTTCGGCGTGATCTTCACGCCCGGCGGCGCCTGCCGGCGTTTGTACTCGGCGCGGTCGATCATCCCGACCACCCGCGATACGGTCTCCGCGCCCGCGCCGGCCGCGATGATCTCCTCGGCCCCTCGATCCTCCTCGACGTAGGCCTCGATGATGGGGTCGAGGACGTCGTACGGGGGGAGGGAGTCGGTGTCGAGCTGGTCCGGGCGGAGCTCGGCCGAGGGCGGCTTCTCCACGACCCGCTCCGGGATCGGGGCGGTGTCCGAGGCCTGCGCGTTCCGCCACCGGCACAGCTCGTACACGAGCGTCTTCGGCACGTCCTTGATCGGAGCGAAGCCGCCCGCCATGTCGCCGTACAACGTGGAGTAGCCCACCGCCAGCTCGCTCTTGTTGCCCGTGGTCAGCACCAGCGAGCCGAACTTGTTCGACAGCGCCATCAGCAGGTTGCCGCGGATCCTGGCCTGGAGGTTCTCCTCCGCGATGTTGTCCTCCGTGCCGCGGAACGCGTCGTCGAGCGAGGAGAGATAGGACTTGAAGACCGCGTCGATGGGGATCTCGTCGATCCGAACGCCGAGACGCTGCGCGACCTCGCGAGCGTCCTCCACGCTCTCGGGCGACGAATACGGCGACGGCATCGCGATGACCCGAACCGCGTCCGGCCCGAGCGCGTCGGCGGCGAGCGCCGCCGTGAGCGCCGAGTCGATCCCACCGGAGAGCCCGATCACGACCTCGCGGAACCCGTTCTTGCGAACGTAGTCGCCGAGGCCGAGCGTGAGCGCCCGGTACACGTCCTCGGGTTCCCGCGGCCACGCGAAGCGGCGCGCCTCGGGCTGGGCGGCGGGGTCGGCCTCGACGTCCACGACAAGGAGGTCCTCCTCGAACATCGTGGCGCGCCAGACGACCTCCCCCGACGGTGAGACCACCATCGACCCGCCGTCGAAGACCAGCTCGTCCTGGCCCCCCACCATGTTCACGTACACGATCCACGCGCCCGTCTCACGCGCTCGGTCGGCCGCGATGCGCTCTCGCTCCGTCCCCTTTCGGCGGTGA
>Ga0066903_100005723_pt1 | contig 10853 bp, 10 predicted proteins | sample PanSoiMetaGPlot1_FD_67491 | JGI IMG/M metagenome (GOLD analysis project Ga0066903, IMG submission 67491) | Tropical forest soil microbial communities from Panama analyzed to predict greenhouse gas emissions - Panama Soil - Plot 1 (version 2) | ecosystem: Environmental > Terrestrial > Soil >...
GCGTCTCTCGTCGAGCCGGTCTGGTCGAACCGCTCCTTGATCCGGCTCATGAGGAACACCTGGTAGTCCATCGACAGGCCGAACAAGACCGAGAAGAGGAACAGCGGCACCCAGGCATCGATCACGTTCGTGTGCTGGAAGCCGAAGAAGCTCGCGCCGTGGCCGTCGAGGAAGACGAGCGTGAGCAGTCCGTAGGCGGCGCCCACCGAGAGCAGGTTGAGCACGATCGAGACGAGCGCGACCATGATCGAGCGGAAGGCCACCGTGAGCAACACGAAGCTCAGCCCGAGCACGAAGAGAAGGACGTACGGCGTCGGCTTCGAGACCGCGTCGAAGTAGTCGACGTTCTCCGCCGTGTCCCCGCCGACGTACACCTGTGCGCCGCTGCCGTCGAAGATCGACGGGATGACATTTGCGCGGAGGTCGCGTACCGCACCGACGGCCGCACCTCCCACCGGATCGCCGCGAACCGGCGTGGTGAGCAGCACGACGTCGCCCTGTGCCGAGGTCTGGATCGTCCCGCGGCCGAAGCTTCCCTCGGCCGAGAGCCGGCGGTCGAGCTGAACGAGTCCACGGTGAACCGCAGCCGAGTCGCCGCCCACCGCGACGACACGCACCGGCTCGGGGTTCTGCACCGGGAAGGTGCGCTGGAGCAGGACGTAGCCCTGCTTGGACGGCAGACCCGACGGCAGCGTCGCGACGCCGTTCGCCCCGATGTGGAGGCCGAAGATCGGCGAGGCACAAAGAAGCATGAACCCGACCGACAGGACGAGTGAGAGTGCCGGCCGGCGGAGCACGGCCTCGATGATCCTGCGCCAGAAACGGGCCTCCCCCGCGTCGGCCCGGCCGAGGTTGCGGCCGACGTACGGAACCGGAAGCGAGTTGACGCGGTCGCCGGCGACGCTCAGGACAGCAGGCAGGAGCGTCAGCGCTGCTGCGACCGAGACGATTCCGACGAGGATCGCGCCGAGGGCAAGGCTGCGCATGATCGAGGTCGGGACGATGAACATCCCGAGCAGCGCGATCACGAACGTCGAGCCGCTGAACAACACAGCGCGGCTCGCCGTGGCCCCGGTGTGCCCGATCGCGTCCTCCTTCGCCAGCCCGAGTAGGCGTTCCTCGCGGTAGCGCGAGACGACGAACAGCGAGTAGTCGATCCCGAGCGCGAGGCCCATGCCCGTGAGCATGTTCACGATGAAGACCGAGAGCGAAAACCCGAGGGAGATCAGCGCAACGAGCCCGAGCGCGACGATGATCGAGAGGATGGCCGTCAGCACCGGGACGAGTCCGGCGACGACGGCGCCGAACACGAGGACGAGGACGATCAACGCCGCGGGAAGGCCGAACTCGAGCTCGCCCTTTTCGAGGTCCGTCTGCGACTGCTTGCCGAAGTCGTAGCCGGTCGAGTGGTAACCGGTGATGCCGACCTGGAACGAGCCGCCGTTCGCCTGCTCGACGACCTGCTCGACGGCCTTGGCTCCGGAATCGCTGTCGATGAGAAGCGAAACGAGCACTGAGTGGCGGTCCGGCGAGACGGCGACGACACGCGCCCCGCGTACGTTCCCCGTGGCGCGAACGGCGATCTCCCCACGCTTGACGAACGCTCGGAACTGGGGCTTGTCGACCGTGTAGCGGTGCGAGTTGATGATGATCACGTCGCCCTTGGCGGCGGCGGCTTCACGCGGGAATGCCTGGGCGATCGCGTCCGCGGCCTTGGTCGACTCGGGACTGCCGATGACGTTGCCCTGCGAGCTCAGCCCGTGGAGCGACGTCGCGACGAACGCGAGCGCCACGAATACCGCGATCGCCCAGCAGACGAACGTCCGGCGCGGATGCGCCGCGCAGGCGCGTACCAGCCGCTCGGTGAACCCCATGCTGCAGTCTTACTCGACGGTGACCGTCTTCGCCAGATTCCGCGGCTGGTCGACGTTGAGGCCGCGCAACCGGGCGATGCGGTAGGCGAGAAGCTGGAGCGGGATCACGGCGAGCGACGCCTGGAGGAAGTTCGGCGTCCGCGGCACGTAGATCACGTCGTCGGCGTGGTGCTGGATGTCCTCGTTGCCGTCGGTCGCGATCGCTATGACGTGAGCACCGCGCGCCCGCGTCTCCTGGATATTCGAGACGATCTTTTCGTAGACGTGGATGTTGGTCGCCACGACGACGACAGGCGTCCCTTCGTCGAGCAGCGCGATCGGCCCGTGTTTCATCTCGCCGGCCGAGTAGGCGTCGGTCGGGATGTACGAGATCTCCTTCAGCTTGAGCGCGCCTTCGAGCGCGACGGGCAGCCCGATGTGCCGGCCGAGGTAGAGGAAGAACGGACGGTCGTGGAAGCGGCGGGCGATCGACTCGATCGGGTGGTCACCGTCGAGGAACTCCTGCATCTTCTGCGGCAGCTCGTGCAGGCGGTCGAGGATGAAATCGATCTCCTCCTGCGGCAGCGTCCGCCGGATCTCGGCAAGCTTGAGCGCCAGCAGGCTCAGCAGCGCCACCTGCGCGGTAAACGTCTTCGAAGCGGCGACTCCGACCTCCATCCCGCAGCGGGTGTAGAGCGTCGCCTCGGCTTCGCGGGTGATCTGCGTCCCCATGAGATTCGTGATGGCGAGCGTGCGTGCGCCGCTCTCGCGCGCGAGCTTGACCGCGTTGACCGTGTCGCGTGTCTCGCCCGACTGGGAGATTCCGATCACGAGCGTGTCCTTCGACAGCACCGGGTTGCGGTAGATCCACTCGCTCGCGATGTCGGGCTCGACCGGGACGCGGGCCCACTCCTCGAGGATGTAGCGGCCGACGACGCCGGCGTGGTAGGCCGTGCCGCAGGCGACGATCACGGTCCGCCGCAGGTTCCGGATCTCGAGTTCGGTCAGCTCGAGCGCGTCGAGCACGAGCCGGTGGCCGCGGACGCGGTCGCCGATCGTCTCGGCCACGGCCTCCGGCTGCTCGAAGATCTCCTTGAGCATGAACGTCTCGTAGCCCGCCTTCTCGGCGCTCTCCTCGTCCCAGTCGACCTCCTGCCGCTCCGGTGCCTCGACCTCGACGCCGTCGGCGAAGAAGCGGACGCCTTCCGGCGTCACCTCGACCACCTCGCCGTCGCGCGGATGCATGACGATGCGCGTCTCGCTGAGGAACGCCGCGATGGAGGAGGCGAGGAAGTTCTCGCCGTCGGCGAGCCCCACGACGAGGGGCGTCTGTTCCCGGACGCCGGCGAGCACGCCGGGCTGGTCGTGGTGGATGGCGACGATCGAGAAGTGCCCCTCGAGCTGCGGATAGACGCGCCCGAGTGCCTGCGCAAGATCGCCGTCGTACTCCTCCTCGAGCAGGTGGACGACCACCTCGGCGTCGGTCTCGGAGGTGAGCGTGTGGCCGCGCGCGGCGAGCTGCCCCCGCAGCTCGACGTAGTTCTCGATGATCCCGTTGACGACGATGGCGAGTCGGCCTGGCTCGCAGCCGGTCAGCGGGTGAGCGTTCCCCTCGGTCACGGCGCCGTGCGTCGCCCAACGCGTGTGCCCGAGCCCGTGGTGCGAGTGGGAGCCGTTGGCGCCGGCCGCCTCGACCAGATTGCCCAGGTTGCCGACCGCGCGCACATAGTCGAGCGCGTCGTCCTCGCGCAGTGCGATCCCGGCGGAGTCGTAGCCGCGGTATTCGAGGCGGCGCAAGCCCTCCAACAGAAGCGGCTTGGCGTCGCGCGACCCGACGTATCCGATGATTCCGCACACGTCCGCTCCTTTCCCCGCTGGGCACGGAAAACGCTCTCTGGAAACACAAAGAGCCCGGCCTCATGACCCGCTCGCTGCGTCGCGAAGGGTCAGCCGAGCTCGCGTGTCACCAGGGCGGCGATCCTAGCACAGAGGTCTTCGGCGACCTCCGAGGTTTCGGCCTCCGCGAGCACACGCACGACGGGCTCGGTCCCGGAGGGCCGCACCAGCACCCGGCCGGCGCCGCCGAGCCCCGCGTTCAGATCCTCGACCGCTGCGAGCAGCTCGTCCGGCAGCGGGGTGTGACCGGCGCGCGGCAGGTTCCGCATCACCTGCGGGAAGCGCGGCATCACGGCGACAGCCTCGGAAAGGGCACCCCCGCGAAGTGCGCGGCAGAGGAGGAGCCCGGCAACGAGGCCGTCACCCGTCACGTGGCCATCGAGCCAGATCAGGTGACCGGACTGCTCGCCGCCGAGGAGGAGCCCCTCGCGCCGAAGCGCCTCAAGCACGTAACGATCGCCGACGTCGGTGACGACGACGCGAGTGCCCCGCTCCTCCATCAGGCGGTGGAAGCCGAGGTTCGTCATCGTCGTGACCCCGACGCCTTCGACTTCGAGGTCGAGTGCGAGCACCGCGAGGATCTGGTCGCCGTCGACCGGCTCGCCCCGCTCGTCCACGGCGAGCATGCGGTCTCCGTCGCCGTCGAAGGCGATTCCGAGGTCGAAGCGATCTTCGCGAACGACATGGGCCAGAGCCCGGAGGTCTGTCGCGCCGCAGCCGACGTTGATGTTGGTCCCGTCGGGTTCGTTGCCGATCGCGACGACCTCCGCGCCGAGCTGCTCGAACGCCTGCGGCGCGAGGCCCGCGTAGGCGCCGTTCGCGCAGTCGACGGCCATGCGGAGGCCCGTGAGGTCGGAGCCGAAGCGCTCGAGCACGTGCTCGAGATAGCTCTCCTCGGCGACCTCGACCCGGTCGATCTCGCCGCCGCCGGGCGCCGGGCCGTCGAGGAGCGCCTCGATCTCCTCCTCGGCAGCGTCGGTGAGCTTGCGGCCGTCGCGATCGAAGAACTTGACGCCGTTGTACTCGGGCGGGTTGTGCGAGGCCGAGATGACCGCGGCGAGGTCGAGGCCGAGGAGTGCGACCGCAGGTGTCGGCAGGACGCCCGCGAGGACCGCGGTGCCTCCGGCGGAGGCGATCCCGTCGGCGAATGCGTCCTCGAGCTCCGGGCCGCTGGCGCGCGTGTCGCGTCCGACGAAGATGCGTCCGCGGCCGCACCAGAGCGCCGCCGCCTTGCCGAGGCGCTTTACGAGCTCGGCCGAGAGCGAGTCGCCGACGACGCCGCGGACACCGTCGGTTCCGAAGAACTGCCGCGCCACGGCGCGGGACGATAGCGGCTTACATCGTGAGGACGAGCTTGCCCCTGACGTGCCCCTCGCCGAATGTGCGCAGTGCCTCCTGCGCCGCGGCGAGCTCGTACGTCCGGTCGATGGCCGGCTTCAACTCGCCGCGCTCGAGCAAGTCGGCGAGCGTCTGGAGGTCCTCCTTGTTGAACTGCGCGACGAAGAACTTGACCGCGTGCTTGCTGAAGCGGGACGCGAGCCAGATGGCCGCAATGTGCCGCAACTGGTTTGGGCTGGCGTGCGCTCCCACGATCACGAGCCGGCCGTCCGGTTCGAGGACTCCGCGGAGGGCATGCCACGAGTGGCCTCCGGCCACGTCGGCGATCAGGTCGTAGCGCTCACTTTCGCGTGTGAAGTCCTCGCGGCTGTAGTCGAGCACGCGATCCGCGCCGAGGGCGCGCGTCTGCTCGATGTTGCGCTTGCTGCACACCGCGGTCACGTGTGCACCCGACGCCTTCGCGATCTGGACAGCGAGCGTTCCGACACCTCCGGAGGCGCCGTTGATGAGCACCCGCTCACCCGGACTGAGCTTTCCGTGATCTCGCAGACCCTGGAGCGCGGTCAGTCCGGCGATCCCCATCGTGGCGGCCTCCTCGAACGAGACGTTGGGCGGCTTCCGGACGACGTTGAGCGCACTCACGTATTCGGCGAACGCGCCGCTGCGCCCGCCGAACACCTCGTCGCCGGGGACGAGGTCGGAGACGTCCTTCCCCACCGCCCCCACCACGCCCGCGAAGTCGCAGCCGAAGAGCGCGCTCTTCGGGCGCAGCACGCCGTTGCGGGTGACGGGGCGCAGGAAGCGTGGCCAGCCGCGCAACTCGTGCCAGTCGGCCTTGTTGACCGAGCTCGCCCGAACGCGCACGAGGACGCGGTCGTCCGTCAGCTCGGGCTGATCGACCTCCTCGACGCGCACCACGCCAGGGCCGCCGAACCGGTGCCGCACGAGTGCCTTCATCATCGGTCTCTCCTCCATACGCCGTAAGTTTACGATGTAAGATGACATACAGCGTAAGCTATGTCAATGGCGACCACGAGACGCAGGCCCCTGAGCCGCGAGCGCATCCTCGCCGCGGCGCTCGAGCTGGTGGACGAGCAGGGGATCGACGCCCTTTCGATGCGCAAGCTCGGGCAGGCGCTCGGCTACGAGGCGATGTCGCTCTACAACCACGTCGCAAACAAGGAAGACCTGCTCGACGGCATCCTCGACCTCGTCCTCGCAGAGATGGAGCCGCCCGATCCCGAGGGCGGACTGCCCGCCATCCGCTCCTCGGCGCTTTCGGCGCACGAGGCGCTGAAGCGGCACCCGTGGGCGGCGAGCATGCTGATGTCACCGGGCGGTATCCGTCCCGCCCGCATCAACTACATGGAAGGCTTGCTCGCCTGCCTCCGGCGCTCCGGCTTCTCCGCCGAGACCACGTATCACGCCTATCACGTTCTCGATGCGCACATTATCGGCTTCTCGCTCTGGGCATCGACCCACGGGAAGATGCCGGAGCACATCGAGGACGTGCGCGCCTGGTTCGAGGAGATGATCCCTGTGGCGACCCTCCCCTATCTGCACGAGCACGGGCTCCAACATCTCGAGGAAGGCCCGCATCAGGACATGAGCGCGTTCGAGTTCGCCCTCGACCTGCTCCTGGAGAGTCTCGAGCGGTTGCGCTAGCCGAGCGCGTCGGGCGTGGCTGTCGCCACGAAGCCGGAGGCCGCCCGCGCGAGATCGTGATCCGACGTGACGAGGGCGTCGGCCTGCAGCATCGTCAGCGCCACGTACTCGGCTGGGAACGTCGTCTCCCAGTCCAGCTGCTCGGCGACCTTCCACGCCCGTTGCTGGAGCACCTTGTCTCCGAGGAAGCGGACCCTGAGCGAGTTGATCCGCCGCACCCGCTCGAGCCCTTCTGCACGCGTGATCTCGCCGCGGCGCGCCGCCTCGTAGAGCGCCGACAGCGCCTGCGAGCGAACGAGTGTCGGAGCCACGAGCTTGTGCTGGGCGGCCACCTCGATCTCACCGGCGGCGATCCGCAGCAGCGTCTCGCTGTCCACGACGAACCGCGTCACCGCGACCCGCTGGTCAGCGCTTCGAGAACTGCGGCGCCTTGCGCGCCTTGTGCAAGCCGGCCTTCTTGCGCTCGACCTGCCGCGCGTCGCGGGTGAGGAAGCCCTCGCGCTTGAGCGGGACGCGCAACTCCGGGTTGGCCTCGACGAGAGCGCGGGCGATCCCGTGCCGCACGGCTCCCGCCTGTCCGGTGAGGCCGCCGCCGTGGACGCGGACCCGGAGGTCGTACTGCCCCTCGACACCGGCCACCTTGAGCGGCGAGACGGCGATCGTCTGCCAGACGGAGCGCGGGAAGTACTCCTCGAGCGTGCGACCGTTCACCCACGTGGCGCCGCCGCCGGGCCGGAGGATGACGCGCGCGACCGAGGTCTTGCGCTTGCCGGTGCCGCGGTATTGCGCGACCTGGTTCACTGGTCGGACTCCAGGGGCCGGGGATTCTGGGCCTCGTGCGGATGCTCGGGACCGGCGTAGATCTTCAGCTTCGTGATCTGCTGGCGCGCGAGGCGGTTCTTGGGGAGCATTCCCTTCACGGCGACGCGAAGCACCTCGGTCGGCCGGCGCTCGAGCTGCTCGCGGAGCGTCCGGCTGCGCAGCCCGCCCGGATAGCCCGAGTGGCGGTAGTAGCGCTTCTGGTCGAGCTTGTTGCCCGTCACCTGGATCTTCTCTGCGTTCACGACGATCACGAAGTCACCGGTGTCGACGTGCGGCGTGTACTGCGGCTTCCGCTTGCCGCGCAGCGTGTCCGCGATCTGGGTCGCAAGCCGACCGAGCGTCTTGCCCTCGGCGTCGACGAGATACCACTCGCGCGTGACTTCTCCCTGCTTGGCGCTGTAGGTCTTCATAGAAAGCGGCGGACTGGCGCCCGCCGGCGGCCGATTGTAGCGAATGCCAGCCGCAATCCCTCCTCGAATGCGGCCGTTCCACCGTGCGACGGATGGCGGACGTACGGCGCGTCGAGGGCGGCGGCGGCCAGGCGGCCGACGGCGATCGCGACACGCCCACGCATCAGCTCGGCGAGGAACGGTGAGGCGGCTTCGATCTCGGCTCGCGTCGGCCGCCGGTTCGAGCTCTCGCTGCCGGGATGCGTCGGGACGACGTTCCACAGGAGCACGTCGTCTTCGACTCCGAGCTGCGCAAGCACGCGGTGGACGACGGTGGCCGTCGCCTCCGCGGGGCCGGAGCCGGTGAGCTGGCGCTCGGACGTGAACGGGATCCCGCTCACGCGGGCACCGCGGTAGCCCGCCGCCTCGCCGACGAGCACGACCCTGGCCTCGCGGCAAGCCTCGAGGTATGAGCGAAGACGGTCACGCAGCAGCGACGAAGCCGCGTACTGGTTGAACGTCGCGCCGACTCGGGCCCGAGCGAGCCGCTCTACGAGGTCCAGGCGTTCCAGTGCACGACCTCGTCGACCGTGCGTCGGCGCTGTGTCGCGCGGCTCGTCTTCGAGCTCCAGCCGGGATCCGGACGCGGGTAGCCGATGCTGACGCCGGCGACGAGCGTGAAGTCGTCCGGGATTCGCAAGAGTTCACGCAGCTTCTCTTCGTCCTCGCCGAAGATTCCGTAGACGGCGGCGGCGAGTCCCTCCTCGAGCGCAGCAAGCAGGACCAGCATCATCGCGGCACCAGCATCGACGTGCCAGAACGGCACGGGCCACTCGATCTCTTCGCCGTCCTGGAGCTTGTCGTCCCTCTGGTAGCGCGCGTGGTAGTCGCCCTCGCACGTCATCACGAACACCTGAGCCGCGGCGGTCTCGAACCAAGGCTCGACGCCTTCGAGCGTGTTGTCATCCCCGAGCGCCGCGATCTGCGCGAGAAGCTTAGGGTCGTCGATGACGAGCAGGCGTTGCCCTTGTGAGAATCCCGCGCTCGGCGCGCGCCGGACCGTCGCGACGATGCGTTCAAGCGCGTCGCGCGGCGCCGGCTCGCCGGTGTAATGGCGAACCATGCGGCGCTTCTTGAGGAGGTCGTAGAAGGAGCCCATCCAGGGCTCCTAGGCTATTCCCACTCGATGGTCGCGGGCGGCTTGGAGGTGACGTCGAGCACCACGCGGTTGACGCCCGGGATCTCGTTCACGATCCGGGCCGAGATCGTCTCCACAAGGTCGTACGGGAGCCGCGCCCAGTCGGCCGTCATCGCGTCGTCGCTCGTCACCGCGCGGATCACGATCGGGTAGCCGTACGTGCGCTCGTCTCCTTGCACGCCGACCGACCGCACCGCCGGCAGGACGGCGAACGATTGCCACAGTTCGCCGTAGAGGCCGGCGCAGCGCACCTCCTCCTGCAGCACCGCGTCGGCCTGGCGCAGGATCTCGAGCCGCTCGGCGGTGACGGCGCCGATGATCCGGATCGCGAGGCCGGGCCCCGGAAACGGCTGACGCCAGACCATCCGCTCGGGCATCCCGAGCTCTTCACCGACGCGCCGCACCTCGTCCTTGAACAGGAGTCGCAGCGGCTCGACGAGCCGCATCTTCATGTCCGGGGGCAGGCCGCCGACGTTGTGGTGGGACTTGATCGTCGCCGCGACGCCCTCGGTGCCACCCGACTCGATCACGTCGGAGTAGAGCGTTCCCTGCACCAGCCAGTGGACGTCGCCGAGCTTCCGTGCCTCCTCCTCGAAGACGCGGATGAACTCGCGGCCGATGATCTTGCGCTTCTCCTCGGGCTCCTCGACGCCGTCGAGCAGCTCGAGGAAGCGGTTCTGCGCCTGCACGTGGACGAGCGGGACGTGAAAGTGCTCGCCGAACGTCTCGACCACCTGCTCGGCCTCGTCCTGGCGCAGCAGGCCGTGGTCGACGAACACGCACGTGAGCTGCTCGCCGACCGCCTTGTGCACCAGCAGCGCCGCGACGGCCGAGTCGACGCCGCCCGACAGTGCGCAAAGGACCCGCTCCTGTCCGACCTGCGCACGGATCCGGGCCACCTGCTCCTCGATCACGGCGGCCGGAGTCCAGCTCGGCGGCGCCTCGGCGGCGCGGTAGAGGAAGTTCTTCAGCACGTCCATGCCATGCGGCGTGTGGACGACCTCGGGATGGAACTGGACGCCGTAGAGGCCGCGCTCTGGCGCCTCGAAGGCGGCGACGGGCGTCGCCGGCGAGCTCGCGACGACGCGCGCGCCTTCCGGAGCGGCGACGACCGTGTCGCGGTGCGACATCCAGACCGTCTGCTCGGGAGGTGTGTCGGCAAGCAGTCGCGACTCGGTGGCCTCCATCGACGTCCGCCCGAACTCGGAGACGCCCGTGCGGTCGACGCGACCTCCGAGCTCGAGCGCCATCAGCTGCGCGCCGTAACAGATGCCGAGCGTCGGCACGCCGAGCCCGAACAAGGCCGGATCGACACGCGGCGCGTCGTCCGAGTAGACGGAGGCCGGGCCGCCGCTGAGCACCAGCGCGTACGGATTACGGGCCTGCACTGCCTCGGGCGTAATCGTGTGACCAACGAGCTCGGAGTAGACGCGGCACTCGCGCACGCGGCGTGCGATCAGCTGCGAGTACTGCCCACCGAGGTCGAGGACGAGCACAGGCCGGTCCTCCCGGGCCGGGAGATCGAAGACCTTGCTGGAAGCAGCGGCGGCAAAGCCGCCACCGCCCGGCGGCACTTCCGGGCGCCCTTGGCGCCCGCGGGCCCCCTCAGCGCCGATAGTTCGGCGCCTCCTTCGTGATCGTGACGTCGTGCGGGTGCGACTCGCGCAGGCCCGCCGCCGTGATCCGGACGAA
>Ga0066903_100005724_pt1 | contig 10853 bp, 10 predicted proteins | sample PanSoiMetaGPlot1_FD_67491 | JGI IMG/M metagenome (GOLD analysis project Ga0066903, IMG submission 67491) | Tropical forest soil microbial communities from Panama analyzed to predict greenhouse gas emissions - Panama Soil - Plot 1 (version 2) | ecosystem: Environmental > Terrestrial > Soil >...
TTCGCGCTCGATTTCAACACCGCCGGCTTCATCTTGGAGGCGCTGGAAAGCGCGGACACTTGGGATTTGTATTCGGGAATGATCAAGAGCGTAGTCTTCGCATGGATCGTTATCACGATCGCGTGTAACGCGGGACTAAATGTCGAAGGTGGCGCCGAAGGCGTCGGGCAGGCTACTACCACATCAGTTGTGCAAGCTCTGCTCGCAATGTTAGTCATGAACGCAGTGCTCACGGGCGTTTTCTTTTTTGCGGCATGACGACTAACGGCAAACCGATGATCGAGGTTGATCGCCTTGTTCGAAAATTTGGCGATCGCGCGGTGCTCAACGAAATCTCGTTCAATGTGCACCGCGGCGATACGCTTGTCATCATGGGCGGCAGCGGCTGCGGCAAGAGCACATTATTGCGGCACATGATCGGCTCCATGAAGCCGACTTTGGGAACGGTGAAACTGTTTGGAGAAGAAATCACTGGGATGAAGGAACACGAGATCATCCGCATTCGATTGCGATTCGGAATGTTATTCCAGTCCGGCGCGTTGCTCGCGTCGCTGACAGTCGGCGAGAACGTAGCGCTGCCACTTTTGCAGCACACCGACAAATCCGTTGATGAAATCGAAGAAATCGTGGAGCAAAAACTTCAGATGGTTGGTCTCACCGGCTTTGAAGATCTCAGGCCTGACGAAATCAGTGGCGGAATGAAGAAGCGCGTGGGACTTGCGCGTGCGCTGGCGCTCGACCCGGAGTTGCTGTTTAGCGACGAGCCGACGTCCGGACTCGATCCCATCATGACCGCGGTAATTGATGAACTCACGTTGAAATTGACGCGGGGAAAAGGCATGACGGCAGTCGTGGTCAGTCACGACATGACCAGCGCATTTCGCATCGCTACACGAATGATTATGCTTGGCCATGGCGGCATTGTGGCGCAGGGTACGCCGGATGAAATTCGCGCGAGTTCAAATCCCGAGGTCCAGCAATTTATCAAGGGCGAACCCGACGGTCCGATTCCGCTAAATCTTTCACAGGACGAGCACGAGCACCACCAGCACGTGAAACCACGACCCTTCGTCAGAGCACGCGGCAGATTCCACCGCAAGATATCATGAAGCGCACCTTGTCGGATTATTTCGTGGCGTTGTTCGTGATCGCCTGCAGCGTTGTTCTGCTCGGCGCACTTGCATTTGCACTCTCCGGACGACAGTTGAAAAAACCGACACGCACACTGCAGATCAACTATGAAGACGTTACTGGCATAAAAGTGAATTCCGAAGTGCGCTACGCGGGCGCGCCGGCGGGACGCGTGATCGCGATGCGCCACCTTACCGCGCAGGAGCGCGAGGCAACCGCGAACAAAAAGGATTCGGTGCGCGTGACGGTCAGCCTCGATGAAGGGATTCCGCCGCTGCCCACAGATGTCACCGCGACACTAAGCTCCGATACGATGTTGTCTCCGAAGTTTGTGGCGCTTTCTGCAGGCACACCCGGCGGTCAGACGCTTGCAAACAACGCCGCGATCGAAGGTCATCCAGCATATGGGCTTGAACAGATCACCGCGGCAGCCGGCCCATTATTCGAGGACGCAAGCAAATTGCTCAACAACCTCAACGTAACGGTCACGGATCTAAAAAAAGATCTCGACGATTTCGCGCCGAAGCTCGGGCCGCTGGCTGATTCGCTGAAACTGGACGCGGACAACATACAAAATGTCATCACCAACATCGACGGCATGGCCAAGGGTGCGGACAACGTGCTTGGAACAGCCGACAAGTTTATCAGCACGACCGACAAAGGGCTTCAGGAACAGTTAAAACAACTGCATGTTACTCTTCTGAACCTGAAGGTTGTCACCACATACGCCAAGGAACTGGTGGAAAATCTGGCCGAAAAACCAAATCGTATCATTTTCAGCGGCAAACCAATCACTCTCACACCCGAATCGGAGATCCTCAAAAGTTCAAAACCCCTCCCGGCAACAAAACCGTAGTTGTAGCCGCTTCGCTGTGCAACGCGTTATAGGGAACAGCTCACAGAGCCGTTGCTACAGAATGCTGGAAACCGGCGCGTCATGTCAGTCTCGCGAGGATTGCTAGCGGCTACGTCAGTGATTTCTCGTCTTCACCTGGACGACGTTGGAGTTAGGGCTCGTACCGTTGCTGTTATACGCTCGTACCCGATAGTAATAGATTGAAGCGTGCGCGTTTCGACTCTCTATCTATTCCCTATTCATTAAAACGTAACCGTAACCTGATTGGAGCAGTTCTGCGTTCCCGCTTCGCACACCTTATATGTAAACGTGGCATGGCCCCTTTGGCCTGTGCTATCGGTGTAGCTGCTCGGCGTATTGGGGACTGTCGCTATGATCGCGCCATTGCGGTAAATATCGACATTCGCCGAAGTCGCCCCACTCCAGGAGAGATTCACTGTGTCAATACCGTGCACCTTGCGCCCGGACGCCGTCAGCGTGATCTGACTCGGCGTAGGAGTGGCCGTCGGCGTAGCTGTTGGTGTCGGGGTGGCTGTCGGTGACGGGCCCGCCTGTACGAAGTTGACGAAGACATCTTGCTGCGAGCTGCCGCTGATGATCGCTCGTCCGTCGGTCCAGCCACCGATGGCCGTCGTCCCGAAGGAGCTGTGGTAGTCGTAGTCACCCTCGTAAGTCGCCTGCACTGCCGAATCGGGCTGGGCCGGTAGTGGGCTTAGTGCCCGCCCGACCATGTCGTCGACCTGCCAACTCGCGCCGTTGTCCGTCGAGACTCGCCCCCAGCGCCGATAGCAGTTCTGGCCAGAACTGCCGACCGTGCAGTTCAGGTCAGCTCCGCCGTTCACTTCGCGCTGGTCGTACCAGCTCGCGAAGACCGACCCGCTCTGCGTCGCCGCCAGCGATGGCTGCCATTGCATAGCCGTGCCCGAGTCGGTGTTCAGCTTCACCGGTGTGCCCCAGGTTAGGCCGGCGTCGGTCGAGCGGATGAACCAGATGTCGCCATGGTCAGCGGCGCTGGAGCAGACCGTGTTTCCGCCAGAGCCGCAGGTTGCCCAGTCGAGGAAGACGTTGGTGCCGTTGGCAGCCGGCTGGCCCCAACCCATATGCCTCCAGATGGTAGAGAAGGCGAGGGCAAAGTAGCCGGAAGTTGCACGTCCAGGGCCTTGCAGCGCCGGGCCCACGTTTACACTCGTCCAAGTGACGCCGCCGTCGGTTGAGCGGTACATGACGTTCTGGCGGGTCGTTAGGCCGCCACCACCCTCGTTCATCGCCGCCACGTAAACCCTGCCACTGCCTTGCAAGTCGCCGGTGACCTGGATGTCGCGGATGAAGCCGGGGTTGAGCTGGACGGCTGTCCATGCGGTGCCATTGTCGGAGTAGGTGACGTAGAGGGCGCCGCCCCCGATGTTAAAGTCATTGTAAGATATGTACATGCGCCCGTACAAGGGGCTGGCCGGGTTGTTGTCTACCCACATGCTCTCGCGGTCATCCGAGCCCCCGTTGTGCGCGCATGCGCCGGTGGTCCAAGTGACGCCGTTGGTCGAGGTCCACAGGCCGATGCCCTGGCCGCCGCAGCCAGTCGCCAGGTCGCCGGCGAACCACATGCCCAGACGCGCGTTGTACACCACGATCGGGTCGCCGAAGTTGGTGCCGTGGCCGGAGCAGAGCGGCTGGCCGGCGTGCCAGGTGCCCCCGTTATCGATCGAGTAGGAGAGGCCGCTGTAGCAACCGGAGGAAGTGCGGCTGTCGTTGTAGTTGACGACCCAGGTGTTGTTCGGGCCGCCCCATTCCATGCTCTCCGACTGGGTCACTTTGGGATAGGTGCCGTCTGGGAGGATGACATCGACGTCGGAGCCTCCGATGAAGAAGGGCGCCTGCAGCAGGTTCCGAACAAACTGAGAGAAGGCGCCGATAGTGGAAGGTGAACCTCCCTCTGCCTCGCCGCAGAAAATCATGATGGCTCCGGCCCGGAGGTTCTCCTGCTTGTCGATACCCAGCGCGCGAATCTTGGAACAGTCAAATCCCGGAGGGATCATGGGGTCTGTGGAGCTGTTGATAATGGAATTCGGCTGCGCTTGTGCGATGCTCGCAACTTGGAATGCCCCAAGGCCCAGAAGCGCCAGAAAGACGCCGGCTACGACTACAAACAAGCCGATTAACATGCGCGGACTAAAAAACCCGCCTTGGCCAAGGCTACGGCGGGCAGGTGCGGATTGTGGAGTGGATTTCTTTTTCATGGTATGTGGAGTTTAGGCTGAGGTTTTAGTTTCTTATTTCTCTTCGCTTCGCCGACCGATGCTGGTCTTAGGTTTTTTTATTAATCTCTCCCGCTTTTTGCCCTACTCCGAGAGAGAAACGCCCCGCGCCGCCCTACGCCCTTTTTAGTCAGGATGGTCAGTAGTTCTGCTGTGGCTACGACGACTCCCTGTGTCGATTCGCAACAGCTTTCGATACGCCAACGAACTCGTCGAAACGCTGGTCCAAAACCGAATCGAATCATCTCAGCGGTAAACCGGCGACGCTCACGCCCGAATCTGAAATCCTTAAAAGCTCACAACCTCTCCCAGCAAGGAAGAGGTAGTCACGAAACGGAAACCACAGTTGGTATACGTCGCTTGTTCGCTCGACCGAGAAATCAACGTCACGCTGCTGCTGGTTAGGCTGATTGTCTCGCCATCGAGCCTATGGCCTAGTTCTGGTATGAACGATCTATCCCTCCAGAACGACGCACGCGACTGCGTAATTTTCTGTGTGGCTAAGAGTGACGAGCGCCGACGTTACACCCCGTTCTGCGGCAAAAGCCTTGGCGGGACCTGAAAAAACCAGAAATGGTTCGCCGCTCTTTTTTTTGCGGATATCAATGTTGCGCCAGCCCATCGCTTTTCCTATGCCGGTGCCAAACGCTTTTGACACGGCTTCCTTCCCGGCGAAACGCGCAGCAAGATGGCGCTCCGGAAATTTCATCGACATCGAATATTCAATTTCACCATCCGTGAACACGCGATACAGAAAACGATCTCCGAATCGCTCGATCGAATGCTGGATGCGTGCGCACTCGATAACATCCACCCCAATACCGATCACGCTCATGCGAAGTTCGCTCGTTAAATAGTTGAATCGTTGAATCGTTGAATCGTTATACCGGTCCGATGTAACGTTGTAACGTTGTAACGAATCACGTACGGTTTCGGCGCGTTCATTCGGGATAATTCGCCATAGTAGCGAGCATTTCCTTGACCGCCCTTTCCAAGCCGACCGACACCGCGCGCGACACTATTGCGTGACCAATGTTGAGTTCGGTTAAACATGGAATCTGGTGAATGAGCGCGATGTTCTTGTAATTAATGCCGTGGCCGGCGTTAACCTGCATATGGGATTCCGATGCAGCGCGGGCGGCCGCTCGCAATTGTTCCAGTTCTTCCTTTTGGATCTTTTCCGTAAATGCGTTTGCAAGTCTGCCGGTATGCAGCTCGACCATTTCCACACCGAGCTCGGCTGCGACATCAACCTGTTCCAATGTCGGATCGATGAAGAGACTGACACGAATCCCAGCCAATTGCAGCCGCCTAATCGTTGGCTCGAGTTCCTTGCGCTGCGCAATGACGTCCAAACCCCCTTCAGTCGTGACTTCTTCACGTTTTTCCGGCACCAGGCAGACCTCCTCCGGCTTAATGCGCAGCGCGACGTCAATGATCTCCTCCGTGTTGCCCATCTCCAGATTTAGTTTGGTCATGATGTTTTGGCGGAGACGCTCGATGTCGCGGTCCTGAATGTGGCGGCGATCGCTGCGCAGATGCGCAACAATCCCGCCCGCCCCTGCCCGCTCGCAGACCCGCGCGGCAACAAGTGGATCGGGCTCTGCATTTTTCGACTCCGGCATTGTGGCATATCGCGCCTGCCGCAATGTCGCGACGTGATCGATGTTCACTCCCAGACGCAGACTGCTCATCGCGCCAAATAGGACTCACTCGACGAATCTGAGCAAGTTGGAACGAGCAAAATCTTGTGTCGCTGACATTCTGACCGAAGCGAAGCTGCAACGCAGCTCCGAAAGCTATCGGGGCGAAGGCAAGCTTTTAATCCCCGGTCGTTTTGATCGACCAAACAGCAAAGAAAATCCAGAGATGTTCGAAAGCCTGGTCCATGCTGCCCATTTCGTGTCAACGCTTCTGCTCAACAATGCATAAAGCTGAGCAGAAATGTCATGACTGTGATTACCGCCGATTCCGTATCACGGCGTCGGGCTTGATGCTGCGGTACTTGAGTCGCGATCTGACGTCTGCTCTTCGGTAGTTTGGGCCCTCGCTTTGCTGGAGCTCTTCCTGGACTTGTGATGCGTCTTTCGAGTAGCGTCGGCTGCTTTCTCGCCCGTGCCGTCCACGGTTTCCTTTGTCTTCCTCGCGACGGTCTCTCCCGTCTCTTTGGTCTTCTCTGCTACCGTCTGGGCAGTTTCTTTTGTTTTCTTGCCGACGGTCTTGGCAGTCTCCTTTGTTTTCTCACCTGCCGTTTGCAGTCCGTCCTTGATTGTTTCCCCTGTCTTCTTCGCGCCCTGCTTTACGTCTTGAAGCACGCCATCCTGGCCGAGCGCAGGCAACGCTGCGGTCGCAACCAAAGCAGCAATCAAACTCATGATTTTCATATTCCCTTCCTCCTACTGGATTACTCCTACATTATCGGATCGGATCAGGCACCCTGATCGCGCGCACGAGCAACCGACGTCGGGTTAGATTGGCTTCGATCGACTTCCGGGCTTCGCAGGGCAACAAGTGCGTTCGTAAATCCGGGCGAGCGACGGCAGACCGACCCCGAAAACATAAAGACTCGCGATAAGGCCGTAGGCAAACGTGAGGCGCAACGGCCCGACTGCTTCGTAACGGCGTGGACTGGCCGCGATGCGCTTCCTACTATGGACGACGCGCCCAGAGCGGCGAAGTCGACGAAAAAATTCGACATCTTCCATAAGCGGCACATTCGGAAACCCTCCAGCATCGATGAACGCCGTCCGTCGGCAGAAAATTCCATGATCGCCGCATCGCATCCGGAGCAGAAGCCCTGCATAATGCGCAAAGCTGTCCGTCAGCCAGTAAACAACACCTCGCGGCAGGCAGATCCGAAAGAAACCGCCACTGACTTTGGGATTGCACATTATGCCGCTAATCTCATCCAAACATCCCCGTGGAACCTCGGCGTCCGCATGCAGGAACCAGAAAACATCGCCGCTGGCCGCACGCGCCCCGGTGTTCATTTGTATCGCACGGCTGCGTTCGCCGCTCCGAACAAGCTGATCGCACAACCCTACCGCAAGCTTATCCGTGCCGTCGGTGCTTGCAGCATCGACCACAATGATTTCCGCCCCAGGCGCTCGCTCGCGCAGATGCTCTAGAAAGGGGCGGATCGAGGGCGCCTCATTCAAAACCGGAACAATAATTGAGACCTGCATTGGAACGTGTCGTCGTGAATGGACGGCCATTATGTGATTTTGCTCGGCCGAAGACGCGCGACAAAAATCTCCTTCAAATAAAATTGTTGCTCCACGCGTCTCTTCGACGAATAGGATTCAACAAATCTGACCTTGAGGACCTGAATATGATCGGAAGAATCATCGTCGCAGCAGCTATTGCATTATTCTGTACGTCGGCGACGGCGGTTTTTTCACAAGAACACCCGGAGCACGCAGAGCATCCCAAGCAGGGTGCCGAACCCCCTAAGAAGGGCGGAGCAGCGAAACAGATTAGCACGGCTGACATTTCGGCCGGCATAAAGAAGAACATCGACGCTGAAACCAAAAAAAGCAGCGACGGAAAATTCCATGTGAAATACGAAGGCCAGGATTTGGCACTCGATTTAACAAAAGTTCACGACGACAGATTACAGGACCTGGGTGACGCGAAGTATTTCGCCTGTGTGGATATGAAGGGCACTGATGGAAAAACTTACGACATCGATTTCTTTCTAACCGGCCAGCCAGGCAAAATGAAAGTCACCGACACTTCGGTTCACAAGATTGATGGCAAACGCCTTTACAACTGGAAAGAAGAAAACGGCAAGTGGAACAAAGTGCCCGGCAGCTAACCCCAAAGATGATCGATTGACGATGCGTTCTGTTGTTGTTCCGATTTTCTTCCTACTGGGCGCGTCCACCGTTCATCCCGCCACCGAACCCGGTATCATCAAAGGCGCCGACGAGTTTGAGTTCGTTTATCGCGTCAAACTTCCGGAAATAACGGGCGCGGCTCGCATTTGGATGCCACTGGCGAAGACAGATTCTTTCCAAAATGTGACTGTGGAAGAACTGAACATCCCCATGAAATGGGACAAGGTTCACGACCGCGATTACGGAAATGAAATATGCGTGTTCTCGCTGCAGCCGAGCGACGGCAGCAAAACTTTGGAGGTGCGATACAGGGTCGTTCGTAAAGAGAAAGCCGCTTATCCCGCAGATAACACAGAAGCAGCGCGTTATTTGCGCCCCGAAAAATTGGTGCCTATCAACGAAACGTTTAAGACACTTGCCGTGAAAGCCGCAGCCGGAAAAACGGATGAGCTCGATCGAGCGAAGGCGTTATACGATCACGTCATCAGCCGTATGCGCTACGATAAATCAGGCAGTGGTTGGGGCCGCGGAGACGCCGTGTACGCATGCGACGCGCGCACCGGAAACTGTAGTGATTTCCATGCGTACTTCATCGCTTTGGCACGAAGCATCAACATACCGGCGCGTTTCGCCATTGGCGCGACCATTCCAGCCGACAAGAATGAGGGCAAGATCGAGGGCTATCATTGCTGGGCCGAATTTCTCGCCGACGGTCAATGGGTACCGGTGGATATCAGCGAAGCGTGGAAGAACCCGAAGCTTGCTGATTATTATTTTGGTCATAATCCGGCCAACCGGTTTGAACTGACCAAGGGTCGCGATCTGGTGGTCGATCCGGAACCTGAGAGTGGCCCAATCAATTTTCTGGTCTACCCACTACTTGAAATGAACGGCGAGGTCATAAAGCCCGAGACCACTTTCGAGTTCCGGCGGATTGGCGCGTAAAGCGCAACGGACGCACTACATGCACGCCGTGGTCAGAACTAACCGCACGACCTAACTGTCTTTTCTCTGTCGGGTGGAAAATTCAGCGTGCGAGGAAGTCGCGGATCAGTGCCACGATTTCGTTCGCATGAGTCTCGAGTGCAAAGTGGCCCGTATCGAAGAAATGAACCTGCGCACCGGGAATGTCGCGTTTGAAGGCCTCGGCACCTGCTGGTAGAAAGAAGGGATCGTTCTTTCCCCATGCCGCTAGGAACGGCGGCTTGTGTTTGCGGAAGTATTCCTGGAACGTCGGATACAGGGCAACGTTACTCTTGTAGTCGCCAAAGAGATCCAGTTGGACCTCATCAGCGCCGGGACGGGCGAGGTAAAAATTGTCGAGCGAATAGCCGTCTGGAGAAACCGCGGTCGGGTCGGAAACGCCGTGGGTGTACTGCCAGAACGTTGTCTCAGGTTTCAGAAAAGTGCGTAGTGCGTCACGGTTGCCTTGCGAAGGATCGTTCCAATATTTCTGAATGGGATTCCAACCGTCACTCAATCCTTCTTCATAGGCATTACCGTTCTGAGAAATAATTGCAGTAATGCTCTCGGGATGGCCAACCGCGAGGCGAAACCCCGTCGGCGCGCCGTAGTCAAACACATAGATCGCGAAGCGGTTGAGACCAATCACCTCAGTGAAGCGTTCGATCACTTTCGCGATGTTATCGAAAGTGTAGCTGAATCGACTGCGGTCAGGCATGTCCGATTGTCCAAAACCGGGCAGGTCGGGAGCGACGAGGCGAAACCGGTCCGAGAGCTGCGGGATGAGATCGCGGAACATGTGGCCAGCGGTGGGAAAGCCGTGCAACAAAAGAATTGTTTGCGCGTCCTTCGGGCCGGCCTCGCGGTGGAAAACATTGATCCCGTCGACATCCACGTTCCGGTATGTGACCGTGCTCATGGAAAATCCTTTCGCTCTTGCTAGCGAACTTTGCAAACATCTCCCTCATTCGAAGGAGCGCGCTATGTGTGAAAAAAGATCACCGCGGATCGACTGGCTGCATTCTGAGACGGGATCTTCGTGGTGGCCTTGACCGTCATGGCGTTGGAGCTCAAGGCTCGGGATGAATCGGCGTTTTCCGCCTTCTGGCCTCCGTGGCCCACCGGAATTAGCTATGCGGTGCGCTTCCTATTCACCGCGATTATTTGGATAAAATATCGTTACCTTATGCGGTTCGTCGGCACACCGACGCGGAAATTGGTATGGATCAACTTCGTCCGTCCCTTCATGATATCGCTCTTGCCATTGCGACGGCATGGATTGCTGACGAAGGGGATTCGACGTATGCATCCTGCGTGTTTCCGAGATTACAAGGCATGAGCACAACCCAAAACACTCCTTCAGGACAAAACGATAAGATCGAAGAATACGATGTGGTGATCCTTGGCAGCGGCACGGGTGGAACAGTCGCCGCTTGGACTTTTGCCAGCGAAGGACATCGCGTCGCAGTGATCGAGCGCAAATATGTCGGTGGCTCATGTCCGAACATCGCATGTCTGCCGAGCAAGAACATCATTCACAGTTCAAAGGTCGCTTCCTATTTTCGCCGAAGTGAAGAGTTTGGGATACCCAAGAGAAATTTCGCGGTCGACATGCGCGCTGTACGTGAGCGCAAACGCAGGATGGTGTCGTACTGGAATGACGTCTATCTTGAAAAGTATAAGAAGAGCGGAGCGGAATTCATTCTCGGGTCGGGTCGGTTCGTCGGGCCCAGAACAATTGAAACCATACTTCCTGATGGAACCACACGTCAGCTCCGCGGAAGAAATGTGATCATCAATACGGGCACTCGC
>Ga0066903_100005725_pt1 | contig 10853 bp, 9 predicted proteins | sample PanSoiMetaGPlot1_FD_67491 | JGI IMG/M metagenome (GOLD analysis project Ga0066903, IMG submission 67491) | Tropical forest soil microbial communities from Panama analyzed to predict greenhouse gas emissions - Panama Soil - Plot 1 (version 2) | ecosystem: Environmental > Terrestrial > Soil >...
CAGCCACAGACGGAACAATCCGCGGCGCCAATTCAGCGGCGGATCGTCCTTCGACGGGAATGGCCGTCGGATACCTCTGTAGAAAACCATCGCGCTTCTCCGAGCTGCGATCGGATACTACGACGCAGTTTAGTCCCTGGCCGGCCGCCGGCAAAGCAGGCGAGAGGTCGCGTCGGACGGCCGCGCCGCGGCTTGCGGCGGAATTTCCGAGGCGGGGTTGACCGCTGGCACGCGCGCCGGAAAATCCCTTGCTTGCCCCTGCTGCGTCAAGGATGACCTCGCGAGTGGCCATGACCGCGGACTGGATGATCTACGGAGCGAACGGCTTCACCGGCCGACTGATCGCGCGCCAGGCCAAGCACAAGAATCTGCGTCCGATTTTAGCTGGTCGGCGAGCGGAGCCGATCCGAGACTGGGCCGCACAGCTCGACATGCCATGGCGAAGCTTCGATGTGAGCGATCCCTCGGCCCTGGCGGCCGCGGTCACCAACGTCGGGCTCGTGCTCAATTGCGCCGGTCCGTTCTCGGCTACCAGCGGGGCGATGCTCGACGCGTGTCTTGCCTGCAGGGCGCACTACCTCGACATCACCGGCGAGATCGACGTCTTCGTCGCCGCGCACGCAAGACATGCGGACGCCCGAGCCGCAGGCGTCGTCGTTTGTCCTGGGGTCGGTTTCGATGTGGTCCCGACCGACTGCCTGGCAGCTCTGCTCAAGGAGATGCTGCCCGACGCGACCTATCTGGCTCTGGGCTTCGATGTGAACGGCACGCCGAGCCCCGGCACCGCCAGGACCATGGTCGAGGCGCTCGGGGCAGGCGGCCGCGTGCGCAGAAACGGCGAGATCGTCGCGGTGCCCTTCGCATATCGCACGCGCTTGATCGATTTCGGCAGGGGCGAGGCGCTGGGCGTGACCATCCCCTGGGGCGATGTCGCGACCGCCTACTACTCGACCGGTATTCCCGAGATCGAGGTCTATCTCCGCACCTCGCCGGCGGCCGTCTTCGGCATGCGATGGCTGAATCTCCTGGGGCCGGTACTACAGGGGACCGCCCCGCTGTTGCGGCGATTGGCGGCAATGAGCAAAGGCCCGTCGGAGGATCAACTGCGCCAGGAAACGAGCTATCTCTGGGGCGAGGTGCGCAATGCTGCGGGCGCGACCCGTACCACGCGGCTGACGACGCCGAACGGCTACCGCCTCACCGCGGACGCCGCCCTCATGGCGGTGCAAACAGTGCTGGAGCGCCGGCCGCCGGGCGGCTATTACACGCCGAGCCGGCTGATGGGCGCGCGCTCGATCGAGCGCCTGCCGGGCGTCAGCGCCATTCGGGTCGAGTAAGTCTGCAGGACGACGATGGAACCGGAATATCGGACCGCGGGGCGCTTCATCGACTGCGAGTCGCCCGCCGTCATCGAATTCGCCCGCGCAAGTGCGGGCGCGAAGGATGAGACCGGCGCGGTGCTGCGGCTCTATTCCGCGGTGCGCGACGAGATCCTCTACGATCCTTATGTCGATTGGACCGACCCGAATGTGTTTCGGGCGAGCGCGGTATTGGGCGCGAAGCGCGGGTTTTGTGTCGGCAAGGCATCGCTGCTCGCCGCTTCCGCGCGCGTGCTCGGCGTGGCGAGCCGGCTCGGCTTTGCCGACGTGAAGAACCACATGACCTCCCCGCGGCTCTACGAGCGCATGAAAACCGACGTGTTTCGCTGGCACGCCTATTGCGAGCTCTTCCTCGACGGCAAATGGGTGAAAGCAACCCCGGCCTTCAATGCCAGCCTGTGCGAGCGCCTCGGGGTGAAGCCGCTCGAATTCGACGGCCGGACCGATTCGTTGTTTCAGCCGTTCGATCAGACCGGACGCAAGCACATGGAATATGTGCGCGACCGCGGCACCTTTCCGGACGTGCCGTTCGAGACCATCTTGGCGGATTTTCACGCGAACTACGAGGCGCTGTTCGGGAAGGATCGGCTCGCCGGCGATTTCCAGGCGGAGGCGGTGGCCGCTACTTCCTGATGCCCAGACACGGAGGGGCGCGGCCGAAAATCTCGAAATGGCGGGAGCGACGGGACTCGAACCCGCGGCCTCCGGCGTGACAGGCCGGCGCTCTAACCAACTGAGCTACGCCCCCGCGGGGATGCTGCGGACTTAAATGTCGCCCCTAGGCAAGTCAAGGCAGACCGCGCGGGTGCCGCAGGTCTGCTCGGAGGATTCCGCACCGGCTCAAAATAGCGAATACTGCTAAGCCGATACTGGGCTTGTCCTTGGCCGCGAAGCTCGCGACTCTTCGTTTCCAGTTTTGAGGATGCGATCATGACGGCAATGCCGCCTCTCCGCGATGCCTCGCTCGCTGCCGGCATCCGCTCGCGTTTCGTCGAGGACATCAACGGCCTGCGCATGCACGTGCTCGAGGCCGGCCACGAGGATGAGGGCCGGCCGTGCGTTCTGCTGCTCCACGGCTTTCCGGAGCTCGCCTATTCCTGGCGCAAGGTGATGCTGCCGCTCGCGGGCGCGGGATTTCACGTCGTTGCGCCCGACCAGCGCGGCTACGGACGCACAACGGGCTGGAGCGCCGATTACGACGGCGACCTTGCGCCGTTCCGGCTCCTCAATCTGGTCCGCGATGCGCTCGGCCTCGTTTCTCGGCTCGGCCACCGCTCCGTCACGGCGGTCGTCGGCCACGATTTCGGTTCGCCGGTCGCGGCGTGGTGTGCGCTGGTGCGCCCCGACGTGTTTCGCTCCGTCGCGCTGATGAGCGCGCCGTTCACAGGCGCGCCCGCGCTGCCCTTCGATACCGCGCGCACGACGGCACGAGCGAACGCAGCAACGAGATCTGGTCCCGGCATTCACGATGCACTCGCGAAACTCGACCGGCCGCGGAAGCATTATCAATGGTACTACTCGACCCGACAGGCAAATGCCGACATGCACAATTGCCCGCAGGGGGTCTACGCGTTTTTGCGTGCCTATTTCCACATGAAGAGCGCGGATTGGAACGCGAACCAGCCGTTCCCGTTGCAATCCTGGACCGCGGGGGAGCTCGCAAAGCTGCCGCGCTATTACATCATGGACCTCGATGAGGACATGGCCGCGACGGTCGCGCCCGAGATGCCGTCGGCCGAAGCGATCGCGGCGTGCCGATGGCTGCCAGAGAACGAGCTGCGCGTATACAGCGCGGAGTATGAGAGGACCGGCTTCCAGGGCGGTCTCAATTGGTACCGCTGCCGGACGACCGGCGCCTACGACGCCGAGCTGCAATTGTTCTCCGGCCGGACGATCGACATTCCTTCGATCTTCGTCGCGGGCAGCAGCGATTGGGGGCCCTATCAGGTTCCGGGCAGCCTCGAGCGCATGCAGAACGAGGCATGCACGCGGATGCTGGGCTGCCACCGCGTCGAAGGCGCGGGGCACTGGGTTCAGCAGGAGCAGCCCCAGCGGGTGAGCGAGCTGCTCATCGAATTTCTGTGCCAGCAGGAAACGCCGCTGCGCAAGACGGCCTGAGCAAATTGAGAAAGACACAGAGGGCACGGCCACCAGCAAAACCTGGGATCCCGAGCAGGAGCACGCGATGCGTAGGAACACGAAACTGATGTCCGATATCGAGGGCTTGGCCAAGACTGCGCCCGATCTTTCGCGGCGGGGCTTCTTCATGACCGCCTCGGCAGCGGCCGCTGCCGGCTATACCTTGGCGGCCGGCCCCGTCCGCGCCGAAGTGATCCACACGGACACCAACGGCCTCGTTGCCGGGGACGCAAAAATCAAGGTCTCGGACGGCGAGATGCCCGGCTATTACGCCAAGCCGGCGAATGCGCAGAACCCGCCGGTCATCCTGGTCGCGATGGAGATTTTCGGGCTGCACGAATACATCAAGGACGTAGTGCGCCGGCTCGCCAAGCTCGGGGCTTTCGCGGTTGCGCCCGATTATTATTTCCGCAAGGGCGATCTCACGAAGATCACCGAAATGCCGCAGCTGATGCCGCTCGTGAACGCCAAGCCCGACACCGAGCTCCTATCCGATCTCGATGCGACGGTCGCATGGGCGAAGTCGCAAGGCGGAGATACGACCCGCCTGGGCATCATCGGCTTTTGCCGCGGCGGGCGAACGGTGTGGCAATATGCGGCGCATAGCTCGGTGCTCAAGGCCGCGGTCGCGTTCTACGGACCGGTCGCGGATCAGCCGAGCCCAACGATGCCCAGGAACGCGATCGCGCTCGCGCCACAGATGAAGGCCCCGGTGCTCGGCCTCTACGGCGAGGCGGACACCGGCATTCCGGTCGCGCAAGTCGAGCAGATGAAGGTCGCGCTCGCGGCGAACAAGAAGACTGCCGAGTTCAAGGTCTACAAGGATGCGCCGCACGGCTTCCACGCGGACTACCGGCCGAGCTACCGCAAGGAAGCGGCCGAGGACGCCTGGAACCAGCTCATAGGCTGGTTCAAGCAATACAAGGTGCTGAGTTGAGCCTTGCTGCGCAATCGAAGAAACTGGCGCAGCGGCGACTCGATCCCGAGATCGAGCGGCTGCTGCCCAACCTACCGATCCGCGATCCGCGAACGCTGACTCCGCAAACCGCACGGGAGCAACTCCTTGCGTTCGCGCGATCGCGCAGCAACGTTCCCTTGCCGCAGCCCGCCGCGGTCGTCGACCGGACCATTCCGGGGCCGGCCGGGCCGCTGCGGGCCAGGGTCTATCGGCCGAAGCGGACGCCCACGCCGACGATCGTTTATTTCCACGGCGGTGGCTGGGTCGCGGGCGACCTCGAGACCCATGATCGGCAGGCGCGGCTGCTCGCGATCGAAGTCGAAGCGGTCGTGCTCAGCGTCGATTACCGCCGGCCGCCGGAGGCCAAATTCCCGGGTGCGTTCGAGGATTGCCTTGCGGCGACCCGATGGGCGGCAGCCAACGCCGCAGAGCTCGGCGGCGACGCCGCGCGGTTGGGCGTGGCTGGCGACAGCGCCGGTGCCAATCTCGCGGCCGCAGTCGCACAAGGCTGCCGGGATGGCGGTCCGCGCCTCGCCGCTCAGCTCCTGATCTATCCGACCGTCGACGCGGCGGGAAACTATCGTTCGAAGACGGAGAACGCGAAATATCCCTCGCGCAGGCAAAATGCCGAGGGATACTTCTTGACACTCGCGACCATGCAATGGTTCGCCGACCATTACCTGCGCGACGACGAGGACGGGCTGGACCCGCGCGTCTCCCCGATTCGTGCCGCGGATCTGAGCGCCTTGCCCCCCGCCGTCGTCGCCACCGCCGAGTTCGATCCACTGCGCGACGAAGGCGAGGCATATGCCGACGCGCTACGGCGTGTCGGCATTCGCGTCGCCTGTCATCGCGAGCCGACACTGATCCACGGCTTCTTCGGCATGGGGAATGCGTCGGCTGCCGCCGCCGCAGCGGGGCAGCGGATACGGGCGGACTTCAGAGCGATGTTCGAGCATGGCCGCTAAGCCGGCATGGCTGGCCTGCAATTTCGGTCGGCCGAACGGCGCGCGCGCTCAGGTCGATTTTCTATCTTCGGGCTCGTCACGCTTCGGACGTTTTCCGCGATGGGCGAGAATGCCCGCTGCGACCGTCAAAACCGGCGCAAGCAGCGCGATCAGCAGCAACAGTTTGGCGACCATCGCGACCCCCGCACGCTAAACACGGGAAGCCGCAAGACCCTGCACTCTTTGCGTCCTGCTTGCCGCATATCCGCTTCCGCGAAAATGGTTCCGCCGAACGCGCTCAGGATGCGAAAATATTTTGCCGAACGAGCCGGCCGCGGATGCTTGACACTCGCCGACTCCCCGCCCACGCTGCGCGTGCTGCTCCAAGCGGAGGCAGTGCGTCGGTCGCAGCGCCGATGCGGCCAACGAGCTGTGGAGATGGGCATGGTACCACCGGGGCAGATTGCCGCCAGGATCGCCGCGGCACACGTTCGGGCTGCGGCGTAGCGGCTTTTACACGAACGGCACGGTCGGGAGCGGCCTCTGGGGCCGCATCAGTCAGGCAAGGCCCCCTCTTTGGCCCCTCCCGACGGTGACCAGTCGGCGCACCGCGCCGTCTTTAGGTTGCTTCGATCCGCTTCCGATCCGACCGGAAGGCGGACTTTTGCGCGTCTGAGCGCAAAGCGATCGATCCGAATCAATCAAGTGACCTGAATTGCTTTCCCGACCCGAGCCATCCGGGCAATCCAGCCCCCGGGGTCCGTTGCGACGCGCGGAATGGTTCGGGGCTCGAGACGCTCGGCATCGAACAGCAGCCGGGCCCGTTACGACAAGCACAGACCGGTGCCCTTTACGATCGATCAACCATCCACGGCGCCCCGATCCTACTGTCCAAACAGTATTTTTTGTTGTATTTGCTGACCCTTGATTTCAAGTAATTGACAAGGGGCAGCCATGAAGCTCGTCGAGATCACACCGCGACAGCGGAGCAAGCTCTATTCGGCGCTCGTCAAGAAGGAAGCCGACATCCGCGGCAGAGGCCGCGGCACGTTCTTTCGAGTCGGCCGCAAGGCGCAGAATTCCGCGAGATGGAAGCACAAGAAATTCACCGGATCGATCGATCTCGGACGCGGACTTGCCGACCTTGTGACGGCCAAGATCCGCTCGAGCCAATCGGAATCGGAGCGGCGATTGCTGGCCTCGTTCCTTGGCTTCGTCGATCGCCATTGCGGCGACGACGTTTCGACCATCATGATCCAGTATAAGTGAACGGCAGCGTACCCCGGATTGAACGGGACGAAGTCCTGCGCAATTGGGGATGGCGTTTTCCCGGATTGTGCCCAGCTAAGGCATCCTGATCAGATCGGGCCTCATACGAGGACTGGCCGCTCGACCAATCCCTGATTTCCGAACACCCGCAGATATTTTGCGATCTCCTCGCGGCTGCCGGTCGCCTTCTCCGGATTGTCGGAGAGCTTCACCGCGCTGCGCCCGTTCGCCCTGGTCACCTTGCAAACCAAACTGACGGGATCGAGGGCATCGGCGCCGCGCGGATGGCAGCCGCGGAAGTCGTTGGTCGCGAGCGTGCCCCAGCCGTAGCTGTCGCGCAGGCGGCCGTGGAACTTCGAATGGAGCGCGATCATCAGGTCGACGTCGAGCCCGTCGCTGAACATGCCGCGTTTCTTGCGCGGATCGCGTCCCCGCTGCAGATACCAGGCGATCATCTCCTCTCCCGCCGCAAACGGCTCCTTGCTGTCGAAGCGCATGCCGGTCCAGTCGGCGACCCAGTCCGGCGCTTCGCGCAGAAACTGGGTCATGCCGAAGGTGTCCGGCAGCATGATGAGAAGCTCGCCGTCGTAGACTTCCTGCCATTTGTCTAGCACCGCGTATTGCGATTGCTTGAGCTCGGTGTCGCTGGTGGCGAGACAGGCGACGACCATGGGGAGCTCGTGCGAATTGGTCCCGATCGCCTCCATGCTGTGCTTGAAGGCGAGGTGGGAATTCGAGGTGCCGACGAAAGAGCGACCGAGCTCGTCGGCGAGCGCGGTCGTCACCCATTCCTGCCACAGAAAGCCGTGGCGGCGCCGCGTGCCGAACTCCGCCAGTCGAATTTCAGGATACTCGCGCAGGCGCTGGATCTTGTGCCACATCTTGGCCTTTGCCTGGGCGTAGAGCACGTCGAGCTCGAACTTGTCGAGCATGGACATGGCCGCGCGCGAGCGCAGCTCGCTCACGATCGCAAGCGCATAGATCTCCCACATCGTGACGTCGGTCCACCGCCCTTCGAAGGTGAGCACATATTGCCCGTCGCGGCGCTCGAGGCCGTAGTCCGGCAGTTGGAAGCTGCGCAAATATTCGATGTATTCCGGGCGGAAAATGTCCCGCCTGCCGTAGAACCGGTTGCCTGCGAGCCAGATCAGCTCGTTCTCCTGGAAATGCAGATCCCGCACTTGATCGAGGTGAGCGCGCAGCAGCGCCTCGGGAATAAGCTCGGCGAGCCGCACGCTCTTCGTTCGATTGATCAGGCTGAAAGTAACGGGCACGTCCGGATAGAGCATCCAGATGAATTGATGCATCAGGAATTTGTAGAAATCGGTATCGAGCAGGGAACGGATGACCGGATCGAGCCGGTAATTGTGATTGTGGACCCGGGTGGCGAAATCGAGCATCGGCTGGTTCCTACGCGGCTACTCCACAGTATAGATATAGGCTCGGCGGAGTCGTAACCCGGATGGAGCACCGCGAAAGCGGTGCGTAATCCGGGAGTTTTGACCCGGATTACGCTTCGCTTCATCCGGGCTACGGGTCCCTCGGAGCTACTCCTTCGGGACGTTCTCCGCGACCTCGGCGAGCCACAGGTCGGCCTTGCCGTCAGAGGGCGCGCGCCAGTCGCCGCGCGGGGAGAGCGAGCCGCCCGAGGAGATCTTGGGACCATTCGGCAGGGCCGAACGCTTGAACTGGCTGAGCGAGAAGAAGCGAAACAGAAAGACTTCGAGCCAGTGCCTGATCTCGGCGAGCGTGTAGGCGCGGCGTTTTGCCGCCGGAATGTTCGGCGGCCACGCGCCGCGCTCGACGTCGCGCCACGCGTGGTGCGCGAGGAACACGATCTTGGACGGCCGGAAGCCGTAACGCGTCACGTAATAGAGATTGAAGTCCTGCAGCGCGTAGGGACCGATCACCTGCTCGGTCGATTGCAGGGCGCCGGCCGATGCCGGCACGAGCTCGGGCGAGATCTCGGTATCCAGGATGGCGTGGAGCACCCGGGCCGTCACCTCGTCGACGTCGCCCGAAGAGGCGACGAAGCGGATCAGGTGCTGAATCAGCGTCTTCGCCACCGATGCGTTGACGTTGTAGTGCGACATGTGATCGCCCACGCCGTAGGTGCACCAGCCGAGCGCGAGCTCGGATAGATCGCCGGTGCCGACCACGAGGCCGCGATTCTGGTTCGCCAGCCGGAACAGATAATCGGTGCGCAGGCCCGCCTGCACGTTCTCGAACGTCACATCATAGGCCGGCTCGCCGTGGGCGAACGGATGGCCGAGGTCGCCGAGCATCTGCCGCGCCGCCGGTTTGATGTCGATCTCGGCGCCGGTCAGGCCGAGTGCCCGGATCAGCGACCATGCGTTCGCCTTGGTGTGCTCGGAAGTGGCAAAGCCCGGCAGCGTATAGGCGAGCACATTCGTGCGCGGCCGGCCGAGCCAATCCATCGCGCGGGCGGCGACGATGGCAGCTTGCGTCGAATCGAGCCCGCCCGAGAGCCCGAGGACGGCGCGTTCGGTCCCAGTCGCCTGCAGGCGCTTAGCCAGGCCTTGGACCTGAATGTTGTAGGCCTCGTAGCAATCCTCCCGCAGCCGGTGCGGGTCGGAGGGCACATACGGGAAACGCTCCACCGGGCGCTCGAGCGGTACCACGGTCTCGGGCGCGTCGAGTTCGAAGCTCACTGTTCGGAAGTGCGCGACGCGCTCTGTCTCCTGGCCGGCGCAGTCGCCGAACGTGTTGACCTGCATGCGCTCCTGGCGGATGCGGCCGAGATCGACATCCGCGACGATCATTGCGGAATCCCTGGGGAAACGCTCGGTCTCGGCCAAGCGGTCGCCGTACTCGAAGATCGCCGCGTGTCCGTCCCAGGCGAGATCGGTCGTGGATTCACCGGGCCCCGCGGCCGAATAGATGTAAGCCGCAATCGCGCGCGCCGACTGGCTCGCGCACAGGAGCCGTCGCGTTTCCGCCTTGCCGATCGTGATGTTGCTCGCGGAGAGATTGACCAGCACCTCGGCGCCCGCGAGCGCCGCCGAGGTCGACGGCGGCAGCGGCACCCAGATGTCCTCGCAGACCTCCACGTGGAATGTGAGATCGACCGAGCCCGCGGACCGGAACAGAAGATCGACACCGAATGGCGCTTCGCGTCCGGCCACCTCGATGCGCCGGCCGTGAACGCCAGCGCCAGAGGTGAAATGCCGCCGCTCGTAGAACTCGCGATAATTTGGCAGATACGCCTTCGGCACGACGCCGAGGATTTCGCCGCGGTGGATCACCACGGCCGCATTGTAGAGCTGGCCGCGAGATCGCAGCGGTGCACCGACGATGAGCACCGGGAACAGTTTTTGCGAGGCCTCGACCAGCTGCCCGATCCGGCGCTCGACCGCGCCGAGCAGGGCATCCTGAAACAGGAGATCCTCGATGGCATAGGAGGAGAGACCGAGCTCCGGAAAGACCATCAGGGCTGCGCTTGCCGCGTCGCCGCGGGCGGCAAGCCGCATGGTCTCCAGAAAATTGAAATTCGGGTCGCCGACTTCGATCCTTGGCACGCAGGAGGCGAGGCGGACGAAATCGTGACGATAGAGCGAATGGAAATTCGAACTCACGACGGCCCTCAGTGGCGCCTGTCGGCGTAAAGACTTCGCGGCCGACCGACGCGCCTCTTGCTTGATATCACAGGAACGTCTGGCTGCGATCCGCTCTATCGGGGTGCAAAACTTGTGGGAACGCGACGGTAGGTCATCCGCCGCTGCGGGAACCGCCTGGACGGGCAGCCGTTTCGTCTCGTATTTGGCTTTGTCGACCGGAATTGCGCCGCGCTAGCGTCACAAATCCCGGGAATTCCGGTCGCATCGGAGGATACGCATCATGGCAAGCACACTCGCTGCGACAGCTATGCTGTCGGAGCATGAGCACCGCATTCAGCTGCGGCGCGCCGTCATCGCCAGTACCGTCGGCACCGCAATCGAGTGGTACGACTTCTTCCTCTACGGCCTAGTCACCGCGGTGGTGTTCGCGAAGCTTTACTTTCCAAACGAGGATCCGCTTTCCGGAACCCTGAGTGCATTCGGTATCTACGCGGTCGGCTTCGTTGCGCGACCGGTGGGCGCCGCGATTTTCGGCCATTACGGCGACCGGATCGGCCGCAAGGCCACCCTGATCGCCACGCTC
>Ga0066903_100005726_pt1 | contig 10853 bp, 9 predicted proteins | sample PanSoiMetaGPlot1_FD_67491 | JGI IMG/M metagenome (GOLD analysis project Ga0066903, IMG submission 67491) | Tropical forest soil microbial communities from Panama analyzed to predict greenhouse gas emissions - Panama Soil - Plot 1 (version 2) | ecosystem: Environmental > Terrestrial > Soil >...
CGTTATGGTGAGTGACTCGCTAGTGACGGTTCCCGTCTATGACAGCAACGCATTCGCACCCGGTTCAACTCCAGTCACCATCATTGGATTTGTACAGTTGTTTCTGAACCCCGATGGGAATCCATCCCTGGGCGGCGTAAACGGTGGTGCCAATGCAACAGTAGTCAATCTGGTCGGGTGCGGCACGGGTTCCGGAGGTCGGCCCATCCTCGGTAACGGCACCTCTCCAGTCGCGGTGCGTCTGGTCGCTCCCGGTGGCGGAACCTAGATTTCTGCATCCACCTGAACTGAAATTGCAAACCGCCAGCGCGTTTATCTACCGCACCGTGAGAATGGCCTTCTGAAGGTTGCGTCCCCGATTGTTACCGACAAAGATGAAGTTATAGCGAGAACCGTTAAGCAGGGTGGCCAAGACCTCGCGGGCAGGAGCGGGCCCAAGATCGGCAGCGATTTCTTCGCTTTCGGCACCGGCTGGGATGGCAATCTCCGCGCCCGTCAGTTTCTGCACCTCGAAGAGCACTTGCGCCAGCGTTGCACGTTCAGTGTGAATGCGGAGCATGCCGTTGCGGAAGATCACTTCCAGTGACAGCTTGGACGGCTCGGCCGCCGGGGCCTCGGCAGCTTCAGACGCCGGCCCGTCTTCAGGAGAGCGAATGGCGGGAGCGGCCGTAGCACCCACTTTGAGCATAACCGCATTCCGCGCGGCAAAAATCTGGTACTTCTGCGGCGAGGTGAGATCGAGCACGACACGGGTTACCGGCGGATTCGATGCGAACAGCCCAGCGCGAATTCCCTTCAGACTTCCGCGCCCCACATTCAATGCCCGCAGTTCCGGAGCAGGCAGAGCGCCCGGGAAGTCGACAACAATGCGATCCGGACCGCCGAGGGCCTGGCTTTGCGGCTTCACCTTTCCGGTAGTCCGAATCTCGACTTCAACCGCCTGCCCGCTACCGAGCACAGAGATGTGCTCTACGCGGGCTGCGTCCTGCGCCGACAGCGGAGTCAGCAGAACAGTCCCCGCGAGAAGCGCGGAGCTGCAACGGAGCAAGGAAATCATGGAATGTCTAGGCTGAGTTTAGCAGCACGTGCGAGCCAGTTTGCCACCCGGAAGTCGTAGACCTAATTCCGAACGAGGGCGGAAAAATCACGATTCGTATCAGGGCATCGCTTCAGCGGTGCCCTAGGCAGTCGACTTTCAATTGCCCTGCAGGGGCTGCTCCGCGGCGGACTATGTTTCGTAGCCTGCTAGGTCCGCACTGGACGACAGGTCCGACGATAGCGCCAGGCCAAGCCAGCCAATCCTGAAGCCATCAGCACGAGAGTGGTTGGCTCAGGAACTGCCGGGGGCTTGTTGTGATGGCGACATTTCTTTTTGTCATCGCCGGGCTTGCAGCTGCGATGTGGAATCGGAACACCAAACTCCACGTACGGGAAATAGAAACCGCCGGCGAATAACTGCGGCGGGCTCGGCAGGATCGCGTTGGCACTCGGGATGTTCGGCGTGACGTTCGGAAAGCGAAAAGGCAGAGAGGGACCAAATGGAGCAATGTCCGCTACCGGCTCATCGAGAATATCGCTGGCCGGTTCCTCGTTGGAAACGTCCGTATTGGGCATCTCAGAAACCTGGTTTCCGCAGCGAGTTCGGGCCGTGATCTTGCCGTCGGTCACGAGCATCTCGGCCGCAAGCAGGCGTACCCGATTTCTGGTCCAAAAGACATGGTCACGGATTCGGTATGAGAGATAGACTTCCCGATCGTGTCCAGCACGGACGAGGCGGGCATGAGCAAAGTCGAAGCCGCCGAAATGGCGGCGGACGACATAGTCCCGTGCGGCCACCTCCCGCAGCTCTGCAACACTATGCACTCCGCCTGGGATGACGGAATAAGGGTAGGTTCCTCTCACGCCAGACGCCACATGCACCACCCGAACGTTCGACATCAGGGCGAGGTTGTTGTGGATATTGCCACGACGCCAGAACGACTCGGGAATGAGGTCAGATGTGTGCAGCCTGGGAAGGGGCAGAAAACGGGCAGCATTTTGCCAACAGATGGCGACCAAAAGAAGCACCATCCCACCGGTGATGAAGGCGCGACGGATTCGGAGCCTTCGGCGGTACCAGCTTCGCCGTCTGCGGATTCTCGTTCCGGCGTGATTGACGTTCAATAGCGCTCCTACCGACAGCTGGGCCTAGCGCAGTGGGAGAGCCGACCAGGGTAAAGCATCCCACCTTCCAAACTCTCCTGGAAAAGGGGCCGCAGATCGAGGGACTTAGCCCCCTAGAAAAACGAAATCCTAGCAGAATTGTGAAGCCCTGTTCATACCACGAACGGGCTACTTGCCCAGCCGGAAGCGGGGTTTGAGGGGTAGTCAGATGGTGGAGCTAGTCGGGATCGAGCCGAGGACCTCATCGTGCGAACGATGTGGCCCTCCATCATAACCAAGTGTAACTGAACCACTCACGAACCTGTCTGGGTCCGTTAGTAGTCCAATAACCCAAGTCCGCGGGAGTTCGCCTCCCGTACTCACACGACTCGGACTACGGTTGTCTTGTAAAGCGTTGTGCGGGCGGCGACGCCCGCACGACTCCCAATAGACAGCCAGTGACCAGCCACTTCCGATCAATCTCCCGCATGATCTGCTCCGCCCTGATGATCGCGTCTTCAATCGCGTAGATGGTTGCAGGTACTCTGGCGGGGCCGTCATACTGAGCCAGCTTGCGGGCTGCCAGGATCGCGGCCATGATGCCCAGCACTCGCTTGCGGCTTTCGTCCATTCGAGGAAGTGTAGTATGTTCGTGTTTTGTTCGCCTAATGTTGGTGAGCGCTGAGAGGTACGATCCCGTTAGAAGACTCCCCACCAGCTCTATTCCGCGACGCGGCTAGATCGCCTCGGAATCGGAACCTTGGGTCCTTAGGTCCGAGAGGCCTCAGCCGGCTTGCTCAACCAGTTCAACAACCGCTCGCTCAGTTGCTGCTCCCTCCAGGGCTCTCCAGCTTCTTCATCGCCCCATCGATTGCTTTCTTCATGCTCAAGGTGTCGGCCCCTTGCCGTGGCGGATAGTCCTGCAGGCTCTTCAGATGAGCCGCCAGAAATGGCCCAGCGGCGGTTGGCGCCCAGAGCTTAGACGCAAAGAACTTTCGGCCCGCATACTCAAACCCCGGTGCATCCGGCGTGACCTTCTCCATCGGATCCATCAAGAGATTCGTGACGTACGGGACACTGGGGTACGCCTTTTCGTCCCACCAATCACCGTTGTGCTTCACTCCGATGTCCATCTTCCAGCCATCAACGCGGATGGCCATGAGATCGGTTTCATCGTAGTAGTAGATCTCGCGGCGCGCGGATTTGTCCGTCTTGCCGGTCCAATAGTCAAGGTTGTTGTAACCATCGAGATGGACCTTGTAGGTCGTGCCGTTCATCTTGTAACCGTTGAGTAAGTCGTTCTTGAGATTGGGCAGGCCGGCAGCCGCGGCGAGCGTGACAAAGAGGTCTTCGTGACTCTGAATGCCGTTGGCGTCGGTGCCGGGCTTAATATGGCCGGGCCAGCGAACCAGGCACGGAACGCGCAGTCCGCCCTCCCAGGTCGTTCCTTTTTCGCCGCGGAACGGCGCGTAACCACCGTCAGGCCAAAATATGAACTCGTTGCCGTTGTCGGTGCTGTAGACGACAATGGTGTTGTCGGCAACGCCAAGGTCGTCCAGTTTCTTGAGGATCGAACCCACCAGTTCATCGTGCTCGAGCATGCGGGCGCGTACCACATCTTCCTCTGCGCGTCCCTCATCCACGGCCATCTGCACGTACTTGGGGTTGGGATGCGACCAGATGTGAATCGCAGTGGAGTTGTACCACATGAAAAACGGCTTGCCGCTCTTGCCGACCTTGTCCATCCAGCCAAGCGCAACGTCCGTCACTTCCTTGTCGATGGTCTCCATGCGCTTGCGCGTAAGCGGGCCGGTGTCTTCGATTTTCTGCTTGCCAACGCGACCAAACTTGGGATCGGTGGTCGAATCGTCTGTGTCCGTCGCCCAGGCATGCAACACGCCCCGCGGACCGAACTTCTGCTTGTATTCAGGGTTCTTTTGTGCCGGATAGTCTAGTTCCTCGGGCTCTTCCTCGGCGTTGAGGTGGTAGAGGTTGCCGAACCATTCGTCGAAGCCATGCATGGTAGGCAAGAACTCATTGCGATCACCGAGATGGTTCTTCCCAAACTGGGCTGTCGCATAGCCAAGCGATTTGAGCACCTCGGCCAGCGTCGGGTCTTCCTTCTGAATACCGCGCGTGGACCCTGGAATCCCAACGGTAGTCATTCCAGTGCGAACCGGCAGCTGTCCCATGATGAAAGCCGCGCGGCCGGCGGTACAGCTGGGCTGACCGTAGTGGTCCGTGAAGAGAATGCCATTCTTGGCAATGCTGTCGATGTTCGGAGTCCGGCCCATCATCCCATGCGTGTAGGCGCCGACGTTCCAGTATCCGATGTCATCGCCCCAGATCACGACGATGTTGGGCTTGCCCTGTGCCGAAGCCGAAATAGTCACTGCCACAAGTGTCGACGCAAGGAGCCCCAGTGTGTTTATGAGTCGTCTCATTCGTTTTCTCCTCGAAATTTGTTTACGAACTTCTGCCAGACAGCCTTGTTGCATTGTCGGCTTCATACGGCGACAACCGACGACCGGTGCGTATCGTGGCTGCTTTGGTTGGGCCCGACCCCGAGAGAGTTACGAATTCGCCTTCAGCATCCTGGAAAGTCATTGAGTGGCGAAGCGGCGCGAGTTCCAGAAGCCGATGCGATATTTCGAGTTGCCGTTGCTGGCTGTGCTTTGCCAGTTTGCAGCAGCACGCCCCCAAGATTGACATAATGAAGCCCGCCGACTGACCCGGCTGATACCAGCCGACGGCTCCCCCAAGTAACGGGCTGCGACCGGCCCAGGATCCCAAGTATCATGGTGATTACAATTCCCCGGGATCTTTTCCGGGCATCGATTTTCCTCCTCTGTGCAGTCGTACCCTAGTTGTTCGGCTAACGGCGTCGTTCAGATTGCAACTGGGCCGACTGGGTTGTTTTTACACTTTTCACGCAACGAAACCCGAGGTGGTTAGTCCCCGTGTTGACCTCGCCTTTTCCTCGTGTTCCCACGATGTAGCGCGAGCAGTACTGGTCGGTGCAGAGAAACGACCCGCCGCGATGAACTTTCTTCGGCTGATCCGGCTCGGAAGGATCGAAGGACGACTGCGGTCCTTGCGGATTGCGCGCCACGCCGCCGGCAGCCGCAAGTTGCTGGTAGTAATCCGGACGGTACCAGTCACTCGTCCATTGCCATACGTTGCCCGCCATGTCGTACAGACCATATCCGTTGGCGGGATATTGCGCGACCGGCGCGATGCCCACCACCCCATCTTCACCGGTGTCTTTCACCGGGAACTGCCCCTGGTGGGTGTTCGCCATCCACTTGCCGTTCGGACGAAACGAGTCGCCCCAGACGAACGGCTTCCCGGCAAGACTACCTCGCGCCGCGAACTCCCACTCCGCTTCTGTCGGCAAGCGCTTCCCCGCCCACTTCGCGTAGGCTTCGGCGTCGGGATAGGCGATGTGTACAACCGGATAGTTCTCTTTGCCCTTGATGTCGCTTTTCGCCCCCAGTGGATGGCGCCAGTTCGCTCCCCGCACATAACTCCACCATTGAAAATGATTGTCGAGGGGCACAGGCTGATCGGGAGGTGAAAACACAACCGACCCTGCAAACAGGTTTTCCGGCGGCGCGCCGGGAAAATCTTCCGCTCGCGGCTTCCGCTCTGCAATCGTCACGTACCCCGTCGCTTTGATAAACTCGGCAAACTGAGCGTTCGTGACGTCCGTCTTGTCCATAAAGAAGCCATCGACATAGACCCGATGAATCGGACGCGCGTCCAAAGTTGCTTTCATGCCGATTTCATCCATGTCTGGGGGATCGTTCGCGCCCATGGAAAACTCTCCGCCCGCAATCCAAACCATGCCTTCAGGAGTCGAGGCAGGAGGGCGGGCCATATTCGCAACGGTTGGTCGAAAGGCGGCTTGAGAATCGGCGGACGTCGCGAGTACAGAACTTCTGGAGCTGCGAGCATACAACACCCACGCAATGACGATCACCGCGACGGCGATGCTGGCCAGCGCAACCGTACGCCTTCGCCTAGGTTGCATCCCTCCAGACGGTGTTCCCTCGCGTCTTCTCTTGTTGTGTTTCTTAGTGGTCAAGAGACCCTCGAGACGGTGATCCTGTGGGTACGCGCTGCGTTCTTCAGTTCCGCATAGTCGCGATTGTTCTGGTCGCTATAGGCGAAGGCAAAATCAGTCAAGGCTTCGTCCAGTGCTTCACTCTTACCCATGTACCCGGCGATCATTGCGGCGTCCCCCGACTTTGCGTGTGCCAGTGCCAGTGCCCATCCACACAATCCGCAGTAGTCTTGGAAACCTTCCGGTGATACTGCATCAGGATCAAACTCGTAGCTTCCCTTCATGTCCCGGAGCTGGCGCACATAAAACTGGATACCTTCGGCCGTTCCCCAACCTAGCAGAATGTCGGGCGATCCCTGAATCAGACGTTGCCCGCTGACCACGCGGAAGCCCTCGTTTTGGAAGGATGGAGCCTTGAGGTACGGAGCCAGGACGGAAGTCTGAGCCTCCTTAACCTGCAGGAAGAGCGGATCGCCTTGTTCCAATCCGCGCATGAAAACTACCCAGCAACGAGTACCCACGCTGCCCACGCCCACCACTTTCCGGGCCACATCCAGCACCTGGTATCGTGAGATCAGCGTTCTCCGGTCAGGAGATAGCGACGCGAGATATTGTTGGAGAAAAATACCCAAAATTTTTCGGATAGGAGTTCCTTTCTGGGTCTTGGTTTCACGCACCACGAAGGGCGCGGCTTCGACGATGCGCTCTTTGTTGTCCACCAGATCGGTCATCTTTTCGAGGACCTGCAGGTGAGACCCCTTTTTCGCTTTGGCGAGGGTTTTTTGCAATCTGGCCCGGAGTCTTTGCGGAAAGGCCTCGAACAAGTCGTTTTCTCGAATCGTGGAATACCAGGTGGCAAGGTAGCCCATACGGGCATACTCACGAATATGTTTGCGGTAGGAACTGACCACGGCTCGGCTGAAGGACTCGCAACTTTCGCGGTCACGCTGCAGAAACTGTCCCGCCACCACCGCGCTTGTTGCCAGGCGTTTTAAGTCCCACTCCCAAGGGCCGGAAATGGTTTCATCAAAATCATTGATTCCAAACGTAAGGTTCCGTTCGGCTGAGGCAAAGACCCCAAAATTGGACACGTGCATGTCGCCGCAGACTTGCACCGTAAGGTCGGTGACCGGCGACGTGCTCAGATCCTGCGCCATAATTGCCGCACACCCTCGCAGGAACGCAAAAGGCGACACCAACATACGCGCATAACGCACCGGGATCAGTTGCGGCAAGCGCGTCTTGGCCTGAGCCTCCAGTATCGCCACCGGGTCTTTGCGTTTTGCGGGAGGCTTGTATTCTGCCAAGCTCGCCCGGGGTACCTTGGTCCGCAAAGCCTTCCCCGCAGCCATGCGGTCCTTGACCGATGGGCGTGGCACAGTGAACTGCTCAAGGACTGTGCTATGGTCTCGGAGTAAGAAAAGTGTCTTAACCGCTGTCATAGCTTATCCTTCCCTCAAGTCTATTTCCCTCACAGGCACATCGTGAGAGGGATTAGCCGTGTAAGGCTCTCGCAGCGCTTGCTTCGCCCTGCTTTTGTTCGCTCTCCTCACACGACCATTTTCAATACGCCGTTTACGAGTTGCGGGAGCGGCGTGCCCAGCACGATCACAGGGACCAAAGGCAGCGCGCTCTGTACCGCGAGCTGCATTACTAATTTCCTAGTAATCAGCGCAATGTCCATTGCCTGAATGTTGGCGTGGCTATTGCCGAGGTCGGCCAACGACTGAATGTCGCCGCTGCCCAGTAATGGTTCCGACGGGTCTGCTGAGAGTGGACCCACTTGCAGTCAAACGACTTGGTGTATTTGTTGGCGAGCTTGCCATACTCAAGCAGCGCGGCCCGCCGAATCTTGGCCAGTGTCGGCACCAGTAGCGTCAAAGGAATCAGACCTACGAGGACCGATAGGACGACAAAACCGAGCATCAGAGCCTTGTAGGAGGCTAAGGAGGCACGCTCGAAGACCATGGCGTTTGCGACTCGCCCTGCAAACGCGCAGCCGAGCGCGCAAAACAGAATGCCGAAGCGACGCTGCCCCATACTTAGAAAATCGAGTCCTGCCGCATGATCCGGGTGAGTCGGCATCAGGTCAAGTTTTAGGTGACCGATACGCCACAGCAGGATCGACCAGATGAAGTAACGGTATGCCCATCGGTAGGTGATAAACCGGAGCATTGGCGTACTGAACGTCGCATACCACCATCCCGCCGCGGTCAACTCGTGATCGCTTGTATGCCAGCTCGAAACTGCACCCCCAGCCCACTCGTGCTGAAACAGGAAAACAGGAAAGAATGCGAGTACCAGAAGTGCGAGTTCTGGGATCGCTGAGTCGCGCAGTCTTTGAACACTTTTGAGCGCATTGCCGAACTCTTGCATTCCGTGTGACTGGACGATCCCGTTCTTCACGAACTCCTGCACCGAGCGACGAATCGTCGGATCGATGACAATCTCCGCAAGGATCAGCAACGGCAAGCCCAGTAGAAACCGCCCGTACATGGAGAAGTCATAAAGTAGAGGGATTCGTACCCGATGCCCGAAGGCAAACCCGTCTTTCAGCGAAAGCAACAAAAGCGGCAGCCACGTGACGGCGACCAGGACTACGATTCTGCGCAAAATATTGGGAAAGCCGAGGCGCACAAGCCCGATTCGCAACAAGAAGTCGTAAACCGGGCCTCCTACAAAGATGGAGAAGTCTTCCAACGCTGGAGGAGTTCCGCCCATATCAGTTCGCGACTCAAGGAGGGCGAATTCACGGCCTTCGCGATCTGCGTACGAAAGATCTCGATCGGGCGCCGGTGCACCCATGAAGCTGCTCCTTTCACGGATATTCCAGATCACTCAAGGGTAGGGGAGATAGATGTCTTGGCCTCCAGAATGCTTTCACAACGCGAGCCCCTGGCCCAGCCACGGCGCACAGCCTACATGCGCCCGATCGGCGACAAATTGACTCTCCCAAGTTTAATAAGGAGATTTCCTCGGATCTCTCCCTCAGAAGTGGCGCATAACGTAGTAAGAATCCAAAACCTTGTCAAGTGGAAGAATTACGAGTTGTTCAACTTTATGATTGGAACTGGCCAACTATCGAAAGGGAATATAGGAGGGCTCTAGAACTCAATCAAAACGATGCATTGGTCCACGCCGAATTTGAAGAATACCTGCTTACAACAAGGGGCGAAATGAACAAGCTTTGCGAGAGTACCGGCGGAACGGCGGCGCTCGATCCTCTCGGCGGTTCGCAGGTGGCAAACATCAATGCTGGGTTCGTCTTCGGGAGTTCTGAAATGGTATAGCCGTATTCTCAATGGGAACAGCTGATCGCCAGCCCCATCGCTATTAGCAATCACATTTGCGATCCGTTGTAACGAGCGATTTTTGCAAATCACCACGGGACGCCACGATAACAAGACGGGCTTGCGCCCGACTCAGGGCAACGTTCAACAGGCGCGGTCCGTTGTCGTCGTTATCAAGGAATTCAGTGCTGGCGAGAAGGCGAGAACGCAGTCGAAAATGACGGTATGAGACTCTGAACCTTGTGCTCGATGCAGAGTCGCAGCAACCGCCTTCCTGCGACAGCTTTGTAATTTTATTCCTCCCCAAGGAAACAAGTTGTCTTCGATTTGTAACTTCTCGAATGCATACGGAATAAGAGAAATTTCAGGCGCTTGCTATTTGCACCTGAAGTGAATTCGACAAACATGGAACCCGATGGCTCCCGCCCTGATGCGGAGCCTGGTAGAACCTTAGGAGATTACTCGTGAAAAAGATCTGCCTTACCCTGATTGTGCTGTCTCTTTGCTCTCTCAGCCTTGCCGGGAGGTTGAGCGGCGTTACCGATAACCATCAACAAGAACCGGCCGCCGTGTCTCAGAAAAAAGCGGAAGCCAATCATGCTGCGCCCGACAGTACTCTGGCAAGCACTGACTGCGCTGTTAGCTTCTCTTCCGGTGCGAACAATACTTTTCTCAGCTATTGCGTATCGACAAACGGCAATGTCCTCAACATCGTGACCCCAGTGGGCCAGCAGCAAACCTTCGGCCGCGAGGGCTATGGTATCTGCGATTTCAATTCGAACACGGAGTATTTTGATTATGGCTTCACAGGGGTCAGCTCCAACTGGAACCCTGGGGTCGTGCTGAGCCACAGCGCAACCAAGGTTAAGGTTGCCCGCACCACCAGCGACGGCATATGGACGCTGACCGAGACCGTCACCCAGGTCCCCGCGACCTCGTCGATCAAGGTGAGCATGACACTCAGAAACAACACTGCCGTCAGCCATGAAGTACAACTTTCGCGATTCGCAGATATAGACGCCAACGGCACAACCCAAAACACCGTGGATTCCACCATCAACGACGCCATGATTTACGGCTCGATCCAGCGAGCCGTTCCGTTCGGATTGGCACTGCAAAATATTGGTACATCGCCCTTCACTTACCTGGGATTCATCCGGAACACCTCGGCTGCTCTCGCCCCTTGCACACCATTTACAAATCAGGCCACGGGGCCGCTGGTTGACACCGACGGGACCGCGGTCATGACCTACGTGATCACGGTTCCCGCCAATGGATCGAAGACCGTGAACGTTGGCTACAGAGGTTTGTAGCGCACTCCCCCAACAAGACCGGCCTCGCAAGAGGCCGGATTT
>Ga0066903_100005728_pt1 | contig 10852 bp, 9 predicted proteins | sample PanSoiMetaGPlot1_FD_67491 | JGI IMG/M metagenome (GOLD analysis project Ga0066903, IMG submission 67491) | Tropical forest soil microbial communities from Panama analyzed to predict greenhouse gas emissions - Panama Soil - Plot 1 (version 2) | ecosystem: Environmental > Terrestrial > Soil >...
GGCTCCTCGCCCCGCCGGCGCACCGTCGTCGTCGCATAGACCGTGCCGACACCTGCGCTCACGCGCCACTCGTAGGGTCCGACGCGCGGCGGGAACACCGCCTTGCCGTCGCCGTCGACCTGGTAGGCGAGCTCCTCGCGGGCCAGGTGCTCGGCCCAGGTGTCGGCAATCGACGTCATCGAGGCGGGAATCCTAGTCTCGCCCGAGCTCGAGCCGCTCGGCCGGTGCGGGTCAGGCGGCTCGGAACTGCATCACTGAGGAACGGGGAGCGCCCGGCGCGCCCGGCGGTGGGCCCTCGTGACCGGAACTGTTGCGGTTACGGGGGCCCAGGCCGCGCGTGGGTGCCCGTCTCGGTGGGCTCCCATCTGATGAATAGTTCGGCAAACGAGAGCCCACGCTTGGCGGCGGCCCGGGACGAGAACCGGTGCGCTGGTCGGGCTCAGGCCACGGTCCACGTGTCGCCGGCGTTGAAGAGCGCGTCGAGCTCCTCGGTGCCGACGTCGCCGTGCGCATCGCGCGCGGCGGTGACGAGCCCGTCGCCCCACGGCGGGCTGTCGACGGCGCGGAAGATGCCGAGCGGGACCGGGCCGGTGCTCATGTCGCCGAGCTGGCTCAGCGCGAAGCCGAGCGAGGGGTCGTCGGCGTGGGCGTCATGGACGATGATCGACGCCCGGTCGACCGACGCGGTCGTCGCGATCTCGACGCCGCCGCCCGGGCGCTGCACGACGCAGCGTTCGCCGTCGGCGCCGAACACGATCGGCTCGCCGTGGACGAGCGAGATCCGGTTGTCGGGCGCCTGGTCCTTCTCGGCGACGTGGTCGAAGGCGTTGTCGTTGAACACCGGGCAGTTCTGGAGGATCTCCACGAGCGCCGTGCCGCGGTGCTCGGCCGCCGCGCGCAACATGTCGGGCAGGTGCTGCTTGTCGCGGTCGACGGTCCGCGCGACGAACGTCGCGCCGGCACCGAGCGCCAGCGACACGACGTCGACCGGCGGGTCGATGTTCCCGCGCGGCGTCGACTTCGTGACCTTGCCGAGCTCGCTGGTCGGCGACGCCTGGCCCTTGGTCAGCCCATAGATGCGGTTGTTGAACAGCAGGATCTTGACCGGCACGTTGCGACGCAGCGCGTGGATCAGGTGGTTGCCGCCGATCGAAAGCGCGTCGCCGTCGCCGCTGACGATCCACACCGACAGGTCGTCACGCGACGCGGCCAATCCGGTTGCAATGGCCGGCGCGCGGCCGTGGATCGCATGCATCCCATACGTGTTCATGTAGTACGAGAAGCGGCCCGCGCAGCCGATACCGGTGACGAACACGATCCGCTCTGGCGGGATCCCGAGCTCGGGCATGAACCCTTGGACGGCGGCGAGGATCGAGTAGTCGCCGCACCCCGGGCACCAGCGCGTCTCCTGCGCGGACTGGAAGTCGGCCTTGCTCAGTGTCGGGGCGCTCACGAGTTGATCTCCTTGAGAATCGCGTCCTCGAGCTCGGCGGCGAACAGCGTGCGGCCCTCGACCTTGGTGTGGCTGGCCACGTCGACGAGGTACTCGGCGCGCAGCACGCGCGCGAGCTGGCCGGTGTTCATCTCGGGCACGAGCACGCGCCGGTAGGAGCGCAGGACCTCGCCGAGGTTGGACGGAAGCGGGTTGAGGTGGTGCAGGTGGGCCTGCGCGACCGGCAGCCCGCGCTGGCGCACGCGGCGCACACCGGCACGGATCGCGCCCGCGCTCGAGCCCCAGCCGAGCACCAGCACCTCGGCGTCGTCGTCGGCGTCGACGACGACGTCGGGAACCGCGACGCCCGCGACCTTCGCCGCCCGCAGCGCCGTCATCTTCGCGTGGTTCTCCGGGTCGTAGCTGATCGAGCCGGTCAGGTCGGCCTTCTCGAGGCCGCCGATCTGGTGCTGGGCGCCGGGCGTGCCGGGCAGTGCCCACGCGCGCGCGCCGTGCTCGTCGCGGGCGTAGGGCAGGAACGCCGAGTCGGGGTCGCCGGGCGGCGCGAACCGCGGGTCGATGACCGGCAGGTCGGCGGCCGACGGGATCCGCCACGGCTCCGAGCTGTTGGCGAGGAACAGGTCCGACAGCAGGATCACCGGCGTGCGGTATTGGATCGCGATCTGCGCGGCCTCCAGCGCGGCCTCGAAGCAGTTGCCCGGCGTCGAGGCGGCGACGACCGGCAACGGCGCCTCGCCGTGACGGCCGTAGAGCGCCATCAGCAGATCGGACTGCTCGGTCTTGGTCGGCATGCCGGTCGACGGGCCGGCGCGCTGGACGTCGATGACGACGAGCGGCAGCTCGAGCATCACGGCGAGGCCGATCGTCTCGGCCTTCAGATCCATGCCCGGACCGGAGGTCGAGGTGACGCCGAGGGCACCGCCGTAGGAAGCACCGAGCGCGATGCCGGCGGCGGCGATCTCGTCCTCGGCCTGGATCGTGCGAACGCCGACGTCGCGGCGGCGCGCGAGCTCGTGCAGCAGGTCGGAGGCCGGCGTGATCGGGTAGGCGGCCAGGCACAGCGGCAGCCCGGCGCGTACCGACGCGGCGATCAGCCCGAGTGCCATCGCCTGCGTGCCGTTGATGTTGCGGTAGGTGCCGGGCGGGACGTCGGTCGCCGGCGCGACATGGATCCGCGTGCCGATGACCTCGGTCGTCTCGCCGAAGTTCCAGCCGGCGCGCAGTGCGGCGAGGTTGACGTCGCGCACGACCTCGTTGGACGCGAACTTCTCGGCCAGCCAGCGCTCGGTGCCCTCGATCGGCCGGTCGTACATCCAGCAGATCAGGCCGAGCGCGAACAGGTTGCGCGACTTCTGCACGTCGCGCGTGCTCGCACCGTCGATCGCTTCGCCGGCGCGCTGGCAGAGCGTCGTCATCGGCACGCGCGAGACCTGGAACTGCGTCAGCGAGTCGTCGTCGAGCGGGCTCTCGTCGTAGCCGGCCTTCATCAGGTTGCGCTTCGTGAACGCGTCCTCGTTGACGAGGATGCCGGCGCCCGGTTCGAGCTGGCCAACGTTCGCCTTCAGCGCCGCGGGGTTCATGGCGACGAGCAGGTTCGGCGTGTCGCCCGGCGTCGCGATGTCGCGGCTGGCGAAATGGATCTGGAAGCTCGAGACGCCGGCCGTCGTGCCGGCGGGCGCGCGGATCTCAGCCGGGAAGTCGGGCAGCGTCACGAGATCGTTGCCGACCAGCGCCGTCGCCGCGGTGAACTGACCTCCGGCGAGCTGCATCCCGTCGCCCGAGTCACCGGCGAAGCGCACGATGACGCGCTCGCGCTCCTCCGTCCTTCGTTCAACCGCACTCATGACTACCTACCGACCGTTGACTTGCGACCGCGCCGATCATATATGCCTAGAAGTACGGTACACAGGAGACCGGCGCGGTTACGTCGGTTAGCCTTTTGTTTCCGTGAAAGTTCCAGCCGACGGCCTCAGTGCTCGTCCAGCCGCGGCGTGACGATCTCGTCGAGCAGCAGCTTGATCGACGCGGCCACCGGGATCGCGACCAGCGCCCCGACTATCCCCAGCAGCGCGCCGCCGATCACCGTCGCGACGATCGTGACGAGCGGCGGGACCGCGACTGTACGCGCCATGATCCGGGGTGTCAGCAGGTAGTCCTCGAGCAGCCGGAACAGGAAGTAGAACGCCGCGGTCGCGATCGCCAGCCCGGGTGAGATGGTCAGCGCGACCAGCGACACGATGATGCCGCCGATCGTCGACCCGATCATCGGGATCAGGTCCAGCAGCGCAACCATCACGCCGAGGAGCAGCGCGTACGGGATCCCGAACGCCAGCGCCCAGCCCCACGTCGCCGCGCCCGCGATCAACGACGTCAGCAGGTTGCCGAGCACGTAGCCGCCGACGCGGCCGAACATCTCGTCGGTGAGCAGCACCATCCGCGGTCGCCGCGAGCGCGGCGCCAGCCGGTAGAGCCCGTGGCGCACGCGCGGCAGGTCGGCGAGCAGGTACACCGATACCACGACCACGAGCACGAACGACACGACGATGTTGAACACCTCCTCGCCGATCCCGAGCGCGAGCTTGAACGAAGCCTGGCCGTGGAGCAGGCTCTGCGCGGCGGCGACGAAGTGGTACTTGGCGTTGAGGCGTCCCAGCTCGGTGTTGTGGCGGTTGGCGCTGTGCAGGTAGCGCGGGATCGCATCAGCGAGGTGGTTGGCCTGCGCGACGACGACCGGCACCGCCACGACCAGGAAGCCCGCGACGGCGCCCAATACGGCCATCAACACGCCGATGACGGCCAGCCAGCGCGGGACCCCGTGGCGATACAGCCACACGACCAGCGGCTCGAGCCCCAACGCGATGAAGAACGCCAGGCCGAGCAGCGTCAGAATCTGCCCGGCGACAACGACCGTCCACGCGATCGCCAGCGCGCACACTCCACCGAGCGTGAGCAGGAAGCCGAAGAAGAACGGATGGCCACGGTCAAACGGGCGCCCGGGCCTGCCGTACTCGTTGGCTTCGGAAACGCCGGCCTTCGCCTCGGCATCCGCGTGGATCTCCTCAACCAGCTCCTGCGTCGCCTCGATCGGGATTTCCTCGACGGGCATGGTGCCGCGTTACCCAGGGTTGGGTGGCGGCAGTCGGCGCTCTGACGCGCGGTGACCGGGCGCGTTTACACGCGCGCGAGGAAGGCTTTGAGCGGTGGATTCACCTGCTCGTGGTGGGTCAGGTTCGCGGCGTGTGCGGCGCCCTCGATCTCCACGAGCTCGGCGTCGGGCAGGTCCTTGACGTACGCACGCGCGATGTCGATGGTGATCGCGAAGTCGGCGGTGCCGTGGATCACGAGCGCCGGCATCGTCAACTCGCCCATCCGGTCGGAGATGTCGTCGCGCGTGCTCAGCGTGTTGTAGATCTGGTTCATCGTGTCGGGCGGCAGCGCGGCCGCGGGACCCATCCAGCGCTCGGTGTCGGTCACGTCGGGGCCGAGGATCAACCCCGCGACCGTCGCCACAACCTCGGGCGGCGGACCGCCGGGCGCTGTCCACGCCGCGCTGAGCTGGTCGTAGCCCTCGAGCTGCTCGGGATCCTCGGCGCCGGGCTGGGTGTCGATCAGGACCAGCGCCCGCACCCGGTCGGGCGCCGTCAGCGCGGCGCGCATCGACAAGAACCCACCCTGGGACATCCCGGCCAGCACGGCGCGCTCCACTCCCAGGTGGTCGAGCAGGCCGAGCACGTCGGATGCCGAGTCCCAGTACGTGAACGGGTCGGGGCTCGTTTCGGTCTGGCCGTGACCGCGCTCGTCCCACGCGACGCAGCGCCACGTGTCGCGCAGCGCGGCGACCTGCGGGTCGAACATCGCGTGGTTCATGAAGAACCCGTGCGAGAAGACGATCACGTCGTCGGAATCGCCGCCGCTGTCCTCGTAGAACAGGCGCTGGCCGTTGACGTCGGCAAACGGCATGTCATCCCTCCCCTATGCGGCCGGCTTGTAGACGGTCACGACGGCGGCGCCGCCGAGCCCGAGGTTGTGCTGGAGCGCGACCTTCGCGCCGTCGACCTGGCGCGCCGCGGCCTCGCCGCGTAGCTGCCACGTCAGCTCGCTGCACTGCGCGAGGCCGGTCGCCCCGAGCGGATGCCCCTTGGAGATCAGTCCGCCGCTGGGGTTGACGACCGGGCCGTCGCCGCCATACGTCGTCGCCTGCGCGTCGACGAGCTCGTGACCGTGCCCCTCCTCGGCCAACCCGAGCGCCTCGTAGGTCAAAAGCTCGTTGGTCGAGAAGCAGTCGTGCAGCTCGATCACGTCGACCTCGTCGATCCCCGTCTGGGCCTCGTCGAGCGCGCGTCGCGCCGCCTCGCGCGACATGTCGAACCCGACGATCCGCCGCGCCGAGGGCTCGAAGCTCGACGGGAAGTCGGTGACCATCGCCTGGCCGACGATCTCGATCGCGCGGTCCCACAGGCCGTGCTCGTCGACGAACCGCTCGGAGGCGACGATCGCGCAGCCCGAGCCGTCTGAGGTCGGCGAGCACTGCAGGAGTGTCAGTGGCGCGTAGATCTCGCGCGCCGTCTTGACCTCGTCGAGTGTGTACTCGTCCTGGAACTGCGCGTAGGGGTTGTTGACCGAGTGCTTGTGGTTCTTGTAGCCGATCCACGCGAAGTGCTCGGGGGTCGAGCCGAACAGCTCCATGTGCTCGCGGCCGGCGTTGCCGAACTGCTGCGGCGCGCCGGGCGCGTCGGTCGGCGGGTAGAGCTCGCGCATCGCGTCGCGATGGCGGCCGGTCGGCGCGGCGCGGTCGGTGTACTTGGCCTGCAGCGAGCCGCGCTCCATCTTCTCGAAGCCGAGCGCGATCGCGCAGTCGACGAGCCCGCCGCGGATCGACTCGCGCGCGAGATACAGCGCGCTGGAGCCCGTCGAGCAGTTGTTGTTGACGTTGACGACCGGGATGCCGGTCAACCCCAGCTCGTACAGCGCCCGTTGGCCCGACGTCGAGTCGCCGTAGCAGTAGCCGACGAACGCCCGCTCGACGAGCTCGTAGGCGACGCCGGCGTCGGCGAGCGCGTTCGTGCCCGACTCGCGCGCCATGTCCGGGTAGTCCCATTCGCGGCGGCCCGGCTTCTCGAACTTGGTCATCCCGACCCCGACGACAAACGTGCGGTTGCTCATCCTGCACTCCCTCCGTTCCAGCGTTCCTGTACGTCGGCCGCGGTCGCGGCCTGCGACGGCCTGGTCTGCGCCGGCGTCGCGCCGAAGCGCGGCGCCGGGGCGGGGACGGTCACGCCGTCGACGTCGACGAACCCCGCGCGCGCGATGTTGTTGGGGTGCGACGGCGCCTCGAACATGTCGAGGACCGGCGCGACGCACGCGTCCGAGCCGTCGAACACGGCCGCCCACTCGTCGCGGGTGCGCGCGCGAAAGACGTCGGCGAGGCGTTGCTTGTACCGCGGCCAGTTGTCGCGGTCCCACTGCGGCCACTCGTCGGCCGGCAGCTCGAGCCGCGCGAGCAGCTCGGCATAGAACTGCGGCTCGAGCGCGCCCACCGACATGAAGCGCCCGTCGGCCGTCTCGTAGACCTCGTAGAAGTGCGCACCGCTGTCGAGCACGTTCGCGCCCGGCTCGCCGCCCCACATCCCGTTGGCGCGCATTCCGTGAAACAGCGTGCCGAGCAGCGCCGCGCCGTCGACCATCGCCGCGTCGACGACCTGGCCCTCGCCCGTGGAGCGTGCGTGCAGGACCGCGCAGACGACGCCGAGCGCCAGCAACATGCCGCCGCCGCCGTAGTCGCCGACGAGGTTGAGCGGGAACAGCGGCCGCTCGCCACTGCGGCGTATCGACCCGAGCACACCCGCGATCGCGATGTAGTTGATGTCGTGGCCCGCCATCGAGGCCATCGGCCCCTCCTGACCGAAGCCGGTCATGCGGCCGTAGACGAGGCGCGGGTTGACGGCCAGCAGCTCGCCCGGGCCGAGGCCCAGGCGTTCCATCACACCGGGTCGAAAGCCTTCGATCAGCGCGTCGGCGGCGCCGGCGAGCGACAACACGGCCTCGCGCCCTTCGTCGGTCTTGAGGTCGGCCTCGACGTGGGTGCGCCCGCGCAGCGTGACGTCGCGGCCGGCACTGTCGCCAGGGCGAGCGACGCGGACGATGTCCGCGCCCATGTCGGCGAGCAGCATTCCGGCAAACGGCCCAGGGCCGATGCCGGCCATCTCGACGATCCGCAGATCGGACAGGGGCCCGGGCATGGCGCGCATCATTTCACCTGGCCGCGCCTCGGCATCTAGCATCCGCCCATGGCGACCACGACGCAGGTTCGGCAGGCCTCGTACGCGCACGGCGCCTCGACGGTCGCGCTGCTCGGGGAGACGATCGGCGACAACCTCTCGCAGACTGTCGCGCGCTGGCCCGATCGGCCGGCGGTGGCGAGCTTCCACCAGGATGTGCACTGGACCTACGCGGAGCTCGACGAGCGCGTCGACGCGCTGGCCAGCGGGCTGCTCGAGGCTGGAATCGACAAGGGCGACCGCGTCGGGCTGTGGGCGCCCAACTGCGTCGAGTGGGTGCTCGTCCAGTACGCGACGGCACGGATCGGCGCGATCCTCGTCAACGTCAACCCGGCCTACCGCACCAACGAGCTCGCCTACGCGCTGCGTCAGTCGGGCATCCGCATGCTCGTCAGCGCGGCCGCGTTCAAGACCAGCGACTATCGCGCGATGGTCGCCGAGGTCCGCGGCGACTGCCCGGAACTCGAGTCGGTCGTGTTCATCGGCGACCCCGAGTGGGATGCGCTGGCCGAGGCCGAAACGGCGCCCGACGCGCTGGCGCAGCGCGGCGCGCAGCTTGTCGCCGATGACCCGATCAACATCCAGTACACGAGCGGTACGACCGGCTTCCCCAAGGGCGCGACGCTCAGCCACCACAACATCCTCAACAACGGATACATGGTCGGTGAGCTGCTCGGCTACACCGAGCAGGACAGCGTCTGCATCCCGGTCCCGTTCTACCACTGCTTCGGCATGGTCATGGGCAACCTCGCCGCGACGTCGCGCGGGGCGCGGATCGTGATCCCAGCCGAGGCGTTCGACGCCGAGCAGACGCTCGCCGCGGTTCAGGCCGAGCGCTGCACGTCGCTGTACGGGGTCCCGACGATGTTCATCTCCGAACTCGAGCACCCGCGCTTCTCCGAGTTCGACCTGTCGAGCCTGCGGACCGGGATCATGGCCGGGTCACCGTGCCCGATCGAGATCATGCGCCGCGTGATCAGCGAGATGGGCGTCGAGGAGGTCTCGATCTGTTACGGCATGACCGAGACCTCGCCGGTGTCGACCCAGACCCGCCGCGACGACTCGTTGGACCGCCGCGTGGAGACGGTCGGCCGCCCCGGACCGCACATCGAGGTCAAGATCGTCGACCCCGACACCGGGGTCACGGTGGCGCGCGGCGAGCCTGGCGAGTTCTGCACCCGTGGCTACAGCGTGATGCTGGGCTACTGGAACGACCCCGAGCGCACCGCCGAGGCAATCGACAGCGCGCGGTGGATGCACACCGGCGACCTGGCGACGATGGATGACGACGGCTACTGCGCGATCGTCGGGCGGATCAAGGACATGGTCATCCGGGGCGGCGAGAACGTTTACCCGCGAGAGGTCGAGGAGTTCCTCTACGGTCACCCCGACGTCGCCGACGTCCAGGTGATCGGCGTGCCGGACCCCAAGTACGGCGAGGAGCTGTGCGCGTGGATCAAGCCGCGCGAGAGCACGTCGCTCACCGACGAGCAGGTGCGCGAGTTCTGCCAGGGCCGCATCGCCCACTTCAAGATCCCGCGCCACATCCTGTTCGTCGACGAGTTCCCGATGACGGTCACCGGGAAGGTGCAGAAGTACAAGATGCGCGAGCTCACGATCGAGCAGCTCGGGCTCGATTCCTAGATCGGAGGATCAGCGACCGTGACCGACTTCAACGCGCAGGTGATCGACGAGTTCCGCGCCAACGGCGGACGGGTCGGCGGGAGGTTCGAAGGAGCGCCAATGCTGCTGCTGCACAGCACCGGGGCGCGCAGCGGCGAGGCGCGCGTGCATCCGATGATGTACCTGCGCGACGGCGACCGCTACCTCGTGTTCGCATCCAAGGCGGGCTCGGACAGCCATCCGGCGTGGTACCACAACCTCGTCGCCAACCCCGATGCGACGATCGAGGTCGGCGACGAGCAGGTGGCCGTCCGCGCAACCGAGCTCCAAGGCGCCGAGCGCGACGAGTTCTTCGCCGAGCAGGCGCGGCGCTACTCGGCGTTCGCCGACTACGCGGCCAAGACCGAGCGCGTGATCCCGGTCATGGCGTTGACGCCAACCGGCTGAGCGCGCCCAGCGATTCCGCGATCAACTCCGGCAGGTCGCGCTGCTCGTCGTCGGCGACCCAGCGCTCGAACGCGATCCTGAACACCGCCATTGCCGTCTCGGCGGTGAGGCTCGCCTCGGGTTCCTCGACACCGCGGCCGCGCAACGCGTCGGCCAGCGCGGCGGCGACCGACGCGAGCTTCACGAGTTCGCGTTCCTGGAGTTCCGGGTTGGCGGCGATGACCTGTCGGCGCTCGCGCGCGAACTCGCGGCGACCCTCGAACGATGCGCCGACGGCTGCGAGGCTGATCGCGATCGCGTCGGTGGGCGTCGCCGAGGTGGGCGCGTCGGCGAGGGCGGACACGAAGCCGGCGCGGAACTCGTCCTGGCCCGCGAAGAGCACCTCTCGCTTATCGGCGAAGTGCCGGAAGAACGTCCGCTTCGTCAGTCCGGCGCGGTTGGCGATGTCCTCGACGGTGGTGCGGTCGAACCCCCGCTCGGCGAACAGCTCGAGCGCCGCCTGAGCAAGCCGTCCGCGCGCGTCGGGTTCCCAGCGACTCATGTCGTACAGGGTATGACACTTGGTGACATGACCGTGCTAGAGTGATGACACCAAATGTCATCGCGCGTCCCCGGAGGTCTCTCATGCGCGTATTTGTCACCGGCGCCAGCGGTTGGATCGGCTCGGCCGTCGTCCCCGAGCTGCTCGGCGCGGGCCACACCGTCCTCGGGCTCGCCCGATCCGACGCCGCCGCCGATGCGCTGACCGCGGCGGGTGCGGAGGTGCAGCGCGGCACGATCGATGACCTCGACGCGCTGCGCGAGGCGGCGTCGGTATCCGACGGCGTCATCCACCTCGCGTTCAAGCACGAGCAGGCGTTCTCGGGCGACTTCGCGGGCGCAGCCGACACCGATCGCCGCGCCATCGAGACCTTCGGTGCCGCGCTGGAGGGCACGGGCGGACCGCTGGTCATCGCCTCCGGCCTCGCCGGCCATCCACAGGGCGTCGTGGTGACGGAGGACGACGCGCCCGAACCCGACTCGCCGGCCGGGCATCGCGTCCTGTCGGAGC
>Ga0066903_100005729_pt1 | contig 10851 bp, 8 predicted proteins | sample PanSoiMetaGPlot1_FD_67491 | JGI IMG/M metagenome (GOLD analysis project Ga0066903, IMG submission 67491) | Tropical forest soil microbial communities from Panama analyzed to predict greenhouse gas emissions - Panama Soil - Plot 1 (version 2) | ecosystem: Environmental > Terrestrial > Soil >...
GGCTCTTCGCCTGCGGGGCTCCGCGAGTCGCAGGCCTGTAGATCGGCGAGATGAAACGATCGCGCGTTCCCCGCTACGCCAGATTTATCTGTTGCCAAGAAGATCGTTATGGCGCGATCATGCCGCAACAGTGCTGCCCTTTGGCGGGGCCATGGCAGAAATGCACTACAATCGTCGGGCATTCTCCGGGGGAATCGCAAGCCTGCTGCTGTGCACGGCTTTTGTTGATTCAGCCCATGGGCAACAACTTGAGCGCTCCTCGCTCAAGCTTGGTGTCGCCAACAAGGCGCATCTCTATTATTTGCCGGTGACCATCGCGGAGAGGCGCGGACATTTCCGCGATTACGGGCTTGCCATCGCGATAAATGATTTTGAAGGCGGTGGGCAATCGTTCGATGCCCTGCTTGAGGGCTCCGTCGATATTGCGGTTGGCGCGTACGAGCACATACTGCGGGCGCAAACCTCGGGGCACGACGTCCGCGCCGTGATTGAGCTTGGTCGGTTTCCCGGCGTCGTGCTTGCTGTTGGCAAGGACCAGCCTTTCAAGTCCTATGCCGATCTCAAGGGCCTCAAGATCGGTGTGACAGCCCCGAACTCTTCCAGCCACTTCTTTGTACTCTACCTAATGGCGAGGGCCGGTCTGGCGCCGAACGATGCTTCGTTCGTCGGCGTAGGCGGCGGAGAGCAGGCCGTCAACGCGATAACGGCTGGGGAGATCCACGCAATCTCCAACTTCGATCCGGTCATCACCCGACTGCAGCAAGACGGAACGGCACGAATTGTCGCCGATACCCGCTTTCCGCGGGTAAATTACGAGATCTTCGGGGGCACCAACCCGGCGGCAGTGCTCTATGCCAAGAATGAGTTCATTGCCGCCAATCCGGCGACGATGCAGGCGCTGGTCAACGCGTTTTACAAGACACTGCGCTGGATCGCGACCGCAACGACGGATGAGATCGCCGATACCGTGCCAGCCGACTATTTTCTCGGCGACCGAGAGATCTACGTCAAAGCGCTGAAAGCCAACCTGTTGGTCTATTCGCGCACTGGGATCATCACCCGCCAGGGAATGAACAGCGCTATTAAGATGATGGCAACGTTCGATCCCGATCTCAAAGACAAAAATATTGATCTGCAAAAGACTTTTGACGGCCGCTTCATCAAGCGCGCAACAATCCTCTTCGACGATCCGACAAACAGCGATCTAGAGACGGACGAGCGTCGACCTGAGATCAATCTCAACAGGATCCAAGATTGATAGTGACTTCGCGAAAGCAACGCCTTCACACTGTTCGATGAAGGGAAAATTTGGAGCAGACCATGCAGCAGAGCGTCTCCGTCTCGGCTTCGCAAGACATGTTGCACGCCCGGTGGTGGCCGCAAGGCTGGTGGAAGATCGTCGATCTGCGAATCGGGATCATCCCGATCCCAATCTACGTCATTCTCATCGCGCTGCTCGCTGGCTTTGCCTTCACTGGCGATATCAAGGGCGAGATCTCCATCATGATCGCAGTTTTGGTGATTGGCGGTTTCACCTGCGCTGAAGTCGGCAAACGTTTGCCCGTGCTACGCAATATCGGAGCGCCCGCGATCTTTGCTACTTTTATCCCCTCTGCGCTTGCTTATTACAAGGTGCTGCCGCCGCAAATCGAAAAATCGGTCATCGAATTTACCAAGTACACTAACTTCCTTTACCTGTTCATCGCTTGCATCATCGTCGGCAGTATCCTGAGTATGGACCGCCGGGTTCTGGTGCAAGGATTTTTCAAAATATTCGTGCCGCTAGCGATTGGCTCGATCGCCGCCGGAATCATCGGTACGCTGGTCGGCACGCTGCTTGGATTGGGGGCCTATCACACGTTCTTCTTCGTGGTAATTCCAATCATGGCCGGCGGTGTCGGCGAGGGCGCGATCCCGCTTTCCGTCGGTTATTCAGAGATTCTCGGCGAGCCCCAGGGCGACATGTTCGCTCATGTTCTGCCTCCGGTGATGCTCGGCAGCCTTACTGCGATCCTCCTTTCCGGCACGCTCAATTATGTCGGCAAACGGTATCCAAATCTGACCGGCGAGGGTCGACTTCAGCCCGGCGAGCACGACGAAATGGATACCATCAAACAAGGCGCTGAGGACGAAACGGGCGCACCGATCGATGTCGGTACCGTGGCGGCCGCGGGCCTCACCGCAATAACTCTCTATCTCCTGGGCATCATGTGCCACCGGTTGTTTGGACTGCCCGCACCGGTCGCCATGCTGTTCCTTGCCGTACTCGCCAAGTTGACCCACGCGGTCTCGCCCCACCTGCAGAGAGGCGGTTTCGTCGTTTACAAGTTCTTCTCGACGGCCGTCACCTATCCGCTGTTGTTCGCCATCGGCGTGTCCATGACGCCATGGGACAAGCTGATGGCCGCATTCAACCTGACGAATGTCATCACCATCGTCAGTACGGTGGCGACATTGATGGCCACCGGAGCATTGGTTGGGCGCTGGCTCAATATGTATCCCATCGAAGCGGCCATTATTAATGCCTGTCACAGCGGTCAGGGCGGTACTGGCGACGTCGCGATTCTTACAGCGGCGAACCGCATGCAGCTGATGCCATTTGCCCAGATTGCGACCCGCATTGGTGGGGCCATCACGGTTACTCTGGTGCTGATCGTGCTATCGCGGCTGGTTTAGCGCGAGAAATAAAATGAACATCACCGGCATGCTCTATGGTTCGCGCTTGTTGCGGTCGTATGATCGGGGCCGCGGCGGAGATAGACGATCACCTTAATCGTGGCCGCAACATGGATACTCGAACCCCCCAAGAACAGTGCGCATTCGTAGTCTAACCGCTAGCCATGGATTTTAACTTCCTCCGGTCCAATGTTGATTGTCCGATGACCGGATTCGGTAATTACCGGATGTCCGCTTGCCTGAATGACACCGGCTTTGCGCCGAAAAGCGGACAGGCGTCATGGCAAGATCGTCCCCTAAGGGCCATAAGCGGAGTAAGCAGTACGCGCATGCCCGGCCGCTTCAAGGGCTACGTCTCAGGCATGCTCATCGGCACTGAACTTCGGACGTAGGTCCGGCGTCGGTATCGGGCGGTTTGCTTGCTTGAATTCCTCTCGCGGCTTCCCATATAGCGGAGCCGCGGCATGTTTCTGGTTTGTTGAGGATTGCGATGAGCTACCTGCGGACCGCAATTCTGCTCGCCGGACTAACGGCCTTGTTTATGGCTGTCGGCTATCTGATCGGCGGACCGAACGGCGCTCTAATTGCCTTCTTCGTCGCTGCCGCGACAAACCTCCTCACCTATTGGAATGCCGACCGGCTCGTGCTGTCGATGTATGGGGCCCGGGAGGTTGACGAGCACACGGCGCCGGATCTCGCCCACGTCATAGCCGAACTCGCCGCTCGCGCGGAACTGCCAATGCCGCGCGTCTATGTCATGGACAACCCGCAGCCCAATGCATTCGCCACGGGTCGTAGTCCGCAGCATGCTGCAGTCGCGGTTACAGCCGGACTGCTCAACATGCTCTCGCGCGATGAGGTTGCGGGCGTCATTTCCCATGAACTTGCCCACATCAAGCACCGTGACACACTCCTTATGACCGTGACTGCGACGATTGCTGGCGCCATCTCCATGCTGGCCCAGTTTGGAATGTTTTTTGGCGGGGGCCATCGCGACGGCAGTACTAACAGCGGTATGGGTGCCGTCGGGACATTGTTGATGGTCGTACTGGCGCCCATCGCCGCCATGCTTGTGCAGATGGCGATCAGTCGCACGCGAGAATACGCCGCCGACAATATGGGCGCGCGAATCAGCGGAAATCCCGCAGCACTTGCTTCTGCACTGGCAAAGATCGACTCGACAGCACATCAGATCGAGAATGTTCCCGCGGAACAGAATCCAGCGACTGCGCCTCTGTTCATTATCAATCCGCTGTCCGGGGCTCGCATGGACAATCTGTTTTCGACTCACCCGGCAACAGCAAATCGCATCGCCGCTTTGGAGCAACTCGCCGCGCAGTTGGGTCGGGCTCCTTCCGGACGTGCGTCCCACCCGGCACCTTCACCGCGTGGACCTTGGGGTCGAGGCAGTCCTTGGGGCTGAGCACGGCTGCCTGGTTCCGTCGTGCACCCAACGTTGCAAAGTCTGTGTAATTAGAGATTCAGCTAACTGCGTGGTGGGCCAGCCATCGCGACCGATAATCATGGCGTCGAATCCTCGGCGTCTCGTCCAAAACCATTGCTCTGGGTTCACTAATGCGCAAGAATTTATTCGCTATTCCGGCGGCGTGGTCCAAACGTAGGGCCGCGCAAGCGTAATGGCCCGCTGTTACAGAAAGCGACCCTGTGCCAAGCGGGCTGGCAGGAATCACAATCATACAATTTGGGCAGATAGCCTTTTTTGATCCAATGCGGACGTCAATGGCCGCATTGCCGGCAGCAGAGTTTGATTGTCTTGGCCTGGAGGTTTGGGCATGAGATGTCGGTAATTCTTCGGTTTCGAACGAATTTGAGAGGTGCTCGAATGCGAACACATCGGCTAGATGCGACACCTGAATCCGTACACTGGGGTTATTTTGACGCCTCGCTGAAGCCTCTTATAACGATCGAACCGGGCGACGAAGTCATCATGTCAACAGTGTCTGGCGCGCCCCAGGCGATGCCGCATCCAGACTCGGGTTTGAGCGTGCCTGAAGCACTTTCGGCAATTCACGCGAGCGTGCCACAGAAACTTAATGGGCCACACATCATGACCGGACCGGTCGCGGTGCGGGGAGCCAAAGCCGGTCAGATACTTGAGGTTCGCATCAAGGCAATCGATTTAAACTACGACTGGGGCTACAACCAAATTCGACCGCTCGCCGGCGCATTACCCGACGATTTTGCAAATGCGCGAATTATCCACATTCCCCTTGATCGCTTGCGCATGATTGGACGGCTGCCATGGGGTCTCGAGCTTCCGCTCAAGCCATTCTTCGGAGTAATGGTCGTAGCGCCGCCGGCGGCCTGGGGCCCGGTTGCCTCGCCGCCACCTCGCCGCAATGGTGGCAACATGGACAATAAGGAGTTGGTCGCGGGCACAACTCTCTATTTGCCGATCCACGTTGACGGTGCGCTATTCTCGGTCGGCGATGGTCACGGTGTACAGGGCGATGGCGAAGTTTGCATTACCGCAATCGAAACCGGCCTGATCGGCACCTTCGAATTGCATGTACGCGACGATATGACACTCGAATGGCCGATGGCGGAGACGCCCACGCATTTTATTACGATGGCGTTTGATCCAGACCTCGACGACGCCGTGGTGATTGCACTCCGCGATATGATCAAACTCATTTGCGCCCGCACCGGCTTATCCCGTGAGGACGCCTACACTCTGTGCAGCTTGGCGGCCGATCTGCGCGTAACTCAGGTTGTGAATGGCTCCAAAGGTATCCATGTGATGCTGGAAAAGGCGCATCTTGCGCGCTGAAACGGAGCGCACTTTATTGCCTGGCACGGCGTGGCACAGGAATCCCGCCTCGTGTGATAATTTGCGCGGTCCGACGCTGAATTTGCTTGCTGCATCCCGCAACGACGCCAAACCCGAGGGAGTATACGATGAATATAGCGAGCCGGCTTCGCGCGCTGATGCAAGAAGAGCAACTGATCGTCGCACCTGGCGCTTACGACGGCATTACCGCACGGCTGATAGAGGCGGCCGGCTTCCCAGCGGTCTACATGACTGGCGCCGGCACCGCAGCCACTTTCGGGTACCCTGATTATGGCCTGCTCACGATGAGCGAAATGGTCGAGAACGCCGGTCGCATCAGCGCCGCCGTTTCGCTACCCGTGATCGCCGATGCTGATACGGGCTACGGCAACGAGTTGAATGTCGTACGAACGGTGCGGGAATACGAGCGCAAGGGCGTTGCCGGCATTCACATCGAAGACCAAAGTTTTCCAAAGCGTTGTGGCCACCTTGATGATAAAGAAATAATCCCGCTTGACGCTTATCTGGCCAAGATCCGCGCAGCAACAGAGGCGAGGCGCAACCCGGATTTCATGATCATTGCGCGAACCGATAGCGGGGCGGTGGCTGGTTTTGAGGAAGCGATACGTCGTGCTAACGCGGCGCTGCAAGCGGGTGCGGACATGGCTTTCGTCGAAGCGCCGCGGACAATGGAAGAGCTTGCAGCAGTGCCAAAGCGCGTCAAAGGCCCTTGTCTTCTCAATCTCGTTCGCCTTGGCAAATCGCCGGATATCGACCTCGTGACCGCTCGCGAAATTGGATATCGGCTGGCGATCGTGCCAGGTCTTCTTTTTACGTGCGTGGTCGGGGCGTGCGAGGCAGCACTCGCTGAACTCAAACAGACCGCTCGTCATCCGGTGCCACCTAAGGATTTGCCCCTCAAGGAGGTATTCCGTCGTTTCGGCGCGGACGAATGGGATGTCTTCCGCAATCGATACAAGGTGCTCAAGGCAGCCGAATAGACCTCGTGCTTTTTCAGTGCTGCAATCGGCGCTCGAGCGCCAGCAATGCGCTGCCGCTCACGACCGCAAAAAGCACAAGGAGCAGCACTACAGCCGTGAGCGAGCGCACGTTGTGCACATTCATGCCGTTGATGATCATAAAACCGAGACCCTGCTGCGATGCAAACATTTCACCGATGATGACGCCGAGTAGCGTGAGCGAGAAGCCGACGCGCAAGCCGGTTACAATCTCCGGCATCACCGCCGGAATGAGGATTCTAAAGGCTGTCTCGGTAGGCGAGAGCTTGAGAACCCGGGCCGTCTTGATCATCACGGGGTTGATGTTTCGCACCGCGTCCATGGTGAAGATCACCACCGGAATAATTCCATGCATAACACCGAAGGCAACTTTAGCCGAGATCCCGAGACCGAAGATCAGTAGTACCATTGGATAAAGAGTCACTTTTGGAATCGTGTATAACGCGGTCAAGATAGGAGCCGCGACCGCCCCGGAGAAGCGATGCGCCCCGAGCGCAAGGCCAACAGCAACGCCGCCGATCAAGGACATCAGTAAAGAGAGGCCAAAGGCGCGACCGCTCGCGAGTGCATGGCGCCAAAAGTTATCGGAACCCAGGAGCTCGAATACGGTCTTGATCGTCTCGATCGGACCGGTAATGGCAACGTCACTTTTCCAGTAAACGAGCTGCCATACGACGGCCAGCGCGACAATCAGCAGAAGGCTGTCGAGAAACCGCTGTAAGGATCGCTGCGTCGTGGGCGCGGAATCATGACCACCGACGTACGCAGAACTGCTCGTTTCGGGAATGACGCTCATCGCAACCTCACCCCCTGCCCCTTCGCCGCAGCAGCCGTTGCTCCCAAATGAACAGTGCCGAATTTATAGCGGTCACCACGATGAGAACGAAGAGCATAAGTGCGTACATCGTTCGATTGTCGAAAGCGTCATATGCATAGGCTATGGCATAGCCGAGACCGCCTCCTGAGAGGATAAACTCGCCCGCCAAGACCCCGATAAAAGAATACGCCAGCGCGAGCTTGCCGCCGGTGAAGAGGTAAGGGCCAGCGGCGGGCAATACGACGCGAAGGACTTCTGCGCTTCGGCTCATCCGGTGGACGCGCGCAAGCTTGAGAAGCACAGGCGGCACGCGGTCGAGCCCATTAAGCGTTGCAATCACCATCGCGGCAATGGCGAACACGAATCCTATCATGATCAGCGGCCAACGGTTGAGACCAAAAAGTGAAACAAACAGCGGGTAGAAGACGAAAATTGGTACCGAATAATAAGACGCCAGAAACGGATCGCAGGCACGTCGCAGTCTTGGTATCGCGTGGATCATGGCCCCCAGCACGAAACCAAAGACAACAGACAGCACGAACGCGATCGCCACATTGGAGAATGTCTGTATCATGGCTTGATTGATCTCGCCCGACACCAGCAGGTGCAACAGATACGTCGCCATCTCAGAGGGCGGCAGCAGGGTGAGACGATTGATCACGCCGAAGCGGCACATAGCTTCGACGGCAAGGACGCTGCCAGCGATCACGCACAATCGAACTAACGTAACCCGGTTCATGGCTGCTATAATTCAACTCAAGGCTACGGCTGGGACGCGCCTTACGCCGCGTCCAACGGACTTAAGCGATTCATCACGGAGTTGGGTCCATACGCGACCGGTCAGAGCTCCAAAACGCTCGTCCGCTACCACGCGGGAATCGCGATCCGTTCCCCAGTCAGTTTTCACTGTGTCGATGAAGCAGCCTGGCCTGGCCGACATCACGGCAACCCGATCAGCCAGCATCACTGCCTCATCGATGGCGTGAGTGATGAGAAAAATCGTCGCGCCGGTCTTTCGCCAGAGACGCAGCAACTCATCCCCCATCAATAACCGCGTTTGCTGATCGAGCGCACCAAACGGCTCGTCCAGCAGGATCAGACGCGGCTCGAGCACCAGCGTCCGCGCAATACAGACGCGCTGTCGCATGCCACCGGAAAGCTGGGCCGGATAGGCGCGTGCAAAGTCCTCGAGCCCCATAAACGAGATAACATCTTCGACCCTCCGTCTGATTTCGGCCGTGTCAGTACCCTCACGCCGCAATCCGAAGGAAATATTGTCCCACACGGTTAGCCAAGGGAGACTTGCGTCCTCCTGGAATACAACTCCGATTCCATCAGGGACCTCACCTCTTACAGGCCGGCCTTCAAACAAGATCGAGCCTGCGCTTGGTACGGCTAGCCCCGCCAAGATCTCAAGCAATGTTGTCTTGCCACAACCAGATGGGCCGACGACCGCAATGAACTCGCCCTTGGCGAGATTGAGATCTATCGGCCCCAAAGCGTGGACATCGCCCTGCCCGCCTGCGGCCGGGAAGACTTTGCTGACCTCCCGCAGCTCAGCGTGGCTGACGCTCATGACTTCGGCTGCAACTCCTTCGGCAGAAACGAGGTGTCAACGATCTTACTCCAGTCGACGTCGCCACTAAGCTTTCCGACGATCTGCATGCCCTCGGCCATGCGATTCATTCCCTTGTAGCGAAGATCGCCCTGTCCCCACCACTGAATCTCCTTCAAGTGCTGGAACACAGCACGCGCCAACTTGGGATCCATGTTGTAGGCCTTGGCAGTGATATCTGCCGCCTCATCGGGATGGGCATAGATGTACTCGACGCCTTTGGCTCGCCCTAAAATGATCGCACGGATTTTTTCAGGATGGCTCTTGATGAAATCCTCAGTAACGACTCCCACCGTCTGCGTCATTTCTGGGCCCAGCACGTCCTTCGCCCAGAACACCGGCTTTACCTTGGCTTGCTCCTGGGTCCAGACTGGTTCACCGGTGAACGCTGCATCCAAGGCGCCGGTCAATACGGCAGACAAGTTTGCGCCGATCCCGCCGGCAGGTACGATCTGGACGCTCTTCAAGTCGACGCCAGCCTTCTTCAGCGACATCAGAATTAACATATTGGTGACCGAGCCTGGAGCGGTGAACCCGACTCGTTTACCGACTAAGTCCTTGATCCCGGTCAACGGCGAGTCTGGTTTGGCGATCCAAAGGATGTCGCCGATCGATTCGACGCCGCCGTTGACGATCTTTAGCGGCTGTCCAGCCTTGATCGCCTCGAGCGCAGCTGAGAGTGCGACCTCCCCATAGGGCAGGTCGCTTGCGAGCGTATTTCTTACTGAGGTGCCGCCACCGGTCGAAGTCAGGAAACCTGATATGTCTATTCCAGCCTCCTTGAAGAAACCTTTTTCCTTGGCAACTGCGTAGGGGGCTCCATAGAACTGTGCTCCCCAGTGCGTGACGGTGATGGTTTCGGCTTTAACAGGGGCGAACGGCAGCCAGAGTAGTAGCGCCGCTGGCGCAGCACGTATCATTCTCGAAATTGGTATCATTTGATTCCTCCCGCACCGATGAACCCTGAGAACCTGTGATGTTGGCTTAACCGTGAATTTTAAGCCGCGGTCAGCAACGGTTAGCATACGATCATCGTCCTTGGGGCAACAAGCTCGGTCTTATGCCGCGATGAGCTGCCCAAGCATCAGCGCCGGCCGCGTAGGCGCCTACGGTTCGACAGTGCTTAGTCCGGCTTTAGGTGCGATAGCGAGCTTCGAGCACGTCCCATTCGTGCTTTCCGACAGCCCGTTGACGGTCTTCGAAGGATGCCAGGCGATCCTGCACAGACAACAGCGTGCCGTCTTTTTTGAGAGCCCGCAGCACGTCGTAGCCTGCCTTGAGTGCCGCCTGCAGGACAGCATTCGCGTAAAGCACAATTGAGAAGCCCATTTCGGCCAGCTTCGCCCGACCGGGATCCGGCGTTTTGCCGCCAAAAACCATGTTCGCTATCTGCGGGGCGCGAACCTCGCGCGGGATACGAGCAAGCTCATCAACACTGATGGGCGCCTCCACAAAGGTGACATCAGCTCCAGCTTCAAGAAATGCATTGGCGCGTTCGATCGCTCGATCGAGACCCTCCACCGCTCGAATGTCGGTCCTCGCAATAATTTGCAGATCGGAATCCTGCCGCGCATCCAATGCTGCGCGGATTTTATCAAGCATTTCATCAATCGGGATAACCTCTTTTCCAGCAAAGTGCCCACACTTTTTGGGAAAGATTTGATCCTCGATTTGGATGCCGGCTGCCCCTGACCGCTCGAATGTGCGTACCGTGCGGACAATGTTGAGCGGATTTCCAAAGCCAGTGTCGGCATCAACAATGATCGGGATCGAAATTCCGCTCGCTAGACGGGCAACTACCTCCGCGACCTCCGTCATCGTCGTGAGTCCGATGTCGGGCATTCCCATTTCCATATTAGCGATTCCCGCGCCAGTCACATAGACAGCCTCAAAACCAAGATCTTCAATGGCTCGGCCAAACATGGCGTTGGCA
>Ga0066903_100005730_pt1 | contig 10850 bp, 4 predicted proteins | sample PanSoiMetaGPlot1_FD_67491 | JGI IMG/M metagenome (GOLD analysis project Ga0066903, IMG submission 67491) | Tropical forest soil microbial communities from Panama analyzed to predict greenhouse gas emissions - Panama Soil - Plot 1 (version 2) | ecosystem: Environmental > Terrestrial > Soil >...
GCTTCCGTCCTCATTGAAATCGGCCAGGATCGGCGACGTTGGATTGTCCCCGACCTTAAGGTCAGCAGTCTTATGCAGCCCGCCGCTTTCATCAGCATTGTTGAGGAGTACCGCTACTTTGCCGCCATCGAGCGTTACGGCAATGTCAGGGTAACCGTCTGCGTTGAAGTCCCCCACCACCTGGTCGGTGGGAGTAGCGCCCACGGCATACTTGATCGGCTCTTTGTACTTCCCATTACGATCCGACCGGAACAGCGAAATGTCGTCCGATGCGGTGTTGACGGTAACGATGCCCATGTTCCAGTTTGTCACCACCCAATTCGTGCAACACGGTGAGCAGGGCCAGGAACATCCAACCAGGGCCTTGGCCAGCAGGAGCGGAAACTCCTGTTTGCCCACAAACGTGCCGTCACCCTGGTTAAGAAGAATCGTTCCCCGGTCTGACTCCAGATTCGTCATCATCAGATCGACAGTACCGTCGCCATTCAGGTCACGGGCCGTCAGGTGATACGGAGAGGGGGATACCTTGTAGCTAACCGGCTTTTCAAAACCGCCCTGGTGGTCGTTAAAAAATACCAGCGCCTCCGGGCCGCCCTTCGTCACTGTAACCAGATCGAGCCACCCATCGGCGTTTACGTCTGCCGCGATCACGCCCATGGGCCCTGCACCCGAGGCGATTTTTAGCGGCGTCGCGAACTTTCCGTTGCCCTGTCCATACAGGACCACCAGATCCGAAGTGAAGGTGTTGACAATGGCAATGTCCATGATGCCGTCGCGGTTTAGATCCGCCACCCAAAGGTCCCACGGACCATTTCCCTTGGTTGGCAGAGTGACCGAGTGCCCCAGATTCGCCTTACCATCATTGAAGTAGACGCGTACGCTATCGACTTCACGGCACATGGCGACCACGTCTACATGCCCGTCATTGTTCATGTCCGCAGCGCGCAGACGTCCCGGGATCTTCACGCAATAAATTCGCTCCGCTTCCTTAAACTCTCCCGTGCCCGTAGTCGGTCGAATCTCGAAATCAGCAACGTGACCGTGCTTCATTGGGATTCCCTCACTGGAGCGAATTCCCTCGGTCATAATCACCGTCACGAGTTCCCCGGTCTTGAATGCGTTATTCCGATTCTTAGCGAACAAGCCGTCCCTGGGCTTTAGAACAACCGTGTGCTGTTCGGCGTCGTACTTGAGATGGGTCTTGTGAAAGCCTGACATGCTGCCATAGACGAGTATGTTTTGTTCTGTCAGGCTGGCCGGCGAAAGCGCCGTATTGAACTGGACCTTCACCTCGTGATCGATTCCGAGCCCCTCGGGATGAACGCGGAAGGATGGGTTCGGAAGCACCTTGACCACCTGTGGAACCTTGATATCCTGCAATAGAACCGCCAGGGTCCCGGAAACGAAGCTCACGCCCAACACATCGGTCTTGCCGTCGCGATTGAAATCCGCCGTGACCAGTGAGGTCAGGTGCTCACCTTTGGTGCGAATCCTCACCGGCTCGCCCAGGCCGCCCTTGCCATCGTTCACGAGCAATGCAATCGTGTCACTCTCCCGCTCCGGAACAATCACGTCCGGCTTGCGATCATTGTTCACGTCAGCGACCACAATGTTCTGCGGATGCCGCACGGGATAGTCTTGCAGGTGGGTAAATGACCCATCGCCTTTCCCCGCCAGAACAGAAACGGTTCCGGCATCTTCATTCGCCGTGACGATGTCCGCGAAGCCATCTCCGTTCAAATCCGCAACCGCCAGAGCCACCGGGCCGGACCCGGCCGGGAAGCTTGCGGCCGCAGCGAATTTTCTGTTCCCTTCATTGCGAAAGACCGCTATGTTCCCCGCCTCGTTGTTTGCAGTGATGATGTCCTTGCGTCCATCATGCTTCAGGTCAGCAAGGGCCAGGAAAACGGGGGACTTTGGCGTAGCCAGCACCAGGTCGGGTTTGAAAGTGTGGCTCGGATTGTTGAAGAACACGGTTACTGTGTCTCGTTCCATGTTCAATATGGCGATGTCATCTAGCCCGTCGCCGTCCAGATCTCCGGTTGCGACAAACATCGGCGCTTTCTCGGTCGCAATCTGTACCGGCGCTTTGTACCCTCCCTTGCCGTCGGAATAGAGAATCGAGAGGCTTGAAGAGGCAAGGTTGGCAACCACCAGATCCGGCACGGATCCGCCGCCAAGGCGCCCTGCGGCAACCGAATAGGGCGTCTGCCCGGGCAAGCCAATCTTGGTGGCAGCTGCAAAAAGTCCATTGCCTTCTCCCTTCATCAGGGAAAGGCTGTTATTGGTTGAATTCACGATGACCAGATCGAGGATCCCATCTCGATCCAAGTCGGCGGAGATGACCTGGTTGGGTCCTTGTTCGGTCTTGAACGTGATCCAATCGGACTCTGCAAGGCCACTGGGTTTGGAAGCGCCCTTCTCTTCTGCGGCAATAACGGCGAAGGGACTTAGGAGAGCAATCAAAAAAAGCGCACACGCGCTCCCATAGACACGAGCTATGCATCTACACATAAGCCCACCTTTCCAGGCAGTCAGCCTGTCTACGTGTTTCCTAGTTTTGAGGGTTGGTCCCAGTGCGCAGAACAGTCGGACGGCGAGGCTCGAATCTCGATCTGTGACTTTCGAGGACGTTCTGCCGCAAATCGTTCGTCCAAAAGCCTAACACGGGTCCATTCGTTGTCAAGCAGAAAATAGTATGAAGAGGGTAATCTTTATGCCTCTAAAAAGGGCATACTACCGGGAACTATGGCTTTCGACTCTAGCAGCGCACTAATAACTTCCTGGTTAATCTAGTACGTAACCGTATCTACCAGCCTGCAAAAATGCTTAACATCCCGCCCGGTCGCTGCTATGCTTGCTCGGCACATCCCAGCACTTTCGGACCTTGCATGAGCCTGATCATGTCCAGAATTCGGATGAGCACAGTGATTGTGCTTTTCCTCCTGACTGCCATTTGTGGTCCACTGATCCTGCGCTCCCGGGCTGCCTGGTTCGACGATCCACCGGCGGAGCAAATGTTTGTTGGCATCGTCTCGGACTATGCCTGTGGCCTGAAACATACGATGCATCCTAATCTAACCGCGGCTGAGTGTACTAAGCTTTGCCGGGAGCTGGGCTCGAAGTTCGCGCTCGTCATGGGCGAAAAAGTCTATGCCTTGGAAGGCAACACCGAGGGGTTGCTTCAAGTTGCGGGAGAGAAGGCAGTCATCCGGGGAGTGTTGAACGAGCAGGCCCAGGTCATTCGCGTAATCGCTCTCGCCAAGCCTCGCCGATGATTCGTTGCACGCAGCAGAACAAACAGTCCTGCTTGCTTCTCGCGGTTCCACTTTTGATAGTTTGCAGGCTCGTTCCAGCAGAGGCTTATGAACCTAAAATCCGTGGCATTTCTTCTTGTAGTCATCGCCTTCCATCCAGGAGGTGACCATTCCACCATTCATTTCGAGGAGTTGGCGGCTAGAGCCGGGATCCAGGTTCAGCACCACAGCAGAAGGTTCCCCGGCGAAAAAGGTGAGGTGCTGCGGATGTTTGCTCTCTTTGGATCCGCAGTGGCAGTCGCTGACTACGATGGTGACGGCTACGAGGATATTTTCGTTGTCGATTCGGGAGAGGGCACGAAAAACCATCTCTACCACAACAACGGGAACATGACTTTCACAGACGTGACCTCTGCGGCCGGTGTAGCCGGAGGGAATGATGAGAATGGATTTGTCACAGATGCTCTATGGTTTGACTATGACAATGATGGTAGGCCCGATCTTCTGCTCGCCCGTTTCGGATCTCCAATTCTGTACCACAATGAAGGCGGGGGTGTTTTCAAAGACGTGACCGCCCAGTCCGGCTTGAATCGTTTTGCCAATACCGCGGCCGTGATTGCATTTGATTACGACAATGACGGCAAGCTTGATTTGCTGTTTGGCAACTACTTCAAACCCGTAAACCTGCTCCACCTTAAGGATACTCATGTGTTACCCAACAGCATGGTCAACGCTACGAATGGCGGCGGCGTGTCGCTCTGGCGAAACCTGGGTAACGGAGTTTTCGAGGACGTGACGGGGAAAGCCAATCTGGGCGGCATCAAGGAATGGGTTTTTGACGTGGGCCATGGCGATCTGAACAACGACGGGCTGCAGGATATTTACCTGGCGTCGGATTATGGGCCAGATCATTTGTTCCTTAACAACGGCAACGGCACTTTCCGCGAAGCCACGGCGCTTGCCATCGGCTGGGACAACAAAAACGGCATGAATGTCGAGATAGCCGACTATGACAACGATGGCTGGATGGATGTCTACGTAACGAACATCACCAACCGCTATGCCAAGCAATGCAATATGCTCTGGCACAACAACCGGGACGGCACATTTACTGACGTCTCGCGCGAAACCGAAACCTGTGAGGCTGGATGGGCCTGGGCAGGCAAGTTCGCTGACTTTGACAATGATGGCTGGCAGGATCTGATTGTGGCAAACGGGTTGCACTCGGCTGGCGCGGAAGAATACGTGCCCGGCGCAAGTCTGCTGAGCGCCTTGGATGGAGCTGATCTTGCAGACTATACCCGCTGGCCGGATGTTGGAGACAAGAGTTGGAATGGCCATGAAAAAAAGCGGCTTTTCCGCAATCTGGGCAACGGCTCATTCGCGGAGATAGGCACCTTGGCTGGTGTTGCCAATGATTTTGACGGCCGAGGCATCGCTTTGGCAGATTTCGACAATGATGGCAGAATCGATTTTGTCCAATCCAACGTAGATCAGCCGCTGCTCCTCTTTCACAATACGAGCCAGCCGGCGGGCAATTGGTTGGAGGTGAGACTGATCGGAACCAAGTCGAACCGCGACGCCATTGGAGCACGGGTGAAACTGAGGGCCGGCAATCTGACTCAGATTCGCGAGGTAAACGGGGGCAACGGCTTCGAAAGCCAAAGCAGCCGTACGCTGCACTTCGGTCTGGGCGAAGCAAAAAAGATCGACCGGCTTGAGGTACTCTGGCCCAGCGGCATCAAGCAGGTCGCCCAGGTCACCATCAACCGCCTCGTCACGATCGAGGAAGCATGGAAACATAAGTGAAGCCGGTCCGCATCGCCGGCTTCTTTCTGTTCAGCGTAGCTTTGTGCGCCTTGACGAGTCCGGATAAGGCTGTCGATCTCTGGTCGCATCGCAATCTGGGCAAAGCATACTATGAAACACCCGGAGCGGAGGCCCAGGCCGTTGCCGAGTTCCGGGAGGCCCTGAAGCTGTCCGCAGGATCTGCCCGTGACAGAGTCAACTACGGACTGGCGCTCCTGCGCGACGGAAAGACTGCCGAAGCGATCCGGCAACTCAGGGCTGCGCAACACCAGGCACCTTCCATTCCGCATACATGGTTTAACCTCGGAATCATTTTTAAAAAGCAGGCCCGTTACGCCGAGGCCATGGCGCAGTTCAAAGAGATGCTTCGGCTTGTGCCTTCGGAGCCGTCGAGTCACTACAATCTGGGAGTCCTGTATAAGCTGACCTCGCAGAGAAAGCTTGCCGTCGAACAGTTTGAGGCGGCGGCCGGTCTCAATCCCAATTTTGCCGCCCCGCATTACCAGCTCTCACTCCTCTTTCGACGTGTCGGATCCTCCGGGAAAGCAGACGCGGAGCTGGAAAAATTCAATCGAATTCGCAAGCGGCAGGAAGGCGCAGCCATTCCGGAAGATCCTGAATGGAGCGTATTCTCGGAAATTTACGATTCCGTGGAGTTAGACGCGGATTTGGACGGAACCAGCAGGCAGCTGAGATTCCAGCCGCGCTGGATTGCGCAGGGATTGCCCACTAGCGGCGTCGGAGTGATCACATCCGACTTCGCCCACGAAGGCCATCCTGATCTGGTGGCGTACTCCCCCGCCGGCATCCAGATTTATCGCGGAGGTACAAGGGCGGTCCATGAACCTGCGCTTGAAGGTCTCCGCAACATTACGCGGGTGATTGTCGCCGATTACAACAATGACGGTTGGCCGGATCTTCTCGTGATACGGAATGTCGATGTTGAATTGTTCACCAACCGCTCCGGCTCTTTCTCTACGCCGGCTACAGTGCTCGCCTCGGGCACGTACAATGACGCGCTATGGCTGGATTACGACCATGACTATCATCTTGATCTTCTGTTGCTGGGCGAACATTCTGTCCTACTGAGCAATGACGGCGCTTCGGGCTTCAGCGACCAAACCGGGCGGTTTCCTTTTCTTCCTGGAAGCGCCGTTCGTGGCGCCATTCTCGATTTATTTCCCGATCAGAACGAAACCGATGTTGCGGTATTGTACCGGGATGGTCGAATGGTTATTTACCGGGACCGGTTGCTCGGGAGCTATGAAGCCATTCCAGTTCCCGGCGCCTTCCCGTCGGCCCTGGCGATTTCTGCAATCGACATCAATAACGACGGTTGGACCGATCTCCTCGTTTCCACGCCACAAGGGACCAGATTTCTCATCAACGACCACGGACACCTGCTCTCCGCGAAGGATACTCTGGCTTCAGGAGCTCCGGTGTTGGCTGATTTTGCCAATCGAGGTTTTGCCGACCTGATCGTCGGGGGCAAAGGGTTTCGGAACACGGGAAAGCAGCGGTTCGAGCCGGTGTCTGCCGAAAATCTGCCTCCATTCGTAGCCGCCACAGCCGCCGATTTCGACGGGGACTTGCGCGTCGACATTGCCGGCATCACTCCTGGCGGTGAGCTCTTCCTGGCCAACAACGTTACGGACACCGGGAATCACGCGATCGCCGTCGGTATCAGCGGGGTCAAAAACCTCAAATCGGCCTACGGAGCCATCGTAGAAGTCAAAGCCGGCTCCTGGTACCAGCGGCGCCGTTATACCGGCGTCCCTCTGCACTTCGGGCTCAGGCAATATTTGTCGGCTGATACCGTTCGCATCACGTGGCCCAACGGGCTGGTACAAAATGAAATAGCCAACCCGGTTGACCGCCCCCTTTCTTATCAAGAGAAACCGCGGCTGATGGGCTCTTGCCCCAGCATTTTCGCCTGGAACGGAGAGACGATGGCCTTCATCAGCGACGTGCTCGGAGTGGCGCCGCTCGGCGCCAGCAGCGGTGACGGCCGCTACTTTCCTGTGAATCATCGCGAGCATGTAAAGCTTCCTTCCGGTCTGTTGCACACCGTCGACGGCGAGTATGATCTCCGCATCACGGAGGAGCTCAGAGAGGTCTCCTATCTCGATGAAGTCGCGTTGATCGCGGTGGACCACCCGCAAGAGCTCCAAATCGAAACCAGCGACAAATTCACCGGCCCCCCGTTTGCGCCTTTCAAAATCTACCACTACAAAAGGCCCATGTTTCCGATCGCAGCCCGCGACCAGAATGGCATGAATGTGTTGGGCAAGATATCCAGAGAAGACGGTCAATATGTTGATACTTTTCAGCGTACGGCGACCGGGCTGGCGGAAATGCACTATCTTGAGCTCGAGTTTGCCGACCTCGCCTCATATGCCCATCCCATCCTGGTACTGAATGGCTGGGTCGATTGGGCGGACGGCAGCACGTTTCGCGCAGCCTCAAAAGAAACAACGGATGGCGCGGTCTTCCCCTATCTGCAGATACTGCAACCATCCGGAGAATGGCGTACGGTCATCGCCGACATGGGAATGCCATCGGGTAAACCCAAAAGCATCGTGGTAGATCTCGCGGGCAAGATTTCTGCTCCGGAGCGCAAACTCCGCATCGTTACCAGCCTCTGCGTGTACTGGGATGATATTTTTCTGGCCGAAGATGATCCGGATGCTCCGCTGCGGCTCACCCCGCTGACGATGACGGCAGCGAACCTTGCCTATCGCGGTTTTTCCAGCCCTGGCCCAGACCCTGGTTCGCTCAAGCCGGCCACCTTCATCTATGAATCTTGGACATCAACGACCATGTGGAACCCGACGCCGGGCTTGTACACTCGCGAAGGCGACGTCCGCCGTTTGCTCTCCCGCACCGACGACATGATGGTGATCATGGGATCTGGTGACGAGATACGAACCCGCTTTTCTCCGCGCCGTCTGCCCGCCTTGCCTGCAGGATGGAAGCGAGATTTTGTGCTGCTGGTCGATGGCTGGGCCAAGGACGCTGATCCCAACACTGCTTTTGGCGACACCGTCGAACCTCTTCCCTTTCATGGCATGTCCAGCTATCCCTACCCTTCGACGCAACATTTCCCCATAGACCGCCAACACACGGACTATCGCCAAACCTTCAATGTCCGTCAGCCAGTGCGGGACCTCCGCGAGCTAAGACCGAGATAGTCGCTATCGAACCAACGTCCTCTTCAGTTCGATCGATCCGTCAGTCAGGTTTTGGCTTTGGCAATAGAGCTTTAAGTTCGTTCAGCTCCGGTCGATCGGCATCAGGAAGCAGAACCGAGAGCAACGTGGAATAAAGTTGCGCAACCTCGTCTTTGCGGCCGGAATCGTGCGCCGCCCGGATGGCTCCGGTAAGCGCATTGAATCGGTTGCGGTTCACCGACAGAACGGCTTTGTATTCTACCAGCGCTTCATCCGGCCGATTCAACTCGAGCAGAAGATCAGCCAGCATTTCGCGGGCGGGCATCAACAATGAGTCTGCCAATGCTACGCTCTCTTCTTCCGCGGCGGAGCGAAGAAGGGCTATGGCTTCCGCGTTCTTGCCTTCTGCGTGATCGAGCCAGGCTTCGGCCTCCTCAAATTGGACTTGATTCCATAAGGGCGAGTCTTGCAGCTGAACCAGCTTTTCCAATTGCTTTTTGGCTTCATCGATATTTCCGGAACGCGCCGCGCCTACAGCACGCACGAAATAGGCAAAGCCGCGCGATCTCCCTGCGGGGCCGGGATCGGGCAGCGAAGCTGCTTGCTTCCACTGGTGGAGTTCCAGGGTGTTCCGAGCGTCCAGGAGCGTCCGGTAAAAATCCAACTGGCGAGAAGGTGCTCCCGGAACGTTGGCCAGCTCCGTGGTTAATATCTGGGCTTGCCGCATACTTCCGCCTTGCAAGTAGCTGTAGTCGAGGAAGTCCATCGCATGCAAGGTATAGTCTGCGCTGCCATGTGCCTCTAGGGTGGCTTGCTGACCTGCGTGCGCCGCAGCCAGGTTACAGGCGGCAGCCTCTTTCCACATGCCCAGCCAGAAGAAGATGTGGGACGGCATGTGAAGAGCATGAGGCGAACTGGGGGCTATCGCAGCGTACCGGCGGGCTGCTTCAAGTCCCCGGAATGCCAGCTTCGGCGTGTCGGCGGCGTGGATCAGGAAGTGGGCAAGACCTGGATGGCCTGGGTTCCTGGCAAATAAAGGCTCCAGGATCTCAAGCGCTTGCTGGCGATAGCTGAACTCTTCCATGCTGCCCCTGGCTTCGAGATGGGCCAGGGTGACTAGAGACAACGCATAAAATGCCTGTGCATCGGTGTCCTCCGGGTATTTCGCTGCGAGGTTCGCCAGGACCGCTTTGAGGGCCAGGACGCGACGAGCATACGGCAGTCTCACGTCATCCTGAAAAAAAGCTGCTGCCGCAGCGATATAGCGCCGTTCCCGGTCGGTAGGAGCTAGCAGACGCTCGGCCAGCTTTACTTGATTCAGGCCCGCATCCAGTTCGCCCGCACCCGGCAAGTGCCAGAGCAATCTTGTATTTGCCATTGCGATGCCCCAATGAGCGATGGCGCAAGTGGGCTCTCTTGCAGCCGCATCCGTAAACGTTGAGCTCGCTTCCTGATACTGAAACGAGTGCAGCAATGCCACGCCGCGAGCGATCTCGTCCTGCGCTCGCAACGAACAGGAACAGGAGAATACTACCTTTCCCAGCTCGGGATTGTGCTCGGTCGCACCCGTGCTTCGCTGCGACTGCTGCAGCGCACCGAGTAAGGCCGCCGAGAGAAATATGCTCCTAACGCCAAGACCAGACATCCTGAGCCCCTTTTGTCAATTTCGAGTATCGGTTCGAACGTCAGCTCTCGCTGATGGTTACAGAACGCACGTAGTGACCGGATCTGGTGCGGCGTGCAGGCACCGCGGGATCCCTCGGACGAAGCTTCAGGCTATATTTTCCCGGCGCGATTGGCTTCCACATGTGCTTCCACAATGCCCAGGTATACTTTCCAGGCAGCGCCGCCTCGCTGCGAATCTGAGCGTATTCTGCATCAGGGTTGAACTGAATTTCCCATTCTGTCTCCACTTCCCGCCCCCCCCATGCTATGCCAATCACCTGATAATGCAGTTCCGAGCCAATCCGCCATTTTTCCACTCGGATGGGCATTGCCGCTGGCTCTATATGGGGTGGAGCGTATTCTCGCGCTAGCGCCGGAAGGCCGCGCTGCAGCGTGCGCGACGCATACTCGAGCATCTGCGAAGTGGATTCGGCATCGCCGTCGTCAAGCAGAGTGATTTCCTTGACCCATTTGATACTGGCACAGCCATAGAATCCCGGAACTACGAGCCTCAAGGGCCCACCGTGATCCGCAGTCAAGCGGACGCCATTGATGTGCGTGGCCAGAAAGGAATCGTTGGCATAGAGCTGATCCGGAGTGAATACCCAGCTGGCTCCGGCAACTGAGGACAGGGAAGGCGACGCGTATTGGTCGAAACCCGAGATCAGGATTTGTTTCGGAAGCTGCTTCACGCGCTCCAACAGCCGGCTCATCGGTATGCCGTTCCAGTTGGCTGCGCTCATCAATCCGAAGCCTGTCGCGCGCGTATTGCCGGCGCACTCCATCAGGCACGCTCCCTGAGGAAGCGATCTCGACTCGAGCTGTTGCGCAGTCAAAAACTCTGTCTCTTTTCGTCCCTGAATTCGAACCGTCCAACTTTCGGCCGGGGGAAGCAGCTTGGACGCGCCTGTACGTATGTAGAATTTGTCGGCCGGCACCACCAGTTTCT
>Ga0066903_100005731_pt1 | contig 10849 bp, 9 predicted proteins | sample PanSoiMetaGPlot1_FD_67491 | JGI IMG/M metagenome (GOLD analysis project Ga0066903, IMG submission 67491) | Tropical forest soil microbial communities from Panama analyzed to predict greenhouse gas emissions - Panama Soil - Plot 1 (version 2) | ecosystem: Environmental > Terrestrial > Soil >...
TTCAGGCCCGCCTTGCTCGCGCCATAGGCGGGCGACCGCGGCTCGCCTCGATATGCACCGCGCGACGACACGTTGATGATCCGGCCGCCGCGGTCCTTCATGTACTGGACTGCGCACCACGTGACGTTGGCCGCGCCGACCAGGTTGACGCCGAGCGTGGCACGCCACTGGTCCTGCCAGTCCTGATAGGACACGTCGGTGATCGGATGCGCCGTGAAGACGCCCGCGTTGTTGACCAGGATGTCCAGGCCACCGAGGTGAGCGGCTGCCTGGTCGACCATCAGGCGCACCGCATCGGGGTCGGCCAGGTCGGCCTGGACGACGGTGTGGCCGGTGCCCGGCAGTTCTGCCACGAGGCGGCCCGCGAGATCGGCCGAGTTCCTGTGGTGCACGGCAACGCGGTCACCCGCCGCCGCGAACTCGGCCGCGATCGCCCTGCCGATCCCCCGTGAAGCCCCTGTGATCAGTACCGCGCGTCCGGTCATGCGGTCAGGTTCCGCTGGACGGCAGCGGGGGGCAGCCGCCGGGGATAGGAGGCTTGGGCGGGATATGCGGATGCGTGTGCCCGATGATCTTGCCGGTCTTCTTGCTCCTGATCGGCTTCGACTGCGGCTTGGTCGCCTCCCAGTGCCTGACCGCCGCATAGGCCTGCTGGCACTTCTGGTAGTCGCCGGTGATGTTAGACACCAAGGTCTTGGCCTGGCTCAGGCTGCCAGTCGAAAGCTGATGGATCGCCTGAACATCGGTGCTCATGAGGCCCGACACAGGCAGGTTCGTGCTCTGGTACACGCTGGACAGCGACATTCCGAAGATCTGCTGATCGAGTCCGCGGAAGATGACGACCTTCCCGTTCTTGGTGCCCACGTAGTACTGGCTGTGCACGTACTGGTACCCGACGAATATCCCGGCCCCGATCAGCACGACGAACAGCCCGACCAGGGTTGTCATGAGCGGCCACCGGCGGCGTCGCCGCCGCGGCAGGTCTTCCTCCTCGGCGTATGGCTCCGCCGCATGCCGGCCTGGGATGGTCGCCGGGGACTGCCTCGCACCTGACCGGCTGGTCGCGTGCTGCGCCGACGACTGCCGGGCGGTCGCCTGGCCGGGGATCGTGTGGCTGCCGACGGCGGCAGCTGCTGGAACGGCTCCCATCGTCGTGAGTCCGGCGGCGTCGCCGTCGATGACGGGCCGATTGAATGGCTTGGTGTCGTGACCGGTGTTCGCGGCCGCCCCGACGAGCACGGGCGCGCTGGTCGGTGCCGCCCCGCTCCGGGCAGTGTCAATGACATCGGCGACGATGCACGTGACGTTGTCAGGGGCGCCGCCCCTGATCGCGAGGTCGATGAGCGCGAGGACGGCGTCCGCTGGCTCGGTCACCGTGACCAGCGCTTGCAGGATCTGCTCGTCGCTCACCGCGACCGGCAGGCCATCGGAGCAGATCAGGTACCTGTCGCCGGCCTGCGCGTCGAGCATCGAGAGGTCGGGATCTGCGTCCGTGCGGCCGTCGAGCGCGCGCAGCAGCAGCGAACGCTGCGGATGAGTTGCGGCCTCTTCCGGCTGGATCCTGCCCTGGTCGATCAGGGCCTGTACGAAGGTGTGGTCCCTGGTGATCTGATACAGGTCACCGTCGCGTACCAGGTATGCGCGCGAGTCGCCGATGTGGCAGACGGCAGCCGCTCCGCCCGCCCACAGCATCGCGGTGAGCGTCGTCCCCATGCTGCCGACGGTGGGATCGGAGTCGACGATCTTCCGCAGGGTCTGCTTCGCCGTCGCGACCGCCCCGGCCAGCGCGTCGATGAGTTCTGACTCCCGCATGGCCTTCTGGTCAAGCGGAGCGACCGTCGATATCACCGCGGCGCTGGCGACCTCGCCGGCCTCGTACCCGCCCATCCCGTCAGCGACCGCCAGCAGATGTGGTCCGGCGTAGGCCGAGTCCTCGTTGCCCTCCCTGAGCAGGCCGACATCGGAGCGGACCGCGTAGCGGAGTGCAAGTGTCATCGCGCAGCTCCAGGACGATCTAGCCGGTCGGGTCGGCACCCCGACCCGCACCCTGGGTCGGCGGCCCGGTCAGCAAACGGTAGAACGCTCATGTTGGGACCGAGCCTAGAACCTGACGGCTCCAGACGGGCACCAGCTAGAGCTTCGAACACCAATTTCGCGAACCGGAAATACAGTGCTCGCATGGTACACGTTAAGTGCCCGGCATGAGCCTTGCCAGCGCAAGCAGCCCAGGTCATGCGGCAATGGCCGCCTTGACAGGATTCATGAGCGCTGAATTACAGCTTCGGTTCCGGGATTTCCTGATAATTCCTGGGCACGTCATGCGGCTGGCTGATGCATGGATCATGGTGCAAATCAGGCAGTAGCCGTTACCATGCGTGAAACGAAAGAGCACGGAGCGCTATGACAGCAATGCGCAGATCGGAGCGTGACACGCCGGTGAAGTCCGATCAGCCGGTCACGCTCAAAGACGTGGCCGCGCTAGCGGGCGTTCATCCTGCGACAGCGTCCCGCGCGCTCAACGACGAGACCCGGCTGCTGGTACGCCGCGAGACGGCCGAGCGGGTGCTGGCGGCTGCCAGATCGCTCGGTTACCGCCCGAACGCGGTCGCCAGAAGCTTGCGCACGCGCCGCTCGCACACTGTCGGCGTGCTGATTCCTGACCTCACCAACCCGCTCTTCCCGCCCATCGTCCGCGGTATCGAGGACCGCCTCGCAGCCGACGGCTATGTCGCGCTGATAGGCAACACCGACGCCGATCTGGGACGCGAACGGCTGGTTTTCGAGCGGATGCGCGCCAGGCACGTCGACGGGTTCGTCAGCGCAACCGCTCACCTGAGCAGCCCGCTGCTGGCTGAGGCTGCCGAGGCGCGGATACCGGTTGTGCTGGTGAACCGGCATGCCGAGGGTTACGGCTTCAACAGCGTCTCGGTCGACAACGAGCGAGGCATCGCGCTGGTGGTCGAGCACCTGGCCGCTCTCGGCCACCGCAAGATCGCGCACATCGCCGGCCCGCAAGACGTGTCGACAGGATTGAGCAGGTACCAGGGATTCGTCGCCGCCATGGCGGCGCACAGCCTGACGGTCGATCAGGACCTGGTCACCTACGCGAGCGCGTACTCGCTGGAGGAAGGCGACAGGTGCTGCCGAGCGCTGATGGATGCAGGACGCGAGTGCACCGCCATCGCGGCCGCCAATGACATGCTGGCGGTCGGTTGTTACGGCGCGCTCGAGGCCGCGGGGCTGTCCTGTCCTGGCGACATGTCGGTCGTGGGTTTCAACGACATGCCGTTCATTGATCGCCTGAGGCCGCCGCTGACGTCGGTGAGCTTCCCGCACTACCAGGTCGGCACGGAGGCAGGCCGTCTGATCCTGGAGCAGATCGCGGCCAGTACTGAGGGCTCGCCGGGAAACGGCGAGCAGGCCAAGGTCTTGTTCCTCGCTCCCGAACTTAAGGTCAGGGGTTCGACCGCACGCCCAGTCCGCTAGCAGGTCGGCCGGTCATCGGGCGAGCCTGGCGGCCATCCAGTCGGCGCCGTACGGGCGGTGCAGGTAAACCACATTGGCGCAGCCGTGGTTGCCATCCTCGAGCAAGAGCGGCTCGGCGTGCGGCCCGATTTCGCTGGCCAGCCGCGCGGCGTCCTGCCAGGGGAAGATGCGGTCGCGCTTGCCGGCCACGATCAGGATCGGCGCCGTGATGAGCTTGCCCCGGTCCGCCATCGTGAGTTCTCCGGCCCGCTGCCTCGCCTGATCGGCCGACTCCGACTTCGAGCGGACAGTGAATGCGGCGCGGCTCAGGTCGGGCAGCCGGTCCCAGATGTCGCCGAGGCAATACACGGGGCACAGCGAAATGGCGGCCCGCACCCGGTCGTCGCCGCTGGCGACCCGGGCGGCGTAGTAGCCGCCCAGGCTCACGCCCCAGATGCCGATCCTGGAACGGTCGACGCCGGGCAGCTGCGTCACAGCGTCGATGATGGCCCGGCCCGGGACCTCCCAGTCGGGCCTGATCGCGAGGTCATACTCGGCCTCGCCCTGCCCTGGGCCATCGACGGACACGGTGGCAATCCCGCGGCTCAGGAATACGTCCTCGGTCGGCCTGAATTCCTCCTTCGCCGAGTCAAGGCCCGGGATCAGGATCACGACCGGATGCCGGTCGCGCCCCGGCGGCCGCCGGTACACCGCCGCGATCGTCGCGCCGTCGAACGGTATCTCGAGGCGCTCGCCAGGCGGGTCGAGCAGTGCCAGCGCGTCGCCCGCGCTGCGCACGGCCATCATGTGGGCCGCGCGCATCTGGCCTGGGTCATTGACGAACATGAATTTCGCGAAGTGGTAATAGACCGCTGCCTGAGATAGATGCGTCCCGGCGGAGCGGTCCTGGCCAGCCGCGAGCGCCTGCCTGCCCAGCTTCTCGTGTGCCGCACCTGCCTGGCACCACTGCTCGCACCAGTCGTCCCAGCTATCGATCGCCGCGGTGACCGTGACGAAGTCGCTGTAGTCGATGCCATTGGCGATGAATCGTGGCGCCCAGTGGCTGACCGCCGCCGCGACCCGGCTGTCTGTCATGCACGCCAGCATTGCACACGTTTGCAGAGAAAAGATCCTGCAGCTGCAAGGTCGTTTCCGGCTGCGGAACCGGACGGGTAAATCATCCGTTGACAAGACGATGCCCGATACATCACCCTTGTCTGCAAACGATTGCGACAAGTCTGACTGCACAGGTCGGTTTTGACCGCGACATCGACCGAAGGTGGCGAAATGGCCGAAGCAGGTGACGGGCACTCACTCGGCTGGCTGGGCACCGGGCGGATGGGCGTTGCGCTGGTGCACAGGCTGCTGCAAGCCGACCGAGATGTCACGGTCTACAACAGGACCAGGGCCAAGGCCGAGCCGCTCGAAGCAGCAGGGGCAAGGCTCGCGGCCAGTGCGGGAGAACTGGCGTCAGCCGACATCGTGTTCATCATGGTCGGGACGTCGCAGAACCTGATCGACGCCGTGACCGGCCCGGGCGGGCTGATCTCCGGCGGCCGGGCTCCCTCGGTCGTCGTGGACTGCTCAACCGTGTCGGCCGAAGCGTCGCAGCAGGTCAGGCAGGCGCTCGCCGAACACGACAGCGCACTGCTCGCCGCACCCGTGATGGGCAACCCGAGGGTCGCCGAGGCAGGCAGGCTGACCTTCGCGGTCTCGGGCCCGCGGCGCGCCTTCGACCTTGCCCGCCCGTACCTGGACCTGCTCGGCGCGGGTGCGACTTATGTCGGCGACGGCGAGCTAGCGCGGACCGTCAAGCTCTGCCACAACCTCTTCCTCGGCGTGGTCACCCAGACGCTCGCCGAGGTGACCGTGCTCGCCGAGAAGAGCGGCATCAGCAGGCAGGCGCTGCTTGCCTGCCTCAACAACAGTGTCATGGGCTCGACGTTCAGCAAGTACAAGACGCCGGCCTTCGTGAACCTCGACTTCCACCCGACCTTTACCTCGACGCTGCTGCGCAAGGACTTCGATCTTGGCCTGGCGGCGGCGAGGGAGCACGAGGTGCCGATGCCGGTCGCATCGGCGGTGCACCAGCTCGTGCAGGCACTTATCGGCAACGGATTCGGCGAGGACGACTTCGCCACCTTGCTCGTGCTCCAGGCCAGGTCCGCAGGCCTGGAGCTGGTCAGCGAGAACGCGGAGATATCTGACGGGCTCGAGCCCGCCAGCAGCGATTGATCGGGTTATCCATCAACTCGGAAGGAGGACCGGGGATGAGCTCACACCGCGCCCGGTTCTTTGCTATCGGCACAACAGCGGCCGTTCTGACGGCCACGCTCGCCGCCTGCTCAAGCGGCGGCTCAGGCGGCTCGCCAGGCGGGTCCGCATCATCGAACAAGCCGATCCTGGTCGGCGCCTCGCTGTCGCTGAGCGGCGACTTCTCCGCGGACGGCAAGGCATTCCTGCGTGGCTACAAGCTCTGGGTGCATGACGTCAACGCTGCGGGCGGCCTGCTCGGGCGCAAGGTCAAGCTCATTTACCTCAACGACCGGAGCGACCCAGGTCAGGTTGTCACCAACTACACCACGCTGATCTCTACTGACCATGTGGATCTGACCTTCGGTCCGTTCTCCTCGCTGCTAACGACCCCGGCTTCAAACGTCGCGGCCAGGAACCATTTCGCGTTCATCGAGGGCGCGGGCGGCGCGCCGACCGTCTTCACGGCGCCGGCGAACATGCAAGCACACAACGTCTTCGACGTGAGCCTGCCGATCGCCGACGAGATGGTGCCGTTCGCCAACTGGATCGCGTCGCTGCCGGCCAGCCAGCGCCCGAAGACGGCCGCTTACCCGATGGCCAACGATCCGTTTGCTGACCCGCCCGTTCAGCTCACGCAATCGGCGCTGAGCAAGGCAGGCATCAAGACCGTGTACTCGCATATCTTCCCGGCGGAGGTGCCCGACTACGCGCCAGCCGCCGACAACGTGGCCGCTACGCACGCCGACGTCGTCGTGCTCGGCTCGACCGACGTACCGACGGTGAACGCCTTCGTCAAGGCGTTCAAGCAGCAGCACTACACCCCGAAGATCTTCATCGCGGCCGCCGGTCCCGACCAGGGCTCGGCGTTCACATCGGCGGTCGGGGTTGGCAATGCCAGCGGAATCATGGTGCCGAACGCCTGGTACGGCGGCTCACCCAACGCTGAGAGCAAGAAGATGGTCGCCGAGTACATCAAGATCTACGGCGGCACGGCGTCCGACATCAATGCCGACGTGGCCGAGGCCTATTCGGTCGGTCAGGTGGCACAGCAGGCGATTGACCACCTCAAGAGCCTCGACAATGGCAAGATCATCGCTTACCTGCACAGCGGGGTCACGCTCCAGTCCGTGCAGGGGCCGGTCAAGTTCGACTCACTGGGCCGCAACGCCGCGGCAACCACGTTCATCTTCCAGTGGCAGAACGGCAAGTTCGTGCAGGTTCTGCCGATCGGATCGGCTGGCTCGGTGAACATCCTGAATCCCAAGCCGGCCTGGAAGTAAGGCGGGCTAGAACGACGGAGGTCGAACAGTAGAAGACAACACGCTGGTGCACGGAGCAGCGCACGGCGGAGACAGCGATGGGCACTGAACTGGCCCGCGCCGTGGTGAACGGCATTCTGGGCGGCGGTATCTACGCCCTGATGGCCGTCGGGCTCACGCTGATCTTCGGCGTGCTGGACATCATCAACATCGCCCAGGGCGTGATGGTGGTGCTCGGCGCCTATCTCAGCTACGCGCTCTCCGTGCACCTGCATCTCGATCTGTTCCTCGGGCTGCTGATCACCGTCCCCGCGATGTTCGTGATCGGCGTGATCATCCAGCTGGCGTTCATCAGGCCGCTGCACGGCAGCGAGCGGACGTCGATGTCCCTGCTGGCCAGCTACGCGGTCGCGATCGTCATCGAAGGCGCCCTGTACCTGTTCTTCGGGCCGAACTACGTCACGCTGAACGCCTCGTACGTCACGAGCAGCTTCGGCCTCTTCGGTTTCCAGCTGCCATTTATCGACCTGTACGGCTTCGCCATGGCTGTCGTGCTCGTGGCCGGGCTCTACCTGCTGCTATACCGGACCAGGTTTGGCCGCAGCGTCCGCGCCACCATGCAGGACAGGACCGCGGCCATGCTGATCGGGGTCGACGTGAACAGGGTCGCGGCGCTGACGTACGGCATCGGGGTTGCGGTCACGGCGGCCGGCGGAATGATCTTCGGCGCCAGTGGCGGCGGCTTTAACCCGAACAGCGGGTACGACCTGATCTCGCGGCTGCTCGCGATCATCATCCTGGCCGGGCTCGGCAGCATCGGCGGCGCGCTGGTCGCTTCGGTGTTCATGCTCACGGTCGAGTCAGTCGTTGACATCTGGCAGCCGAACTGGTCGGTCGCGGTCTTCTACGCGGCGCTGGTCATCGTGCTCCTGGTCAGGCCCACCGGGCTGTTCGGCCGCCAGGCTGCGAGGGCCCAATGAGGGCGCTGAGCCCGCGCGGCGCGTTCCCGGTCATCGCGCTGGCAGCGGCCGTCGTGTTCCCGCTCGTGTTCACGAACCAGTCGGTCAACTCGGTGGCGTTCCAGACGCTGATCTTCGTCGTCGCCGCTTCGGCGTGGAACCTGTTCTCCGGCTTCTCCGGTTACATCGCCCTCGGGCACGCGGTGTTTTTCGGCACGGCCGCCTACGCGGCCGGCCTAGCCGCGGAGCACCTGCAAATCACCGGCGGGGCCGAATTCGCGCTGCTTCCACTTGGCGCAGCCGCGGCGGCGGTGGTCGCGGTTCCGTTCGGTCTCATCGCGCTGCGCGTCAGGCGGCACACGTTCGTCGTCATCACGATCGCGATCTTCTTCATCTTCCAGCTGGCCGCCTCGGACCTGAACAGCATCACGAACGGCACCAGCGGGCTGAACGCGCCGTTCCTGCTGTGGGATCCGATCACCTTTGACCAGCGCTTCTTCTACTTTGCGCTGGCCGCGGCGGTCGCAACAATCGCGCTTGTCTGGCTGATCAAGGGATCACGATTCGGCCTGCAATTGCGCGCGATCAGGGACGACGAGGACCGCGCGGCCAGCCTCGGCGTCCGGGCGATGCCGGTGAAGCTAACCGCGTTCGTGATCTCGGGCGCTATCACTGGTCTGGCCGGGGTCCTGTGGTTCTTCTTCATCGGTCAGGTGCAGCCATCGACCGGCTTCGACCCGCTCTTCGACCTCACCATCGCCCTGATGGCATTCCTCGGCGGGCTCGGAACCGTCAGCGGCCCGGTCCTCGGCGCGCTCATCATCGCGCCCGCGCAGCAGTACCTGACGATCACGTTCAGCAACAGCTATCTGAGTCAGATCCTGCTTGGCGCGCTGTTCCTCGCCGTCGTGCTCTTCGTGCCACGCGGACTTATCCCGACCGTGGCCGACCGCGGCAGCGACTGGCTGGAGCGCCGCAGGTCATCGAGGGCCGGCCGGGACGTCGACGTCGAGATGCCGGCGTCCGCCAGGGAGCCAGCATGAGCGCCCTGCTCAGGACCGAGGGCATCTGCAAGGCCTTCGGCGGCGTCCAGGCGCTGGAGGACTGCACGATCGACGTGACCGCCGGATCGATCACAGGACTGATCGGGCCCAACGGCTCAGGCAAGACCACGCTGTTCAACGTGATCACCGGGTACGACCGGCCAGACGCTGGCGAGGTCTGGTACGCGGGCGCGAAGATCACGGGCTCGTCGCCGCAGCGGGTCTTCGCCGCGGGCATCGGCAGGACGTTCCAGCTGACGCGGATCTTTCCCCGGCTGACCGTGCTGGAGAACATGATCGTCGCCGCCCAGCACGGTGGCGGGGGGCGTCGTTGGGTCCCTGGCCCGCATGGCGGGGGGCTGCGACAGGTCGATTCAGCCGAACGTGACAACGGCGATGGGTCGGCGGCGCCGCGGGTGCGGAATCCGTTCGCGCGGGCTGGCGGTCCGGCGGACCGGCGGCGGGCCATGGAGTTGCTCGAGTTCACCGGGATCGCCGGACACGCTGGCAAGCTCGCCGGAACGCTCTCCTACGGCCAGCGCAAGCTGCTCGAGCTCTCCTACGTGCTGGTCGCCGACCCCGCGATCGTGCTGCTGGATGAGCCGGCTGGCGGGGTCAATCCCTCCCTGATCAATCAGCTCGCCGCGCGGATCAAGCAGCTCAACGCCGACGGCAAGACGTTCCTGATCGTCGAGCACAACATGGAATTCGTGATGGATCTCTGCCATCAGATTGCGGTGCTCGACTCTGGCAGCGTCGTGGCCTCAGGGCCGCCGTCGGAGGTCAGGAACGACCCGCGGGTGCTTGACGCGTATCTCGGCACGGCAGAGGACGACGATGAACAGGCCAGCTGACCCCGGCGCGCCGGCGCTGGTCATCGACGGCCTGACGGCGGGCTACGGCGGCGGCGACGTCCTGCACGATGTCAGCCTGACCGTGGCCGAGGGCGGGATCACGTGCGTCGTGGGACCGAATGGCTGCGGCAAGTCCACTCTGCTCGCCACCATCAGCGGATTGCTGAAGCCGCGGCTCGGCAGCATCGTGTTCCGTGGCCGGGCGCTGACCGGCCGCACGCCGCGGCAGGTGCTGGGTGCCGGGATCGTGCACGTGCCGCAGAACCACAGCCTGTTCCGCGAGATGACCGTCGCTGAGAACATCGAGCTCGGCGGCTACCTCCTTGCCGACCGGCAGAAGGTCGCGCGCCGGCGGGCCGAGGTCGAGGAGATGTTCCCTGCCGTCGCGGGCTGGGCCGGCCAGAAGGCGGGCAGCCTGTCCGGCGGCCAGCAGCGGCTGGTGGAGTTCGCCAGGTGCCTCATGCTCGACCCGGCCCTGGTCATCCTCGATGAGCCGTCCGTTGGCCTGGCCCCGAAGGTACTCAAGACGGTCTTCGACGCCGTCAGGATGATGAACGCCAACGGCAAGACCATTTTGCTTGTTGAACAGAACGCGCGCGCTGGTCTGGCACTCTCAAGCCACGGCATCGTCATGGAGAACGGCCGCATCCGCCTCTCTGGCACCGGCCGCGAGGTACTCGAGCATCCGGAAATCGGCGCGCTGTACCTTGGCGGCGCCGCCAGGCCGGCCACCGCCACTCCCGCGGAGAACGCTCAGGCTGCCGAGCAGCAGCGATGAGCGAGACATTCGACGTCGTCGTGGCCGGCGCGGGGCACAACAGCCTGGTCGCCGCTGCTTACCTCGCCAGAGCGGGGCTGTCCTGCCTGGTCCTTGAGGCGCGGCAGGACATCGGCGGGGACACGAGCTCAGAGGAGCTGACGCTGTCGGGCTTCCGCCATGACTCCTGTTCGACCGCGCACAACCTGATTCAGGCGAGTCCGGTTCTCCGTGAGCTCGGACTGGCCGAGCACGG
>Ga0066903_100005732_pt1 | contig 10849 bp, 12 predicted proteins | sample PanSoiMetaGPlot1_FD_67491 | JGI IMG/M metagenome (GOLD analysis project Ga0066903, IMG submission 67491) | Tropical forest soil microbial communities from Panama analyzed to predict greenhouse gas emissions - Panama Soil - Plot 1 (version 2) | ecosystem: Environmental > Terrestrial > Soil >...
CTACTCGGTAGATAGCGGTGAGTCCGGCCATCGCAAAGAGAAACGCAGCCGTCGGAAAGAAAACCGACCACAAGCCGCGAATCGAACTGTGCTTTCCAATTTCGTCGCTGAGCCAGTGACGCAGCGGCCGGCCAAACACGCCGAGGATGGCGGCCGCCAGCAGTGGTGCGATGGTGATGAGAAACAGGAGGAAGGCGCGGAATTGGCGGCGCAGGAAGCTCAGATTCTCGCGGTCATCGTAAATCATGTGAATGCCCTGCATCAGCAGCTTCATCACCTGCGTACCGGCCAGCAGCGTACCGGCCCAGCCGACGAGGGCGATCTTCCAGGCCTCCGGACCACGCCTGATCAGGAACTGACCGACGATTTGTTGACTCCCAGGCGGTAGGAATTGCGTGAGGCCGGTAATCAGGTCGAACAGGCTGGTCTTGCCCCCGATACGGCTAGTAGCGAAGCCCACGGCGATCAATAGCGTTGGGAAAAACGCCAGAAACAGGTTAAAGGCGGTCGCTTGCGCCAACACCGCGCAGCGAGGAAAAACCCGCGACAGCACGCGCCATACCCGTTTGGCGAGAGCGGCGGCGGCAATCATGGCTCGGCATTATACGCATGTTTGCCACCGTGGCCGATTGGAACGAGGCGCTGGACTTTTGCCGTCAAGCCGGACAAAGATGAGCGCGCCAGTCCTCGACACGGCAACCTTATCGATGAAGCTGGCTCAGATTCTCGACCGGCTGGAAAAACGGTACGGCAAGCCCAAACGACACGGGCCGGCCGACGCGTTCAGCATGGTGCTGCACCGCAACAGCGGCTACCCACAGTCGGATGAGCGTTGCGACAACGGATTCGCTGCGCTCAAAGAGCACATCGGGCTCAAGCCCAAGGAGATTCTGGAAGCCACAGACGCGCGGATCGCCGAAGTCCTGCGCGAAGGCAAGAGCGGCATGTCTCCGGAGAAGCGGGCGCGCAGGCTGAAGGAAATTGCCGCAATTGTGGAGATGAAGTACAGCGGCGACCTGGGCCGGGCGCTGAAGGGCTCGCCAGTGGAAGCGCGGAAAGTGCTCAAGCAATTCCCAACCATTGGAGATTCCGCAGCGGATCGGATCCTGCTCTTCAGCGGGATTGCGCCGCTCGCCGCGATTCCCGCGAATGGAGTGCGCGTGCCCATGCGCATCGCGTTCGGCGAAGAAAAGAAAAACTACGCCGCCACTTATCGCGCGGCGCAGGAGTACGTGGGGACAGAAGTCGTGGCTGAGTTTCCCGCGCGACAGCGGGCCTATTTGTTGCTCAAGACGCACGGTGAAGAAATCTGCAAGGATAAGAAGCCGCTTTGCGAAGAGTGTCCGATATCGAGGGAATGTGCGTATTTTCGGCGTATGCGGACGAAATCATCGCCGTAGTTGTGTCACCGGCATCCCTGCCGTGCGCAAACCCCTGTCCCGCAGAGACCTTCTAACGTGCTGACACCTGCCTAAGTTGTTGGAAAAAGCAGATTCCTCGCTTCGCTCGGAATGACATAAGCTGTGACTATGGCGCGATGGACGATGCTGTTGCTCGTGGGTGTCTTGGCGTTCGCTGTGGGCGTGCGTGCGCAGACGGCAGGCGGCAAACAACTGTGGAAGCCGGTGGTGTTTGCCATCGTCAAGTACAACGATGAGGCGCCCAAGTCCTGGAATCTGTATCACCCCGAAAAGAAAGGGTGGCTGCTCCTGCATCTTTGGAAGCGCTACTTGCTGCTCGACGTCAAGGAACAAGAGGTTTACGACATCGATCCGGGTACCGTGACAGAGAAGGGCGAAAACGTCGAGTTTGATCCCACGTCGAGGCCCGCGGAGCCCATCGAAAGCGGTGAATGGAAGACCCGCGACGTCGGCCCCACGCGCCGTGTGCGTTTTAAACTGGGAAAGAACGGCAGCGTCGTCGAGTTGCAGATACCGCTGCAAGTCAATGGCAAGCCGCTCTATTGAGTCTTGGAGCTGTGCAACGGCTCACCCGGCGCGCGATAGACGCCGTAGAGCCAAGGCACGCCAAGAGCGCCGGGAGCCACGCCCACGCTGACGCGGTCGCCTTCGCGAAAACGGTCAAAATCGTCGGAGTCTACCGCGAGGCGCTCGATCTTTTGGCCTTCGCGCCAACCTTTCACGAACAAACGCCGGCTGCCGCGGACCACCCCCCTCATGTAGTAACGGCTCTCAACGACCGTCGTGTGGTAGACCACGTTTTTCTGCGAGTCGAGTCTCCCGTTCACAAAGAGCGTGGCCGCAAGGATCCACGGTAACGGAATGAAGCCGTAGTAGATGCGTTTCAGGACCTCGATCTCCATGTGCCCGCGGGCGCGGCGGTCGAGGAAGATAGCCATGGTGAGTGCCAGGAAAAAAATGACGCCAAAGAATACCAGCATGAGATCGACATCGAGTGGCGGATAGATATTCGTCACGTACGGAAAGATGAGCGAGCCGGCGAGAAAAATTCCCGTGCGCTTGACCAGCCGGCGCCGAAACATCACCTCCGCCGCGGCGGAAGTGAGGCCGCAAGCAGGACACTGATCCGCGATTCGCTCGGAACCGCAATCCAGGCAACGTGTCATGTGCTACCAGTATAAGTCGGACCTAGGCTGAGCTGGCAGAGAGCCCTTGAATGAGCTCGAGGTAGCGCTGGTGATTGTCCGGTTCGGAAGCCGCCACAGTCACGCCCATGCCGCGGCCAGGCTCGACGCGCTTCACGAAGCAATCGACCTTCACCGGGCGTTCCAGGACCAGCTTGGCCGAAAAGCCAGCGCCAACCCAAAGCGTGTCCGCGGACTCGATGAACATGCCGTTGCTGCTGATGTCGCGCGTGATCCCGCGGAGGAGCGCCGAGCCCCACTCGATCTCTAGATCGGCGCGAAAGGCATATCTGGGCGCCCAGCGGCGCTCGGAGCGCCGAGAGGTAATGTTGCTGGTGGCCATCGAGCCGCAGAAGCCCCTTGCCAAGGATTCCGTGCCGCGGCGTCAGGCCGTACTCGCCGCATCGCGCTGCTAAGCATACGCCCCCTTCCGGCATAAGGATACGACGCCGAAGCGGCGTGTTTTGTTCCCTGCACGGTTTGGACGCAGATGCGACCCCGGTGTCGCGTTGTTGAGCTACGGCTTCTGCCGGCCAGAGACGCGTCGTTGGATTTCTGCGAGCAGGTAGCGCCGCAGATTCTCGGCAACGATGCCGGGCGCGGCCAGCTCACGAAGGTCGGACACGGTGAGCTGCGGCAGAAATGCGAGGATGGCGGACAGCGACGAAGCGGGGTTGCGGAGCAGAGCAAGGCGAACGTTGTACGCGTGCGACCATTTCCTGTGGTTCGCAATGCTCTGTGGCACAGCAGGTGAGGTTTTCTCGCGCGAAAGCGCCTTCAGAACTTGTGCTTCCGTGAGATTGGCGTTGTCGAGCACTACGGGGAGAATCTGCGTGTGCCCCTCAGCCAGCAGCGCGCCTGCGACACGCGAAGGACCGCGACGCGCCAGCGTAATTTTCTGCCCAAGCGGAAGCTGTGGCAAGCGCGCCAGCACTTGGTCTTCAGCGTTGCGCTTGAGCTCGGCATTGACTGCGGGGGACAACGTGACCTGTACCAGGTCCATCAGGTACAGGTCGCGCAGAAGACGCAAGCCTATGAGCCGAGGCGTGCGCACATGAAAGGCCAGGGCGCGCTTAACGCGATAGCTTTTCAGCAGCGGCTTGCGACCGCTGACCTCCTCGAGGATCTCGGTGGGCAGGTCCTTCCGCTCGAGCAGAATGCACAGCTGCGTTTCGTCGAGAGCGGGATTGGCGAGCAGTGCTAGGAGCACAACTGGAGAAGGGTGATGCAGAAGCGCGGTGAGCTCATCGCCCGTGGCGGTCGCGGCAGTGGCTCGCTGTGAATCCAAGTCGGCGCCCGCAGCTGTCATTTCGGTTGGCCGACGGCTACGCCGGCATGCAGAGCTTCGAGCGCGAGGCGGGCTGCGGCTTCGGCAGGAGTCGCATCGAGAGATTTGGCATCGCCGTTGGGTAGGGTTACGCGAAGGCGCTCGTGCAGCTGCGCGTCCAGATACTTGGAGCGCCCAATCATCCCCCCGGTCTTGACCAGCGGGAATCGTGCCTCGCCAAGGTGCAGCCGCTCGGCGAGAGTGGCAACGAGCGAAGCCAGCTTGAGAGCGGCAGCGCGCAGGATGTCTTGCGATGTTTCGTCGCGGTTGTCGCCCAGCGCGGCGACGACAGAAAAAAGGCGTGGGAAGACTTCATCCGGTGCGGATTGAATGCGTTTACGCAACTCCGGCCACTGGATGGAGCCCATCTCGCGAAGAATACGCTCGCCGAGCGGCGTGTTTTTGCCGGCGCGATCATATTCGCGTTGCGCGGTGATAACCGCGCGGCGCCCGATGTCATAAGCGCTGCCTTCGTCGCTGATCATCGGGCCGTGACCGCCGATGCGAACGACTTCGCCACTGGCGCTTCGCCCGATGGCAGCGGAGCCGGTTCCCGCGACGAGAATGATCGCTGGGCCAGGCGTGGCCGCTAGTAGCAGGTCGAGGTCCGTGCAAATGCGGATGGCGGCTTGTGGAAACTCCACGGCCAGCAGAGCGCGCATCTTTTCGGCATCGGCGGGCTGCCCGACGCCGGCAAGTCCGGCGCAAACGGCACCGACGTCTGCGGTAGTCAGTTTCGCGTTCGTCAGCGCGGATTGTCCGGCGTCGCGCAGCGCGGGTAGCGCCGCGCCAAACCCCCCGCGAACCGGATTCGACGGTCCAGCGTGTGCATGTACGCGCATGTCGCTCGATTCGAGCGCGAGGACGCAGTCCGTCTTCGTGCCGCCACCATCGAATCCAAGGGCGCAGCGCATGCCCAAAGGATACGCGAGAAGCTTGCGAAAAGCCGCTGACCCAGCGGCCAGTTGCAGCGAAAAGAGAATCCGCGCGAGGCGCCCGCCATATGAAGCAAACGTTTGACTACAGCGGCGGGCGGCTACGATGCACCATTCGCTCTACAAGCGAGGATCGACTGGTTCCGATTCGAGTGCCAGCACACCAAAAACGCACTCGTGCACACGGCGCAGCGGCTCGCGGCGCACAAAGCGCTCGAGGGCCTCGACTCCCAAGGCGAACTCACGCTGCGCTAGCGAGCGTTTTCAGCCAAGGCCTCGAGAGCGCAGGCGCTCAAGATTGGCCGGGAGCGTATATTCGGGGCCGTAAATAATCCGAAGATATTCGCGTCCGCGAACTTTTACCCCCGGTTGCACGATGCCACTCCGGCCCTTTTCGATGAACTGGAGCAGCTTGACGACCATGCCTTCGCCGCCGCGGTCGGTCTGCTCGGCCCACCATGCAATTGCGGCTTGCTGCCTGGCGTTGTCAATCAAATCGACTCTCTGGTGTCTTGTAGCCAAGAGCAGTCTGGAATCGGCCGCACACAGCTTCGCGAGCGTTCCATGTGCCACAGGTGATCGCGGTTGAAGTAAGAGCCGTCTTCCGTCGCTAGTAAATGGAACGGAGCCAGCTTGAGATCATCGATTGCGTGGACCGGCCAGCAGTAGCCTCGATATGCTGCGATGAAACCGTCAATAAGCGAACCCCGAGTGCGCATACGATCGCGAAGCTTGGCGACGGCAGCGTCTTGCCCTGCCGCTTCGTCGAGGCCTTCGGTCGCTGCAGCAAAGGCCTCGCGGGCCGCGGTGCCCACAGCCGCGTATTGCCTGCGCAGCAACTCCTGCGCCTCGGCAGACCAAGGCATGAGTTCCGCGTCGATGCAAAACCAGTCGGTCTTGAATTGGTCCCAGAATCCCAAGCGGTCGGCTGCTTGACGGACGCGCGCGAGAAACTGTGCTTCCAAATCGGCGGAATCGAAGAAGCGGCGACCTGTACGCGTGTAGCAGATTCTAGATTCGCCCTCGACAACGCCAAAGCGCTTCCGGGCGACATTCTCGTCGCGGCACACGATCACCACGGCACGCGAGCCCATATGCTTCTCTTCCCAAACGACCGTGGGAACGCCTTCGTGGCGAAAATAGGCAAACGCTTCAGCCGGATGCTCAAGCAGGCCTTCCTCGCGGCTCGTTTCGGTCGGCGACATCGTCGGCGGCAGATAGATGAGCCACTTCGGATTGGCCGCGAAGCGACTCATCACCTCCAGTGCTGCCATGGCATTTTCTGCCGGCGCTGCGATGTTGTGCTGCAAGCGCGTGCTGATAAAACGCTTGCCCGTGACATCTTCAATGTCCAGGAGATCGTCGTGAGCCTGCTGGGCGCTGAGTTCGGAGGCTGCTTCATGCGGTTGGAGCGGGCGCACCGGCTCGTAGTAGGTGCGCGGAGCGGGAACCGACACCAGTTGCTTTTCCGGGTAGCGCAGAGCGGTCAGCTTGCCGCCGAACACGCATCCTGTGTCAATGTTGATGGTGCGATTGAGCCATTCCGCCTCAGGCACGGGCGTGTGGCCGTAGACGACCATAGCGGAGCCGCGATAGTCGGCTGCCCAGTTGTAGCGCATCGGGAGGCCAAAGTCGTCGACTTCGCCGGTCGTTTCGCCGTGCATGGCGAAGTCCCGCACCTTCCCTGAGCCGCGGCCTTGCATTTCCTCCTTATCCATAAAAACACTGCAGAGCGCGCCTGAGGCTGCATATAATCGCCTCGGACATGCGCATCCATGCGGCGGACGCAGCGATCGTCGTGGTGTATTTGTTGGGCGTTACGGCGCTCGGCGTGTGGTTTCGCCGCGGGCAGCAAAGCGCCAGCGACTATTTCCTTGGTGGACGAACCGCGCCCTGGTGGGCACTCGCGCTTTCCATCGTAGCCACGGAGACGTCGACCCTCACCATCATCGGCACGCCCGCGATCGCCTACACCGGAAACCTCACCTTTTTGCAGCTGATCTTCGGATACGTGGTGGGGCGCGCGCTAATCGTCGTGCTCCTGCTTCCCGGGTACTTTCGCGGCCAGTTTCTGACTGCATACGCGCTGATCGAGCAGCGATTTGGAGCTCGCATGCGCACGATTGCGGCGAGCACCTTCCTCGTCACGCGCGTCTTCGCGGAGGGAGTGCGCGTCTCGGCTATTGCGCTGGTGGTCAGCGTGGTGTTGGGCACGTCGGAGCGCGCCGCCGTGGTGCTGGTCATCGCGCTCACGGTGCTCTACACCTTTGAGGGCGGTATGAAAGCGATCATCTGGACCGACGTCGTCCAGCTGCTGATCTACCTCACCGGCAGCACGGTCACTCTTTTCGTGCTGCTGCATCGCATTCCCGGTGGGTGGGGTGAAGTGACCCAAGTCGCTGCCGCCGCGGGGCACAAGCTCCAGGTGCTCGACTTCTCGTTCGCCTGGGCCACCAAGTACACGTTCTGGTCAGGCGTCATCGGCGGCTCGTTTTTGACCATGGCCACGCACGGCACTGACCAAACCATTGTGCAGCGCTTCCTTGCCGCGAAAACCCAACGCGACGGCCGCAATGCGCTGCTGGCCAGCGGCGTCCTGGTGCTGATACAGTTCGCAGTGTTTCTTCTGATCGGTGTGTTGCTTTTCGTTTTCTCTCAGCATTGGCCGCTACTCGCCCCTGGAGAAAAGCCTGAGAAGATATTGCCGCTGTTTCTGGTGCGCCAAATGCCCGTAGGTCTGGCCGGTTTGCTGTTGGCTTCGATCCTCGCCGTCGCGATGTCCAATGCCAGTGGTGCGCTGAATTCGCTTGCGGCCTCGAGTGTGCTCGATTTTGCACGCGTGCGTGGACGCGCAGCGGATCCCGGCCAGCTCCTGCGCCTGGCGCGGCGCATCACGCTGCTTTGGGGACTGGTGCTGATCGCATTCGCGTTGCTGCCCTGGAGGCAATTGCTGGAGACCGCGTTGACCATCGTTTCCTTGCCCCTCTCCTGCCTCCTGGGACTCTTCCTGCTCGGCACCCTCGACCGCCGCGCAACTGCGAACGGTGCTCTTGCCGGTATGGTCGCAGGACTGCTCACTGTGATCGGCATTTATCTCTTCACCAGCGTCGCGTACACCTGGTTCTTCTTGATCGGCTCGCTCGTCACGTTCGCTGTCGGCGCCGCCTTCAGTCGCTTCGGCGGCTCCAGTCGCGATAACGCAAACGTCGTATTCACCGGGGCCCAATGAACATGGCAACCGGCCGGCAGCGACTCGACTTGGTGCGTGGACTCGGTGCTTGGGCCTCTGGAGCCATCGTCGTCGGCACCATGGTAGGCACGGGCATCTTCCTCAAGCCGGCTGAAATGGCTCGCGAAGGCCGCGCCGTCTCTGTCGTATTCGCAGCGTGGATTGTCGGGGGCATCCTCTCGCTCTTCGGCGCGCTGTCCTTTGCGGAGTTGGGCGCGATGATTCCGGAAGCCGGCGGCGAATATGCGTACCTTCGGCGCGGCTTCGGTCCTGTGTACGGGTTTCTGTTCGGCTGGATGCACTCGATCGTCGGCCGTCCCAGTTCACTCGGTTCCATTGCCGCCGGCATGATGCGTTTCTTCAGCTTTCTGGTGCCCGGCATCGGCACTCCTCTCTTCACCGTACACATCGCGATTCCTGGATTAACTTCGTGGATCAAGCCTTACGATTTCGCGTTCACCTGGGCGCAGCCGCTCGCCGTCGTCTGGCTTGCCGGAATGACCGGCATCAACTACCTCGGCGTGCGGTTAGGCGGTGCTGTGCAAGTGTTTCTCACCACGATCAAGCTCACGTCCGTTGCCCTTGTGATTGGTGTAGCTTTCTTCGCGCCCGCTGGTGCGAAGACAGGCAGCATCGAGCCCCTCTGGCCCGCCGCTGGCACGAACGGTGGGGCGATTCTCGGTGCGTTCCTGGCTGCGCTCGCCGCAGCTCTTTGGGCGTATGACGGCTGGGAAGATCTGAACCTTGTCGGTTCGGAGGTCGCCGAGCCGGAGAAGAATTTTCCCCGCGCTCTCGTTGGCGGAGTCGCGTTTGTTGGAGTCGTTTATCTCATCTTCAGTGCGGCCTGCCTCAACGTTCTGCCATTTTCGAGCGTGGCCGCATCAACCCATATCGCTTCCGACGTCGTCGAGCAGGTCATCGGACGCGGCGCCGCCGTGTGGATCACTGTGGCCATGGTGATTTCCGCGCTCGGCTCGATGAATTCATCAGTGCTCAGCGGTGCGCGGCCTACCTATGCCATGGCGCGCGACGGCATCTTTTTCCAGATCGCGGACGGAATCCATCCGAAGTATCGAACGCCCGGTCGCGCTTTGATCTGGCAAGGCGCGCTTGCCAGCCTTATGGTCCTCACAGGAACGTTCGAAGAGCTGACCAATCTCTTCATCTTCGCTGCTTGGATTTTCTACGGCGCGGCCGTCGTCGCGCTCTTCCGCATGCGGAAGACGGAGCCCAATGCGACGCGGCCGTACCGCTGCTGGGGCTATCCGTGGGTGCCGGGACTCTTCGTGGCAGGAGCATTCGCACTAACGCTCAACATCTGGATCGACCGCCCCGGCCGCTCCTCGATCGGACTGTTGCTGATCCTCGTTGGTCTGCCGTTCTATCGGTACTGGGACAAACGAAACTCTTCATCCACTTCCATGTAGGTTTAACCCTCCACCTCTTGCCTCGACGCTTCGCGGCCTGCCATGGACTGCACAAGCAAGCCGCCAGCCAGAAGAGCCATCGCTGGAATCACGATCCAACCCAGTCCATCTCGCAGCAACCCCGCCCCTACATCGCCGAACTCCGAGTGCCTGTGCATTACTAGTTCCGCCGCCAAGCCAATGGGCAACATCAGCAAGAACGCGGTCGCAAGGGCCGCAGCGGGAAATGCGCTGACAAGCAGCACACTTGCCTTCGACCCTCCGGCTCGCAACGAGATGTACGCCCCAAAAGCTCCGAGAAGAGGCAGGAACAGCAGCCACTGCCAATAGAAAAGCACTGTATCTGCTCCGCCGCCGATGACAACAGGCCGAAATCCGCCCCTCTGCAGCACGATCAGTAAAGCCGTTGAAATGAATAGCGTAAGAAGACCTGGAAACCACAGCTGTCGGATACGATTCCGCATGAAGCATTCCCTCCTCTTCGTCGCCAGGATTCTGCTTTGCAACTCTCGCCAGGTCCCGACTTGCGACAAGGCCCGCTCCACCGCCTCGTTCTCTGGCACTCCCTGTCTACACATCGCGTCATAAGCGTCTTCCAGATGCGCCGCTATTTCTGCGACGATTTCGGCCTTTTCCTCAGGCTCCAGCTCCAGGTTGCTGAGCCGTTCTTCGACGATCGCTTGCCAATCACGCATGGGTCACCTTGCCCAGCCGCCGCAGCGCCGCAAAGAGTTCGTTCCACTCCTCGCGTAGTGGCTGCAGTTTCTTTTTCCCTCCCGGTGTCAGGCGGTAGCAACGCCGGCGGCGCCCGTTTCGGCTGGTTTCCCAGTTGCCGCGAATCCACCCGCGCTGCTCCATTCGGTAAAGCAACGGATACAGGGCTGCCAGGGTAAAGCGCAGGGAACCCTCGGTTCGCTTCTCAATGCTGCGTGCCAGTTCGTAACCGTGCCCCGGTCCGCTCTCGAGTACGCTTAGAATCGCCAGTTCCGCCGTCCCGCGTTTGATGCCCGGAGCAATCATACCTCTCCTCGCTACATATAAGATTCTTCTGTATACGCTTGTGGGTGTCAATAGTACTTGCGCAGCTGCGCCTAAGGGGTCAGCTCAAAACTGTCATTTCGGGTACGGTTACGGGCCAAAGGTGGGCTTGCCGCAACGATCTACTCTTCCTTTATTTGCTAAGCGCTGTCAGGATCCAACCGTCTGTGCCTTGGCTTTCGCGTCGCCCGGTGCAAGGTTGGACGCCACCTGCTGCAACCGTTCCCGCAAAGCATCGGCCATCTCGCCGAAGACTTGCGTAAACGTGTCACGGAGTTTCTCTTCCGC
>Ga0066903_100005733_pt1 | contig 10847 bp, 9 predicted proteins | sample PanSoiMetaGPlot1_FD_67491 | JGI IMG/M metagenome (GOLD analysis project Ga0066903, IMG submission 67491) | Tropical forest soil microbial communities from Panama analyzed to predict greenhouse gas emissions - Panama Soil - Plot 1 (version 2) | ecosystem: Environmental > Terrestrial > Soil >...
GTCGCTTCGGCTTTCACGAACTTCTTGGGCGGCGCGTTGGGCGGGGGCGCAGCTTCGGATTTCATTTTCTGGCGCGCTTTCTTCGCTTCATCTTGATTCGCAATCGCAGCCCAGCCGAGATCAACCGCCGCGGTAGCAATTGTTTGTTTTACGGTAGGCGGCCGTTCGTTCGCGGCAGGCGCGGCAATCACCGGCGCTGCGATCACAACTGTTTCACCGCGCACTTCCGGTCGCGGCCCGGTCGCAAGATCGACATTCGCATTCCGCTCGAGTCGATAACGCTGCACCGGCTCACGACTGATCGAACGCAGCTCGTCATAATTCGGTCCTTCGTTCACGATCGTGGTGTTGTTGTAAGTAATGTTGGTCACGTTGGTCGTTTGATTGACGATCGTCACGTTGCGTTCCGGCGGGAGCAGCGTTTGCTCGACCCGCGGCGCGCCAAATTCGCGGCTCGCAACAAAGCAATATTGATCGGGGCCGATCTCATAATAATTGTCGGCCCAATTGTGAATGCCCGTTCGTTGATCGAAGCGCGCTTCCGGCGGCAACGGCGCCCAACCAACGTAGTCGCTGCTCTTGCGCCATGAAACCCAGGCCGGCGCCCATTGATTGCCGGGGACCCAAACCCAACCAATTCCGCGCAACCGGGTCCAGCGTCCGTAGTGATAAGTCGCCCAACCGAACGCTTCTTCGGAAATCCAGGTCCAGCCGGCGTCGGTGTAAACCCAACGGCCGTTCACGTACGGCCGCCAACGCGAGCCGGTCGCTTCGCGCGGATGAAAAACGTAACCGTAATCGCCGGTCTCAATCCAATCTCCGTAGGGCTCGAGCTTGTTGTAAAACGTGGAATAACCAACGCTGATCGCGTGTTCGCGCGGAGCGCTAGTTCGCGGATGAGATGCGACGGATTCAGATTCAGGTTGTTCTTCTTCGTTTTGCGCAGCGGGCGTTGCGTTTTCTTTCTCGGCCAACGCTTTTTCACGCGCATCGAGATCGGCCTGACGCTGGTCGAGCTGCTGTTGCTGTTGAGTCTGCCGTTCGGCCGCGAGGCGTTCCTGAACCTGGCGCTCAACTTCTGCCTTTCTCTCCTCTTCGGTCTGCTGTTTTGGGCAGGCAACGAAAGCGGCCGCCGTGGTTACCACCGCTAAACAAACAAAAAGCTTTTTCATGCGAATGTTAGACCCCTTTCTTGATTGATTATTCAAGGTGACGGCGACGGTGTCGGCGTCGTCGTTTGAGCCTTACCCGGGGTAAAAATGACCGTCTCGAGCGCGGAGCGCCGCAGCTTTTGAATGTTCGCGTAAAGCGCGACCAGCGCGAAACCGATGACGATGCCGACCATCAAACGGCCGACATTTTTCGAGACTTTCGGCCCGGAGTTCACTCCAAACTATCGGTGTCGATCTTAAGCGCGCAAATTTTCTTCTGGCAATTGGATCGCAGCAATCGCGTCCATCACCCGCTGACTCAACCGCGTGTAGAGATCCTTGCCTTCGCCGGCAAAGTCCGCGTCGGAGAAATAAATCGGCTCGCCGACGACGATCGTGATTTTGCCAGAGAAGCGGAGCTTTCCATGTATCGGCCAGACGTCGTAGGCGCCGAAGATCCGCATTGGGACAACCGGCGCGCGGGTTTTCGCGATGACTAAACCAACTCCCGGCTGCGCGGGCTGCAAATTTCCATCTGGTGTGCGCGTTCCCTCCGGAAAAACGAGCGCGCAATTTCCGGCGGTGAGAATTCGAATCAACGCTTTGAGCGCGCTGCGATCGCCGCCCTCCAAATTTACCGGGATCACGTTGAGCTTCGGCAAAAGCCAGCCAAGGATCGGAACATCCATCAGCGATTTCTTTGCGAGAAAAAAAATCGCGCGGTCGCAAGCGTTCCCGGCCAGCGGCGGATCAAAGAAACTTTGGTGATTGCTCGCCAGAATTACCGGGCCGGTCTGAATCGTGCGTTCTCGGTGAATGATTCGAAATCCATAGAACAAGCGCGCGAGCCAGCGGCTAAGATTATAACCAAGCCAGTAATAGAAATTCATTTAATGATTTAGTGATTTAGCGATTTCCCTTTTCAATCGTTAAATCATTCAATCGATAAATCGCTAAATACCGAAACCTTTTCGCTTCAGGCGATTGAAGATTTCATCCACAACGGCGTCAATCGAAAGCTTGGACGAGTCGATCACCTCCGCGTCTTTCGCGACGACCAACGGCGACGCCGCGCGCGAGGAATCGGCGCGGTCGCGTTGGGCGATTTCATCACGATGACCCTGGGCCACGCGTCTCTGCGCGCGCACTTCCGGTGACGCATCGATGTAAAATTTGTAGGGCGTGTCCGGGAAAACGATGGAGCCGATATCGCGCCCTTCAATGACCAGATCGTGGTCGCCGGCGTAATCGCGCATTCGTTGAACGAGAAGCTTCCGGACTTCTGTCACGGTGGAGACGCGTGAAACTTCCGCGTTCACGCGATCTTTGTGGAGGTGCGGCGTTAGATCGACATCGTCGATCAAAAGATGAAATTCGCTCTCGACGAACTTTCCGGCCAACCGCGATCCGCTGATGAGTTTCGCGATCGCGGCTTTGTCGTTGGGATCAACGCCGCGATCCAGCACCGTCCAGGTGACCGCGCGATACATTGCTCCCGAGTTCACGTAAACAAAACCGAGACGTTGCGCGAGCGCGCGGGCCACGCTGCTCTTTCCGGAAGCGGCCGGACCGTCGATGGCGACTACCCGATGTCGATCTTGTGCTGGCATTTTTGACGCGCTGGCGCCGAGCGCAGTTTTTCGCGAGAGCCGCGCGGAAGCAAGCGCGCGATTTATTGTTCGGCCGGCGTGGCTGGAACAAGCGTGCCGATTACAGGCGTGCTCGTGCGCACGCGCCGCGGGCTCATGAATTCGTCGAGGGCTTTCTCAAAACCCGGATACGATTCACGAATACACTCCGCGTCCTGAATGATTGTTTCGCCGTCGGCGAAGAGACCGGCGACTGCGAACGCCATCGCAATGCGATGATCGCCAAAGCTGGACAAGCGCGCGCCGCGCAACGGCGCCGGTCCATGAATTTCCAAACCGTCATTGAGCTCGATGACCTGCACGCCCATGCCGCGCAGGTTGTGCGCGATTGCCGCAATGCGATCGGTTTCTTTGACGCGCAGCTCGTTCGCATGGCGAATGATGGTGGTTCCGCTCGCGAGCGCGCCTGCAACCGCCAACACGGGCAACTCATCGATCAATTGCGGAATCTCTTTTCCGTGAATGACCGTGCCTTTGAGCGGCACACCGGTCACTTCCACGACGCCGCGCGGTTCCAATTGATCGACATCTTCCACCGCTTCGCGGACCTGCGCTCCCATTCGGACGAGAACGCCGAGCAATGCGGTGCGGCTATCGTTCAATCCAATGTTGCGGACAAGTAAGTGACCGCCAGGCTGCGCCGCCGCCGCAACCAACCAAAATGCCGCGGATGAAATGTCGCCCGGAATCGTGAAATCACGCGATTCGGGGACCTGATCGCCAAACACGCTGATCGTGTCGTCTTCGCCTTTGGCGGTGCGGACCAAAAAGTAATTGAACATGAGTTCGGTGTGGTTCCGGCTGGCGAGCGCTTCGTCCACGGTGGTTTTGCCCTTGGCGAAAAGGCCGGCGAGCAGGATCGCGCTTTTGACCTGAGCGCTCGCAATCGGCGAGCGATAATGAATTCCACGCAATAATCCGCCGCGAATCCGCAATGGCGGGGTTTGTTCCGGACCTTCCGCGACAATATCGGCGCCCATTTTTCGGAGAGGTTCGATGACGCGATCCATCGGGCGACGCGTCAGCGACGGATTGCCGATCAAACGAGATTCAAAAGTCTGGCCAGCGAGCAATCCCGCGAGCAATCGCATCGTGGTGCCCGAGCCGCCGCAATCGATTTCCTCCTTTGGCGGGCTGAGCACGCGTTTCTTTCCGTGAACGATCAGAACGTCCGATTCGGGTTGTTCGATTTGAATGCCGAGAGCGCGGAGCGCGTTGACCGTGTGCATGCAATCGTCGCTCGGCAAAAAACCGTGGATCGTGCAAATTCCGTTCGAAAGCGCAGAAATAATCGCGGCCCGGTGGGAAATGCTCTTGTCCCCGGGAACGGTGATTTCGGCCTCAATTCGAGGTGCTCGTTTTACGCGCAATTCCATAAGCCCATTAAAAAAGCGATGCTGCCCTTCAGTATCTAGCATCCGGCACGCACCGCAACTGCCCTTAGGGAACGAGAAAGATTTTGTTTGTGAAAGGATCCTTTACTTCAGTGCCAGGCGGAAACCCACGTACATCGACCAAACCCTGGTCGGCCGCGTAGGGACTCTTCACAAAACCTGGTTTGCCGGGGACTGGCGTGCCGTATGGATAGTCGCCCTTGGCCGGCTTTGAGGGGGGAGCGCTCGGCGCGGGCGCCGGAGCGGAGGTTGACGCTTGCGCGCTCGCGCTGGCATCGGTGTTCTCCGGTGGCGCATTTGGATTAAACGGCTGTTGCGTCGTCGTAGACTCGGTGGTCGTCGTCTCAGGATAACGCGCTCCTGTGTGCCGCGCGCCCATTGGCGCGGTTTCATCCCCGCCACAAGCCGATAAGAGGAACGCGGCAGCCAGCATCGATAAGAGCCACAGTTTCATAATTTTCTTGGACGAAATCTACACTGGTTCTATTTCAATACTAGTGCCCGGCAAATCGCAATCCAATTTGCAAAAGCCAATCTGGCCGTCATTTCCGAACCTGTTGCAGTAAATGGAGGCTGGCGCACAAATTCTGATCGTCGACGATGATGCGACCAGCCGAAACTTGCTTGCCCGAATGTTGACCGCCGCGGGCTACGTTTGTAGCGAAACGGACAACGCGAGTGATGCTCTGAAGCTTGTTCGGAAAGAGCAGCCGGCCGTGCTGTTACTCGATCTTCTCATGCCGGTAATGGACGGCGCAGAGGCGCTGAGACGCTTGCGGGCGGACCCGAATCCGGGAGTCGCGCAGACTTCGGTGATCATGTTGACCGGCCACGGGGAGAGCGAAGTGACCGGCCTTTCTGCCGGAGCTGACGATTTCGTGATCAAGCCGATTAACGCGGAAGTCTTGCAGGCGCGGATCGAGACCCAGCTGCGGTTGCACGCAATGCGGGTGCAGCTTCAACAGCAAAATCAGGAACTGGAAGCCTGGCGTCGGAATACTGAACGCGATCTCGCGGCCGCGCGGCTCACTCAACAATCCCTCATTCCCCAAAAGGCGCCGAAGCTCGAGGGCTGGGAAATTGCCGCTTGTTATCGCCCGGTCATTGAAGTCGGCGGCGACATTTATGGCTGGCTCCCGATTAAGAATGGGCGCTGGTTATTTTGGATTGCGGACGCCACCGGCCACGGCGCGTCCGCCGCATTGATGACCACCCTGGCCAAGCTCTTGTTTCATCATGGTCACGAAGAACACGACCAGCCGGCCAAAATTATGGAAGCAGTGAACAATGATCTGCGTGGAATTTTTGCCGGCCGATCTTTCATGAGCGCGATGTGCGTTGCACTCGATCCGAAAACAGGCGAAGCCAGCGTCGTTGGCGCAGGTCATCCGCCATTGTTGGTCACGCGATTTGGCCGCGGAACTGAGGCGGTCCCGTCGTCTGCGCCGCCACTTGGGCTGGTCGAACAATCGGAATTTACCGAAACCGTACTCCAATTGAACCCGGGCGACGCGTTCACGCTTTATACCGACGGATTTTTTGGCGTGACGAAAGATGGAAAGCCGCGAACAACGCCAACGCAACTCGCGGGAATGGTCAATCCGTTTGCATCGAGCGCGAATGCGTTGCTCGAATTGATGCTGAAAGCGGCCGCGCCCGACGCGAGCGAAACGCCGCCGGACGATGTGGCGGCGGTTGTGGTTCGGCGAACCGATTAGCGAGAAAAAGTTTTTCTCCGCGAAAATTAGTGTTGCACAGGTGCAAACGAAGCATTAACCAGCCTGTATGCCGAAAAACAAAACACCTTCAAAACGCAAGCCCAATCCAGCCTTCATGAGACCCGTTCAACCCGACAGCCACCTTTCCGCTATTGTCGGGTCAAAACCATTGCCGCGTTCCGAGCTCACCAAAAAGCTTTGGGACTACATCAAGAAGAACGGCCTTCAGGACAAGACGAAGAGAACGCAAATCAACGCCGACGATAACCTCCGAGCGGTTTTTAACGGCAAGAGCCAGGTGAGCATGTTCGAGATGACGAAACTCGTCTCGGGCCACATCAGCTAGGCCGCGAATTGCAGTTCGGCTCCGCGGGTACGCGGACCAAAGAAAGACTGCGGAGCGGGAAGCCGGCTGAAGAATGGCTGTGCGTTGGGAGTGGCGCAGACTTGCGCCGCGGCCTGCCCTGATCGACCTTTGCGCGTGAAAAAATTGCTCTTCGGCATTCTGCTCGCGTTTGCATTGTTGTCGCCGGCTTGCGTACGCGCGGAATCGGGCTGGGTCACCGATCTCAAGAAGGCGCAGGAAGAAGCAAAGTCGACTCACAAACTCCTGTTTATTAATTTCACCGGGTCCGACTGGTGCGGCTATTGCATCCAGCTCGACCGGGCGATTCTTTCCAAACCCGAGTTCAAGGATTACGCGAACAAGAATCTGGTCTTGGTCGAAATTGATTACCCGCGACGCAAGGCGCAACCCGCCGAACTGCAAAAGCAAAACATGGAATTGGCCCAGCACTATCAGATTGAAGGGTTTCCTACATTGGTCGTGCTGGACGGCGACGGCAAAACCGTCTGGCGTTACGACGGTTACTATTCCGGCGGAATCGCAGCCTTTCTCGCGGAGCTGGACAAGGTCCGCAAAGGTTAGCTCGCGAGAATCTATTCCTCTTTTGTTTCGAACGCTCGCTCAAGCACGTTCGCCAGCTCATGCCTCGTGAATGGCTTTGGCAAGGCCGCGCAAAATCCGTAAGTCAAAAACTCCGCCAGCGCCGCTTCGTCGGAGTATCCGCTGCAAATGATCGCAGTGACGTTCGGATCGAGATTTCGCAGCCGCTCGATCGTGGCCAGACCGCCCATTCCGCCGCGGATGGTGGCGTCGAGAATAACGGCGTGAAAATTTTCGCCCGACCGCATTGCTCGTTCGTAGGTTTTCAACGCTTCGGTGCCATCCGGAACGGTCGTGACCTGGTAACCCAAAGTTTCGAGCAATTCCGAGGTCAGATCGCGAATAGCCGCTTCATCATCCATCACCAGCACGCGCTGATGGTTGAAATCGTAAACGATTCCGTCGACCGGCGGCTCCGCTACTTGCGCTTCGGCATCCGTTGCAGGCAAGTAAAATGCAAATGTCGATCCGGCCGGCGACGTGCTCTCAAGATGGAGGAAACCGGAATGTTTCTTCACAACGGAATAGCTGATCGATAACCCAAGTCCGGTCCCGGTTGCCTTCGTTGTGAAGTAGGGATCAAAAATCTTCGTGACCGTGACCGGATCAATTCCGCCGGCGTCATCGGCGACGGAAACTTTCAAATACCGACCCGGCTTAAGCGGAAGCCCGAAACTCGCGTCAATTTGGATGTTGCGTGCCGAAACTCGTACCGTTCCTCCCTGCGGCATGGCTTCGCGCGCATTCATTACCAGCGCTCCCATCACTTGTTCAATCTGGCCGGGATCGATGGATGCTTTCAGAAGATCATCCGCCAGATCCAACTCGGCGCGAACATTAGAACCACGAAGGGAGAATTCCGTTGTCTGCCGGAGGATGCTTGAGATTGCGGCGACCCGTTTGAGCGGTGTGCCGCCTTTCGAAAACGTTAGCAATTGACTGGAAAGCTGCGCGGCCTGTTGCGCTGCCTCACCGGCTCTCGACAAAAAGGAATGGAGATGCGCCGCGTTGGGCGGCGTCTCGATCTGCGCCAGGCCGATGTTGCCCGCGATGACCGTCAAAATGTTGTTCAGATCGTGCGCGATTCCGCCCGCCAACGTTCCGAGCGATTCGAGTTTGCTCGTGGTGATACGTTCCCGCTCGATGCGCTTACGATCGGTCACGTCCCGCAAGAAAACGGAAACGCCGCCGCCGCTCGGATAAGCGAGCAGTTCATACCAAACTCGTCCGCTGCGGTCGCTGGCCTCAAATTCGACCGCGACTTGTTCGGACATCGCGCGCCGGTATTTCTCTTCAAACGCTGCGGCCGTGAACTCCGGCAATTCCATCCAAAAATCTTTTCCGAGCAAATCCTCTCGCTGGCGTCCCAGAAGTTTTTCTGCCTGCGGGTTAATGAAAGTAAATTTCCAATCACGATCGACTGCAAAAAATCCGTCGCTCGTTTTGTCGAGAATGTCGGTCATTTTTCTGACCGTCTCCTGCAACTCCGCCCGCGCCTGATTTCTTTCTCCCAGCGAGCGAATCCGCCGCTCCGCGACCGACATTCGAACATTCAAACGCGCGGCATCGAGCGGTTTGGTCAGATAATCGTTCGCCCCGGCATCCAGCGCATGTTGGAGGTCTTGCGCTTCGTCGCGCGCGGTCACGATCAAGATGAAAAACTCGTCGCCGTTTGGTTGAGCGCGCAGTTCCCGGCAAAGATCGACCCCGCTCTTGCCGGGCAACATCCAATCCAGAATCAAAAACGGAAAGACTCGTTTGGTCAGCTCCAACTCCGCTTGTTCGACACTGCCGACGGCCACAACTTCGTGGCCACGCCGCTCGATCAATCGCTGCAAGACGCGACGACTCTCCGGATGATCCTCAACAAGGAGAATTCTCATGTGTGGAGCTACTAAGTTCCCAAAACTAATGACCAGGTCATGCGAGCATGCCCGGTCACCTATCAGGAGTCGGAGCAGATTAGCTGCCAGAGCACGTCGCGATACCGCCAAAAACAAAAATCAGGATTTCTCTTAGAAGGTCGACATCGCGCGCTTGGAATTTGCATGCGCGCATCTTGCGTTACATTCGGCCTCTGCTAGATACAGCGAAAGTTTGGCGCACCCGCACAATCCATGTTTACGCTTCGAATTTTTCTCTCCTGCCTGTTCGTCTCGTTCGGCGCTGTTCAGCTGAATGCAGACGATGCGGTTGCGCCTCAAGCGCCCGAAAAGCCGAGGCCTACGCCAGAAAATGTCGAACCCGGCATCACTTTCGATTGGGTGCATGTCGACGGCCCGTATGTCGCGCTGACTTTCGATGATGGACCGAGCGCAAAACTGACCCCAAAGCTTCTCGATCTCCTTGCTGAACATCACATCAAAGCCACTTTTTTTCTGATTGGTGAGAATGTCGCCGAAAATCCGGAGCTCGTGGCTCGGGAAGCGCGCGAAGGACATGAAGTTGCCAGCCATAGCTGGTCGCATCCGAACTTCGGCAAAATGTCGGACGACGGCGTACGCGGCCAATTGCGCAAGACTGACGACGCAATCAAGAGCGCCATGGGCAAAAGTCCCACCTTGATGCGCCCGCCCTATGGCTCGATCGCGGTCCGGCAGAAAAAATGGATCCATCAGGAGTTCGGTTACAAAATCGTCCTTTGGGATGTCGATCCTTTGGATTGGCGCCGACCGGGCCCGGCCGCCGTTTGCAATCGGATCGTGAAAAACACGCGCGCCGGGTCGATAGTTTTGGCGCACGATATTCACCCGGGCACGATCGAAGCGATGCCGTGCGTTTTGAAAGAACTCGAAGCGAAAGGCTTCAAATTTGTGACCGTGTCGGAATTGATCGCGATGGAAACTCCGCTTCCGCCGAAACCTTCCCCCACTCCAAAGCCCTCGCCGTCGCCAAAAGTTTCCGCCGCGCCGAAGTCGACGCCCGTAAAATCGACATCTTCGTCGCCGACCCCGCACAATTAATCCTGCCGGCATGATCGCCGACCGATATTTGCAGCTCAAAGGTGAGCTCGAAAGCGCGCTCGCCGGTTTGATCAAGCTCGCCTCGGAGATGCAACGTTCGGGCGAGCAACTCGATACGCTTCAATCGCTTCTTCGCGACATTACCGAACCGTTGCTCTTCGTTGTCGTTGGCGAAGTGAAATCCGGAAAGTCTTCGTTATTGAACGCACTTTTCGGAAACGAGTTTGCAAAGGTCGACGTGCTCCCAGCCACCGACCGCGTTTGTATCTTTCACCACGGACCAGAAGACAAGACCAACGAAGTCTCGTCGAAATTGACTGAGCGCTACCTGCCCATCCCCTTTTTGCGCGATTTCAACGTCGTCGATACTCCCGGCACCAATACGATGGTCAAAGAGCATCAAATGGTCGCGGAGGATTTCCTGCCGCGCGCCGACATCGTTCTTTTCGTGTTTTCGGTGGCCAACCCCTGGACGCAATCGAACTGGGACTTCCTCGATTTTTTGCAAAAAACGTGGCTCAAGAACGTGATCATTGTTTTGCAGCAAATCGATTTGCGCGAGCCAACCGAGGTCGACGTCATCCAGCGCCATCTTCAGGACACGGCGATGCGGCGCCTTGGATTCGTTCCCCCGCTTTTTGCCGTCTCCGCCCGCAAAGCCCTGCTCGCCCGCACCAGTGGCGTGGATAAAGAAAAACTTTGGCAAGAGAGCGCGTTCGAGCCGTTGGAGGAACAAATCAGCTTCATCGTTACCGAATCGAGCACCCGAATGTTGAAGTTAAGATCGACATTTCAAGCCGCGCGAACTGTTCTCGAAGATTTGAGCCGCGAAATTCGCGGACACATCGAGAAAATCTCGGCAGACACGGCCGTGCTCGATCGCCTCGATGGTTTCCTCGCCACGCGTCGCGATCAAATGTTGCGCCAAGTTGCAGCCCCTGTACGCGAAGTGAAGCAGGTTTACGACGAAACGACGAAAGAACGCGCCGAGCTTCTTGGCAGAAAATTGACCTGGTGGCGAAGCTT
>Ga0066903_100005734_pt1 | contig 10847 bp, 7 predicted proteins | sample PanSoiMetaGPlot1_FD_67491 | JGI IMG/M metagenome (GOLD analysis project Ga0066903, IMG submission 67491) | Tropical forest soil microbial communities from Panama analyzed to predict greenhouse gas emissions - Panama Soil - Plot 1 (version 2) | ecosystem: Environmental > Terrestrial > Soil >...
TACAGCCGATCCCGCGGTGATGCGGAGGAGACCGCGTCGGAGATCGCGTCGCGCGGCCGCCGCGCGATCACGGTAGCGTGCGATATCGCGGACGATCGCGGCGTAACGGAGATGATCGCGCGCGTCACACGCGAGCTCGGCCGTCTCGACATCCTCGTCAACAACGCCGGCACGACGCAGTTCATCGACCATCGCAACCTGGACGCGCTCACCACCGAGGTGTGGGATCGCATCCTCGGGGTCAACGTCAAAGGCACGTTTTACTGCTGCCGCGCCGCGGCGCGGGTCATGCGGGACGGCGGCCGCATTATCAACATCGGGTCGGTGGCCGGCGTCCGCGGCAACGGGAGCTCCATCGCCTACGCCGCCAGCAAGGGGGCGATCCACACGATGACGCTCTCGCTCGCGCGGGCGCTCGCCCCTTCGATTACCGTCAACGCGATCGCACCGGGGCTGATCGAGACCCGCTGGCACGGGGGCCATGAAGCCGAGAACACCGCGCGGGCCGCGCGGTTCCCCGCCAAACGCATCGGCCGCCCCGAGGATATCGCGCAGATGGCGGTCGCGTTCGCGGCGGCAGACAACTTCCTTACCGGCCAAGTCCTGGTCGTCGACGGCGGCGCGCTCCTCTAGGGCGGCGTGCGGAGCAGGAGCGTATCCAAGGGCTATGGTATCGAAGCGAACAGGTGTTTGCGTGGCCGCCGGTTCTGTGCTATAATCCGGCCACTCGCCGCGAACGTCAGCCGCCAGACGACCTGAGGGAGGGAACGCGTGGGCCGGGTCCTTACGAAACGCCAACGCGAGATCCTGGGCTACCTGCTGGACAGCATGCAGCGCAAGGGCTACCCCCCGTCGGTCCGTGAGATCGGCGCGGCCCTCGGGCTCACCAGCAGCTCCACCGTGCACAGCCACCTCGCCGCGCTCGAAAAGAAAGGCTATATCCGGCGGGATCCCAGCAAGCCCCGAGCCATCGAAGTGCTGAAGGACGGCGCGAGCCAACCTCCCAAACGGGTCGTGAACATTCCGGTGGTCGGCCGGATCGCGGCCGGCGCGCCGCTCCTGGCGGAAGAGAACATCGAGGACGTTTTTCCCCTGCCCCGCGATTTCGTCCGCGAGGATGGCGCGTTCATTCTGCGCGTGCGCGGCGACAGCATGATCGACGCCGGCATCTACGACGGCGACTTCGTCGTCATCCGGCCGCAGCCGACCGCCTCGAACGGCGAGATCGTGGCGGCGCTGCTCGGGGACGAGGCGACGGTGAAGCGGTTTTATCGGGAACGAGATCATATCCGCCTTCAGCCGGAGAACCCGTCGATGTCGCCGATCATTACCCACGAAGTCACGATCATCGGCAAGGCCGTCGCGCTGATTCGCCGGCTCTCCTAGTTCCGCCTCGGCAACACGGCACGGCATTCTCCCGCGGCTTCAGTGCGGCGTGCGGGCCGCCCCGTCGAAGTACGCGCGGAAGGGTCCTAGGCCGGCGGCCGGCACCTCGGCCTCCACCACAATGCCGGCATCTCCGTCCTCACGGCGCACCACCCGGCCCGCGGCGTACACTCGTGCCAGCACGCCCGCGCGATTGTAGGGAATCACGAGTCGCACGCGCTCCATCGGCCCCGGCAGCGCCGAGGCGATGCGGCGCAGCAGGTTGGCGAGGCCCACGCCGCGCGCGGCCGAGACCGGAATTCCTTCGGGCTCCTCGGCGGTCACGTCCCGCAGGGTCTCCGTCGTCAGTTTATCGGCCTTGTTGAGGACGGTGACGCGCGGCGCACCGGCGGCGCCCAGGTCGCGCAGTACCTGCTCCACCGCGGCGCGCTGCGCGGTCCACTGGGGATGGCTCGCGTCGATGACATGGATCAACAGTTCCGCTTCGGTTACCTCTTCCAGCGTGGCGCGGAACGCTGCGACGAGCTCATGCGGCAATTTCTGAATGAACCCGACCGTGTCAACGAGCAGCAACGTCCGGCGGTCGGGCAGGACGACGCGGCGTGTCGTGGGATCCAGGGTCGCAAACAGTTTGTCCGCGGTCAGGACGTGGGCGCGTGTCAGCGCGTTCAGGAGCGTCGACTTGCCCGCATTCGTGTACCCGACGAGCACCGCCACCGGGAGCGCCGCGTCCTTGCGCGATTGGCGCTCGCGCTGCCGGTGCCGCTGGAGCGCGTTGATCTCGCGGCCGAGCGCGCTGATCCGCGTGCGGATCCGGCGGCGATCGACCTCCAGCTTCGTTTCGCCGGGCCCCCGGGTGCCGATGCCGCCGCCGAGGCGCGACAGCAGCACGCCTCGGCCCGCAAGCCGCGGCAGCAGATACGTCATCTGCGCGAGCTCGACCTGGAGACCGCCCTCCCGGCTGCGCGCGCGTTGCGCAAAGATGTCGAGGACGAGCGCGGTCCGGTCGAGCACCTTCGTCTCGAGCGCCCGCTCCAGATTGCGCTGCTGCGCCGGCGTGAGCTCTCGATCGAAGATCACCAGGTCGGCGCCGGCTGATCGGACGCGCGAGCGAATCTCGTCGACCTTGCCGGGCCCCACTGCGGTGGCCGGATTCGGCCGAGTCAGGCGCTGCACCACGACGCCCGCGACTTCGGCTCCGGCAGTTTCGGCGAGGCGGGCGAGTTCCTGGAGCGGCTCGGCCCCCTCATCCTCACGCGGCTCGAGCATACCCACCAGCATCGCACGTTCGGGGCCGCTGCGCGGCACCCCGTCCGCGGACGCCGGACCATTGTCCTCGCGAGAGGTACCGGCCGCAAGGCCCCGGCGGAGCTTGTGGCCGAGCGGCGTGCCGGTGGTACGCATCGACGGGGCCGCGTTACCTCGGCGAGGCCGGCGCCGCTCCCCTCGGGGAGACAGTCCCCGCGGGGGATGACGCCTTACGCAAGTGATCCGCGACGCGCCGCACCGCTTCCTCGACCCGTGCATCGGGCGCCGTGAGCGAGATCCGCACATACCCCTCGCCGTGCGCGCCGTAGCCGGTGCCGGGTGTCACGATGACCCCGGTGTGTTCGAGCAGGTCCGTGGTGAACGAGACGGAGGTGTGGCCGGCCGGGACGGGGACCCATAGATAGAACGTCGCCCGCGGCAACGGCACGTCCAGTCCTGTGTCGCGAAGACCGCGCACCACGACATCGCGCCGGCGCTGCCAAATTGCCACCCGCTCCCGGATCGGCGCCTCCGGGCCCGTGAGCCCGGCCACCGCAGCGTCCTGGATGGCGACCCACTGCCCGCTGTCGATGTTGGTCTTGAGCGCCGCAAGCGCCTGGACCGCCTCTCTGTTGCCGACGACGAACCCCATCCGCCAGCCGGTCATGCAAAACGTCTTGCTGAGCGAATGGAACTCGACCGCGACGTCCTTGGCGCCGGGCGCCTGGAGCAGGCTCGGCGGCCGGTACCCATCGTAGGCGATCTCCGAGTACGTGTTGTCATGGACGAGCAGAATATTCCAGCGCCGCGCGAGCTCCACGGCGCGGTTGAAGAGCGCGAGGTCGGCGACGGCTCCGGTCGGGTTGTTCGGATAGTTCAGGAAAAATACGCGCGCACGGCGCAGCACATCGTCGGGGATCGCCTCGAGGTCCGGCACCCAGCCCTGCGCACGGGTCATCGCGACGGGGTACACGTCACCGTCGGCCATGCGCGTCGCGACTGCGTAGACGGGGTATCCCGGATCGCTCACAAGCGCCACGTCCCCGGGATCGACGAACACCCAGGGCACATGCGCCAGCCCCTCTTTGGAACCGATGAGGGCCAGCACTTCTCCGGTGGGATCGAGCGATACCCCGAACCGCCGTGCGTACCACCCGGCGACGGCCTCCCGGAACTCGCGGGTCCCTTCGTACGGCGGGTACACGTGCGTGCGCGGATCGCGCGCGGCCCGGGTGAGCGCCTCGACGATGTGATCCGGCGTCGGCAGATCCGGGTCACCGATGGAGATGTTGATGACGTCGACGCCGCGCGCGCGCAGCGCGGCCCGCTTCTTGTCGATGTCGGCGAAAAGGTACGGCGGGATCTGCTGCATGCGGCGCGCGACGTGCATCAAGCCACCTCCCGTGTCTGCCGCCATCATAACACGGAGCCCGCGGACCCGTCCGAGGCCGCGCACGCTTCGAGCGCGTGAAGAATTCGTGAGACCACGCGCTCGACGGGCTCGTTCCCCACATCGATCCAGCGGTACCGGGGATCCGCGAGAAACCATGTCCACTGCCGCTTGGCATACCGGCGGGTATTGCGGCGAAACTGGGCCACGGCCGCCTCGCGCGTGATCTCGCCTTCGAGGTACGCCGCGATTTCCTTGTACCCGACCCCCTGCATCGCCGGAAGCGCACGATCATACCCGGCCCGCAACAGCGCGCGCACTTCTACGACCAGGCCCGCGCCGAGTTGCTCGTCGATGCGCCGGTCAATTCGTGCGTAGAGCCGCTCGCGCTCCATCGTCAGCGCCACCATCCGAACTCCCCCATCCGGCCATCCTCCCGCCCCCACCCCCCATCGGCCGCCACGCACTTCTGCTTGAAGCGCGGACAGCGTCGTGCCGGTCACTTCGAAGACCTCGAGCGCCCGAATGATGCGCCGAACGTTGCGCGGATGAATCCGTCCCGCCGCGGCCGGGTCAATCTCTTCAAGCCGGCGGTGCAGCGTGCCGGATCCCTCACGCCTCTCCTTCGCCGCGAGCCGCTCCCGAAGGTCCCAGTCCGGCGCCGCGGCCGGTACAGCGGTCCGGTCCACGACCGCCCGGATATACAGCCCGGTGCCACCGGTCAGCAGCACGGCACGCCCCCGGTCGCGGATTCCCTCGATCGCCTCCAGCGCAAGCCGTTGATAGTCCGCCAGCGTGAACGGCTCCGCGGGATGTGCGACATCGAGGAGGTGGTGCGGGACGATCGCGCGCTCGAGAAGGGTCGGCTTGGCCGTGCCGATATCCAGCCCGCGATATACCGTGCGGGAATCGGCGGCGACGATCTCGGCGTCCAACCGGCGGGCCAGTTCAAGTGAAACACGCGTTTTGCCCGTTGCGGTCGGTCCGGCGATGACGACGAGCCTGGGGGGCTTCGTAGCTAGGGGACCGCAGGTGCGCCTCAGGTCTTACCGTGCCGCTCGTCGGGTTGCGGCGCCGGCCTGCTGGTGCCCTCGCGCCCACCTCTCCGCCGGCGTCGGGGCCGGGGTGCCGAAGACGGCGTCCCCTGGACTTGGGCGGTCGGTCCTCCCGCCGCAGGCGACGCCGTCCCTGTCTCGCGCGGCTTGGCCGGCGTCCGATCGTCCAGCCATACGAACTGCCTGGGCGGTGAACGCCGGTCGAGCTCATAAAAGGTGCGGTACAGCATCGTCGCCGTCTCCACCGCTTGTTTCGCGTTGTCGGCACTCAGCAGCGTATCGACCTGCGTCTCGCCGCCGGCCTGGGTGTCTTCGTAGCGTCCTTTGTAGTGCGTCAGCGTGTTGCGCCAGGATCGGAGCCGCGACAGCGCGGCGAGTTCCTTCCCCTCCTCTTCGAAGGTGCGCCCGGTCTTGCTGACGAGGCGGGTGACTTCGAGCCATTTGCCTTCCGGAGACATGCGGTCGTAGTGCCGGAACCTCCCGCCAAGGCGGTCGTGTCCCACCATATTAATGAAGGCTTCCACGGCAAAGTAGGCCATGAGCACGCTGAGCAGACTGTGTGTGCGTTCGCCGTCCCGATCCGGCGGCGTTGCCGATGCGCATCGCGCTGCGGCCTCCGCGTGCTCGCGTGCAAGGCGAAACATCACCTGCTCGAGGTGCGTCCGTTCCCACGCGGTCTCGTCCGAGGCCGGCTCGGCAGCCGAAGATGTGCGATCCGCCGCCCGATCGGCGGGCGCGCGTGAAAGCGCCGCGGGGCGTGACGGACGCGGTGTCTGAGGATGAGGCCGCGCCGCAACACGGTCCACGGGCGCCGCGGCATTCGGAACCGCGCCGGCGGGCGGAATCATAGGTGATGCCGGAGGGGTTGCCGGCTGTCTCGCGGCCGATGCGGACACCGGTTGCTGGGCGGGGCGCCGCCGGCCGCGGCCGCCGCGCCGGCGCCGGCGTCGCGGAGGCATGCCGGCAGGTTGCATGTCATGCATCAGCGCCGCATCTTCGCCGCGCATCCGGACAGGACCCCCCACGGGCGCGACGAAGACCACACAGATGGCCGAGCTCACCCCCATGATGCGCCAGTACCAGGCGCTCAAGGACGAGCATCCCCACGCGATTGTCCTCTTCCGGTTGGGCGACTTCTTCGAAGCGTTCTTCGACGACGCGAAGTTGGTGGCCCGAGAGCTGCAGCTCACCCTGACGAGCCGGCCCGTCGCGAAAGGCCGCCGGATCCCGATGTGCGGGATTCCGCATCACGCGCTGCCGACCTATTTGCGCCGCCTGATCGATCGGGGACATCGGGTCGCGATCTGCGATCAGGTCGAAGATCCGCGCCAGGCGCGCACGCTTGTGCGGCGCGAGGTCGTGCGGGTCGTCACCCCGGGCACGGTCATCGAAGACGACCTCCTCACCGCGTGCGAGAACAACTTCATCGCCGCGGCGTGGTCCGACGGCGACGTCTTTGGCATCGCGCTGGCCGATGTGTCCACCGGAGAGTTTCTGGCAGCGCACGGCGCCGCGCCGCGGCGTCTCGAGGAAGCGCTTGTGCGGTGGCGGCCGCGAGAAATCGTCGTCCCCGACGTCGACCGCAGCTCCCGTGCGCATGAGTATGCCGCACTCGATGGCGCGGGAGCGGTGCTCACGCCGTACGACGCCCGGCGGTTTGATATCGCCGCCGCCGCGGGCGAGTTGCGCGCGCACCTGGGCGTCGCCACGCTCGAGGCGTTCGGCTTGGACGATCGCCGCGGAGGTGTCGGGCGAGGGCCGGCGGCGGCGACGGTCGCGGCCGGCGCATTGGTGCAATATCTCCACGCCACCCACCGCGGTTCGTTGACCCATCTCCGCGCGCTGCGTCTGGTGCCGTTGGAAGACGGCCTCCTGCTGGACGATGCGACGCGACGCGCGCTGGGACTCTGGAGCGCCGGCCGCCACGACAGCCAGGACGGTCGCACACTCGTGGAGGTGCTCGATCTCACCGAAACGGCGATGGGCGCGCGCCTGCTCAGGCGGTGGCTGTCCCAGCCGCTCGCGGCCGTTCCGCAGATCGAACAGCGCCAGGACGCGGTCCAGGCCCTGCTGGAGGCCGGCGCCGCGCGGGAGTCCATTCGCGCGCGTCTTCATCACCTCGGCGACCTGGAACGGCTGCTCGGCCGTTTGAGCCACGACGCGGGCGGACCGCGCGATCTTGCCGGTCTTCGCGATACGCTCGAAGCGATTCCGCCGCTCGTCCCGGCGGCCGCCTCCTTGACCGCCGCGGCGCTGCGGCGGCTGCCGCCTGTCCTGTCTCCGCCGCCCGGGCTTGCCGACCGGCTGCGCCACGCACTCGCCGAGCCCGCGCCCCCGTCCCCCCGCGACGGCGGTCTCATCCGACCGGGCTTCGATGCCGACGTGGATGCGCTCCGCGAGGAAGCGCGGGAATCGAAAGAGTGGATGGCCCGCCGCGAAGCGGCGGAACGGCAGCGCACGGGCATTCGCGGTCTGAAGGTCGGCTTCAACCAAGTGATGGGCTACTATATTGAAGTAGCAAAATCGCAGTCGCATCTCGCGCCGGCCGACTACGTCCGCAAGGGCACGCTCGCCGGGGCGGAGCGCTACATCACCGCGGACATGAAAGAGCACGAGGTCCGGATCCTGAGCGCCCAGGAACGCATCAACGCGCGGGAGTACGAGGTCTTTCGCGCCCTCCGCGACGCCGTGCGCGCCGACACGGCGCCGCTGCAGGCCTGCGCCGGCGCACTCGCCGAACTCGACGTGTACGCGGCGCTGGCGGAAGTCGCCGTCCGCAACGCCTTCGTTCGGCCGCGGGTCACCGACGGGCGCGAGATCCGCATCACCGGCGGCCGCCACCCGGTCGTCGAGCAGGCGATGGGCGCTCCGCGGTTCGTCCCCAACGACGTGGTGCTCGGCTCCACGGCGCGCGACATTCTCATCGTCACGGGCCCGAACTTCGGCGGCAAGAGCACGTACATCCGGCAGGCCGCCCTGCTGGTCGTGCTGGCCCAACTCGGATGTTTCGTTCCGGCCCGGGACGCGCAGATCGGGCTTGTGGACCGCATCTTCACGCGCGTCGGGGCGACCGACGACCTCGCCGCCGGGCGGAGCACGTTCCTGTCGGAGATGATCGAGGTCGCGCGCGTGCTCACGCAGGCCACCGACCGCAGCCTCGTCATCCTCGACGAAGTCGGCCGCGGCACCAGCACCTACGACGGCATGAGCCTCGCCTGGGCGGTGGTCGAAGATCTCCACGACCGCGTCCGCGCCCGCACGCTGTTCGCGACACATTATCATGAGCTGACAGAACTGGCCGCGCAGCTCGACCGCGTGGCCAATGTCCAGGTCCTCGTCCGCGAGGAGGGACACGAGGTAGTGTTCCTCCACCGTGTCGCCGACGGCGCCGCGGCCTCGTCGTACGGCATCCACGTGGCGCGGCTCGCCGGCGTGCCGGACGCCGTGATCCGCCGCGCGCGGGAGGTCCTCGGCGGCCTCGAGCGCGCCGCCGCGGGTGCCGCACCGGTCGGCCGGTCCGCGGGCCGCCGTCAACGGCGGGGGCCCTCGCGCGGCCAGCAACTCGTGCTGCCGCTTCCGCACGCCCGCCGGTGACGCATCCCCGCATCGAAATACTCCCGCCGGCAGCGGCGGAGCGCATCGCAGCCGGGGAAGTCGTCGAGCGCCCGGCGTCGGTCGTCAAAGAACTGATGGAGAACAGCCTCGATGCGGGGGCGCGCCGCATCAGCGTTGAGATCGAGGGCGCCGGGTCACGGTTGATCCGCGTCAGCGACGACGGTTCCGGCATTCCGCGCGATGAACTCGCCGTCGCATTTGCACGCTTCGCCACGAGCAAGATCCGGTCGGCGGAGGATCTCCGCCGTGTACAGACCTATGGCTTCCGGGGCGAGGCGCTCCCGAGCATCGCCGCCGTGGCACGCGTCACCGTCGTGACGCGGCCGGCCTCGGCGGACACCGCCGCGTCGCTGACCGTGGCGGGGGGCGTCGGCCAGGCGGTCGTGGCGGCCGGCGCGGCCGAAGGCACCACTGTGACCGTCGAAGATCTTTTCTATAACACGCCCGCGCGGCAGCGGTTCCTCAAATCGCCGGCGCGGGAGGCCGCGGTCGTCGTCGAGACGGTGCAGGCGCTCGCGCTCGCGGCTCCGAGCGTCGCCGTGCGTCTCCAGGACGGCGGACGCGAAGTCCTCTGGATACCGCCGGAGTCGTTCGGAGAACGGGCGCGCCGGACGCTCGGCCCTCCGTTTGCCGGCCGCACGCTCGACATCGACGCGCGCGGCCCGACGTCCATCACGGGCGCGCTCGGGATGCCGCAGATGGCCCAGGCGCGGCGCAACCATCAATGGTGGCTCGTAAACGGACGGCCGGTCCGCAGTCCGATGCTCGCGCGGGCTCTCGACCAGGCCTACCACACCCTGATCCCCGACGGGCGTGTGCCGGCGGCCGTCTTGCACGTGCGCGTGCCGCAGGAAGCACTGGACGTCAACATCCATCCGCGAAAGACCGAGGTTCGATTCGCTGACGAACGGGCGGTGTTCAACGACCTTGTGCGCGAGGTGCGAAAGGTCTTGCACGCCGCCGCGCTCGTCCACACCGTCGCAGAACCAAGGTATGGCCCTGTGGCGGAACGGCGGAACGCGGTGGCCGAACCTCCAGGCCCCTATGGTGCACGCACCGACCAGCACGCAGGCGGCGCGACCGTGCCGCTGTGGGCGTCACCAGGCTCCGCGTCCACCTGGCCGACGATTCATGTCCTTGGCCAGCTCGCTCTTACCTACATCGTCGGGGAATCCGGCGGCGATCTCGTGTTGATCGATCAGCACGCCGCGCACGAGCGTGTGCTGTACGAACACCTGCTTGCGCGGCGCCGCGCGGGGGGCGTCCAGGCGCAGGGGCTCGTCACGCCGGCGGTCGTCGAATTGTCGACCGCGGAAGAACAACTGCTGTCCGAGCTGGGACCCGCCCTCGAGCGGCTGGGCTTCGAAGTGCAGCCGTTCGGGCGCGCGGGCGTCAGGCTCACGGCGATCCCCGCGATGGCGGTCGGCCGCGATGCGGCGGCGCTGTTCCGCGCCTGCCTCGCGGATCTCGCAGCCGACCGCTTCGACCACGCCGGCCGTGACTTGGAAGAGCGGCTCGCTATCGCGACGGCCTGCCACACGGCGGTGCGGGCCGGCGACCGGCTGGATGCCGCAAAGATGGCCGGCCTGCTGGACGAACTCGCGCGGGCGCACGATCCCTACTCCTGCTTTCATGGCCGGCCCACGATGGTGCGGGTGCCCTCGCGCGAACTGGAACGCTGGTTTTACCGGCGCGTCTGAGGTTCGATCGCCGGGAACTGGCTCAGCGGGAAGATATCGACGGTCGCAGACCGCTGCTGCGCGAGCAATCCTCCATCCACGACGATCAAATGGCTGGTGATGTAGCGGGCATCGTCGGAAGCGAGAAACATCGCAGGCCCGCCGAGATCCTCCGCTTCCCCCACCCGGCCCAGTGGAATATCGGCGCCGCGGCGACGCTTGACGTCTGGGGTCATCGCGCCGCTGTCGATCGAGCCCGGCACAAGCGCGTTAACCCGGATGCCGTACGGCGCCAGATCGAGGGCCATCGCGCGGGTCATCGCCTCGATGCCGCCCTTGGCCGCGTCGTAGGCCACATTGCCGCGGTGCGCCCTCGACGCCCCGCCGCTGGAAAGGTTGATAATGACGCCGGACCGCTGCCGCGCCATCGCCCGCGCGGCGCGGAGGCTACACAGGAACGCTCCGCTCAAATTC
>Ga0066903_100005736_pt1 | contig 10845 bp, 7 predicted proteins | sample PanSoiMetaGPlot1_FD_67491 | JGI IMG/M metagenome (GOLD analysis project Ga0066903, IMG submission 67491) | Tropical forest soil microbial communities from Panama analyzed to predict greenhouse gas emissions - Panama Soil - Plot 1 (version 2) | ecosystem: Environmental > Terrestrial > Soil >...
GGGACGCTCGATCCGAACCGGCTGACGCCGAGGACGGCGGGGTTCGGCGCGGCAACGAACGCACAGCCGCTGCGGAACCTGCAGTTGCAGATACGTTTCGGGTTCTGACGCTGAAGGGATTTGGGATTTGGGATTCGTTCGGGATTCGTTCGTCGCAGTGTCGACCTGCAGATCCCGAATCCCCAATCCCGAATCCCGGTCTTATTCGTTGCAGGTCGGTGACACCGTCTCGAACGTGCTGATCGTGATGCGCTGCTCGTCCGGAAGCCTGATCAGCAAACCGCGCACGAACATCTTCTGGCCCTTGTGATCGTCGGGCGAGTAGGCGACGGCGTCGACGAGGTGAAACGTCTGCGTGCCGAGTGGTCTCGAGGCGGAAGCCGCTTGTGACGCCGCGGCTTTCGCGGCCGGCGGCACCGAGGGCGCGCCGGCTCTCGTCAGCAGCCAGGTGTGTTGGGCGCCGGGCGTGAGGCAGCCGACGACTTCCACGTAAGAAAAATCCCCGATGGGCGGAGGCGGCTTCGGCCGCCCCGGCAGCACGCGGATCTGGTCGAGTCCGTCGGCGGCAAGCTCCTGCGGGCCGGCGGGGAATCCGTTCTCTTTGAGCACGTGCGCGACGACGTCCAGGTACACGTTGTCGCCCAGGCTCGCCGGCGCATTCCGCGGCATCGTCGTCGCGATTTTCGTGAAGAGCGCACCCAGATCTTTTCCGGCGAATTGCCGCGCGAACCGCTGATCTCTCAGCGCGGGACCTGTCGCGCCGCCGAGATCGCCGCGGTGACATCCGGCGCACGCGGCCTCGTACGCGGTTGATCCGCGGGCCGCCTGTGCGTCGGTGTACACGCCGTCGGCCACCGTTTTCCCGGTCTCCTGCGCGGAGACGAGAACACGGACCGCGACGAAGACCGCTGCAATTAGGAATCTGGAATTCGGAATTTGGAATCCGTGGCCGCCATTCCATATTCCAGATTCCAAATTCCTCATTGTCCGGAGCATCAGCATCACAGCCCGGGCTGCGGCGGCTTGACCGGTTCCCATGCGACGACGCCCGTGCGCTTGGTCTCGCGGCGAAAGAGCTTGCCGCCCTGCGTGACGTACAGCCACGCGCGGCCGGGACCGCCGAACGCGATGTCGGTGATCGGCGCCGACGTGAACTCCGGCTTGTTCAGGATGTTCGTGCAGCGGCCGGGCTGCTCGCACACCTGAATCCCCATCGCGCTCGTCGCCCACATGTACCCGAGAGAGTCGACGGTGAGCCCGCCGACGCCGCTGAACAGACCTTCCTCGGGCATCTCCAGACGCTGGAACGGCTCACCGTTGACGAGCGCACCGTCGGCGCCGATCTGAAACGACCACTGATAGCGATCCATGCCGTCGGCGACGAGCAGCATCGCCTGGTCGGGCGTCAGCGTGAGCGCCGTCGGCTTCATGATCTCGCCGCCGGCGTAGACGACGCGGCGCTGTCCCTTCGCGTCGATGCAGCCGACGGTCCTGTGCGCCGTGTCGACGAAGTAGATCGCGCCGTTCTGTGTCAGCGCGAGATCGTCGGCGTCGATGTTCTGCGCGACGATCTTTTCGTCGCCGGCGGCGCCGTACGAGACGACGCGCTTTGCCGCGGGCTGCGTCGCGTAGAGGCGTCCGTCCGCTCCGACGCGAAGCGCCCGCGCCCCGCGGGAATTCTCTTTGAACACGGTCACGACGCCCGCGGGGTCGGACGTGTAGATTCTGCTGCTCACCGGATCGGCGAAGAAGACGGTGCCGTCCTTGTCCATCGCGGGACTTGCGATCGATTCATACGTGCCGCCGACCTGCTCCCAGGTTTTGTCGCGCGAGACGAGCGCGTAGACGGCGCCGCGCGGTCCGCCGCCTCGTCCGGCCGCCGGGGCGCCGGCGGGCGCGGCGCCGCGGGCGGGATTGGCGGGCGGCGGCAGCAGTTCGCGCCGCGGTACGAGCAGGGCGAAGATGCCGCGGCCCGAGCCGGGCGGTGCGTCGGCGGTCGTGATCGGCTTCGGATAGTCGCGCCACAGCCAGCGCAGCGTCTCGGGCAGCATCGAGGCGCCGTGGCGATTGCTGTGGCCGTCTTCGCCCAGCTCGATCTTCACGTCGTTGCCGGCGAACTCGAGCGCGGCGGCCACCCTCGGGTTCTCGAGATACCAGCTGCCGGCGTAGTTCACGAGATCCTGGCGTCCCGTCTGCATGAAGACGCGAATCGGGCGCGGCTCCGTCCGGCGGATCAAGCCCGGCAGCCGATCGGCGCCTCTGAAATTCCCGAAGCTGCCGACCCAGGTGATCACGCGCCGAAACACGTCCGGCCGGTTCCACGCGGCGACGAACGCGCCGACGCCGCCGGTGCTGATGCCGGCGATGCCGTGGTCGTTGGCGTCCTTCGAGAGGTTGTACGACCTCGCGACCTCCGGGATGAACTCGTCGATCAGGAAGTTCGCGAACCGCGGCGTGAGCGAGTCGTACTCGAAGATGCGCTCGTAGCGATTCTGGGCCTGGTCGGAGCGTGCCGGCATGACGCCGGGATCGATGAACAGCGCGATCATCGGCGGCACGTCGCGCCCGGCGATCAGGTTGTCCAGGACGACCGGCGCGCGGACGCCGTTGCCCGCGTATCCGCTGCCGTCCAGGAAAATCATGTACGCAATCGGCCGGCTCGGATCGTACTGCGCCGGCACGTACACCTGGTAGGTGTGCGGTGTGCCCGGGAAGTACTTTCCGGGGGGCAGCACGTGCTTGCTCACGGTGCCGGTCGGAACGCCCGGCTGCGGCTGCGAGTCCCTGCTCAGCGCGTAGTCGAGCGGCGGAGGCTGACCGAAGCCCGCAACGAGAGCGACCGCGAAGCAGCCGGCGGCGGCGAGGCTCTTCATCAGCGCTTGGATGGTATTTTTGGCTTCTCGCCGCGCTCGGCCAGAAGCTTCGTCAGCAGATCGACCGCAAGATCGACCGGGAGGTTGTCCGCGACGGCAATCGGCGTGCGTCTCGCGGCATTCATCTCGTCGAGCTTCGCGCCGTGATCGGCGAGGAACTGGATCACCTCGCAGACTTCCGGCTGCGTGCGCCCGCCAAGGCCGACCGCGACGTGCATGATCGTATTGCCCGTCGGCGTCGTGACCACGTCGACGTGCGGATCGATCTCGTAGGCATAGGTGAGCGTTTTGAGCCGCGCGCCCGACGCCGCAGCCATCAGCACGCTCGCGCCGTCCTGTCCGCGAGCGTTCGGATCGGCGCCGGCCGCGACGAGCGCGCGCATCACCTGCTCGTGATCGCCGCGGGCCGCCAGCATCAGCGGCGTCTGCTCTCCGGCAGGACCGCCGCGGCCGCCGCCCCCACCGCCTCCGCCGCGAAGCGGCGCGGGCGAGGACGACTTCGGCGTGCGCGCGTTCGGATCGGCGTGCCGGGCCAGCAGCGCGGCGACGAGCTTCTCGTCGCCCGCCTGCGCCGCCAGGTGCAGCGTTGTGTTGCCGGCGCGATCGCGCACGTTGATGTCGGCGCCCCCTTCTATGAGCGCCAGCGCGGCGGCCGCGTGGTGGTACTGCATCGCCACGATGACGGGTGTGGCGCCGGATTGCACGGCGGCCCTTGGATTCGCGCCGGCGCCGAGCAGCGTCTGAATCGTCGGCACATCGTCTTTGATCGCGGCAAAGACGAGCGGCGTGTATCCTCTCTTCGAGGCGGCGTCGACTCTCGCGCCGATCTCGATCAGGCCGGCGACGACGTCGCTGTGACCTTCGGCGGCGGCCCACATGAGCGCCGTTTGACCGCCGCGCGGCTCGGCGGCGTTGACGTCGACGCCGTGGCTCGCCAGCATGCGCACGGTGTCGACGCTCCCCGCGCCCGCCGCGATCATGAGCGCAGTCTCGCCGTTCCAGCGCGTCGCCCCGGGGTTGCCGCCGGCCGCGAGGAGCCGTTCGACGAGGCGCGCGTCTCCGTTCGCCGCCGCCAGGGTGATCGGCGTTTCGCCGTACTCGTCGGCGGTGTCGGCGTTCGCGCCGGCGTCGAGCAGTGCGTCCGCCATTCTGCGCTCGCCGAGGTGCACCGCCCATGCGAGCGCCGTCGAGCCGTCGGGCTGACTCGCGTTCACGTCCGCCTTCGACTGCATCAGCGCGTCGAAGGCTTTGCCGTCGCGGCGCTTGACGGCGTCGAGCAGGCGGAGGTCGCGCTGCTGCGCGTGCAGGCGCGTGAACGGCGGCGCCATCCACATGCAGACGGCGAGGGCAAACAGCAGAACACGACGCATCGGCCGCCCCTACAGATCGGTGAGCCGGCCGGTGCTGTCTCCGATTCCGTCGACGTGGGGCATGCCCGCCAGATCGAACATGTTGAGGAACAGATTGTTCAGCGGCGTTTCCTTCCGATACGCCAGGTGGCGATTGCCCTTCAACTGGCCGTTGGCGCCGCCCGCCAGGACGATCGGGAGGTCGTCGTGCGTGTGGATGTTCGATTCACTGAGGCTGCTGCCGAAGAGCACGATCGAATGATCGAGCAGGGTGCCGTCGCCGTCGCGCGTGGCCCGCAGCTTCTCGAGCAGATACGCGAACATCGAGACGTGCAGCTGATCGATCTTGATGAGCTTTTCGACCTTCTCCGGATCGCTCTGATGATGCGAGATGGAGTGATGCCCGTCGGGAATCCCAATCTCGCGGTACGCGCGGTTGCTGCCGTCACGTCCGAGCATGAACGAGGCGACGCGCGTCATGTCGGTCTGCCACGCGACCACGAGCATGTCGATCATCAGCTTCGTGTAGTCCATGTAGTTGTCGGGCACGGCGCCCGGCATGTCGATGTGCGGCAGCTCCATCGTGGCGTTCTGCGCTTCGGCGAGCTGGATGCGGCGCTCCACGTCGCGAACCGCCTCGAGATACTCCTCGAGCTTGCGCTTGTCGCCGACGCCGAGCGCCATGCGCAGACGCGACAGGCTGCCCGTCACGTAATCGAGCACGCTCTTCTGGCTCTCGAGCCGCGCGAGGCGCGTCTTCGCGTCCGTGCTGTCGCCGTCGCCGAACAACCGCTCGAAGACGGCGCGCGGGTTGATCTCCGCCGGCAGCGGCGTCGTCGCGCCGCGCCACGACATCGACATGTACGCGCACGTGTAACCGGAGTCGCAGTTGCCCGCGAGCGGCTGCGGCTCGAGACCGAGCTCGAGCGACGCCAGCTGGGTGTGTTTGCAGAGCTCCCTCGCGGCGATTTGATCGGCGGAGATCCCGAGCTGGAAGTCGGCGCCGGCGGTCTTGCGCGGATGCACGCCGGTGAGGAACGTCGCCGTTGCGCGCGCGTGGTCGCCGGGGCCGTCGCCGAGCGCCCGGCCGTTCACCTGGGCCAGCCCGCTGAAGGCGTTGAGCTGATCGCGGTACGGCTCGAGCGCCTTCATCGTCGGGCTGAACTCGAAATCGGCGCCGACCGTCTTCGGCGTCCACATGAACGGCCGCGGGCTCTTGTCGCTCGCGCCGATGATGCCGTTCGGCGTGTAGACGTAGCCGAGTCGAACAGGCGGCGCCGACGCGCCGGCCGCCGACACCGTCGGGACCATCGAATCGAGGAGCGGGAGCGCGACGGTCGCGCCGAGACCGCGGAGAAACGTTCGCCTGGGCAGCGCCTGATGAAAGTTGATCATGATTCCGGCGTCCTTCGCATTTGAAACGGCGCACTCTTCACGACGGCAAGCACCCACGACGAGATTCGATAATTATCGCGCGAGGCGTCCCGGACGATCGACCGAATAATCGGGTAATCGTAGTACTCCACGCCCCGTCCGAGTGCATAGGTGAGCAGTTTGTCGGTGGCGGTCCGAAGGAAATCGTCCCGGTATTTGGTGAGCAGGAGCTCGCGAAGCCCGCCGGGACCGGTGAACGAGGTGCCGTCGGGCAGCGTACCGCTCGCGTCGATCGCCTTGCCGACGTCCTCGGTGCGCCACCGGCCCACGCCGTCGTAATTCTCGAGCGCGAACCCGATCGGATCCATTCGGGCATGGCATGCCGCGCAGACGGCGTTCGAGCGGTGCGCCTGCATCTGTTCGCGCATCGACAGCGCCTTGCCGTTCGCCACCGCCTTCAGCTCGGGGATCTCGGGCGGCGGCGGCGGCGGCGGCGTGCCGAGCAGCGCCTCGAGAATCCATTTGCCGCGCTGCACGACCGATGTGCGGTTCGGATAGGACGTCACGGTGAGCACGCTGCCCTGGCCGAGCAGCCCGTAGCGGTTCGGATCGGTGATCGTCACGCGCCGGAACTGCGAGCCGTACACGCGCGGGATGCCGTAGTGCTCGGCGAGCCGCTGGTTCACGAACGTGTAGTCGGCCGAGAGCAAATCGAGCAGGCTGTGATCCTCGCGGAAGATGCTCGACACGAAGAGCGACGTTTCCGTGACGAACGCCTGCCGCAACGCTTCGTCGAACGGAAACAGGATCGGGTCGGGCTTCACCGTATCGACGTTTCGCAGCTGGAGCCACTGGCCGGCGAAGTTCGACACCAGCGCGCCGGCGCGCGGGTCGTCGAGCATTCGTCGCACCTGACGTTCGAGCGTCGCCGGATCACGCAGCTTCCCGCGCTCGGCGAGATCGAGGAGCTCCGCGTCGGGAATCGAGCTCCACAGGAAGAACGAGATCCGCGAGGCGAGCTCGACGTCGCTGACCGTATGCGCACGGGCGGCCGCGCTGCCCGGCGCGTCGCGCTCGATGCGGAACAGGAACTCCGGCGACACGAGCATCGCCTCGATCGCCGCTTGAATGGCGCTCTCGAAGTCGCCAGGCTCCGCTCCGCCTCGTCGAGGCGAGCTCGTGGAGCGCGCTTTCTCGTAGAACGCATACAGAGGGTCGACGTCGGCGCGCGTCACGGGACGCCGGAAGGCGCGGTGCGCGAGCGCGGCGAGAATGGTGCGCGCGCACGAGGGTTCCTGCGCGGGCTGCGTCGGACGGCAGACGAAGATCGCGCGTCGGCTTGGCGTGTCGCCGCGTCCCGTCGGTTGGTACGGGCCGCCGACGATCAGCTTCGTCACATCTGGGCGGTTCGCCCGCACGTCGAAGCGTTTGATGCGCGCGCCGCTCAGCCGCAGATCGACCGGCGTCGGGATTTGCGCGGTGCCGCCGCCGCGTCCGCCGCCCCCGCCGAAGGGCCCGCCGATCGGTGCGTCGTTCTCCGCTTTCAGGTTCTCGCGCGGTGAGGTGACGCCGATCGCGTGCAGCCCCGCTTTCACCGGCACGCGCACCTGGTACGGATCGATTTCGGCTTCCTCGCCGTCGGTTTGCACGCCCGCAAATCGAAGCTTGAACACGTACTCGGCGTCGAGCGGGAAATAGTGGTTGACCGTCATCCCCGCGCGCGAGTCGAACGGCAGCTCGTCGTTCAATTGCTCGTTTCGCGTTCCGTTGATCGGATCGCGTTTCGCGTCGTAGATGTCTTCGACCGGTTTGAGCTCGAGATCACCGACGGCGAGCCGACTGATCTTCCGCGCAGCGGACATGTACTTGTCGAGGAGCGCCGGCGAGGTCGAGAGCACCGCGGCGATGTTGTCGAATCCGTAGCCCGAATCGTCGACCGGCAGCCATTCGCCCGGGCGCACGTCGACCGCGAGCAGATCGCGAATCGCGTTGCTGTATTCGGCGCGATTCAGGCGATGCACCGGCGCGCGGCCCGGATTGGGGTGCGCGGCGGCCGCCGCGTCGAGCGTCGTTTCCAGATAGGCGACCAGCTCTCCGGCCGCTCGAGCGTCGGGGCGCGAGCGAACGCTCGCGGGCGGCATCTCCCCGGATCGCAGCTTGCGCATGACCTTCTCCCAGACCTCCGCGTGGTCCGGAACAGTCGCGAGATCCAGGCCTTGAAGTGAGAGCCCGCCGGTCTTGAGCCGGTCGCTGTGGCAGGTGACGCAGTGCGTGCTGACGAGGTTGCCGTACTCAGGCGCAGCGGCACGGGGTTGACTCCGCGCCGGAGACGCGGCTCCGCCCCCGAGGACGAAGGCGGCCGTGACCAGCAAGAGGAACGGATTCCGCACCTGACACAACCCCGCGCAATTATAGGGTAAACGCTCATGAAACCGATTACAATTCGCCAGCCATGACGAGACAATCTTTTACGCACGGACGTCTGCCGTGGGCAGGACTGCTCCTCGCCGGTGCGATCGCGTTCACGTCGGCACCGTCGGCGCAGCCGCCGGCGCCCGGACGCGGCGCTGCCGCAGCAGGCCCGGCGGTGACCTCACCGGACGTGCATCCGGATCGGCGTGTCACGTTCCGCGTCCTCGCCCCCGACGTGCAGAAGGTCGAGCTGCGAAGCCCAGGCGACATTCCGGGCATCGGCGGCCGCGGCGTCGCGCCGCCGCAGTTGACCAAGAATGCCGACGGCGTGTGGGAGGCGACGTTCGGTCCGCTGCCCGCAGGCGCCTACCGCTACGTGTTCGTCGTCAACGGCATCCCCGTCGTCGACTCGCGGAATCCGGTGACGAGCCAGACCAACACGACCGTCTACAGCCTTGCGGTCGTGCCGGGCTCCGACGTGTTCGACACGAAGAACGTGCCGCACGGCGCCGTCGCCTCGGTGCACTACAACTCGACGGCGCTCGGCGGCGTCCGGCGCATGCACGTCTACACGCCGCCGGGATACGAATCGAGCCGCGAGCGATACCCGGTGTTCTATCTGCTGCACGGCGCGGGCGACGTCGACGACTCGTGGAGCTCCGTCGGACGCGCGGGCTTCATCCTCGACAATCTGATCGCGGCGAACAAGGCGAAGCCGATGATCGTCGTGATGCCGGCCGGCCACGTCAACGGCGCCGGCGCCGCACTGGGCGGAGTCGTCCCGCAGTCGGCCGCGCAAGGCATGCCGGGAATCGGCGCTGGACCGGACCCGTTCGCGAACGACTTCCTGTCGGACGTGATGCCGTACATCGAGAAGAACTACCGCGTGCTGACGGACCGTCAGAGCCGTGCGATCGCGGGACTCTCGATGGGCGGCAACCAGACGCTGAACATCGCAATCCCGCATCTGGACAAGTTCGCGTACATCGGCGTTTTCAGCTCCGGGATCATCAGCGGCGGCCGCGGCGCGGCGGCCGCCACGGACAACGCGCCCTTCGGCGAAGCGTGGGAGAAGCAGAATCTGGCCGCGCTCGACAATGCGGCCAGCAAGCGCGGCCTGAACCTGCTCTGGTTCAGCACCGGCAAGGACGATGGGTTGATCGCGACCACGCGGAACACCGTCGATCTGCTGAAGCAGCACGGCTTCAACCCGGTGTTCATCGAGAGCCAGGGCGCGCACACATGGTTGAACTGGCGCGATTATCTGTCGGTCTTCGCGCCGCAGCTCTTTCAGCCGGATCGTCAGCGGCCGTCGACGCGGGACTGACAACGGGTTAGGAGCGCGAGCCTTTCAGGCGAGCCAAGAAAGAATGCTTCAGGTGGACGCGGCGGCGGGCGGCGCGGTCAGCACGCGCACGCCGATGGTGCCGACGACGGGACGCAGGAGGTCCGCGAAGTCGCCGTAGTGCATCCGAATGGCGTCGGTGTGCGTGCCGGCGCTGAACACCATCTCAGGCTCGCCGACCAACGTGCGATCGACAAAGACGCGCATGCTCCAGCGGCTCGTGAACGGCGAGACGGCGCCGAGCTCGCAGTCCGGATAGATCTCTGCCAGCTCGCGCTCGCACGCCAGACGGATTGCCGGCGCCTCCGCCAGCACGCGCAGCTGCTCGAGGTCGACCATCAGACTTGCCGGCACCACCGCGGCGATCGGTTCGTCGCCGGCGAAACAGATCACCGTCTTCGCCCACGATCGGCCCGGCACATGTGAGCGCGCCGCTTGCTGTTGTGCGCTGAATGCGGCTTCGTGTGAGAAGGCGGTGAACGGAACGTGGACGCTCCTGAGGTATTCGTCCAGCGAACACGGTCTCACGGTGACCCTCCAAGAAACGGAGTGACCGGGTCGGACGACAGTATAGGCGCGTTGCGGCTGTGCTGCACGAGAAAATGACCGCAAACGTGCCGATTCTGCACAGGCCTGCGGGTTGCGGGGTCCGGGACGCGGCAGTAGAATGCGAATCATTTAAGGCAAACGGCGGGGAGAACTTCATTTATGGCGGTCAGACCACGCTACCCCGGAATCCGCGTCACGGCCAACGGCAACCAGCTCGTCTCCTATCACACTGAAACGCGAATTGCGGACGGCGGCGTCTTCTATCCGATCACGCCGTCGACCGAGGGCGGCGAGCTCTACCAGCAGGCGTACGCGGAGGGCAAGGTCAACGTCTTTGGGCGCAACACGATCGCGGTCGAGGCCGAAGGCGAGCACGCGGCGCAGGGCGGGGCGATCGCCTACTCGGTGTGCGGCAAGCGCGTCGTCAACTACACGTCCGGCCAGGGCGTCGTGTACGGCGTCGAGCAGTATTACCACGCCCCTGGCAAGTGTTCGACGATGGTGCTCGAGGTGGCCGCGCGGGCGCTCACCAAGCACGCCCTGAACGTGCACTGCGGCCACGACGACATCTACGGCGCGCTCGATACCGGCTGGATCATGGTGTTCGGCAAGGACGCGCAGCAGACCGCCGACCAGGCGCTGATCCTTCGTCGGGTCACGGAGCTCAGCCTGACACCCGGCATGAACATTCAGGACGGGTTCCTCACGTCCCATCTCGAGCGCACGTTCTATAAGCACGAGTCGCAGCTGATTCGCGAGTACCTCGGCTCGCCCGACGACATCATCGAGTGCCCGACCGAGAGTCAGCGCGAGCTGTTCGGTTCCACGCGGCGGCGCGTGCCCCGGATGATCGATCTGGCCAACCCCGTGCTCCTGGGCCCCGTTCAGAACCAGGAGCACTACATGCAGGGCGTCGTCGCCCGGCGCAACAACTTCAGCGAGC
>Ga0066903_100005737_pt1 | contig 10845 bp, 8 predicted proteins | sample PanSoiMetaGPlot1_FD_67491 | JGI IMG/M metagenome (GOLD analysis project Ga0066903, IMG submission 67491) | Tropical forest soil microbial communities from Panama analyzed to predict greenhouse gas emissions - Panama Soil - Plot 1 (version 2) | ecosystem: Environmental > Terrestrial > Soil >...
GTGCGAACCCGCTATTGCATTCTCTCTAGTCAGCGCTCGGCCAGCACGCTGTTGGCACGAATGCTTTTCGAAACGCGACAGGCGGGCGATCCCCTCGAGTTTTTTAACTTGCGGCTTCTCCGCTTGGCTCAAGTACAGACTGGCAATCAATCGCTTACCCCAATTGAATTCATGCGCTTGATGGAGTTGCGGCGCACCTCCCCAAATGGCGTTTTCGGAATGAAGATTCATTATGAGCAGATGCTGCGCGCGTTTCAGACCAATGTCCCAAATCAAAAGATGATCGAGTTTCTCCGGCGCCAAGATCACATATTCTGGATGCGCAGGCGGGATCGACTGCGCCAAGCCATCTCGCATGCGGTCGCGACGCAGACGAACTCGTGGAGTTCGGAGGAGCCAGAAAAAGCATCTGCGAGCTCAGTTTCTTGCCTCGATTGTATCAACAGTTTGCAGACCATATCATTTCAAGACTTCGGCTGGGAACAGATCCTTAAGACGACGAAGTTGCAAGCGCGCGTCGTTTGGCATGAGGATCTAATTTCTGATTATGAAGAAACGTGCCGCGTGGTCTTGCGCGATCTGAAACTTGAAAATGCAGTTCGCATAATCCCGCCGCCGCCAATCCAGCGCCAATCCGGCACCGTCAATGATCGCCTCTATGAAGAACTGGCTCGATATCTGGGACTAAGCTAATTCTCCATCGCGAAGTTCAGGCGAGTACAGCTACGAGAAAGCAGCGTGAGCGCGATGAAGCACTTTGTAATCACCCGCCTTGGATTGGGGATCTACGATGACGTCAGGCTGGCCAGAGCAATGGACTTATTCGAGGCGGTGACATTGCCGTCTCTCGCTAATCAAACAAGTCAGGAGTTTGTTTGTTTGATCGTCACCGACGCTCATCTGCCAACCGCGTCACGCAATAAACTCGACCGGCTGCTTGCCGGCAATTCAAACTTTTTTATCGTCCCGATCGACGTAACGGGACTGGTACAGGTTCACATTGGCTGTTTCGATTGGGTTTGGGACCAATGTCAGGACTTCATCTTGGCAGCCGGTCTTCTCGACGATCCGCGCGATTACATCGTCACGTCCATCCTGGATGCGGATGACGGCTGGCATCGGGATGTTGTGTCGTTGGTCAATGGTTTCTTTGCACAACGCCTCTCGAAGCTGCGCTCGATGGAAAAGGACCGCACGACCTGGATCCGACATAGTAGCGGAATGGCGATGACATTTCCGCGCGGTTTCCAGTGGTACATTGCGGCTAATAAAGTTGACGTCCTGAACATGGAATTTCACAGCATGGCTGTGTTCGTCACCTCGCGGTTTTCGAGCGGTATATCCGCTTGTTCGAGCAGACATAGTCAGTGGCGCGAGTATTCGAAAGTCGTGCAATTCGACGTCGCAGTCGAGGGCCTCGATCGGCCGATGTGGGTCTATACGCGGCATGATGAAGGGGTTGTTCCCTGGAATGCCTCGCAGGCCATGCAGATCGATGCCCGCCTAGAAAACGAGTTGGCAACCACATTTGGAATCGACATAGAAAAAATTCGACGATGGCGGGCCGCCTATCCAGTCGGCGCAAATTCCATTTATCCAGGTCAGCGTGGTACCGGGGAACAATACGATCGCATTTTTCGCATCGCGAGCGTCAATCGTAAGCTTCGCGCTCTTAAGGACCAGATGAGCGCCGACCGCTCCGATCTGACCTCGCTGAAAGAAGAAATAAAACGCTGCGAAACAGAACGCGCGCGCCTGATCGAAAAGCTCCGAGGCTGATCAATTGCGTCCGTGAAACACACTTCTCCCGATCGGCTAATGAAAGGACATTCCATACATCAAACCAAACGCGGGGGGCGCTGCAACCGATGGTGTGTGACGGATATCAATTGCACAATTCGCTCCGTATACGACGCCCTCGATAAAAACATTCGCGATAATTTCCGCTTTGTCGGCACAGTATGTGGCCCTTGAACCCTCTGGGAGCAAGATCCAACAATTGTATTGGGGACCGTTCAGAGGACACTCGAATTCGATATTTATGAATCCGAAGGCTTCAATTCGACGCTCCATCCGTTGGACTGGTTGCCAGATGATTCGCTGCGTCCAAACATCCGCTCGGGATTTGTCGAGTGGACGATCCAATCGGACATTGATCGTTCCGAATTGACTGCTGTTTGCAATCTCCGGGATATATGCGGCGATAAGGGGAATCAGAACGGCATTGTTCCGCGCTGCAGTGCCATCCCCTGGAATAACCGTTCCGTTGATTCGAGTGACCATACTCGGTTTTCGTACCAGGCAATCGGTTTCGAAATTCTATTCCCCTTTTTGCAGCCGGCGCCGGTGGGGTTCTCGCGCTTAACCACGGTGGCTCGGCTGATCGGCAAGCCAGCATCGAAGTCCGACCGACTATCAGCCCTTGGCAAAAACGTTCGGGCCCGGAAGTCGATTCCGGGCCCGCATAACCATTCACGTGGCAGTCGCTAAAAGCGGTAAGCGACACCTACCCGGCCCACAAAGACCTGCGTATTAACGTCGGTCGTATATACGCCAAAGCCAGGCTCTTTTGTAGCAAAGTTAGTCGAGGCTCTCCCAAGGTCGTAGTAGAGAAACTCAGCCTTCCCCGACCAGTTCGGAGTGAATTTGTGCTCGACGCCAAGACCGGCAACCCATCCGGCCTGCGTCTTGTTAATAGACATCGAAGCTACTTGGCCACTAAAATCAGAGGCCGAGCCGAACGATTTCACCTCGCCCAAAGCGACACCGCCAGTAAAGTATACCAGCGTATCATCGATCGCCAAACCCATCCGGCCGCGGAATGACGCCAGCCATTCAAGCTTTGATGTATGGGTCCATTGTGTGGCGCCTGACGCCGCCTGGCGAGAATGTTTAAACCCGGCCCAGGTCCAATCCGCCGCTACGCCATAGACGAAATAGCGGCTCTGCCAGTCATAGCCCACTTCAACGCCTGCGACCACGGACGTCGAGTGATCGGCGCATGAAGCAAGACCATAGCTACCGCAACTTGGCGAACTCCAGGGGATCTTTCCGGTACCGCCGTACTGCGTCACATCCATGTTCGCCTGACCGGCGCCGACCAGACCGGTGATGTAAAAGCCCTGAAACTGTGCATAAGGAATGGGCGCTGGCGGAGGAGCCTTCATCGGCACGCCCATATCAGCGGCATAGGCGCTGCCAGCCAAAGCCACAAACGCCGCAGTCGTTAACAGCTCGTTCCGAATCCTCTTCATCTCGAAGACCCCCCAAAAGGATGCTTAAACTCCATGTAAGCTATTATGCTTTCCGCTCAAAGTCTGTCACTTCTCAGCAACACTGAAGTTTAAAATAGGAAGCTTGCAGACCGAAATAAGGCACGTCAAAATTATCAACGCCAAATCAGCAGCATAGGAATGACACTTAAGGGCGTGCGACCAAATTACTTGAGCGAAAATAGCTTGGAAAATCGATTTGATGGCGTCAGTCAGCGCGCCGAATGTCCCGCGAATTCAGCGCAGCGCCGACCTGACCAATGACGCCGTCCCAATCGCCTGCCGTTCGCTGTCTGAACAACCGTGCACTTGGATACCAGGGATTATCCTCGCGTTCGAGCATCCAGCGCCAGTCGGGGGTCCGTTGCAGGAGCACCCAGACCGGCCTGCCTAGAGCGCCCGCCAAGTGGACCGGTGCTGTGTCGGATGAAATGGTCAAATCGAGCAGCGACATGATCGCTGCGGTGTCGCTGAAGTCCTTGAGTTTGTCGCCGAGATAAATCACTTGCGGAAACTTCTGCAAAATTTCTGCATCCCCAGAGCGCAGATCCTTCTGGATGCTGATGAACTGAAATCCCGGGGCGGAAAGCAACGGCATCAAAGGCGCCAATCCGACGGAGCGTGTCTTATCACCTTCGAATTCCGGATTTCCGCCCCACACCAAGCCAATCCGAGGCAGGCCTGAATTCGGCAATTGGCTTGCCCAGGTCACGGCGCGCTCCTCAGCGGCGGCCACATAAGGTGTTTTTGCGGGGATTGTCTCTAGTCGTGTTTTGAACGCGAGAGGCAAACTTAGTAAGGGGCAATGCAAATCGAACGGCGGCAACTGCTCACCTTTGCCGATCACTTTGGCGGCGCCCTCGAGCCCAGAGAGCAGCATCTTCAACTGTGGCTGTACCTCGAGTATGACCTCAGCACCCAGCGCAGCAACGAGCGGCACGTAACGAGCGAATTGGATCGTGTCGCCAAAGCCTTGTTCGGCGTGAATTAGGATTGTTCGCCCTTCGATTGGCCGATCACCCAACCACAGCAGCTGCGGCGGGAAATCATGCGACCTCACCCAGGACGCGTTCACCTTCCAGCGCCATTCGTATTCCTTCCAGCCCTGATCAAAATCGCCCATGCGAAGTAAAGTGAGCGCCCGGTTCCAATGCGCTTTCGCGGAGTCCGGAGCGATTGCCAGCGCGTGGTCATAGCTAGCGAGTGCCTCAGCATGTCGTTGTAATGCCGCGAGCACATTGCCGCGATCGTCGAGTGCGTCAGCATCGCCCTCCGCTACGGCAAAGGCTTGATCGAAGCACTCGAGTGCTTCCTCGTAACGATTTGCCAATACGAGTGCGCTGCCGCGCTTGAAAACAAGGTACGGATCGCCCGGTTTGATCGCCAAAGCCCGATCGAAGCACGTGAGCGCCTCCTCGCCACGTTTGAGAGTGATTAGCGCCGCACCGCGGTCCTTCAGTGAGGAGATGTCCTGGGGATTAATGCCCAAAGCTCTGTCGTAGCTGTGCAACGCCTCTTCATGACGCTCGAGAGCCCACAGAACATTGCCGCGATTGTTCAACGTCGGTGCATCCTGCGAATTGATCGCGAGGGCTTGATCATAGCTCACCAATGCATCCTCAAGACGTCGTAAGTCCGCCAGCGCATTGCCCCGGTTGCACAGGGCATCGGCGTAATCGGCCTTGATCGCCAAAGCGCGATCGAGACTTTCCAGTGCTTCCCCTGGACGCTTGAGCTGCCAGAGTATGTGACCGCGGTTATTGAGGGCCAACAGATTATCGGGCTCTATCGATAAGGACTTGTCGAGGCTTGCCAACGCATCCTCGGGACGACCCAGCTGCTGCAGGACCAATGCAAAATTCGAACGGGCCTTGGCCGATCGCGGATTGACTTTGATGGCTTGGCTGATCACGCGATGCGCTTCTTCGAATCGCCCACGCTGAAAATGGATCAGACCCAAAAGGTGCAGCGCATCGAATTGCTTCTTGTTCGCGGCCAGAATCAGCCGGCAGCAAAATTCGGCTTCATCAAGACGACCCGCGCCATGCGCGGCGATCGCCCGACGAAGCGTATCGACGGGCATGGCTTGTTTGCCACCAAAATTGAACGACTCGACACTCATCCCGCCCCCAATCTGAATCGGCTGACCCTAATGCAAAATCAAAATGTCATTCATTTGACCAAGAAATCCTTGATTCCCCTAATCGTTACGAGAATCTGGTTGGAACATCAATGCGCTGCGGTCGCCCCAAAACAGCAAGTGCGGCCGTCTCAGGGGCGAACCGCGGAACATTTACAAGCGCCGAGGCAATTTGGCCAGTTCCAGCGGCCAGCATCGCGGTTGAACCGTCCCGGCCGCACGGACGCCCATCGTACGAGAAGCACTTTCTTTGCTTGTTCCTGCACAATGTGTTGATCAACGATGTCTCCGAAACGTATGATCCGCCCAATTTCGTTGGCGGGGACAAAGTTGAATTCACTGGCCAGCTCTCAAACGTACATGACTGCGTGCGCGCGGGATTGGCGTCTTGCAAGATTGTGCGAAGTTAGCGACGCAACGATCGATCAGATCGAGGGGCCGAAATGGTGCAACCGTCTGCCGATCTTCTAACAATAAGCACAATTCCAGCGACGTCCGTTCCGAACGACGTAAAGTTGGTTATCTGGGACCTCGATGATACCTTCTGGAAGGGGACACTTGCTGAATCCGGCATCGAATTTGTCCACAGCAACGCCGCCATTGTTCGCACGCTAGCCGCGCGCGGAATTATATCATCGATCGTTTCCAAGAACGATTATGATACTGCTAAGGCCATATTGGAGCGTGAGGGAATTTGGGAGTATTTCGTATTTCCATCCATCTCGTTTGATCCGAAGGGCCAGAGGGTAGCCGACATTATCGATAACGCGGCGCTCCGAGCCGACAACGTCCTTTTTCTAGACGACAACATTACGAATCTGGAGGAGGTTCGTTATTTCAATAATGGAATTATGCTCGCTCGCGCCGATGAACTGCTGCCGGTTATGCTCGATCATCCTCGCTTCAGTGGCAAATCTGATCTCGGCTTGCAGCGACTGAGGCAATATCAATTACTCGAAAAGAAACTTATCGATCGAAAATCGACGACCTCGTCCAACCAAGAGTTTTTACGGTCGTGCGCCATCTCGATTTGTTTCGACTTTGACATCCATGCCAATTTTGAGCGTATTGTCGACCTGGTCAATCGTGCCAATCAGCTTAATTTTACCAAGAAAAGGCTTAAGACCACCAACGACATCGAGAAGTTTCGCTCAAGTTTTGATGATTACGGCGTGTCGACCGGTTGCATCTCATGCCAAGACAGATATGGCGACTACGGCGTCGTCGGCTTCTTTATGCTCAAGAAGAATAGAAAACTATTTGAACTTCTTCATTTTGTGTTTTCATGCCGAACCATGCATATGGGCGTCGAGCAATTTGTTTACGAATATCTTGGTCAGCCTGATATCGCAATCGCTCCAGAAGTAGCTTATCCTCTTAATTATCATTCGAAGATCGACTGGATTACGGTCGCGGCGAAGTCCGACAGGCCGACGACGCTTCTTCACAATAAAAACAAGTTGCTGCTCGTAGGCGGCTGCGAACTCTTGCAGCTCGCCAGCTTTTGCAGCCCGAACCGAGTCGAGTTCGTGAACAAAACCGAAATCAGAGATGGCGACGAGTACGTAGTTCGTTACGACGATCCTTCGTTTTTCCTCGCGGATCGGAATGTACTAGGCCGAAGCCAAGAGATGAAAAAATTTCCAGGATGGACCTATGACGACGCGCTGTCGCTTGATCGTCACATCGCGGATGCCTCCTTAATCGTTTTGTCGATGCGCGAGGGCCTGAATCACAACTACGCCCGCACAAGGGACGGCATTATTGTAAGGATCCCTTATCGCAATATGCAAATTTATGCCAATAAACGCGCCAGCTGGTTCAACGAGCACTTCAAGATCATCAACTTGAACTTGAGCGATCGACTCGGTCTAATTGATAAGTCATTGAAGTGGGCGAAAGACCGATCTCGCCGAGATGCCCCGATTTTTGTTCTGGGAGCTAATACGCGCAACGAATTTGGTCAGGAATTAGCAGCAAGCCACTCATACAATCAATTTTGTAGACGCTTCTGTCGAGAAAATGAAAATAAATGTTATTTTGTCGATGTGGATGAAATAGTGCCACGCAGATGCCTTGTCGATAATCGCCATTTTACCCGCGACGGTTATTATGCGCTGTCCATGTACATTATGAAGGTCCTATCGAGTGAGAATTTGATCCTTAGCCAATAAGGTTCGTAATTCCGTTTTCACGTCATCTACGACATGCTTCCAGTTGCCAATCTCGCGTTGTCGAAACAATCGAATGCTGGGATACCATGGACTGTCGTTGCGATCCAAGAGCCATCGCCAATCGGCGTTATACGGCAGCAATAGCCAGACTGGCTTCCCCAGTGCGCCGGCGAGATGAGCGGTGCTTGTATCAATCGTGATGACAAGATCCAAGAGATCGACGACTGCCGCTGTATCGCTGAAGTCTCGCAGATCATCACCAAAGAAAGTCAGCCGGTCGTCTTGTCGAAGGATGGCAACGTCGTTGTCGTTGATCTCTTTTTGCAAGCAAATCCAGTCCGCCCCCGGATGTAGCAGCGCCATGAACGTCTCCAAGGGCATTGACCGGTTATAGATCCCGTGAGACGCACTCCCGCTCCAGACCGCGCCTATTCTGGGCTTGGTTTTTGGCAGCAGGCGGTTTTCCCACGCAAGGCGCAATTCTGCGTCGGCTGCTAGGTACCGCGGCTCGGAGGGTATGCTGTTGAGCGATGTACGAAATGCGAGAGGCAGACTCATTAGCGGACAGTGATAGTCAAACTCCGTCGCATCGTGTTCAAGGACTTTGATTGTCGGGCTGATCGAGTTTACAAGTGCGAGCAGCGGCTGCTGCACCGAGATCACAACCCTGCTGCCGCGCGCTTCCAAAAGTTTGGCGTAACGGCAGAACTGGATCGTGTCGCCGAATCCTTGTTCCCACCAGACGAATATGATCTTGCCCTCGATATTTTCTTCACCAAGCCAGAGTGGCTGGTCGTAAGTCTTGGAAGCGATCGGCTCATCGCGTTTCTTCTTCCGCCATTCGTGCTCACGCCACCCTTCGTCGAGGCGTCCCATCAGCAACAGCAGGTAAGCTCTATTGTTGTACGCCACGGCATAATCATGCTTGAGCGCGATTGCTTTCTCGTATGCAGCTAACGCCTCCTCAAAACACTTCAGATCCTGAAGAATATTGCCACGGTTATTATGGGCTTCGGCATAGTTCGGTGTGAGCGCGATCGCCTTCTCGCAACTTGCCAGCGCTTCCGTGAGCCGCATCATATAGGTCAAGGCAATGCTGCGGTTGTTATGAGCCTCGGCGAAGTCAGGCTTTAAGGTGATAGCCTGATCGTGACTGGCCAAGGCTTCCTCAAGACGTCTCATCGCCTGCAGGATATTGCCGCGCCCCGTATGTGCCTCGGCAAACACGGGCCTGAGCGCGATCGCCTTCTCATAGGCTGCCAACGCTTCTGCCGGCCGACTCAGCTGCTCCAACACGCATCCGCGGCCATAGTGCGCCTCCGGAAGGTACGAGTTGAGCGTAATCGCTTTATCATAGGCGGCCAGCGCCTCCGTGGGTCGTTGCAGGTCCTGTAGCGCTAGCCCCCGATTTAAGTGCGCCTCAGCAAATTCTGGCCTGAGCGCTATCGCTTTGTCATAGGCCGCCAATGCTTCTGCGGGCCGTTTCAGCTCCCGCAATGCAAGCCCGCGGCTGTTAAAACATTCGGTATAATCTGCTTTGAGGGCGATGGCCCTGTCATAGCTCGCGAGCGCCTCGGTAAAGCGCCTCATCTCGAATAACGCCATTCCGAGATTTCTATGAACCGCAGGTATTTTTGCGTCTAGCTTGATCGCTCTCCTAAAAAGCTCGACCGATCGTTGTGGCTGCCCAGTTTGCGCAGCAATGACTGCGAGCCGATGCAGCGCGTCGAAATGGTTCGGTTGTCGGCGCAAAATCTCATTGTAGATGCGGTCGGCGTCCGCAAGCTTGCCCTGCTGGTGGAGCGCTGACGCCTCTCTGAACTTGGTTTCCAATGCCGCGGCGGCGGGGTTCATCAATTGCAGCCGCCAAGCATCCCGTTGAGACATTCGCTACGTCCCCCAACCCCGATCTGTCATCATTTTGAAATCAGAGCTTCTGATTGGCTCTATTTCCCTGCGAGGGCGCCGACAAAGCTAACCAATCGATACCATGCGGCTCGAATGCGACATACCATTATCGTTCGCGTTACTTCTCAGCAATGGAGACAATCAGGCAGCGACAGGTCGGATCAACAAAACGGCCCCGGGCTGGCTGGGCTTTATCAGGCTGATCGTGGCGACATCAAGACCGGTTTCGAACTGTTGACGCGGTATCGGTGGCCCATTACGCACTAGATCTCAGGTGATAGATTGAGCGGGCAAGTGAGTCAGCAACCCATTTTCATCCATGCGTGGTGGAGATCGGGCAGCACATACGTGTGGTCGAGGCTCCGCGACAATAAATCGTGCCGCTGCTATTATGAACCTCTCCATGAGAGAATTGCCGTTCTCAACCTAACTGCCGTCAAGACAGTTCCGGACATAACGTTCAGTCAAGCACTAAGACATCCGGTCCCAAAGAAGCATTATTTTACCGAGTACGCCAAGCTTCTCCGTTCCGGATCGCTCAATTATTCGCCAGAACTGGCTTATGATCGTTATTTGCTTTCGCCCGAGCAAACGGACGTGCGACTTCGCGATTATCTCACCGGCCTGATTTCGTCGGCATCGACGTCAAACCGTCGCGCAATTCTATGTTTTTGCCGCAGCCAAATGCGCAGTGCCTGGATGAAACAGACCTTTGGCGGATTTCACGTCGCGCAATTACGAAATCCCATAGACCAATGGGCCTCGTTTAAGGTCGACTCTTATTTCGCTTCGAAGTTGATAATCATCGCATTAAAGCTCCGCAATTTACATCCTCGCGCCTTCGTTCACGTCCAGCCGTTCGAAGCCTTTGCACAACAGCTCTCGAAACGATCCTCTCTACCTGACGATGTATTTGAGCACTATTTTATCCAACCATTCATCAGCCAGAGAGATTGTCTCGACATCTTTCTGGTAATCTGGATAGCTTCGGCGCTCCAGGTTATTGCATTTTGCGATTTTATCTTGGACATCGATTTGCTTTCGACTGACGTCGAGTACAGAAGCAAGACGACGGCATGGTTTGATTCAATCGGTTGCTCAGTCGATTTCTCGGATTGTTCTAGCCCGAGTTCAGGTGACGCGGATGCTGCCATTTCTACCCTGGAACGAACGGCCGCGGATACAGCGAGTGCCCTCCGGTCGGGCGCCTCCTCGCTCGTTGTAACAAAACCAGAGATCGTTAAGAAGCGGCTGAGTTTACTATCTCCTCTGAGCCGGCGTGTTTTGGGCTTGGCTTTGGAAACCGGGTAGATCCATTAGTGCGATGTTGATCGATGAACCCATTTTCATC
>Ga0066903_100005738_pt1 | contig 10843 bp, 9 predicted proteins | sample PanSoiMetaGPlot1_FD_67491 | JGI IMG/M metagenome (GOLD analysis project Ga0066903, IMG submission 67491) | Tropical forest soil microbial communities from Panama analyzed to predict greenhouse gas emissions - Panama Soil - Plot 1 (version 2) | ecosystem: Environmental > Terrestrial > Soil >...
ACGAGCGCGGGCGGATTCGACGGCCCGAGGACCGTCACGCCTTTGTGGACGACCACCTGGTCCGCGCGCGTCAGTTCGCAGTTGCCGCCGCGCTCCGCCGCGAGATCGACGACGACCGAACCAGGCGCCATTCCTTCGACCATCTCGGTCGTGATCAGAATCGGCGCCTTCTTGCCGGGGATGAGCGCCGTCGTGACGACGACGTCGCTTCCGGCGACGACCTTGAGCATCATCTCGCGCTGACGGCGATAGAAGGATTCGTCCTGCGCCACGGCGTAGCCGCCTTTGTCTTCCGCGTCCTTCGTCTCGAGCGCCATCTCGACGAAGCGGGCGCCCATGCTCTGCACCTGCTCCTTCACGGCCGGGCGCACGTCGTACGCCTCCACGCGCGCGCCGAGGCGCCGCGCCGTGGCGATCGCCTGAAGCCCGGCTACGCCCGCGCCGACGATGAAGACGCGGGCCGCGGTGAGCGTGCCGGCCGCGGTCATCAGCATCGGGAACATGCGCGGCAGGTGATTGGCCGCCATCAGCACGCCCTTGTAGCCGGCAATCGTGCCCATCGACGACAGCGCGTCCATGCTCTGCGCGCGCGTGATGCGCGGCATCAGTTCCATCGAAAATGCCGTGACACCGGCGTCTGCGAGCGCGCGAATCGACTCGGGCGATCCAAGCGGATCGGCGAAGCCGATCACGACTTGTCCGCGCCGCAGCTTCGACGCGTCGGCCGGAGTCGCGCGAACCTGCAGCAGGATGTCCGCGCCCGCGAAGAGGTCGCCGCGGGACACGATCGAGGCGCCCGCCTGTTCGTACGCGGCGTCCGTAAAGCCGGCCGCGGTGCCCGCGTCGCGCTCGACGAGGACGTCGAGCCCGCTCTTCTTCAGGGCCGTTACGGCGGCGGGAGTCAAGGCGACCCGGTTTTCGCCCGGGAAGCTCTCACGCGGAACACCTGTTTTCATGGCGCCTCAGTCTAGCTGAAAAAATCGGATGCCCGGCCCGCGCAGCGCGGCTGCCGGGAATCCGTCACAGCTTGTGAATCCACTCGACTATCGCGGATACGACTTTGCCGCTGATCGCGCGCGTCTTCGGGTCCGCGAAGGTCTGGTTGACGTCGGGAACATGCACAACCGCTGCCGGTTCGGCCTTCCTGCGGGCGTTCGCAATCTGCGCCAGCAGATCGGCTTCCGACGCCGGGACGTTCCCATCCTGATCGCCATGGATGATGAGCAGCGGCTGCCTCACCTGTGGCAGCACGAGCGCGGGGTTGTAGGTCAGCACGCTGCGAAACCACGGCGTGTCCGCCTGGCGCCGGAGCGGCTCGGGCACGCCTTCCCATCCCTTTCCGCTGATCACCGCGGCCTGAATCTTTTTCTGCAAATCGATTCGAGCCTGACGGTCTGTCGGCGACAACTTCAGTTCGTCGAGTGCGCGGCGCTGCTGCAGCAGCAGGAGATCGGCTCCGAGGGATCCCGACGCCGCGAGCGTGACGACGCCGGCGATCCGTTTCTCGTGGGACGCGGCGATGAGCGCCACCGCGGCGCCGTCCGCGTAGCCGGCCAGCACGATGCGCCGCGCGTCCACGCCGTTCTGCTTCGACATCCACTTCACCGCCGCGATCGCATCGTCGGCGTAGTCCGCGAGCGTGACGGAATCGATGCGGCCGCCGCTCTGGCCCGATCCGCGGCGGTCGTAGCGAAGGACGATGTGGCCGGCATCGGAAAGCGCCCGTGCAAGCCCGGTGAAGATTGGTACGCCGTCGACCAGCAGGTCACGATCGGGCGGCGCGGCGCCCCCGATGAGCACCACCGCCGGGTACCGCAGCCGTCCAGCCAGCGACGGCGGCGTCGTCATCGTGCCGGCGAGTTGGAAGCCGTTGGCGGGGATCATCACCTCGGCGTCGGTTGGATTGCGCGCGACCTGCGTGCGCAGCGACACGCTCGACGCGTCCTCGCGGATCACCTGCACGCCGGCGTCCGGGATTTCGAGGCGCACCAGCCGGCGCCGGTTGTCGACGGTGACGATCGCCGCGAGCAGTCCGGACGGATTCTGCAGGGCGATATCGAAACGGCGCGTCGGCACCGAGCCCGACGGGCCGGTCAGCGACTGATCGACCACCGATCGCACGGTCGCCTTGATCTCCCCTTGCGGGGCGACGTAGATGGGAATCTCGGTGTCTGGCTTGGAGTCCCACAGACGAGCGGCGAGCGCCTCGTACGCGCCGAAGACGTTGTTGGGAAGGACGACGGTGCGGGCACTGATTTGATCGGTCTTCGAGCCCGTCCTGCCCGCCTGCATCACTTCGTTGATCGCGCTGGTGAGTGAAAAGGACGTCGTCACGCCGACCGGCGTGCTGCGTACGCGGGCGTCGAGCTTCATCTCCTGCGGCTCCCAGTCGGCCGTGTATTTGATCTCGAATCGGTTGAGCGTGAGGTCGAGCGGGGGGTTCAGGCTGCCGCTCGACGTAATGATCCACCCGGAATCGGTGCGCGCGAGCGTCACCTGTTCGCGCCCGATCTGCGTGCTCCTGACGAACACGCCAAACGCGGCATCGCCCGGCTCGGGCTGCGGCGCCTGCGCTGCCGCCCCGCTGGCGGCGGCGAGGAGCGCCGCGGACAGGGCGGTACAATGGATCCGCAGTCGAAGTGGCATTGAAACAGGATAGCAGCAGCGGATACCACGCACTTCATGAACGAGCGGGACTCGTGGATCCGGTGTGGAGCGGACGGCTCCTGCTGACCGGCGCGGACCGCCGGTCCTACCTGCAGGGGTTGCTGACGAACGACATCGAGGCGCTTGCACCGGGCACGGGCTGCTATGCGGCGATGTTGACTGCGCAGGGACGGATGCTGGCCGACATGCGCGTGTTCGAGCTCGGTGACGCCGTTCTGCTGACGCTTCCGAAGACCATTACACCCGCCATTCGCGATCACCTCGAACGCTTCGTCTTCGCGGAAGACGTGCAGGTAGCGGATATCTCCGAATCGCGGCCCGCGATCGGTGTCTACGGACCGCAGGCCGCTGACGTACTCGCGCGTGCGGGACTGCGCGGCAGCGTTCCGGCCGAGCCATATGCCTCGACGCGGGTCACTATCGCCGGCGCCGACGCGTGGCTGGTGCGCTCTGACGAAGTGGGCGTCGCGGGATTCGACGTGTTCGTCGATCGCGGCGCTCTGGACGCCGTTCGCGACGCTCTGCAGCGGGCCGGCGCCTTGCCGGTTACCGATCAGGACGTCGAGACCGCCCGGATTGAAGCCGGACGCCCACGATTCGGCGCCGACATGGATGGCGACACGATCCCGCTCGAGGCCGGGCTCGAAGACGCGGCCATCTCACGGACGAAGGGGTGCTACGTCGGGCAGGAAGTGATCATCCGCGTGATCGATCGCGGCCACGGGCGGGTTGCGCGGAGGCTCGTGGGCCTGGCGTTTGATCCGGATGCCGTCGTCCCGGCCGCCGGTGCGCAGATCGCATCAGGCAACCGCGACATCGGCCGCATCACGAGCGCCGTCTGGTCGCCGGCGCTCTCGCGTCCGATTGCGCTTGGGTACGTCCACCGCGATTTCGTCGAGCCAGGGACGCCGGTTGACGTCGGCGGCACACGGGCGATTGTCAGCGCCTTGCCATTTTGGCAGCGCTCTCAGGCCTGACTGAGCACATCGATCAGTTCCGCGTCAGCGGGCGGGAACTCCAACGAGCGGAGATCCTCGCGCCTGACCCACCGCATCTGCTGTCCGATCAGCGGCCGCGGCTCTGCGATCAGCGAACACGCGAAAAAGTGAAGCGTGATGGTCCGCTCCGGATAGTCGTGCGTGACCGCGAAGATCTCGTCGCCGACCCTCGCGTCCGTTCCGAGCTCCTCGATCAGTTCACGGCGGAGGCAGTCGGCGAGCGATTCCTCTTCGTCGCACTTGCCTCCAGGGAATTCCCAGAACCCTTCGAGGTGAACACCCAGAGGACGGCGGGTCACGAGAAAGCGGCCATCGCACTCGATCACGGCCGCCGCGACCACGATCTTCATCAGCGTTCGTGGTCGGGATTGAACGGGAACGACACGCAGCCCGCGCGCATCGGACAAATGAGGCACTTGGGTTTCCGCGCCGTGCAGAGCGTCGCGCCCAGGTCCATCAGCGCCTGGTTGAAGTCAAACACGTGGCGGCGGGGCAGCACCGCGCGCGACACGTCCCAGAGGTGTTTCTTCATCGCGTGCGCCTTTGGATTGCCGCGACCCACGAACACGCGGTACAGCACGCGCGCGACGTTGGTATCGAGAATGGCCGCGCGCCGGCCGAACGCAAAGCTGAGTACCGCACCGGCCGTGTACTCGCCGATTCCTTTGAATGACAGCAGCACGTCCTCGTCGGACGGGAGCGCCCCGCCGTAGCGCTCGACGGATTCGCGCGCGATCGCATGCAGCCGTCGCGGCCGGATGTTGTAGCCGAGCGGCCGCCAGGTTTCGGCGACATCCTCTACCGGCGCCTCGGCGAGCGCCGCGAGGCTCGGGTACTTGGCGATCCACTCGTGATACTTCGGCAGCACGCGATCGACCTGCGTCTGTTGCAGCATCACTTCCGACACGAGGATGTGATACGGATCCGACGTCCGCCGCCACGGCAAGTCTCGGCCGTGGTTCCGGTACCAATCGAGGAGACGCCGGCGGAACGCCCGCCGCCGATCGACATCCGGAACCCGGAACCCGGAGCCGGAACCCCTGGAACCTTTTATAATCGCCAAGCCGTGAAAATCTACACCAAGACCGGCGACGCTGGAGAAACCGGTCTCTTCGGCGGCACGCGCGTGTCGAAATCCGACGCGCGCGTCGCGGCGTACGGCGACGTCGACGAGCTGAACGCCTGGCTCGGGCTCGCCAGGTCGCGCGTGGCCGATCAGGCCGACATCAGCGAGATGCTCGTGCAGATCCAGCGCGATCTGTTCGCACTTGGTGCGCGGCTCGCCGATCCTGGGCGCAAGGTCGCCGAGCGCGTGACGAAGGTCGACATCGGCGAAGACGCGGTGGCGCGGCTCGAACGCTGGATCGACACCCTCGACGCGATGCTGCCTCCGCTGCGCCGCTTCATTCTTGCCGGCGGATCCGAGGGGGGCGCCGCGTTGCACCTCGCCCGCACGGTGTGCCGCCGCGCGGAACGCGCAATCGTCGGCCTGCAGGAGCACACCGAAACGGCGGTCGAGCCCGAGCTGATCGTGTACGTCAACCGTTTGTCGGATCTGCTGTTCGTCATGGCGCGGATCGTCAACCTTCGCGCCGACACGCCCGAGATCGAGTGGTGAGTCCCGAGCTCGCGGCGGCATACGCCGCCTGCGAGCAGCTCGCGCGGTCCCACTACGAGAACTTTCCTGTCGCGTCGAGGCTGCTTCCGGCGCGCATGCGTCCGCATGTCGCCGCGATCTACGCGTTCGCGCGACTTGCCGACGACATGGCCGACGAGGGTACGCGCCCCGCAGCCGAGCGCCTCGCCGATCTCGATGAATGGGGACGGCGGCTCGACCTTGCGCTGTGCGGCAACATCGAAGCCGATGAGCCGCATGCATACGTGTTCGTGGCTGTGCGGCATTCGATCGAGGCCTGCCGTCTGCCGCCGTTGCTCTTCCACGATCTGCTCAGTGCGTTCCGTCAGGACGTCACCGTGACCCGCTACGCGACGTGGGAAGATCTGCTCGACTACTGCCGGCGATCGGCGAACCCGGTCGGACGCCTCGTGCTTCGCGTGGCGCAGGCCGACACGCCCGCGGCCGACGCCGCGTCCGACGCGGTGTGCACGGCGCTGCAGCTGACCAACTTCTGGCAGGATCTCGAGATCGACTGGAAGAAGGCGCGTCTCTACGTTCCCGCGTCGATTTGGAAGCCGCGCGGGGCGCGCGAGCCGGATCTCGCGACGGGCCGCATGACTCCCGAGTGGCGGGCGTCGCTCGGGGACGTGGCGCGACGCACGCGGATGCTTTTCGACGAGGGGCGAGCGGTCTGCGACGCGGTGACGGGCAGGCTTCGCTTGGAGCTGCGGGCAACGTGGCTCGGCGGGACGCGGATGCTCGACAAACTCGAGGCCGCGGATTTCGACGTTTTTGCCGGCCGCCCGACGTTGACGAAGGCCGACGTGCCGTGGCTTGTGTGGCGCTCGCTCCTGTGGTCGCGAACGAGCGCAGCGAGTGAGCGTGTAGGGGAGTCCGAGGGGCGAAGCCCCTCGGATGAAGACTAGGTGGCGAGGGATACCAGCTTCTACTACTCGTTTCTCGTGCTCCCGGCGGACCAGCGGAACGCGATCGTCGCCGTGTGGGACTTCTGCCGCGCGGTCGACGATGCGGCGGATGAGGCGAAGGCGGGCGAAGAGGCACACGAGGTGGCGCGTTGGCGCGACGAGCTGGCGCGCTGCTACGACGGACGTCCGCCCCAGACACCTCAGGGACGCGCGCTGCAGCCGCTGATCGGCGCGTTTCGGTTGCCGCGGTCGGCGTTCGACGCGCTGATCGAAGGCGTCGAGATGGATCTGCATCCACGGCGCTACGAGACGTTCGCGGATCTCTACGAGTACTGCATTCGCGTCGCGTCGGCCGTCGGCCTGCTGTGCGTGGAGATTTTCGGATGCCGTGACGCCGGCTCGCGACAGTACGCGATCGACCTCGGCGTCGCGCTGCAGTTGACCAACATTCTGCGGGACGTGCCTGGCGATTTCGCGCGTGGGCGCGTCTACGTTCCGCAGGAGGACCTCGCGCGCTTCGAGTGTTCCGAGGCGGATCTGGCGGGCGAGATCGCGCGTGCCGGCGGAGGCGTCCGGTCGGGGGCCGTCCGCGAGCTGCTCGCGTTTCAGGCCGCGCGCGCGCGCGACTACTACGCGCGCGCCAGTGCCGCGATGCCGCGCGCGGACGCGCGCCGCCTCGTCGCCGCGCGCATCATGGCCGCGATCTACCGGGGCATCCTGACGCGCATCGAACACGCCGGGTACGATGTCTTCAGCCGCGTCATCCGCGTCCCGCGTCCCCAGCGCGCGCTGATCGCGGCGTGCGTCTGGGCGCGGTCGTTTGTCACGTTGCGATGAGAGAGCAGAGCGTGGAGAGAGCGCTGAGACGATCTCACGCAGAGATCGCTGAAAAGCAGAGACCGCTGTGGGGCGCGCTCGCAGACGCGGCCGTCGGCGCGCCCTCTCTGCGCTCTCCGCTTTTCTGCGTCCTCTGCGTGAGATCTGTTCCGCGCCTTCTGCCCCGTCTGCGTGCTTCGCCTGCCGCAAGCCATGTCTGTCGCTGACTTCGACGTTGCCATCGTCGGCGGCGGCGTCGCTGGCCTGACGGCCGCCACAGCGCTCGCCGAAGCCGGCAAGCGCGTCGTCGTGCTCGAGGCGCGGGGAGAACTGGGCGGTCGGGCCACCGCGTTTCGCGATCGCGTCACCGGCGAGCTCGTCGACAACGGCCAGCACGTGCTCTTTGGCTGCTATCGCGAGACGTTCCGGTTTCTCGACCGGATTGGCGCCCGGGACCGCGTCTCCGTGCAACGGTCGCTCGAAGTACCGTATCTCGACCAGGCCGGACGGAGGTCCGTGCTGCGGTGCCCGCCATGGCCGCCGCCGTTCCACCTTCTCGGCGGTGTGTTTGGCTGGGACGCGCTTCCGTGGCGCGAGAAGCTCGGCGCGCTGCGGGTGGGATCGGATCTTCGTCGAAAGGCAGCGCCCCACCGAGGTCACACCGTCGCGCAGTGGCTCACCCGACGCGGACAGCGCGGACGCATACGCGAGTGGCTCTGGGAGCCGCTGGCCGTCGCGGCGCTCAACCAGGCGCCGGACGAGGCTGCCGCAGCGCCGTTCATTCGCGTCCTTCAATTGATGTTTGGCGGCCGCCGCGATGATGCGTCGCTCGTGCTCCCGCTGCGCCCGCTGAACGAGATGTACGCGCAGCCCGCGCGGCAGTTCATCCAGGCACGCGGCGGCGCCGTCCGCGTGAATGCCCTCGCGCGTGTGAGCATCGAGAACGGGGGCGTCGGCGGCATCGACGTCCGCGGTGAACGTGTCTCGGCGCGCCAGCTGATCGCGGCCGTGCCTTGGTTTTCGCTCGATGCGGTCCTCACCGGCGATCTCACGGCGATGGCCGGTGTGCTCGATCGCGCGTCCCGAATGGCCTCGAAGCCGATCGTGACCGTAAACCTGTGGTACGACCGCGTCGTGATGGACGAAATGTTTGTCGGCCTGCCGGGACGCCGCATGCAATGGGTGTTCGATAAACGCCGCGCATTTGGAGAGCGAGCCTCGCATCTCTCGCTCGTGGCGAGCGGCGCGGACGCGCTGGTGGGCGAGGACGCCGATCGCTTGATCTCGATGGCCGCGGCCGAGGTGGCCGCATCCATTCCCGGCGCGCACGACGCGAAGCTCCTTCGAGGCACGGTCGTGCGCGAGAAGCGCGCGACCTTCTCCGTCGCGCCCGATCAGCCGCCGCGTCCGGCCGTCGAAACACCGATCGCGGGATTGTTCCTCGCGGGCGACTGGATCGACACCGGGCTTCCGGGGACAATCGAGAGCGCAGCCATGGCCGGACATCGCGCGGCGCAGTCGGCACTCGTCAATCGGCAATGAAGTCCATCGTCATCCATTACCAGGAGATCGCGCTCAAGGGGCGCAACCGGCCGTGGTTCATCGCGCGGCTCGTGCGGAACGTGCGCGACGCGACGCGCGATCTCGACGTTCGCGACGTGCGCGCGCTCATGGGGCGCGTCGAGGTCGTGCTCGGCGACGCCGGCGGCTATGAGGCCGTCCGCGACCGGCTCGCCACCGTTTTTGGCATCGCCAACTTCTCTCGTGCCGGGCGCGCACCACTCGACGTCGACCGGATCGCCGCGGAGATTCTCAAAGACCTCGGGCCCGACAACCCGCCGACGTTCCGCGTTTCCGCGCGCCGCGCGGACAAACGGTTTCCACTGACGTCGCCCCAGATCGAGCGCGAGGTCGGCGGCCGCATCAAGGAAGCGCGCGGCTGGACCGTCAATCTCGATGAACCGGCGCTGACGATTCACGTCGAAGCCCTGACCGACGAGGCGTTCTACTCGTTCGGTAAGGACTCGGGGCCGGGCGGCCTCCCGGTCGGTTCGAGCGGACGCGTCGTCTGTCTGCTGTCCGGCGGGATCGATTCGCCGGTCGCCGCGTGGCGGATGATGCGCCGCGGCTGCCGCGTGCTCTTCGTGCACTTTCACAGCTATCCGATCCTGTCGCGCGCATCCCAGGAGAAGGCGCAGCAGCTCGCGCGAACGCTGACGCGCTTCCAGTTCCGCACGAAGTTGTTCCTCGTGCCGTTCGGCGATCTGCAGCAGCGTGTCGTGCTCGCGGTCGCGCCGCCGCTCCGCGTCGTCATTTATCGGCGGCTGATGATGCGGATCGCGGAGCGGATCGCGCGGTCTGCTCGCGCGCAGGCGCTCGTCACGGGCGATGTCGTCGGGCAGGTCGCCTCGCAAACGCTCGAGAACATGGCGGTGATCGGCCGAGCGGTCTCGCTGCCGGTGCTCCGGCCGCTGGTCGGCATGGACAAAGAGGAGATCATCGCCGAAGCACAGCGGCTCGCGACGTATCCCATTTCGATCATTCCCGATCAGGATTGCTGCACGCTGTTCACGCCGCGCCATCCGGCGACGAAAGCCAGGCCCGAAGACGTCGAGCAGGCGGAGAGCACACTGCCGATCGACGAGATGGTGCGGCAGGCGGCGGAAGGCGCCGCGCTCGAGCGCTTCGTCTTCCCGTCCGCGAACGAGCGCAGCGAGTGAGACACGCGCACGGAGCGGGGCCGGGTTCCCCGCGACTGAGCGTGTGGGGGAGTTCGAGGGGCGAAGCCCCTCGATAGATATAAGATGACCTGATGAAGATCTCACCGGGCAAGCTCACAGGGATGAAGGCAGTTTCCGACGCACGCGGCGTCATCGCCGCGGCGGCGATGGATCAGCGCGGGTCGTTGAAGAAAGCGCTCGCGAAAGACCGCGGCGCCAACGTGACCGATCAGGATATGGAGGAGTTCAAGATCCTGGTCACCGAAGTGCTGACGCAGCACGCGAGCGCGATCCTGCTCGATCCGGAATGGGGCATTCCCGCCAGCAAGCGCCGCGCAAAAGACGCTGGCCTCTTGATGGCGTACGAAAAGACAGGCTACGACGCGAACACGCCCGGACGTCTTCCGGACTTGCTCGACCTCTGGTCCGTGCACCGGCTCAAGGCCGCGCGCGCCGATTGCGTCAAGATCCTTCTCTATTACGCGCCTTCGGACGCGTCGTCCATCAACGAGCACAAGCACGCGTGGGTAGAGCGGATCGGCGACGAATGCCGCGCCAACGACATTCCGTTCTTTCTCGAAGTGATCGCGTACGAGGAAGGGCTCGATGAAAAGGGACTCGACTTCGCGAAGAAAAAGCCCGAGCTCGTCGCCGCGTACATGCGGGAGTTCTCGAAGGATCAGTACGGCGTCGACGTGCTGAAGGTGGAAGTGCCGGTCAACATGAAGTTCGTCGAGGGCACGAAAGCGTTCGCCGGCACGAGCGCCTATACCAGGCAGCAGGCCATGGACTGGTTCAGGAAAACCGCGGACGTCTCGAAAAGGCCGTTCATTTATCTCTCGGCCGGCGTCAGCAACGCGGAGTTCACCGAGACGCTGGAGCTGGCTGGAGAGGCGGGCACGCGATTCTCCGGCGTGCTGTGCGGCCGGGCGACCTGGAAAGACGGCATCCCGGTCTACGCGAAAGAAGGCGCGGCGGCCTTCCGGAAGTGGCTCGAGTCGGAAGGCGTGAAGAATATCGTGAACGTCAACGACCGCCTGAAGCCCGCGCGGCCGTGGTTCGAGTTCTATGGGGCGAAGTCGGCGGACGAGCTCGGCC
>Ga0066903_100005739_pt1 | contig 10842 bp, 11 predicted proteins | sample PanSoiMetaGPlot1_FD_67491 | JGI IMG/M metagenome (GOLD analysis project Ga0066903, IMG submission 67491) | Tropical forest soil microbial communities from Panama analyzed to predict greenhouse gas emissions - Panama Soil - Plot 1 (version 2) | ecosystem: Environmental > Terrestrial > Soil >...
GGTTGTACGGCCTTAGCGGCGGCCGTAGCGACCATCAGAAGGGGCTTCATTGCGGCATCCTCTCTACGACCGCACCTGCCAAACGGCCTGCATTGCAGGATGACACCTCGGAGGAGCCGCGAACCAGGCGGGGTGCCCGAATCGCGGATGTACGGCGATCCGTTCGAGGCGATCGTTCCCATTAAAAAGCGCGGCGTCTGGCGCGAATTAGCGCGCAGCCTCTCGACGATCTTCAATCCCTTCCTGACCGCGTTTGCGCTGTTCGCCATCCTCGCACACATCGGTGCGAAGGACACGTTGGATTTTTGGCGCTTGCTCTTCGTCTCGACGTTCTTCGTTTCGATCGGGCCGATGCTGTACGTGTTTTGGCTCAACGCCACCGACCGCATCTCCGACCTCGACATGTCCGTGCGGGTCGAGCGCGAGCTGGTCTTCACCGCGTTCGTGATCTTCGACATCCTCGGGGTCGCGACGCTCTGGCTCATCCATGCGCCACGGCTGATGATCGCGGCGATGCTGGGCTATACCGTCTCGACGCTCATCGTGCAATACATCACCCGATACTGGAAGATCAGCACTCATGCAATCGGCATTACCGCTCCGCTCGCCGCGCTGACGCTCGTGTATGGCCGTCAACCGCTGCCGTTCATGGTGTTGATTCCAATGGTCTGCTGGGCGCGCGTCTATCTAAAGGCGCATACGATCGCGCAAGTTCTCGCCGGCGCGGCACTCGCCGTCGCCACGACCGCCTTCTTCTTCTCGCTCTTTCACGTCGGCTTGCTCTCGGCGACGCCGACTCGGTAATCCGCGTGGAGTGCGATGCGATCGTCATCGGCGCAGGCGCGGCCGGCTTAGCCGCGGCGCGCTGCCTCGCGGCTCGTGCGTTTCGTGTCATTGTACTCGAAGCGCGCGACCGCGTCGGTGGACGAGCCTTCTCCGTGCCGACGCCGCGCTCGCTCACGCCGGCCGAACTCGGTGCCGAGTTCATTCACGGCCGCGGCCTCGAAACGATGGCGTTGCTGCGCGAGGCAAGCTTGGCAGCCGTCGATACCGGCGGAGATTCGTGGCGATGCACGGCGCGCGGCGATTTAGAACGCGATGAAGAGGAATTTCTCTCGGCCGCCACGCTCTTCGGCGAAGCCAATTCACTCATGCAGGACGAGAGCGTGGAGACATTTCTCCGGCGATTCGCGGGCGATCCGCTGCAGCGTGACCGCGCCGAGGCTGCGCGCCAATTCGTCGAGGGTTTCGACGCGGCGGATCCGGCAATCGCCAGCGCCCGCGCGATCGCTTTCGAGTGGCGCTCCGGCACTGACTGGAGCAGCACGCGCCCGATCGGCGGCTACGCGCCGCTTTTTGCGTGCTTGCAGGATGATTGCGTTGCGAGGGGCGTCGACGTTCGGCTCTCCACGATCGTCACGGGCATCACTTGGCAGCGCGGTGCGGTCGACGTGCAGTTGAGCGCCGCGCACGGAGCCGGTGAAACCCTCCGGACTCGCGCGGTCGTCATCACGCTTCCTGCCGGCGTGCTGCAGGAACGTTCCGGCGAAGGCAGCGTCACATTCCATCCGCAGCTCCCTTCGACAAAGTATCGCGCGCTCGAAAAAATCGTCATGGGCGATGTTGTGAAGGTCGCGCTGCTCTTCGAGTCGCCGTTTTGGGAGAACGTCCACGGAGGGCGCTATTACGATGCAGGTTTCTTTCGCGGCAACGGACCGCCGTTCGGTGTGTATTGGACGCAGGTGCCCGTTCGTACGGAGCTCGTGGTCGCGTGGGCCGGCGGCCCGCGAGCAACCGCCTTGCGCGCCCACGCGACGGACGATCTGGTCGCTCGAGCACGCGACACCTTCGGCGAGTTGCTTGGCGCGCCGGATGAGTGTGCCGCCGCCTTTGACCGGGGCTACACGCACGATTGGCGGCGCGATCCGTTCTCGCGGGGTGCGTACACGTACCTCGCCGTCGGCGGCGAAGGCGCGCGCGAAGCGCTCGCGGCACCGCTCGACGATACGCTCTTCTTCGCCGGCGAAGGGACGTCGCTTGATGGTCAAGCCGGGACGGTGAACGGCGCGTTGGAGAGCGGCGTTCGCGCCGCCGCGGAGGTTGCAGAATGTCTGAATCGCCGATCCTGACGGCGTGGTCGAGCTTTTACATCATGACCGGCTCGTCGGCCGCGGCCTTGGTCGGATTGATGTTCGTCGTAATCAGCCTAGTCCGCGTACGGGAGATGGAGACCGCGCGCGATGGAATTTCGACCTTCAGCACGCCCACCGTCATGCACTTCGGAGCAGTGCTGCTGATCTCAGCGGTGCTCAGCGCGCCGTGGCATACGCTTTTCTACGCGACGCTCTCGCTCGGCGCGATCGGTATCTTCGGCCTCACGTACGTCATCCGCATCGCCTATCGCGCCACGCGCTTCCTCGAGTATCGGGCAGATTTAGAGGATTGGATTTGGTACACCGTCTTACCGTTTCTGGCCTACGGAGCGATACTCGCCGGTGCTATTGCGTTATGGATTTTGACGGCAAAGGCACTCTTCGTCGTCGGCGGGGGCGTCGTGCTGCTGCTCTTGATCGGGATCCGTAACGCGTGGGACGTCGTTACGTTCTTGGCCGCCGGCGGTCCGTCACAAGGTAACGGCTGAGACCGCGCTCATCCGCGCGACGCTCGCATGGAATGACGGTTCGTCGCCGCTCGTCACATATTCCGTTCGACCTGCTCCGTGCGCACGGGTGCCGAGAAGCATCTCCGCGCGCTCGGCCTGCATGATCGCGGGATCGACCAGCGCGATCTCGTTGCCAAGCACCGCTCGGAAGTGGCCGTCAAGCAGCGGATAATGCGTGCACCCATAGACGACCGCATCTATGTCGAGCGGCAGATGCGCGCAAACTTCCGCGACCGCTGCGCGCGGTTCGTCGCCTAAGAGCGCGCCGGCCTCAACGAGGGGCACGAGCGCGGGCGCGGGCACCTCGACGACGTCGATTCCGGGCATGCGCGCACGTAGCGTTCGCCCGTAGGAGCCGGCACCGACCGTCGCAGCCGTTGCAACGATTCCGACCCGCGCGAATCCGGCCCGTTCCACCGCCATCGCCGCCGATTCGATGAGATCGAGCACCGGAGCGCTCGACTTCGGCCAGCCATAGCGCTCGGCAATCGCGCACGATGTGTTACACGCCATGACGATCGCAGCGACGCCGTACTGGTCGAAGCGTTCGAGGTTCGCGCGCAGCAGCTGCAACAGCTCTCCATGCGGCCGGTCGCCGTACGGAACGTTTGCCTGATCCGCGAAAAAAATAAGGTCAGCGAGGGGCATGCGTTCCCGAACGCGTGCGAGGACCGTGAGGCCACCGAGCCCGGAGTCGAAAAGGCCGATCACTGCGCCGCCGCATTGGACGCTGGGTAGGCGCGCGTGTATTGATCGATGCCGTCGGCGATCTCTTCGGCGATTTTTTGACGCCACGCTGCGGATGCAAGCAGTGCGTAATCGCTTGGATTGGTGAGAAACGCCGACTCGACGAGCACGGCCGGCATGCGCGTGTGATACGTCACGTAGAGGTGGCTCTTGATCACGCCGTCGTCTTTCGTGCCGTCTTGCGCGAGATGCGCCTCCAGCATGCGCGCCAGCGGTACGTCTTCAGGCTTGGAGATATAGCACGTCGTGCCGTAGGGGCCCGAGTTCATGAACGCGTTGACGTGGACGCTCACGAAGAGGCGAGCTCCGGCTTTATTCGCGACGTCCACGCGCGCTTGCAGCTCGTCATGCGCAGAATCGTTTGGCGCGTACACGTCGACGTCGGTCTCACGCGTCAGCTTCACTTGCCAACCACGCGCGACCAGAATGTCGCGCAAACGCTTGGCCATGTCGAGCGTGAGGTCGGCTTCCTTCAAGCCGCCGTGTTCGCTTCCCGAATCGCTGCCGCCGTGGCCCGGATCGATCACGATGAGCCGCGGATTCGTCGGCACGTAGCTGCTCCGTGGACCGAACTTCCAACCGGTGTCTCCCGATGTGCCGGAATCATACTGTCCGTTGTTCGCCGGCGCCGGCGTAACGAGTGCCGGGTTCTGTTCGCCGCTCGAGACGACGGTGCCGATCGTGCCGGTTCCCGATCGCGCCGCATCGTCGCTTACTTCTTCGTTGCCGACTTCGATCTGAAGACCGTTTGCCGACGGCGTGACCACGACGGCGCTCGGTTGACCTAAGGTAAGCGCGACGCGTACAGTCGATTCGTCGATTTGTCGCGCGCGCATCGAGACGATCGGGCTGGGCGCGGCTTGGTCGACCGGCGGCCCTTGCAGCTGCGCGTTCCTGATGTCCACCCAAAAACGGTTGTCGGGATCGCGCAGGCGGTGCCACGCGTACGATGCGTTGCCGTTCACCGCAATCGTAACGGTTGCGCCCGCACCCGAAGGCTGCGATGTGACGCCCGTAACCACGGCGGATTGGTTAGCGGGAGTGGCGTTCGGAATAGGTGCGTTTCCTGGGTTCTCCGTTCCGGACGGCTCTGGTTCGGGCGTCGGCGACTCCTCGGCAATGCTCTGCGGCGATGCTTTCGCCCCATTGATAGCAAGGGCGACGTCACGCGCGCCGTTATTTTGCGGCGGACGCGCGGAAGCGCCGGGCTGCAGCGCAACGGTCACGGTCGTTACCGGCGCGCGCACGGTGCCGCTCGTCGCAATCTGGACCGAGCGTACTCCGCCGGCGTTGATCTGTCGCGTCCCGGCGAGCGCCGTTCCGACGCCGTCGAACGCATAGGTCACCGCGGATGAAGTTTGCGAAACGACGCGCGGATGCAGCGGCGCACCGCCGTGGGCCAGCAGGGTGACGCGATCGCGCGATGCGCGCACGTCGAGAGTTCCGAGTTGCGGCTGCAACACCTTCACGGCGCCGTCCTCACGCAGCGCGAGATCGAGGCCTCGCAGAACTTCGTTGAACGGCAAGAAGACTTCGTTCCCACGCTGGTACGGTGCGAAGGCGGCTTGCAGAACGATTGGACCGATGTCGTACCGGCGATCGCCGACCGCGAAGCTCACGACTGTCGGCACCGACGTCGTGATGAGCACGTATCGTTCGCCCGGCTTCCACGTGAGAACCGAATCGGTGACGTGCAAGAGCGCCGCGAAGCCCGGATCGTTGACGCCGATTGCCGGCGCACCGTCCTTCGAGCCAATGTGGGAGAACCGAATCGATTGCCCTTGATAGACCGCGGTCAGCGGCGCGTCGGCACGCGCCGGCGCGCAGTTCGCGGCCGCGAAAGTCGCCGCTGCGGCGACGCTACCAATCAGCGCGACGAAGCGGCTGATCCAGCTCAAGATGTCCTCCGGGAAGCGTTTCCAATCGAGTTCCGTCCACCGTCACCCGCACGGCATCGACGCCGGCAATGCCGGTCACGGTGTAAACGAGCGCTTTGAACTCACCGCTTTCGCCGAACGATCCCCCGGCTTGGTTGTCGACTTCTTTCGAAAGGTCGACGGTCGCGGTCGAGCCGTCGAGGGTCACGCCGTTTACGTGCGTTCCAGGCGGAAAGCGAATCGCTTTGATGTCGTTCGGCGGTCCCGTTACGGCTTCGACTGCCGCGTAGAGCACTTGATTGTGAAGGTGCTCCGCGGCGCTCTCGCCGGACGCGCGCGGCCGCACGGAGACGCGAACGCTGGCAAGCGACGTTCCATCGAGTTTCGTATAGTAAACGGCCATCGTTTCGCCGCTGGGGGCGCGCTGCGATTGGAAGTACCAATAAGCGGCTGCAACGATGACCAACAGCGCGACGAGCAGGGGAAAGCGCGGCAACCTCACGTCGGAACGAATGCTTCGCGAAGGTCGGCCGAAATACCCCCGTCGAAAGCGCGGCAAGTGAGCCGATCGCGGTGAAATGGCTGGAAAAAACGATTGCGTGCGAACGGCGCGCGCTCGAGCGTGCGCGAAAGCGCTTCGTGACCAAGCCGAGCGAGAAGCGGCTGCACGATGTGCGCACCAAGGGCCGCCGTTTCCGATCGCTGCTCGAAGACGTCGCCGGCATTGCGAAATCCGAGCGGCTTCGCCGGCGCGTGAAGCGGGCCGCGGCGGCGACCGACGCCGCCCGCGACGCGACCATCATCTTGCGACTGCTCGAAACAAGCGTGGACGCGGCCGAAGCCGAGCTGGCGAAACCGCTGCTCGAGCGCTTGCGCGAGCAAGAGCAACTCGCGACGCGCGAAGCGAGCAGCGCACTTCGCCGTATGCGTTTCACGCCGTAGGATGAAGCCGCAACGCGTCGATCTGCGCGGCGTCGGGAACGTCGACGAGCTTGTCGATCGGGTGCTGCAAACGCGTCTGCGCGAGGCACACGCGCTGGCGAGCGGTCTCGCACGGCGCGATAAGCAAGGCCTTCACGACTTTCGAATCGCCTGTAAGCGTTTGCGCTATGCGCTCGAACGTTTTCAGACAGTCGATCCTTCGCTCGAAGCAATTGCCGAGCGACTAGCGGCGTTGCAGGATGCGCTTGGTGAAGCGCACGATCGTGACGTGCTGCTGACGATTCTGCCTCCGACGATGCCGGAGACGGAGCGCCGGCTGCAGCGCGAGCGCACCGAGCTCGTCGATCGCGCAGACGCGCTCTGGAGAGAACTCGAGCAGATGATGCAAGCGCTTGATTCTCATCACACTTAAATGATGCTTTAATCGCTCTCCCGCGAGCCGCGTGCACGAGCGTGGTATCAACGGAGCATGATGAATCTTCGAAATCTTCTGCTCGCTTGCGCCCTCGGGGGAGCCGTCGCGACCGGCGCCGTCATCCCCGCAGCAGCACAGGACTACGGCTACGGCGGCGTCTACGTGCAAACGGCGCCTCCGGCTCCGATGTACGAGACGGTCCCCGTCGCGCCGGGACTGGGATACTACTGGGTACCGGGATACTGGACTTGGAACGGCTATCAGTACGTCTGGCGTCACGGTTACTACGCCTATCCGCCGTACTCGGGCGCCAACTGGGTGCCGGGACACTGGGCACACAATCGGTATGGTTGGTACTGGAGGCCCGGCCACTGGGCACACCGCTACTACTAATCGCATAAATAACTCGAACCGCAGCTATCGCCCATCCTTCGACCGCTCACGAAGGGTGGGCGATATTCTTCCCGGCGTTGAAGCGGCGCGTGCATGCACCTTCGCCGCGCGCTGGGTCTGGCCGACGTCGTACTCTTTTTCGTCGTCGCCGGTTCTAATCTGCAGTGGGTAGCGACGGCCGCTGCGGCGGGAGCGAGCTCAATACCGATCTGGGCGATCGGTGCGCTCGCGATGTTCGCGCCGCTCTCCATCGCGGTCGTTTTTCTCGCCTCGCATCATCCGGACGAAGGCGGCATGTACGTCTGGAGCAAGCGCGCATTCGGGCCTTTCGCCGGGTTTATCACCGGATGGACCTATTGGTGCAGCAATCTGCCGTACTTCCCGGCCCTGCTCTACTTCGCAGCCGGCAACGCTCTCTTCATCGGTGGAACTAACGGCGGTGCCCTCTCAGCGTCGCCCGCATACTTCATCGCCGTCGCGCTTGCCGGATTGACGCTCGCGACGGTCGTCAACGTCTACGGACTTCAAGTCGGAAAGTGGCTCAATAACGCCGGCGCGATCTCGCGGTGGACCGTCACGCTGCTCCTGCTCGCTCTCGGCGGGCTTGCGTGGTTGCGGTTCGGTCCGGCGACCTCGATCACTGCGGCATCCATGCGCCCCGGCTTGCACATCAAAGACATTATCTTCTGGTCGGTCATCGCGTTTGCGTGGACGGGCCCCGAATCGATGCCGTTCATGGGCGGCGAAATCAAGAATCCGCGCCGCAACATTCCGCTCGGGTTGGCGATCGCCGCGCCCGCCATCGCCGTCATCTACATCGGCGGCACGGCCGCGGTTCTGGCAGCGCTGCTTCCGCACGACGTGAATCCATCGTCCGGCGTGATGCAGGCGATCGGAAACGTTGCGACTCGCGTGGGCTGGGCGGCAATCACGCCGTTCGCCGCGCTCCTGGTTGCGCTGAGCTGTATCGGCAGTACCGGCGCATGGCTCGGCGCCGTGGCGCGGATCCCATTCGTTGCGGGAATCGATCACTATCTGCCGAGCACGTTCGGCCGTATGCATCCGAAGTGGGGATCTCCCGTCGCCGCACTCGTGACGCAGTCCGCGATCGCGGCGGTCTTCATCTTCTTGGGGCAGGGCGGCACGAGCGTTCGTGGCGCCTACGACGTGCTCGTCAGTTCGACCGTCGTCATCACGATGGTGCCGTTTCTCTTCCTCTTCGCCTCGGCGCTGAAGTTTCGCGCCGAGCGGCAAACGCAGGAAATGGTGCCGATTCCGGGCGGAAAGTTTACCGTTTCGCTCGCCGCGCTCGTCGGTCTCGCGACGACGATCTCCGCGATCGTCTTTGCCGGATTTCCCGCCGACGACGACCCGAACAAGGTACTCGCGGTGGTGAAGGTGATCGGCCTTACCGCGTTGATGCTCTTGAGCGGGGTCGCGGTCTATCTGCTGGGACGCCGAAAAGCGCTTCGGACACAAATGGAGTATCTGCAATGAAACGATCGTCGATGCTTGCGGCGTTCGTCGCGCCGCTCTTCGCCGGATGTCTTGGATCGACTGCGGCGCTGCCCGGCGGCGCGCAATCCTCCGCGATAGCAGCCGACAAAAGCAACAAGGCGCCGCATGCGAGCTCGGTCGTCGTCGTCATCATGGAGAATCGCGATTACGACCTGATCATCGGCAGTAAGGACGCACCCTACATCAACAAGCACCTCGTTCCGCAAGCAGCCTTGATGACGAACAGCCACGCGATCGGCCATCCGAGCGAACCGAACTACCTCGCCTTCTTCTCCGGCTCGACGCAAGGGGTCGGCGACGACTCGTGCCCGCACACCTTCAGCACCGCCAACGTGGGGGAGGAGCTCATCGCAGCGGGCGCAACGTTCGACGGCTACTCCGAGTCGATGCCGTACGACGGTTTTACCGGCTGCTCTTCCGGCGAATACGCGCGCAAGCACAACCCGTGGGTCAACTTCACGAATGTTCCGGCAAGCTCGAATTTGGTCTATCAAGGTTACGTAACGCCGTCGACGCTGACGATCGTCGTACCGAATCTCTGCCACGACATGCACGATTGCAGCACGCAAACCGGCGACCGGTGGCTCAAAGCAAACCTGCCGCCGTTTTTGGGCTACGGCAAACAGCACGACGGGCTGCTCGTATTGACGTGGGACGAGGCCGCTCCGGATGGAAACGGGCAAAACCAAATCGCAACGCTGCTGCTTGGACCGATGATCAAGCCCGGCAAGTACGCGCAAGATATCACGCACTACTCCACGCTGCGCACGATCGAGGATATCTTCGGCCTCGCCTGCACCGCAAACGCCTGCAACGCGTACGATCTCAAGGGTATGTGGCGCTAAAAACCCGCCGGCCGCCGAAATAGGTCGCGACGACTTTCGTCTGCTCGATTTCGGCGGGCGCCGCGGTCATCCAGTCGCGATCGAGCACGACGAAATCGGCATACTTTCCCGGCGCGATCGACCCGATGGTCTCCTCGGCGAACGCGGCGCGCGCAGCTCCGATCGTCATCGACTCAAGGGCTTCGCGACGCGTCATGCACTCCTTCGGGTCGGCACCGCCCCGCGCAATCGCTGCCAAAAACGATCGGACGGTGTTCGCGGGTTCGACCGGCGCATCGGTGCCGTTGGCGAGCGCAGCACCGGCATCGAGCAAGGCGCGCCACGGATAGGCCCGCGCGATTCGCTCTGGACCGAGACGCGCGAGCACCCACGGTCCGTCGCTGACCGCATGGCTCGTCTGAACCGACGCGATAATCCCTAGCGTTGCGAAACGGACGACGTCGTCGGGAGCGATGACTTGCGCGTGCTCGATGCGCAGCCGCGGGTCTTCCGAGCGGCCGGCCTGATGCAGCGCGCTTTCAAATGCATCGAGCACCATGCGATTGGCACGATCGCCGATCGCGTGGACGCAGGTTTGAAAGCCCGCACGCAGCGCGTTGACGGTGACGCACTCGATGCGCTCGCGCGGTGTCAGAACGAGGCCGGTATTGCGCGGATCGTCGCTGTAGGGTTCGAGTAAAGCCGCGCCTCGCGAGCCCAGTGCGCCGTCGGCATACAGCTTGATCGCGCGGACCCAAAGCCGCCCGCCGTAGGCCGCATCGACGACGCCGTCGCGCATGCGGCGCTCGATCAACGACGGTTCGTCGTGCAGCATGGCGTAGTTCCGAAGCGAGAAATCACCGCGCTGGAGAAGTTCGGTCTGTGCCGCGAGCTCGTCGTCGCCGCATCCGGGCTCGCAAACGGCCGTGATGCCCCAGCGATTGCACTCCGCGATCGCATCGCGCGTGGCGCGCACGAGCTGCGCGTGCGTTGGTTTGGGAGCGCGATCGTAAACGAGTGCTCCCGCAGTATCGATCAAGATGCCGGTCGGATCGCCTCGCACGTCGCGTAGGATGCGGCCGCCAGGAGGATCGGGCGTCGATGCGTTCACGCCCGCGATCGCGAGCGCGCGAGAATTGGCGAGCAGTGCGTGCCCGTCGACCCGCGTCAGCACGACCACGCGATCCGGGATCGCGGCGCTCAAAGCGTGATGCGACGGAAGTTTGCGCTCTGGCCAGCGGTGCTCGTCCCAGCCCCGCCCCACGATCCATTCGTCGCTCGAGCTTTGCGCGAACGCGGCCGTGCGCTCGACCAGGTCCTTCGACGACGCCACGCCGTCGAGGTCGATTTGACGGAGATTCAGTCCGAGATTCGTCAGATGCAGATGCGCATCGATGAGACCCGGCAAGACGGTCAATCCGGCCGCGTCGACGAGCTCCGTCGCAGGGCCGCTCAGCGCCATTG
>Ga0066903_100005740_pt1 | contig 10842 bp, 8 predicted proteins | sample PanSoiMetaGPlot1_FD_67491 | JGI IMG/M metagenome (GOLD analysis project Ga0066903, IMG submission 67491) | Tropical forest soil microbial communities from Panama analyzed to predict greenhouse gas emissions - Panama Soil - Plot 1 (version 2) | ecosystem: Environmental > Terrestrial > Soil >...
CCCCAATGCGCTTACGAGCGCACAAATCCGAGCTGCGCGAGCTCTGATCCGGTGGAGCGCCGAGGACTTGGCTCGCGCCTCGGCAGTTGGTGTCACGACAATTCGGCGCGCGGAGCTGACGCCGTCGATGACCGCGATGACGACTGCCAACGACCTTGCCATACGGCGAGCGCTTGAGGACGCCGGCGTCGAGTTCATCGACGAGAACGGAGGCGGACCGGGTGTTCGACTTCGGACGCCGAGCAGACAAAAAAGATGATGGGATTCCGCGCCAAGGACTATTCCGACCGTACTGGAACCCGCTGCGTTAAGTTCATCGGCAAACGGAAATGAAGTAGGGGGGTGTGGTCGGCTGGACCCAATCCGAAGTGCAGTGCGTTTGTCGCAGACCGAATCACGAGGCCGGCCGCTGAGAGCGGCGCGGCGGCGCGCGGTAGCGTCCACCTACTCGAGCATCTGAGAAGCCGATTAGCGCGAGGCGAAAGTTGTCCGATGTGACGAATTCTGTACGGGTTGTTGAAAAATAATTTGCAACCAAGGGGGGGATGATCATAATGCTGCGGGAGCAGGAACCGGCGCAGGCAGCCACATTACGGTTGCTATCATAAGCCGGACCCTTCCAATCAGGGCGACTTTTGGACGGTCCGTGTCCGTTTCGCCCCATTTTCTTGCGGAGGGGGCATGCCCAGACGAATTATTTTGCTTTCCGACGGAACGGGTAACTCTTCCGCGAGCTTCTGGCGCACGAACGTCTGGCGCATGTTCTGCGCGCTCGATTTGACGAAGAGCGACCAGGTGGCGTGTTACGACGATGGCGTTGGGACGTCTTCATTCAAGCCGCTTGCCCTTTTGGGCGGTGCATTCGGCATTGGCCTACGCCGGAATGTGATATCTCTCTACAAATTCGCGTGCCGCAACTTTCGCGCAGCCGGTAATGAGATCTATGGATTCGGGTTCAGCCGCGGCGCATTCACGATTCGAGTCGTGATCGGCTTGATTATCGATCAGGGGCTGGTTCCGGCAAGCAACATCTCGGAAAGCGAACTCGATCGCCTTGCAAGGCAGGCCTATCGCAACTATCACAAGCGGCATTTTCATACGAACTGGGGCTTGATCATCACGCAAATCAAGATTTGGCTCGGCAAGAAGGACGGGGTGCCGACGGGACCATCAGCCGGAAACAATATCCCAGTCATCCGTTTCGTTGGTGTCTGGGATACGGTGGCGGCTTACGGCCTTCCCGTGGACGAAATGACGCGCGGTGTGAGCCAATGGATTTGGCCGCTGGAACTCCCTTCGCATGCCTTGCATTCGAGCGTCCAGCGCGCCTGTCACGCTCTTTCACTCGACGATGAACGGACGACCTTCCATCCTGTGCTGTGGGATGAAAAGAACGAGATGACGCATACGGAAACGCCAAGGTTCACAAATGAAGAGCGAATATCGCAAGTATGGTTTGCCGGCGTGCATGCCAATATCGGGGGCGGATACCCTGATGATTCTCTTGCGCTGATTCCGCTGTACTGGATCATGCAGGAAGCCAAGGCGTGCGGTCTAGTCTTCAAGACCGCCGATCCGGACGCCATGGCTGAAACCAAGGAAGCCCAGGACAAGGATGGGCGACTCTACGATTCCCGGAGCGGGCTCGGCAGCTATTACCGCTATGGGCCGCGCCGGCTCTCTTGGCTCTGCAACCAGCTATTTTCCAGGACTCTCAACGACTCGGTATCGATCGCTACGCCGAAAATTCACGAAAGCGTCTTCAAGCGGATCAAAAACAACGCTCACGTTTATGCACCCATCGGAATCCCGCACGAGTACGAAGTCGTCGTGACGGCGCCGAGGGACAATGGTGTCGATGCGGATTTCCGCATCGATCCTCTTCCTGTGGTGCCAGCCCCGGATGCTTACGAACTTCAAAGGGACGCCGAAGCGCGTGTTCTTGGAGAACGGAAGGCCATTTGGCCTTTGGTGTATGCTCGCGCTGGACTTTATATTTTCACGCTTTTTACGTCATTTGTTTTTTTCGTGTTACCGTTTACAGATCGAAGCAATGTTCTGCTTGAGAAGCAAAACGTACTTAGCTCTGTCTCCAATCTCATTCGGGACTTCGGTGAAGTCTTTCCGAAATGGGCGTCTGGGTGGTTTGAGGGATACGCCCAGCATCCCCTTGCGTTCCTTATCCTAGCGGGTGTTCTCGCTACGCTGCTGCTCGCGAGCTCGCGTACTGCAGCGGCGATTACCGATAGGATGACATGGCTGTGGAGAGAATCTCTCTCTCATGCGAAAGGCGCACCGACGAATCCCCCGCCCAAAGCTCCCACCGCCCGAGAAAAGGTCCTCCTGGCAATGCGATCTGGCTGGAGGGACTATCTGGGTCCCGCGTTGTCTGCGATCGTGCTCGCATATGCTGGTCTCGCGCTGGCAAATCGCTTGACGTTCACTGTTCTCGATGAAGCGGGGCTTGTATGCGCGGCAAGCGACAAGCTCCAGGACCTCCCCAAAGAAGGTGTATTGCTCTCGTTCGATGTCTCCAATCCGTGTTTTGCTACTGGATATGCGGTCGAGCGGCTGAAACGATATTTCGTGTGGACCACGCCTGACAGGCAAGAGCTCGACGAGCAACAACCCAATTACCACATCGAACAGGGAACGTGCACGGCGGCTCCAGACGAGAAATTCTACAATGGAAGTGTCAAGACAGACGCGCGAGGCTATGGGACGTTTCGTAACGCGAAAGAGCAGTCTGTCGGGGTGAAGGCAACAATTTGGAATGCGCTGCTCTTGCCGATGAAGCGGCATTACCTGGAACCGTGGTTTCAGCCCGTCGCTCGCTATGGTGCCGTTGGCAGTGAGTTCGAGTTTCTTGAGCCTGACCCTGACCCAAGCGTGACTGACATTTCTGAGACGGTTCGACCGAAGGTGCCAGGCGAATTGTTTTTCTATTTCAATGACGCGGTATCGGGCTTCCCAAAATTCCAGCCCTTCTATTGGGACAATCGAGGCTGCGCGACTTTCTTCATTAAGCCGCGCTAAACGGATACAAAAATCAGCTCGTCGGCTGATAGGCAAAAGGCCGAAAGGCTTATCAGTTCGTGGGAGAGTGGGTCGCTGCTGGAATTTTGAATCCCGGTACGAAGCATCGCTCGATCTTTTCGGTTTCCTGAAACGAAGCGTCTGACCCTTCGTGATCGAATACGAACTCCCCGACCCCTCGTATAAGATCGATGGCATGCAACTTGCTCTCAGGGAGGATAATGGCCGGGCGTGAGCACGGTGCGGATAATGGCCAGATGAAACCTGGTTATCACAGCGCAAGCACTCCTCTCTGGACTTCCAACGCTGTCGAAGGACGTACGTCATTTAGTCTAGGAAGTCATTTTTGGATTGCTAAACGAAAGGTCGGACCTGATAGTCGAGAGGATAGACTTCCATCGTAAGTCGCTTTGCGAAACTGGAAGCGTAAGTTGGGGACCTGTAAATGGGCCACACGACGGTCCAGGATGGCATGACAATCGATTGGGATGTCGAAATCCCGGTCGATGACGGGATTGTGCTACGGGCGGACGTATTCCGGCCGACGGATGCAGAACCCTCTCCGGTCCTGCTGAGCTATGGTCCGTATGCCAAGGGTCTTTCTTTCCAAGAGGGCTATCCGAGCGCGTGGCAGAAGATGGTCGCCGGCCATCCGGACGTCGCCCGGGGGTCGACCAACAACTATCAGAATTGGGAGGTCTTCGATCCAGAGAAATGGGTACCGCACGGCTATGCCTGCGTGCGCGTCGACTCACGTGGCGCCGGTCGTTCGCCCGGATTTATCGATCACTTCTCGCCGCGCGAGACGCGCGATCTCTACGAATGCATCGAATGGGCGGCGCGACAGCCGTGGTCGAACGCCAGAATCGGCCTCTCGGGCATCTCCTATTATGCCATCAACCAATGGCATGTCGCCTCACTGCAGCCGCCACATCTGACTGCGATGTGCATTTGGGAAGGTGCGGCCGACAGCTACCGCGACATGACCCATCACGGCGGCATGCTCTCCACCTTCTGGGCGAACTGGTACGACATGCAGGTGAAGACCGTGCAATATGGTCTGGGCGAACGCGGCCCACGCAGCGTCACCTCGGGCCTGACGGTGTGCGGCGACGAAACGCTGTCCGACGGCGAACTCGCGCGCAGCCGCTGCAGCTTCGGCGAGGACATCTTCAGTCACCCGCTCGATGACGACTATCACAAGGCTCGCTCGCCGCGGTGGGACAAGGTGACGGTTCCCTTCCTTTCGGCCGCAAACTGGGGCGGTCAGGGGTTGCATGCGCGCGGCAATTTTGAAGGGTTCATGCGCGCCGCCTCCAGCGAAAAATGGCTGGAGGTTCATGGTCTCGAACACTGGACTCATTTCTACACCGACTACGGGCGTACGCTGCAGAAATCATTCTTCGATTGCTATCTGAGGGGCGAGGACAACGGTTGGCGCGATCGCAATCGCGTGCAGTTGCAGCTTCGCCACATCGATCATTTCGAAAAGCGAACCGAGACCGAATGGCCGCTGGCACGAACGTCCTGGACCAGCTTCCACCTCGATCCTGATCGTCAAAGTCTGTCCCTCGATCCGCCGGGTGAATCTCGAACCGTGTCGTTCGATGCAGAGGGCGACGGCCTCACCTTCCTGTCGGAGCCGCTTGCGGACGAAACCGAAATCACGGGCCCTATCACCGCGGGATTGCGAATTTCCTCGTCAACATCGGATGCCGATCTCTTTCTCGTCTTTCGGGTCTTTACCGCTGATATGCGTGAGATCGTCTTTGCCGGAGCGATCGACCCACATACGCCGGTTGCCCAGGGTTGGTTGCGGGCGTCGCATCGCAAGATCGACGACAGGCTTTCAAAGCCCTGGCGGCCCTATCACACGCACGATGAGAAACGGCCGTTGATACCCGGCGATCCGGTTGATCTGCTCATAGAAATCTGGCCGACATGCATCGTCGTTCCTGCCGGATACCGGATTGCATTGTCAGTGCGCGGACGCGATTACGAATGGCAGAAATCTACCGGGTTGCGTCTTTCGAATTTTAAGAACGAGCTGACGGGATGCGGGCCATTCCTCCACGATGATCCGCGCGACAGGCCGCGCTCGGTCTTTGGCGGGCGCACCACCCTGCACATCGGCAACGGCGCGGCCAACTATCTGCTTCTTCCGATCATTCCGCGGACGAAGTGATCGAAGGCAATAAAACGCAAATAACGCAGAAGAGGGATGATGTAGGGGAGGACGCCATGAGGATGACCAGACGTGACTTGATGCAGGCCACGGGCTTGACGATATTGACCGGCTTCTGCGAAGCACGGGCCGCCGCGCAAGACGCCGGTCCAATGCGCGTGGGGCTTCTGACCGTGAAGACCGGACCGCTCGCTTCGGGCGGAATCGATATGGAGCGTGCGCTCATCATGTTCCTGAAGGAGCGGAACAATGAGCTCGCCGGTCGAAAGATCGACTTGATCGTGGCCGATACGGCGGGTGTTCCTGCAACCGCGCGGACCAAGACACAGGAACTCGTCGAACGTAACAATGTTCATTGTCTGATCGGCCCACTTGCTGCGTTCGAGGCGTTGGCGATCGACGACTACATCCGCCAGACCAAGACGCCGACATTGTCCGTGGCGGCCGCCGAGGACATGACCCAGCGTCGCCCCAATCCCTGGTTTGTCCGGGCTACTTCGACCTCGGCGCAATGTGCTCATCCCATGGCTGACTATTGCGCCAGGGACCTCAAGCTCAAGCGCATGATTACCCTCGCCGACGATATCGCTTACGGCCAGGAAATGTGCGCAGGTTTTCAGCGGGTGTTCGAAGAGAGCGGCGGCAAGATCGTTCAGAAGCTGTTTCCCCCGCTCACCGCGCCCGACTACGGCGGCTATGTGGCAGAGCTCAAGCCCGACGCCGACGGCATCTTTCTGGGTCTTGCCGGCTCGAATGGCTTCCGCTTCCTGCGCCAATTTGTCGAATACGGACTTAAGGACAAATTGGAACCTGTCGGCGGCATGACAGCTCTGGACGAGGCCGTTCTGCGAAACATGGGCGACGAGGCGCTCGGTATCGTAACCGCGTGCTGGTACTCCGCCGAACTCGACAATGAGATCAACAAGCAGTTTGCGTCCTCCTTCCGGAAGCAGTTCAACTACGACCCGGGCTTCTATGCGGCCGCAACCTATGTCGATGCGGCGGTCCTGGAGGCGGCCTTGAAGACCGTTGGCGGAAAAATCGAAGACAAGGACGCGTTCATGACTGCATTGCGCGCCACCAAAGTTGACACGGCACGTGGGCCCGTCAGGTTCGACGAATTCGGCAACGTCGTGGGTAACGTCTACATTCGCAAAGTCACGCGCAAGGAGGGGCGACTCGTCAATTCGGTCATCAAGAGCTATCCGGATATTAGCCAGTTCTGGACCTACGATCCGAAACAATTCCTCGCCAATCCCGTCTATTCGCGGGATTTTCCGCCGGCGAAGAATCTCGAGAACTGACCAGGAGCTCAAGCGGCCGCGCGTAACCTGCACCCCCTTTGGAGGCGACGCAAAAACATGCAGTTCTGGGTTATCCAAATCCTCAACAGCCTCGCGCTCGGGGGGCTCCTGTTCCTGCTGGCGTCGGGCTTCTCGCTGATCTTCGGGCTGCAGCGCATCGCCAATCTGACTCACGGAGCTTTCTTCATGCTCGGCGCCTACATCGGCGCGAGCCTCCTGCGCGAGCACATTCCGGGCATTGATCTTTGGCTCGCGGCTTTGATCGCCGGTCTTCTGGTGGCCCTGCTCGGCGGCCTGCTCGAACGTTTGGTCCTGCGCCGCCTGACGGGGAATCCGCTCGGACAGGTGCTGGTCACGCTAGGCGTCGCCTTCATTATATCGGACGCATGCCTGATGATCTGGGGCGGCGATCCCATTCCGGTTCCGACACCGCAAGCTGTTGCCCGCCCGCTGATCGTTGGCAAGTTTGCGTTTCCAACCTATCGGCTCGTCGTGGTGGGCATCGCAATCGCGGTGGCGGTCGGTCTCTATCTTCTGCTCGAGAAAACGATGCTGGGCGCAATGATTCGCGCAGGTGTCGACGACATGCAGATCGCGCGCGCTGTCGGGATCAGGGTGTCTGTGCTGTTCACGAGCGTATTCTGCCTCGGAGCCGGAATCGCCGGTGCCGCAGGCGTTCTGGGCGGGCCGATTTTCTCGGCCTATCCGGGCCTTGACGCCGACATGCTGCAGCTCGCGCTCATTGTGGTCATTCTTGGAGGCGTGGGCAGCCTGGTCGGCGCGTTCATTGGCAGTTTTCTCATCGGTGCGATCTATACGTTCGGCTCGACGCTCTTCCCCGACGTCGCCTATTTCATTCTTTTCCTGCCGATGATTGTGGTTATTGCCTATCGCCCCGAGGGCCTCTTCGGAAGGAGCCGTGCGTGAGCCGCCGCCTGCTCGTCGTGGCGCTGGCAGCGCTGATTGCGCTACCTGCCTTTGCGGGCGATTTCTACATCAACCTGGCAAGCCAGGTGCTGATCGCCGCCATCGTCGCGATGAGCCTCAACCTTCTCGTCGGATACGGCGGCCTCACCTCGCTCGGCCACGCTTCCTTCGTCGGGTTCGCGGCCTATGTCTATGCCTGGCTCACGACGAAACTGGGCGCGGGGGACGGCGTTGCATCGGTCTCTGCGCTCGCAGCGACGACAGCACTGGCATGCGTGTTCGGACTGGTTGCGCTTCGGGCCACCGGGCTCGCGTTTCTCATGATCACGCTCGCCTTCTCGCAGATTCTGTGGGGGCTTGCCTATCGTTGGGTTTCGGTCACCAATGGCGACAACGGACTTTCCGGGATCACGCGACTTGCGCCGTTGGGGATGTCGCTGGACAGCGCTGCGGGTTTTTACTGGATGACGCTCGGCGTCTCGCTTGTGGCATTTCTGGCAATTGCGGCATTTGCTACATCGGCCTTCGGCGCGACGCTGCGTGGGGTACGCGACGAGCCGCGCCGGATGGCGGCGCTTGGCCACAATATCCGCCTGATCCGCTGGGTCGCATTTGTCTATGCGGGCTTTTGGGCTGCTGTCGCCGGATTGCTCTACATCAACTACAACAAGTACATTCATCCCAGTTCATTTTCGATTGCCAATTCGGCCGAGGGGCTGCTCGGCGTGATCGCCGGCGGATCCGGCACCCTGAGCGGGCCGATTGTCGGTGCCGCGCTGATCACGATCCTCAAGAACTATGCTTCGGCCTATATCGAGCGGTGGAATATGCTGCTGGGCTTTGTGTTCCTGGCCATCGTGCTGATTGTCCCGGAGGGAATCGTTCCGGGCCTGCGGCGGCTTGGGACGAGCAGGGGCGGTCGAAAGCAATGACGGCTTCGGCGCTCGACATTGAGAACCTGTTCAAGAAATTCGGCGGACTGCCGGCAACCAACAACGTGACCATGCGGGTTGAGGTCGGCGAACGGCGTCTCATCCTCGGGCCAAACGGCGCCGGGAAGACCACGCTCTTCAACCAGATCACCGGTGATATCGCGCCGACCTCCGGTTCGATCCGCCTGTTTGGTCTGGAGATTACAGGGATGACGCCCTCACGCCGGGCTCATCTTGGCATTGCGCGGACCTATCAGATCATCACGCTGTTCCAGAAGGACACACTTGAACACAATGTGATGCTCGCATTGCTCGGTCTCAGCCGGCGGCGATATGATTTGTTTCGCCCTCTGGCTTCCATGCCGCAGATGCGAGAAAAAGCGCGGCGGGCGCTGGCACAGGTGTCTCTTGACCATGTGGCGCAGCGCAAGGTTTCGGATCTTTCCTACGGCGAGAAGCGACGGCTGGAAATCGCATTGGCGCTGGCTCAGGAACCGAAGCTCCTGTTGCTCGACGAGCCGATGGCCGGCTTGTCGATGGAGGAGCGGACGACCGTCCGCGCTTTGATCGCCTCGATTCCGCGTTCCACTACGCTTGTCATGATCGAACACGACATGGACAGCGCCCTGAGCCTCGTGGACAAGGTGACTTTACTTCACTACGGCCAGATTCTTGTCGATGGCGATCGTGACGCGGTCGTTGCCGCTCCGCAGACGCGGGAGGTGTATCTTGGCCTCTGACGCGCTGACGCTCGAAGCCGTGAACTCCTACTACGGTGACAGTCACGTTCTTCAGGACGTGTCATTCCGTCTCCGCCAGGGCGAGATCCTTGCGCTTCTGGGCCGTAATGGCGCCGGGAAAACGACTTGCGTCATGACGATCATGGGACTTGTCGGTGCGAGCAAGGGAACGATCCGACTGTTCGGCGAAGATGTGTCTGCGCTGCCGCCGGAAGCGATCTGTTGGCGTGGCATTGCGCTCGTTCCCCAGGGGCGACGCATCTTTCCGACGCTGACGGTCCGCGAAAATCTCGGTGTCGCGCGCCTGCCGCCCCGCAATGACAAGGGCTGCTGGACGCTTGGCCGCGTCTTTGAGCTGTTTCCGCAGCTGGGCCGACGTGACCGGCAGCTCGCCGGCTCGCTGTCAGGGGGCGAGCAGCAGATGCTCGCGATCGGTCGCGCTCTGATGGGAAATCCGAGAGTACTGCTTTTGGACGAGCCATCCGAGGGACTGGCACCCGTAATTGTTGCCGAGGTGAGGCGGACGATTTCCCAGCTCAAGAGCGAAGGGCACTCGATTGTTTTGGTCGAACAAAATCTGAACCTTGCGCTCGATCTCGCCGATCGTGCCGTCATTCTGACCACGGGCAGATCAATCTTCGAGGGGGACGTGACCGAGCTGCGCGGCAACGACACGTTACTGACGCAAAATCTCGGCGTCTTCGGAGGGCGCTGAGTCATGACGAGCACGGCATCGTAAGGACCTCGGCTCCCGGATCGATCGAAGCAGACGACAAACGGAAGGACAGGGTTATGAAAGTCGGAGTGTGTGGAACGGGCAAAATGGGCGCGGCAGTCGCGCAACGACTCAAGTCATGCGGCCATGAGATCACGGTCTGGAACCGAAGCCCTGCCAAGACGCAACCGCTCGCGGCGCTAGGGGCAAACGTCGCTGAATCGCCGGCCGCGTTATGCGAGGCCTGCGACGTCACGATCAGCATGTTGCTCGACGACAACGCGTTGGAGGCCGTCTACCGCGGCGCAAGTGGAATCTTGTCTGCCGATTTGTCCGGTCGTCTTGTGGTTGACATGAGCACCGTCCTGCCGGCCACCGAAGAGGCGATTGCCGCCGAGATCAAAGCAAAAGGTGCGGCATTCGTCGAATGTCCCGTCGGGGGAACGGTTGGACCGGCGCGCGAGGGCAAGCTTTTCGGTCTTACGGGCGGCGCGGAAGCGGATGTCTCGCGTGCCCGGCCGCTTCTCGAACAACTGTGTCGGCGCATTGAGCATGTCGGTGCACCCGGCGCGGGCGCGCGTCTCAAGCTTGCGATCAACTTGCCCTTGCTGGTCTATTGGCAGTCGCTTGGCGAGGCTCTTGCGCTCTGTAGGCCGCTTGGCCTGCCGCCGGAGCGCTTGATCGATATCATGGCCGACACTTCGGGCGCTGCGGCGGCGATGAAGAACCGAGCGGCCGACGTGGCTCGCGCGCTTGCCGGTCAGCTTCCACCCACGGCGTCGTTCGACGTGCGGGCGGCACGGAAGGATCTCTCAACGATGGTCGCTTATGCCCGGACCTTGAGCCTTGACCTGCCGACTGCGGCTGCTGCGCTCAAATCGTTCGACGAGGCGGCCTCACACGGGCTTGCGGACAAGGATGCGATCGCCGTTCCGGCACGCTGGGCGGCCGGTCGATGATGGAGACCTTAATAATCCGTATGCCCATCCCATTGTACATAGGT
>Ga0066903_100005741_pt1 | contig 10841 bp, 9 predicted proteins | sample PanSoiMetaGPlot1_FD_67491 | JGI IMG/M metagenome (GOLD analysis project Ga0066903, IMG submission 67491) | Tropical forest soil microbial communities from Panama analyzed to predict greenhouse gas emissions - Panama Soil - Plot 1 (version 2) | ecosystem: Environmental > Terrestrial > Soil >...
GCCGATTTGATGGTGGTCGATGGACCCGAAACCGTGGAGGACCAAATCCCGGATCTGCAGATTCAGCGTGAGCGGCGATTTTGCTGCCGCTGGTCCGGCTCCGCCTCTCGACGGTTTCCCAGTCATTTCCAACCTCCCAGTTCCCCTTCGGTAAGTGGCTGTTCAATCTTCGCATATTCGCTTCGAGCAGCGGCAAGCAGGTCGGTCATTCGTACAGGCCGGCTCGTAGCAGCGGCGAGGAAGGCAGCGCGAATGGCGATATTTCGGATATTCCCTCCAGCTACGTTTAAGCGGGCTAGGCGATTAACGTCGAGACCCTCCGATGGCATTGCCGCGGGGAAGATGCGACGCCAGATTTCCGCACGCTGCGCCGCATCCGGAAATGGAAAATGTATCGTAAAGCGGATCCGCCGGAGGAAAGCCGGATCGAGCGCGCTTTTCATGTTCGTAGTCAGGATCGCAAGCCCTCGATACGATTCCATCCTTTGCAAGAGATAGCTGATCTCGATGTTGGCGTAGCGGTCGTGGCTGTCTTTGATTTCGCTTCGTTTTCCGAAGATCGCGTCTGCTTCGTCGAAGAGCAGAATTGCTCCGCTGCCCTCAGCCGAATCGAACACCCGGGCGAGGTTCTTTTCCGTCTCGCCGATGTATTTGCTCACTACGGCCGACAGATCAATGCGAAAGAGGTCAAGACCGAGTTCGTTGCTGAGCACTTCGGCCGCCATGGTTTTTCCGGTGCCGCTCGCACCGGAAAAGAGCGCGCTGATTCCCAGGCCGCGTCCGCTCTTTTTTGAAAATCCCCAGCGTTCATGCACCGTCGTTCGGTGGCGTACGTGCACTGCGATGTGACGCAGGATTTCCCGTTGCGCTTCAGGGAGAATGAGGTCATCCCAGGCGGCTGCCGATTCGATTCTTTCTGCAAGACCATCAAGACGGCCGCGCGAGTGACGGCGGCAGATCTCCCACAGGTACGCACCCGCCTGCGTCCCGTCCAAAAGATCTCGTCCGCTCAATTCGGCGCTCACCGCTCCAATGTTTTGCGTCTCCAGATCGAAATGAGAAGTGATTTGCTCGATGCTGCCGTTTAATTGCGCTGCGAATGGACGAAGCGTTGCGCGCCAGCGCGCATCCTGCTCGGCGAGCGTTGGTCTCCGAACCTCAAACTTGCGAATCGGTCGCCCCCAATCTTCTAGCGGTTCGGCGGCGGTGATCGCAAAGGGGCTGCGGATGTGCTCGATGAGCGCTCGAACACCGTCGGACTTGTCCAGACGATCGCAATCGATCAGCAGTAGCGACCCGCTCAGGAGCGCTTCGCGTTCCCACAAACGGATTAAGGCTTCCCGCTCGTGAGCTGCCGAAGGAATGTCGCCGGCGCGAATCGCGTACAATGAACACCCGAGGGCCGCGCAGGCAGCCGCCGGAATCGCACGCCGAGCTGCCTCGTCCTTGCCGAAAAGTTCGACCACCCCACCCGCCGTTCGGTTCCGCAATAATTCGGTGAGTTGATCGGCGATTCTCTGATGCGATGGGACCAGTTCCCAGTGCATCTCAACCGGCTCGAGAAGCCCTTTGAGCCGCTGGTCCAGATAGGATACCCCTGTGAGGTAATGAAGGACGCGCTCATCGATTCGCAACGGGCTGGTCACTATCGAGTCGCCGGCGCCCATTTCGATCAGACGCCAGTAGCGAAGCGGCGAGACTGGCAAGAGCGCGCTCCAATGCGGCTCAGGCAGAGCAGCGAGCGCAAGGCTGAATGTTGGATAGAGCTTACGTGGATCGCCAGAGGCTGCAGCGCAGTGAGCCGGGAACGTAGAATCGAGCTCTACGCCGGCACACAGCAGGATGATGTCGCGTTCAAACGACGACAGCGAAAAAATCTCGCAGAGGTTGAACAACGCGGTTCTGTCGGGTGATGTCGCTGCCCGGCCTCTGTTCGTTGAACCGGCTGCAGTCGAATCGTCGCGCTCGAAAATCAGCCTCGATTCAACTCGATTCGAGTCAGTACCCGTGCTATTGGCGTGCCTCAGCAGCGCTTCGCGCACCTGGGCGAGCGCAACTGTCAGCGAGCGCTGATTCGTTTCCAACCAGTTGTTTGCCCCGGACTCGCTCATGCGGTGACTGTAATCGTGGGATTCCCCGTAAGCTGACCGAACGTCGGACTGCCGGGATTTTGATCGATTTCAAGTGCGCTTAGCGCACCATCAATCTGGACGCGGACGGCGAATGTGCCCGCCGAAAAATCAGGAGGAATCGGAAAATCCAATGTCGCGGTCGTAGCGGGCCCCGTCGCCGGCCTTGCCGGGATCGAAATTGAGCGCTCGGCGAGAATCAGGCTGGCGCGTTGGACCCGGCTGACGGGTGGTTCGATTGCCAGTGTCAGGGTGTTTCCGCGCTGGACGCTAATCGGTTGAGGTGTCTTGATCTGAGGCGCGAGGACAAAGGGCGCGACGTTCGACTCGAAACCATTGTGTCGATCGGCTTGTTTTCCGAATGCGATCTGCTGCACGACTTGCACGCTGTTAACACCTGCGGACAGGCCGTCCGGAAGTGTCACGACAATTGAGCTGTCTGTGATTGCCGCCGGATCGACCAGGGTTCCCAACCCGAAGTTGAGCTTGGGCGGGAGCGCACTCAAATTCCGGCCGGTGATCGTGATCGATGCGCCGGGCGAAACGATCGGGGGTGTGATGCTATCGATAAAAGGTTGACGAGACTGGAGCAGGAGGATCTTCCGCGAAGAGACGGGCAAGGAGGTCTTCGTCGGCTTGCTGCTTTGGATCAGCACCATCGAGACCCTGTAAGCCGCCGTTGGTCGATAAGGCGCCTGCAACGCCGTCCACAACTTCCAGACTTCCTCAATATTCATCCACTGTGGTGATATCTTGATTTGCTCGATCTGGTCGGCAAGATCGGAAGCGGCGAGAGGGCCGATCGGCAGCAGGTTGCTCGATACCGGTGGCGAACCGCCTAATGCCGTCCTGATCGAGGCGCGAGGCAGCACCGGTGTTTCGTGCAACATCTGCATCGCGTATCCCAGTAGGATTTCGCCGTCAAAATCACTTTTCCCATAGGCGCTGAGCAGATAGTAAAGATCAAGCGCGAGCGGCGGGTTGGTTATTCGGTTGCCTTGCGTATCGCGTGATGGCAGCTCCGAATTGCTCCACCCGGTGTTTGAAGCAACATGATACAAGAAGATATTGAGTTGCGGCAGCTCCGTGTCTCCCGTTTTAATCCGGTCAGGTGGCAGTGCTGTGACCGTAACCGGGCTGCCAACGGTCGTGTTGATGGCGTGATCGATCATGGCATTATTGAGCAGGTCGCGCAAAACGGCGCTGACCGCAGCAATAGCGAGTGCATTGCTCATGCGACAGCTTCTTTTCGGGAGCGCAGGTAATCGTCAAGAGAGCTTTGCGGTGTACGCGACGCCTGCGGGCGGAGGCCGCTTGGTTGCGTCACGATCGCCCGGACTTCGATGCGTCCAATTGTCACGCGAATCTCAGGTGACGTCAAAGGCTCAAATTCAGCTGGCGAGTAGTCTCTGGTTACGCGCTGGCGCGTCGAATGAGCGGGCACGGGACGCAGTGCGCCCTGTTCGGGTTGGGGAGGATCGAGGTGGCTCGAGAGGAAAGCCGATTTTGCTTCGGGCGGGAGTTGACGCTTCAGGGAAGGTTCGATGGGTCCGGACTCACCTTTCTTCGTCGGGATCCGAGATTCATCTATTAACGATAGCTCCCCGGGCGGCTTGGAAGGGGGGAGTGCTGGCAGGTTTCTGTCTTCTGGCTGCGGCTGATGGTAGTCAGCCTGAGCTGTAGCAGCATGCCTTTGTTCGATCGATGGCTCACGCACCGTCGATCGGTCGACGATTTCTGGCTTTGCGGGTTTCATTCGCCGTTTACCCGGCGGCGAGGAAGTCGATCCGCGAGGAGGAGTGTTCGTTGGAGGGCAAATTTCGCGCACCGAGAAAGTTGCCTCGCTGATTTCCCGGCCTGGCAGGACGAGCTCGCTCCCGGCGAAAGGCCTGCCGGCCTCAAGGTTCCCTTTTGCGGTTGGGGCGATGACGTGCGTCGCCGGGTCTTGACGCGGGCGTTCCACCGCAAGCTCGGCGCGAATGGAAGGGGACATATCGGCGGCACCGTGATCAAGGTTTGGTCTTGCTGCCGCCGGGGCGGCATCGGCAGCCGAAAAAGGATCGATAGATTCCCGCCAAAATGGCTCGTTGATAGATACCTGCTCAAAGCGGGATGGGAGAACCGGACGCAAAACCACTCTCCCGGGCCGGGTCCTTTCGGTAAGCCGAGTAAGGAAATCGTTCATTGTTCGAGCATCTCCAGATAAAACCGCCGGCGCGTCTGGCTCAAGGCGAGGATATCCGATTCGCTCCAACCGTAGGCTTCGGCAAGCAGGTGAACCTCCCTTAGCAGGCGAGTGGCCCATGCGTTTAACTCGGCCCAAACGAATGAGCCGATGTCCAGCGGCGCCCTCCATTGATGCGCACAATGCGGACAACGTGCGGCGATCAGGATTTCTGCTTGAGGATCGGCCTTTGCCATCTGCGCGGAAACCTCCTCCACAATATCATCTGGCAGTTCGTCAGCGGGGATCTCCCTGGCCCCGAGGCGAGCGCTCAGAACGCAGCGCTCCAGAAGACGTCGGCGGTTTTCCAGGACATGCGCATCCTGGTCGAGGGCAGTGAGGTCAAGGGCCTGCGGTAGGCGGAATGCGACGGCGCAGTCTTCTTTTTCGATCGTCAATTTGGCAGGTGGATGCCCGGTTTGCCCGCCCCAAATGTCCGCTACGTTGAAGTTCAGTTCCAGGGTCTCGTCGCAGGCCGGACAATGGGCAATCGCGTTGATGCGCGAGCCAAACACCCGCTCGTGCAAACCGAGCAGCTGCTTGTCGCACTCGCCTATCGTAAGACTCGCCACTGAGTCGGGGGACGCATCAGCAAAGATGGCACCGAGGAGCGTAAGCGTGCGTTGAGCTGGTGTCTGGACCAACCCGCGCTCCCAAGCCCCAAGAAGCTGTGCGGCCTGTGGGTTATTATGGCTTTGGCTACCCTCCATTGATTGTGATCTTCGCCAGGCATAACGGGCCTGACTGGTCGTGAGCTTTTCGGGCTAGTGCACCGTCTCGCATATAGTGGTGACATCGCCGCAGGTCAGTTGGCTGTTTTTCAAGGCGCGAGCGAAGCGCCCATATCTGAATCGATACGGGTCGAGCGAGCAACGCGGAAAAACAGCCAACTGGCTACGGCCCGGAGGGTTGCGTTGAAAATGGGCCGGCGGCTGCGTTGCTCGTCGGTTGCGTATCGATCTAGATATGCGCCCTCCTCGCGCCTTGCCGGCGGCCCATTTTGAACGCAACGATGTCATCATTATATGCGAGGCGGTACACTAGGTCGCAATCGTTGGTTCCTGGGGCTCCGGCACAGCGGCGTCACGTTCCCAACCCTCGTTTTCCAGCTTGATATGCTGTATTAGAACGGCGTTGGCATTGGCATCAAGATCAGCCAGCGGTTGCCATTCCGAAACCCAGCAGCGGAAAATCTTGTAGGCAAGCGCGAGCTGGCCCGCTTCATTGTATTGTTCGAGGATAATGTCTTTTCGGAAATCCTTCAGTGAGACTTCGGCACCGAGTCCGGCGCCAAAATTCCAGACTTTGTTGGCCCACTTTTCGAATTCCAGATCGTGCGTAACGCCTCGTTCCAGCGTGATCGCGTCATATTCGGTTCTGCCTGGGGATTTGCGGGAAGTACTTGGATCGCCTCCCTCACGATGCTTTACTACCTCGGTTGTGCGTTTGAGCGCGCCAACCTTGCTGATTCCGGCCACATAACGGCCGTCCCATTTCACCCGAAATTTAAAGTTTTTGTAAGGATCGAATCGCTGCGGGTTGACTGTGAATTCGGCCATGGTCGCTCCTTGCTTTGCTAGGTTTGAATTTGGCCAGCAATCTGCTGGATTTTAATGATGACGAACTCGGCCGGCTTCAGGGGTGCAAATCCCACAAGGATGTTAACCACGCCGCTGTCAATATCGTTTTGGGTGGTGGTTTCGCTGTCGCACTTGACGAAATAGGCCTGTTGCGGATTGGTTCCCTGAAATGCGCCCTGAATAAATAGGTTGTGCATAAAGGCGCCAACGTTCAGCCGGATCTGGGCCCATAAACCTTGATCATTAGGTTCGAAAACGACCCATTGCGTGCCGCGGTAAAGGCTCTCCTCGATGTAAAGCGCCGTGCGGCGTACCGGGACATACTTCCAGGGCGAAGCCAGGCGGTCGTCACCCGAAAGGGTTCGCGCACCCCAGACGACCGGTCCGACGCCAGGGGCGGTCCTCAGGCAGTTAATGCCCAGCGGATTAAGTTCGCCTATCTCCGGATCGGTCAGCGGGACGCTCAGTTGTAAAACTCCGCTGAGCGTGGCGTCCAGTCCGGCAGGGGCCTTCCAGATCCCGCGTTGCGAGTCGGTTCTGGCAAAGATGCCGGCGACCGCGCCCGATGGAGCGTAAAAGTTAATCTGATTGTTAAGCAGCGGATTCGCTTCGCCTAGGAACGGAAAGAAGACGGCGGCATGATCGCTGCGTGTACCAAGCGCCTCGACGCCTGTCGTGTTTCCGTTACCTTTCGCGGCGTCCTTGCTTATCCAGGCATTCGCGACGGCCGGCGGATCGACCAGCAAAAACGAGCGTCGACTCTCGCAATAGCTCGCCGCCGTCGCCCAGACAGACGCGTCAACATCCGTACTGAAATCGTATGGCGGGATGCTAAGAAGGTTGAACAGATCGGTTTTTTCGAGGGCGAACAGTCCTTGCTTATTCGTTTGGCTGCCCAGGTAGTCGAGGGCAGACAAGGGCTGACTGTCCATACCTTGGCCCGCTGCGAGCACACCGGTTGAGGTCGTGGGACTGAAGGGGTCCTGCCCAAGGGGAACTGCGGGACTGGCCGCAGGGATGGCTGTCGGAATGCCATTCAATACTCGAACGAGCTGCGATTCGCTTTGCAAAGCCTTATCGACGCGTCGCGCGTCGTTGACCTGAATTGATAGATTGCGGATATATTCAGTCACCCCGGTTGAGGTGTCTTTGATCGTGAGGTTAAACTGGTTCGCCGCATTTGGACCCCTGACATTATAGTCAACGCGCCCGCGAAGACTATTGCCCCACGCGCCTTGACTAGCCGCCTCCAGGTTTAACGTATCGATCGAAAGGCGAGCTTTAGTGATGGGCGCGGCTCCGGCAATTGCATTTTGGGCCGCGGTGTTTACGTTCGCAGCGGTCGCGCCGGACTTAGCAGCGGCGCTGCTAATTGCAGCCATCACGAAATTGGCTCCGGACCGGCCGGGATCGGTCGAAAAGAGGCCGGCTTCCGTTTGAGCGGCAGCTTGTACCGAAGCCGCCGTCGCGCCCGCTTGTCCCGCGGCGGTGCCGGCGGATGCCGCGACGGCCTGCGCCGCGGCAAGTGCGGCGTTCCGGTCAGCGTCTGTTGGAAGGAAAGGATGGAATAGGCGAACGATAACCGCTTGGGTTCCGCCGTTCTGAAAGAAGTCTCGTACGGAAAAGCTCATACTGCTATTCAAGGACAGGCCGCCAAACGCGCGCTGGTAATCGCCGAAGTTATTTATTGTCGTCGGCGAGTTGACCGGACCGCGCGGAGCGGCTCCCACAAATGCGGTGATGGAAGTCGCAACTCCGATAATCGTCCGGACTCCGCCGGGAATTTCTTCGATGTAGACTCCCGGGTAGGTGGGCGTAATTGGCATAGTATCTCCTTCTTAGAAATAGAGGTTCCAAGCTTTTCGATAACCGGCAGAGCCTTGGGAGTCCCTCAGGGGACCAAAGAAGACCTTCCAGGCGGGAATGAGCGCGAGAGGAATCTTTCAAGGAACAAAACCGGTATTCACAACGAAAATGTTTTTACCCCTCTTTTTTCAATTTGCGCGTTGGTTGATAAGGATACAGGCCTTCGACGGTGTTGAAGATGAGAACAAACCGGTGCTTTTGGGTAGAGACCGAATTTTGGGCAGGCTCCGCACAAGGGCGCGGTGACCGTTCCCTCCTCAAGATTGTCCAAATCAAAGGTCACGCTGCTTCTGATTGAAGCCACTGCTTCTCCATCAGAACCCGCGCGCGCCAAAGTGTTTCAAGAAGTATCATAACCCGTTTTCCATCGTCCGACTCCCGCTCCACTTTGCCCATCAAACCTTCGAAAGGTCCCCCCTGGATAGAAACTGCTTGGCCCGGCCTAAAGGATTGCCGGCTAAAGGTAATAAGGCCGTCTTCTTCGATGCGTTCCTGAATCTCCGCCACGACCTCATTTTCGATTGGGATCGGATACCGTCCGGAACTGACAACCCGCAATACGCCATGTGCACGTTCAACCAGTTCCAGAGAATCCCGTGGACAGAAACGGGCAAAGAAATAACCCGGAAATAGAGGCTTCACCGCCGCGCGGGCCACTCCCCGCACCAGGCGTTCCGCCTTCAGCTGTGGAAACAGGACCTTCACGCTTAGCGCGAGTAGGTTTGTAACAGCAAAGTTCTCTCGACGTGTTTTCGCATGGATGGCAAACCAATGGCTTTGTCCCCAGATGTCGAAGGCTTTGATGCCCGGAACAGAAGAAGTGTGGCCGGAGGGATTCATCGTCAAATCAGCCGGAGAAGGTCGGCTAGTCGTCTGGCGGCGGGTGACTGCGCACGCGATAGAACGTCCGTCCGTCCGCCTGATTGTACTCCTCGAGAAAGCCGCGTGCGACCAGGGCCGAAAGAGCGTTGCGTACCTGAGGAAGCCAATGCTTGATGGCACGCTCCGACACCCACCAGACCGTGATGCCTTCGATCGTGTCCTGCGCTTCGGGATGCTCCCGCAAATAGCGAAGAATATGACGCGCAAGATTTGGAAGCTTCCTGTTGATATGCAGGCATTGTTGAGTGCTGTGAAAGCCAGGTAGCATCGCGCGTGCCCCGATGAGCTATGCGAGCGCGGATTTGAGGTTTACCTTGGAGAATTTTCGCGTCCCGTTAGCTTACAGGCATTGGCATCAAGAAAGCCGGCAGGACACTCCTGCCCTGTCTGAGAAAGGCAAAAGTCAGAGTTGCGCCCGGTGCAAGAGCTTTTGCGAGGGTAGACAAAAATGTCCGGGCAGTGAGGGGGAATGTCCGGTGCAAAAAGGATCCGCGTAGTGGAGTGATCGGGGCGGCGTTCGGATTGGCATTTAATGTCTGAGCAAAGATTCGTAGTCATGGGAGGGATTCCTCCGTGCCGACCCACTATTTATTCCGTTCCGTTCCTCCGTTCCGTTCTCCGATATCACCCGATGGAAGTATAATGGTCTTTTCCCGTAGCTATCGGGCAAATCGAGTTTAAGATTAAGGTCTTCCTGCGTTACGCTTACCCTTCGCGCATCAGGCTGGCTCTTGCTTTTCGGTGAAAACGCGCGTTGCAGCACGCATTTACCGTACGACTACTGGAAAAGATTTGTGATTATTATGGCGCACCGGCCAAAACATCGCGACTTAAGATCGGGGAATTCCAAATCCCGACAGGACAATTCGGGCTGCCCACAGAACCTTGTTCTGGTGTCTTTGGCGCAGAACGACAGCTCAATGGGAGGCTTGCCCAACCATGCGGCGTCCTCCCGAATCCGGACCCCCGAACTGCAAACTCCAAGCCTTGTTATCGCGTTTTGCTCATTCGAAGAGATGGATCCCGAGGAGGATCGGTTGCACACTGCCATAAAGGACGCCGGTGATTTCATCTGGCACCGATCCGAGTTCGTCAGCGGCCCAGAGGGACCTATCCCATCCGCAATCGAAGTAACCAGGCCGGATCCCGATGCGGTTATCGTTGCGCTCAGGGTTGCGGACATGATGTTTGTGGAGCAGTTGTTTGCCCGGCTCCGGCAGAATAACCAACGCCTGCCGATACTCGTCGCGCCGTGCGGGCTGACTACGGACCAAATCTCTCAGGTGCTCGCGCTGGGCGCAGCAGATTTTTTTTTACCGCCCTACAGTGCGGAAAGTGTCGTACCTCGATTGCGGCGACTCGCGCGCCAGCGGCTTGGCAGGGAGTCACAGATGGAAGAAATTAAGGCGCGCGTTGGTCTAAGGCAGATCGTCGGGGAAAGTCCGATCTTTCGTGCGGAGCTTGTTAAGCTTTCGCGCATAGCCGCCTGTGATGCGTCAGTATTTATCAGGGGGGAATCCGGCACCGGAAAGGAAGTCTTTGCGCGGGCCGTCCATTACTTGAGCGACCGGGCCGGGCAGCCGTTTGTACCTGTGAATTGCGGCGCCATTCCCGAGGAACTTGTCGAAAGCGAGCTTTTTGGATACCGGCGTGGGGCGTTTACCGGAGCAACCCGGGACGCGGTCGGGTTGGTGGGCGAAGCCGACGGCGGCACCATGCTGCTCGATGAGGTGGATTCCCTGCCGCCGGCTGCACAGGTCAAGCTGCTCCGCTTTCTTGACAATGGCGAGTTTCGCCCGCTCGGAGCCTCAAAAACGCAACGCGCCAGTGTCCGGATAATAGCCGCTGCCAACGCGGACATGGAGGAGAAAGTCCGAGAATGCAAATTTCGCGAAGACCTCTATTATCGGCTTAACGTTTTAAGGCTTGTTCTACCGCCTTTGAGAGAACGATGTGGTGATTTACCTTTGCTGGCGCGCCATATCCTCCAAAGACATGCATCGGCATATGCATGCAAACCAAAGCCTATCAGCGCAGCAGCCTTGGATTGCATGATCGCCTATCGGTGGCCTGGTAATGTGCGCGAACTCGAAAATGTTCTTATTCGCGCATTGATCCTTTCCGATGGACCCGAAATTCAGGTCGAAGATCTTGGATTGT
>Ga0066903_100005742_pt1 | contig 10841 bp, 6 predicted proteins | sample PanSoiMetaGPlot1_FD_67491 | JGI IMG/M metagenome (GOLD analysis project Ga0066903, IMG submission 67491) | Tropical forest soil microbial communities from Panama analyzed to predict greenhouse gas emissions - Panama Soil - Plot 1 (version 2) | ecosystem: Environmental > Terrestrial > Soil >...
CCGAGCTTTTTTGCCGGCTCGGAGCTATCGGCCTACGGCCGCCCCGCCGACCAGCGTGAGCGCGAATTGCTCAAACCTTTAGCTTCGCACATTCCCTCGGAAATCCTCGAAGGCACTTATCGCTTGCCCGTGACCGACGGTTCGGGTCGAGATCGCGCCAATCTGCGCAGCGCGCTAAACCTGCTTTCCCAGGCCGGCTACAATCTCGATGGCACGGTGTTGCGCAATCGCGCGACCAAAGCGCCCCTCACCTTCGAAATACTGGTGACCACGCGTGATCAGGAGCGCATCGCGCTCGCCTATGCGCGCGACCTCAGGCGTGCGGGCATCGAAGCATCGGTCCGCGCGGCGGATGCGGTCCTGTTCGACCAGCGCCGCCTCGGCTTCGACTTCGACATGATCCAGAACCGCTGGGACCAGTCGCTTTCGCCGGGCAACGAGCAGTATTTTTACTGGGGAAGTGAAGCGGCCGATAATCAGGGGACGCGAAACTATATGGGGGCCAAAGACCCTGCCATCGACGCGATGATCGCCAACATGCTGGAAGCGCGCGAGCGCGGTGCGTTCGTCTCGGCGGTGCGGGCGCTCGACCGCGCGCTGATGTCGGGCTTTTACGGCATCCCGGTATTTGACATCCAGGAGCAATGGATCGCGCGCTGGAATCGGATAGAACGTCCCGCTGCCACCGCGCTGACGGGATATCTTCCGGAGACCTGGTGGCAGAGACGTGGAGCGAAATCCCGGTGATTTCTTGCAATGACCTCTTGCAAGTGATCTCAATTCGGGCGACCCAAATCCAGCCGATGTCAAATCAAGTGGGCCCGTGATCCAGACCAGCCTATCGCCGACTCTCGACGGACTGTTTCACCGGGTTCTGGCCCGTCAGCCTGACACACCGGCGCTGCTCGATCCGCTCAACAAACGGCGCATCACGGGCCAGGCGCCAAGGCGGATGACCTTCGCCCAAGCCGATCGGGCGATCTCGGCGCTCGCGGCCCATTTCGTCGAAAGCGGCCTTCCCGCCAATTCCGTCATCGGAATCCAGTTGCCCAATACGGTGGAATTCGTGCTCACGGTACTTGCCGCCCACCGCGCCGGGTTGATCGTCGCCCTGCTCCCGCAGCTCTGGCGGCAGGCGGAATTGACCATGGCACTCAATCGCACGGGCGCGCGGGCGATCGTGACCACGGCGAGGATCGACGGCGTCAATCATGCCGATCTGGCCATGAACGCGGCGGCCGAAGCCTTTTCGATTCGTCACGTCTGCGGCTTTGGCGATGACTTGCCTGAAGGCATGGCTTCGCTGGACCTTGCCATGTCAGGCGGATCGACGACGAAGCGCACGGTCATGCAGGACGGCCGGAGGGCGGCGGCGATCTCCTTCGACGTGACCGCGGACGGCTTTCGCCCGATACCGAGGACCCATCTCAACTTGATCGCCGGAGGACTCGCGGTTTTCCTCGAAAGCCGCCTGAAGCAGGGCACGACCCTGATGTCGGCATTCGCGCCCTCCTCGTTCGCCGGATTGACCTCTTCACTGGTGGTCTGGCTGCTGTCGAGCGGCACGCTGAGCCTGCATCATCCGTTCGATGGCGAAGTCCTCAAGCGGCAGATCAACGACGATTGCTGCGATACGCTGGTGGCGCCTGCGCCGATGGCGCTGCGGTTGGCCGAAATCGATACGCCCGCGCGCCTGCCGACGCTGCTCCATTTGATTGGGCTCTGGCGTACCCCGGAACAGGTCGCATCGAGCACGCAGTGGATTTCCGAGGCTGCGAGCTTCACCGACGTTTATCTGTTTGGCGAGGTCGGCTTGTTCAGCGCCCGTCGAACTGTGGAAGGGACGCCGGTGCCGATCATGCCGGGAGCGCATGGCGCGCCGCGCGACGTCCCGGGAACGTCGAGCGCTGTCGAGGCTCTCCTCACCCCGAATGGAACGCTGGCGTTGCGTGGTGCGATGGTCCCCGTCCCGGCCTATGCGCCGCCGTCGCCGGCCTCCGACTCCCTGATGTCGAAGCCGCCGCAGGACTACGCCGACACGGGCTATGCCGCACGCCTCGACCGAGCGACCGGTGCGATCTGTATTACCGCGCCGCCTGCCGGAATCGTGTCGGTCGGCGGCTATCGGTTTTTGTCGCACGATCTCCAGGAATGGGCCAAGCGGCTCGGTAACGGTGCACTGCTGACGGCGCTGCCCGATCGATTGTGCGGCTACCGCCTTGCCGGGCGCGCCCAGGACCACGCGCGCGGCCGCGAGGCGCTGAGCCAACTCGGCCTCAACCCTCTGATGGTCGAAGCGTTTCGAGATCGGAACATTCTCGGCTGATCGGCAACGGATGAATTCGTTGACGGGGCATTAAGACGGCGGGAACTAGGATCGCGCCTTCGATCCAGTCGCTTTGGTCCCGAATTTTCGATGCCCGTGCAAGGCCCCATCATCGTCGTGTCGTCGACAAGGCAGCCTCCGTTCGCGGCGGCGCTTGACGGCGCCGGCATATTTCCGATTGTCGATGCGACCTGGACCGAGGCCTCACGCGCGATCGCCAGGCTCCAGCCGGCCGGCGTCCTCGTTGCGGTGTCACCGGCCGAGGAAGGAGAGTTCTCCGGGCTTGCCGAACAGATCGGCGCAATCGAGCCCTACCTGCCCCTCATCGCAATCGATCCCAGGACCGCACTGCCCGAAAATGCGATCCCGTTCTCGCAGGCCGGAGCGAGTCGGGATCGCCTGAGCGCGCGTCTGCGTGCGGCACTACGGGTTCGCGCATTGCATGCCACCGTCATGCGCCGGCGTAACGAACGGACGCAGGCCCATCCGACGTTCGCGGAAACGGACCCGGTTCGCCACGCGACCGTACTCTTGATCGGACGAGGCGCGGGCTACGCCGCGCTTTCCGTCGCGCTTGGCGAGCGGATGGGAATCGTCGGTGCGTTGAGCATTGAAGCCGCTGCAAAACATCTCAACACCCGCGACATCGACGGCATCGTGCTAGGCGAAGGTTTCAGCGCTCGCGTGGTGGATGCGTTTCTCACCGTGCTTGGCGAGGATGCGCGCTTTCGCAACCTGCCCGTAATGGTGACGCTGGACGGCGTGTTGCCGGCTTACGATCTGCCGAACCTCGAGATCATCTGCGGCGACCCAGCCCGCATTGTCGCCAATGCGTCGCCGCTGATACGCCAGCACGCCTTTGAAACCCATCTAAGCCGCACGCTCCGTTCGATCGATGCGGGCGGTTTGCTCGATCCCTTGACCGGGTTGCTGACGAGGGCCGCGTTTGAGCGCGATTTCGCCGTCGCCGTTTGCGAAACCCAGTCGCGCGGCGGCGGACTGTCGGTCGCACGCTTTGCGTTCGATCCAAGCCATCCGCGCGCGCAGCTCGATGGCGCGCGGATTCTGAGCCGCCTGATGCGACAGATGGATTTTGGCGCAGCACGGGAAGACGGCTCGGTGATTGTCGTGTTCGCGGAGGCCGATCTGCGAAACGCGCACGCGATCGCCCGGCGGCTTGCCAGCGTGATGCGGCATACTTCCCATGGCAAGCGCGACATCCGCGCCGAACCCGTCGTCACCCTCGCCGCCCTGGAAAGCTCGGACACGGCGCAGTCCCTGCTCGCGCGACTTTACGAAGAAGGCCGCCGCGCCGCCTCGTAAGCGCGCAAATCGCCGACAGCCGTTGTCAGGCCGCCTTCTTGCTTTCCGCAAGACCGGCGAGCTGTCGCAGGATTTCGGTGGTGCCCGCCAACCGTTCTTCCGGCGTCTCCCATTCCTGGAAGAAAACGACCTTCATGTCCGGGCGGACCCGCGCGGCCTGGCCGTGCTGGCGGATGAAATAGACCAGCCGATCGGGCTGGGCGAATTTGTTGTCGCGGAAGGCAATGACAGCGCCCTTCGGCCCGGCATCGACCTTTTCGACATTGGCCCTTCGGCAATAGTTCTTGATCGCGGCGACCTTGAACAGATAGCGCACCTCGTCCGGCAACACGCCGAAACGATCGCGCAGCTCGGCCGCGAAATTGTCGATCTCCTCGTCGGTTTCCAGATCGGCGAGCCGGCGGTACAGCGACAGCCGCACCGACAGGTCGGCGACGTAATCTTCCGGAATGAGCACGGGCATGCCGATGGTGATCTGCGGCGACCAGCGGTCGGCTGCCGGCTCCGCCACGCCCGCCTTGAGATTGAGGATCGCCTCTTCGAGCATGGATTGATAAAGCTCGAAGCCAACCTCCTTGATGTGGCCGGATTGTTCCTCGCCGAGCAGATTGCCGGCGCCGCGAATGTCGAGATCGTGCGAGGCAAGCTGGAATCCGGCACCCAGTGTTTCCAGCGATTGCAGCACCTTCAGCCGCCGCTCGGCCTGTGCCGTGATCCTATGCTGAGCCGGCAGCGTGAACAACGCGTAGGCGCGCAGCTTCGACCGTCCGACCCGTCCACGCAACTGATAGAGCTGCGCCAAACCGAACATGTCGGCGCGATGCACGATCAGCGTATTGGCGTTGGGAATGTCGAGGCCTGACTCGATGATTGTGGTCGAGAGCAGGATATCGTACTTGCCGTCGTAGAAGGCGGACATGATGTCCTCGATGACGGTTGGCGGCATCTGGCCATGGGCCACCGCCGCTTTCATCTCCGGCACGTTCTTGTCGAGAAAATCCTTCACGCCCGCGAGATCCTCGATGCGGGGCACCACGTAGAACGCCTGCCCGCCGCGGTAGCGTTCGCGCAATAGCGCCTCGCGGATCATCAGGGGATCGTGCGGGGCGACGAAGGTGCGGACCGCGAGACGGTCGACCGGCGGCGAAGCGATGATGGAAAGCTCGCGCACGCCCGTGAGCGCCAATTGCAGTGTGCGCGGGATCGGCGTCGCGCTCAAGGTGAGTACGTGCACCTGGGCGCGCAACTGCTTCAGCCGTTCCTTGTGACTGACGCCGAAATGCTGCTCCTCGTCGACGATGAGCAGGCCCAGATCGCGGAACTTGATCGATTTGCCGAGCAGCGCATGGGTGCCGACCACGATGTCGATCGACCCGTCCGCGAGGCCCTTTTTGACCTGGGTGAGTTCTTTCGCCGGGATCAGGCGTGACGCCTGGGCGACGCGGATCGGAAGACCGCGGAAACGGTCGGCGAAGGTTTTGGCGTGTTGTCGCGCCAGAAGCGTCGTCGGAACGACGACGGCAACCTGCTTGCCATCGAGGGAGGCCGCGAAGGCCGCGCGCAGCGCCACCTCGGTCTTGCCAAATCCGACATCACCGCAAATCAGCCGGTCCATCGGGCGGCCGCTCTCCAGGTCCTTCAAGGTCGCAGCAATGGCGCCGAGCTGATCCTCGGTCTCCTCGTAAGGAAAGCGCGCACAGAACTCGTCATAAACATGCGCCTGCACCGGCAGTTTCGGCGCTTCGTGGAGGTAGCGTGCGGCGGCGATCTTGATCAATTCGCCGGCGATCTCGCGGATGCGGCTCTTGAGTTTTGCCTTCCTCGCCTGCCAGCCGCTGCCGCCCAACCGATCGAGCTCGACATTGGCGCTGTCGGAGCCGTAGCGCGACAACAGCTCGATATTTTCCACCGGCAGAAACAGCTTGGTATCGGCGGCATAATGCAGTTCGAGACAATCGTGGGGTGCGCCTGACACTTCGAGCGTCTGTAGCCCAACGAAACGGCCGATGCCGTGCTCGACATGGACGACGAGGTCGCCCGATGCAAGGCTCGTCACCTCGGAGATGAAATTGTCGAGTTTTCGGCTCGCCTTGCGCGGCCGCACCAGCCGGTCGCCAAGAATATCCTGCTCGCTGATGACGGCGACATGGTCGGTTTCAAAACCGGATTCCATGCCGACCACAGCCAGCATCGCCTCATTGCGCGGCGTGGCCTGCACGGTGCGCCAGGCATTGACGCTGGTCAGGTTGTGGAGCTTGTGATCGCGCAACATGCTGTCCATGCGGTCGCGCGAGCCCTCGCTCCACAGCGCGATAACGACTTTCTTGCGGTTTGCCTGCAGTGCCAGAACGTGGGCGACGACGGCTTCGAACACGTTGACCGAACTGTCGTTGCGCTCCGGCGCGAAATTGCGTCCCTGGCGCGCGCCGGCGTCGACCACGTTGACGGTCCCCTCCGGCATCGCGAACTGCGTCAGCCGCACCAATGCGCAAGCTTCGAGACGCTTGCTCCACTCGTCTTCGGTCAGATAAAGCCGGTCTGGCGGCAAGGGCTTGTAGACCGCGCCGCCGCCAGGGTGTTCCAACGCCTCGCGCCGCGCTTCGTAATAGTCGGCGATCTGCTTGAAGCGCTCGCGCGCGGCGTCCTCGCCTTGCGGCTCGATCGCGATCGGCGCATCGGCAAGGTAGTCGAACAGCGTGTCCATTCGCTCCTGGAATAGCGGCAGCCAGTGCTCCATGCCGGGATGGCGGCGGCCCTCGCTGACGGCCTCATAGAGGGAATCGTCACGTCCGGGCGCGCCCAAGGCAGCGACATAGCCCATGCGGAAACGGCGAATGGTTTCGGTGGTGAGCTGGAATTCCGAGATCGGAACGAGATCGAGCGAACGCATGTCGAGAAGCGTTCGCTGACTTTCGGCATCGAAGCTGCGGATCGATTCCAGGCTGTCACCGAAAAAATCGAACCGGACGGGCTGATCGAGGCCGGCCGGGAAGAGATCGAGAATGCCTCCGCGTACGGCGTATTCGCCGGGTTCGCGCACGGTCGAAGAGCGGTTGTAGCCGTTGTGCTCGAGCCAGGCCATGATGGAATCCATCGGCACGACATGGCCGGGCGCCACCGAAAGCGCTTGGGCAGCGATGACCTCGCGCGCCGGCACGCGTTGCACGATGGCGTTGACCGTCGTCAGCACGATCAGCGGCTTGTCGCTGCCAGCAAGTCGCGAAAGCCGAGCCAACGTCGTCAGCCGCTGCGCCAGGATACCACCATGCGGCGACACCCGGTCGTAGGGCTGGCAATCCCACGCCGGAAACTGCAGAACCGGCAGGTCGGGGGCGAAGAACTCCAGCGCCCGCGCCAGTTGCTGCATGCGGGATCCGTCCCGGCACACCACGGCCAGGCTGACCGCCGGCGGTTTGCTGCGCGCAGCAACCGCGCGCGCGAGGTCCGAAATAATCAGTCCCTCGGCGCCTTCGGCGACGTTGGAAAGGGTCAGCGCACGGCCGGGAGCCAGGAGTTGCGCGGGCGATTGGGCAGGCTGCTTCATGCTTCGGAGCTCCGATATCCGGAGCGAAACGATCTGATACGCTCGAAAACACGACCCGCGTAGCTTGGATCCAAGGTTGCCTCTCCGGTCAGTGCGGCATAGAGGTCGACGTCGGGCACCTCGATCAGCTTCTCGAGCTGTCCCAGATCCTCGTCAGTCAGTCCGGCGATTTCCGCGTCGGCGAAGCGGCCGAGGATCAGGTCCATTTCGCGGGTGCCGCGATGCCAGCAGCGGAACAAGAGCCGCTTGCGGCGCTCATCAAGGCCGCCGCTCGATCGTGTCGTTCCCGTCATTTTGCTTTTTCCGGATGCCAACGCCAAAAGCCCGGACGTGCCGGGCGGGGCTGATATAGCGATCGGAGCGAGGATTGTCAGCCCTCACCTGTCCCCAATTATCGACGGCGTCTTCGTTGCCGGGCTTGACCCGGCAATTTCCAAGCTTTTGATGAGGATGAAGCGCGGCTCGAATTCCGCGCATGACGAGTTGTGCGGCGAGAAGATTTTCCGATGCGCCCCGCTTTGCTCAATCCCCTGTTTGCGCCGGTCACGAGCCTTTCCGGCGTCGGGCCGAAACAGGACAAGCTGTTTCGCTACCTGCTCGGTCGCGACGAGACGCCACGGCTGATCGATCTTTTGCTGCATCTGCCGGCAAGCGTGGTCGACCGCCGCGCGCGGCCGAAGGTTCGCGACGCCGTGCCCGGAACTGTCGTGACGCTGGAAGTGACGGTTGAGCGTCACCGCCCGACGCCTGGGCGCAACTTGCGCGCGCCGCATCTGGTCTACGCCAGCGACGACACCGGTGACGTGGTGCTGACCTACTTCCGCGCCAAGCCGGGCTACGTCGAAAAGCTCCTGCCGGTCGGCTCGAAACGCTACGTCTCCGGCACCTTGCAGATGTTTGACGGCGTTCCGCAGATCGTGCACCCGGACCGTGTCGTCGATGAGGCCGGATTTGCCAAATTGACCGGCATCGATCCGGTCTACCCGCTCACGGAGGGGTTGGCGCTCGGCTCGCTGCGGCGGGCGATGGCGCAGGCGCTGCAAAAGCTGCCAAACCTTCCCGAATGGACAAGTCCGCAAGTGATCCGGCGCTGCAAATTTCCGCCCTTTGCCGAAGCGCTAAACCGCGTTCATATCCCGCTCGAACTCACCGATATCCTGCCTGACGGTCCCTATTGGTCGCGCCTGGCGTTTGACGAATTGCTTGCCGGCCAACTTGCGCTGGCGCTGGTGCGGGCGCAATTGCGCCGGCCCGCCGGCGATCGCAATGCCGGCGATGGTCATCTGCGCTACAAGATAATCGATGCCCTTCCTTACGCGCTGACCACCTCGCAGCGAAACGCCGCGGCCGCCATCGCGGAAGATCTGCGTCAGCCCGTTCGCATGTTGCGGTTGCTGCAGGGCGATGTCGGCTCGGGCAAGACGGTGGTGGCCTTGCTGGCGGCGGCCGCGGTCACCGAAGTCAGCAAGCAGGCCGCGCTGATGGCGCCGACCGAAATCCTCGCGCGCCAGCACATCAAGACCATCACGCCGCTCGCCGAGCGCGCCGGCTTGCAGGTCGCCATTCTCACCGGGCGCGAAAAGGGCAAGGAGCGGCGCGAAATCCTGGCGCGGCTCGCGGGCGGCGAGATCGATTTTCTGGTCGGAACCCACGCGCTGATCCAGGATGACGTCGTCTTCAAATCCCTCGCCCTTGCGGTCGTCGATGAGCAGCATCGCTTCGGCGTCCGCGAACGCCTGGCGCTGACCGCGAAGGGGGAAGCGGTCGACGTGCTCGTTCTCAGCGCCACGCCGATCCCGCGCACTTTGGTGCTGACCTATTTCGGCGACATGGATGTGTCCGAATTGCGCGAAAAGCCCGCCGGACGCCAGCCGATCGACACCCGCGCGATTCCGATGAGCCGGCTCGGCGAGGTAATGGAAGCGGTTGGCCGGGCGATCGACAAGGGCAAACGTGTTTACTGGATCGTTCCCCTGGTGGAAGAATCCGAAACCATCGCGCTGGCCGACGCCGAGCAACGCTTCGAAAGCCTGCGCGAGCGGTTTACCGACAAGGTCGGTCTGGTTCACGGCAAGCTGCGCGGCGCAGAGAAGGATCGCGTCATGGCGCAGTTCGCCGGCGGCGAGGTCAGCCTTCTGGTTGCAACGACGGTAGTCGAGGTCGGCGTCGACGTGCCGGCCGCCACCATCATGGTGATCGAGAATGCCGAGCGCTTCGGGCTGGCGCAGCTGCATCAACTGCGCGGCAGGATCGGCCGGGGTTCCGAGGCCTCGACTTGCCTTCTGCTCTACAAGGAGCCGCTTAGCGAAATGTCAAAGGCCCGGCTGAAGGTGATCAGGGAGACGACGGACGGATTTCACATCGCCGAGGAAGATCTGAAGCTGCGCGGCGAAGGCGACGTGCTGGGTGTCCGACAAAGCGGCCTGCCCGGTTATCGGATCGCGCGCTCCGACGTGCACGCCCAACTCATCACGCAGGCGCGAGACGAGGCGCTGCGCATCATGAAGGAAAATCCCGCGTTGACGGGAGGGCACGGCGAAGCGTTGCGCTGCCTTCTCTATCTGTTCGAACGCGATGAGGCCCTGCCGCTGATGGGCGCGGGGTAAGTCTTTTCCGGGGCGCACGCGAAGCGAGCGAAACCAAAAACCCGTGATTCCGGTTCCAGTGTTCCACACCCGGCTGGAATGCCCTTGCGTTTCACTCCGCCTTTGCGGGCTCTGGCTGCAGCACGGCCGAATTTGCCGCGCGAGCCGCATTCGCCATGCCGGCCAGCGCGGCAAGCTTTTTTTGCTGGTCGGAGCCGGGCTGCACCACGCCGCACGACATGATCAGCGTGGCCGCATCCTCGGCGTTCATCTCGACCTCAATGACCTTGCTCTTCGGCACGTAGAAGAAAAATCCAGTCGTCGGGTTCGGCGCGCACGGCAGAAATACCGAGATATGTTCCTGCTCGCCCGGTATGCGGTCCGCTACCTCGGGGCTCGGCGATTGCGAGATCAGCACGATCGACCACATGCCGGGCGACGGAAATTCGACCAGACCAACCCGGCGGAAGCTCGATCCTTTCCCCGAGAACAGCGTTTCGAACACCTGCTTGAGGCTTCGATAGATCGCGCGCACCACCGGCATGCGGCCGAGCAGCCGCTCGCCGAGATCGACCAGCGTGCGACCGATCAGGTTGGCGGCAAGGAAGCCCACAAACGTGAGCACAACGACCACGACAATCAGTCCTGCGCCCGGCACGCCGAAGGGTAAATAGCTCTCGGGGCGGTAGCCGATGGGAACGAACGGCCGCACAAGTCCATCGACCCAGGTGACGAACCACCAGGTCAGATAAAGCGTGATCAGAATCGGGCCGGCGACGATGAGCCCGGTCAGGAAATAGTTCCGGAAACGGGCCATCAAGCCGGTGTGGACTTCCGGCGGGGTGTCGGTCGGCGGCAAATTTTCAGGATTCATCGGGGTTCCAGGTCAGTCGAAGCAAGCATCATTTATGCCAGCTAAGCTATCCTAGCAGACTTTTGAAGACCCAAGGCCAACCGGAGGACGACTGACCGGTTATTCCACGGTTACCGATTTTGCGAGATTCCGGGGTTGATCGACGTCCGTGCCCATGACAACGGCGGTGTGATAGGCCAAAAGCTGCAC